>SPKZ01022929.1_pt1 | contig 10345 bp, 8 predicted proteins | sample 2456571 | NCBI WGS metagenome assembly SPKZ01 (sample SAMN11192286, study PRJNA482655) | marine metagenome | biome: ENVO:00000447; feature: ENVO:00000244|ENVO:00000211|ENVO:00000569|ENVO:00002023; material: ENVO:00002151; isolation source: ocean water from marine abyssalpelagic zone ...
TAAGAACGTTTGAAAGATCAGGGCCCTTAGCTCAGTTGGTTAGAGCATCCGACTCATAATCGGCAGGTCCCCAGTTCAAGTCTGGGAGGGCCCACCAAACACTTGATTAAAGACGTCCTCGGACGTCTTTTTTTTCATCTGAAGAAAATAAAATCAATGACTTACGTCACACGCCAATCCATTAGCGTCCGTAGCAATTTTCTAACATCCACGTTTTAATGTACCATCTGATGTACCAACACTATTATTTTCACATTTCGGTGGTACATCATGGCTAAAAAAGTTGCTCCTTTAACGAATACAGAAGTGAAACAGGCTAAACCACGGGATAAGGATTACACCCTATCTGACGGAGATGGATTACAACTAAGAGTTAAAACTAATGGTTCAAAGCTGTGGGTATTGAAATACTCCCACCCGATTAACAAAAAAAGAACAAATATTAGTTATGGTAAATATCCTGATGTATCTCTTGCCGATGCCAGAAGACGTAGGGGAGACGATAAAAAGTTATTAGCTAACGGTATTGATCCTAAAGCTCACAAAGATGAGACTCTACAGAAAAGTCAGGAAGTCCTAGAAAACACATTCGGTGTATTTGCTGAAAAATGGTTTGAACTTAAGAAGCAAAGCGTAAAACCAGAGACAGCAGAAAAAACCTATCAGTCATTAGAGAAGCATATTCTCCCAGCTCTCGCTAATATACCAATTCAAGATATTAAACCGATGCCTGTTATCCGTATTCTGGAACCTGTAAAAGCAAAAGGGAATTTCGAAACAGTAAAACGTTTATGCCGCATTATTAATGAGATCATGAGGCTAGCAGTAGCATCAGGTCATATCGAAGTTAATTACCTGTCAGATATTACTAAACTATTCCCAGCAGCCAAGAAGCAACACATGCCCACTATTGAGCCTGAACGACTACCAGAGCTCATGCAACGCCTTTATAGCGCTAGTATCACTCGAACTACACGTTGCCTTATTGAATGGCAATTACACACCATGACCCGCCCTATAGAGTCTGCTACTGCACGTTGGGACGATATCGACTTAGACGCTGGTATATGGGTTATCCCTGCTGAACGAATGAAAATGAAAAAGCCGCACACGATCCCTCTTACTGAGGAAGCGTGTGCGATATTAGAAGTTATGAAACCGATCAGCCAGCATCGTGAATTTATTTTCCCTAGCCATCGAGATCCAAGAAAGCACTCAAATAGTCAAACAGCTAATATGGCTTTAAAACGTATGGGTTTTGCAGGGGAATTGGTTTCGCATGGTTTACGAGCATTAGCTAGTACCACGCTAAACGAACGATGTTTTAACCCTGATGTTATTGAAGCTGCATTAGCTCATGCAGGCAAAGGGGAAATCAGACATACTTACAACCACGCTGAATATCTAAAACCTAGAAGAGAACTAATGAACTGGTGGAGTAATCATATTACCGAAGCCGCGACGGGAAATTTATCAGTAGCAGGGCAGAAACGATTGCTGTTGGTAGGTTAATACCTGTTATCAAAATAAAGTGTCAGCTAGTTACACTAGTATATATCTAACACTAGCTGCACTTGATATTTTAAATAAACTACAAAGTTAAAATAGATAATTCGTATTTTTCTTAGCGAAAAACCAATCGATGACAAGCCGTCTTTACGGCTGTAATAACAGTCCAAACTAATTCAAGCGCTCACGAACTCTCACTTCTTCAATTTGTTATTTGACTAATATTTTCTCATGTATGTAAAGTGCCCATAGAATCGAGAAAGGATCATTTGATTGTAAGACTTAATAAATAAACCTTATGTAACTATGGAGATAATATGTTTGATAAAACTAAAAGCTATGCAAGAAAAGAGATACAAGAATTGGTCGGAGGTGAAATACAAACATATTTGCCTCAAAAAAATAAACGCATTCTAGCTGGTTGCTTTAATCTTGAACTTAACCCTGATTGTCCTAGTCAAGTTCAAGCAGGGAATGCCGGTAAAGTGACAACCAAAGCGGAGTTACTTATATCCCAACCAGATAACGTATTCCCTGTATTCATCAAACCCAATGAATCATCAAGGCTTTACAAATACATTGGTCAATATAGCTGTTTAGGTGGTACTAATGAACAGAGCGTTTTAGATCAAGCTGAATCAAAATCAGGTCGATATGGTGAACTTTCTTATGTTTTTGATTTACAAGAAATTGAATAAGAAAGTATTTTAAAAATACCGTAGTCCTTTGAAGAATAAGCTCTAAGCTACTTTTGTCCAACTACCTTTTACGTATCAAAACTGTAAAAAGGGAAGTTCAGCTAAGTAATTTTATCTATCACCAGACGGCATAAGGCTTGGCAACTACCCAAACTGGTAGTTGTATATGTGCGATATACAGTTCTCACCGTACATAAATTGCGTCACACTTTCCCACTAGATTCGAAAAACAAGGTTTTCCCGGTCATGTGGCCGAGAGATACTTGAATCACAATTTAAAGGCATTAAAGATATATATGATCAGTATGATTATTTGGACGATAACGAAATTTCACAGCTGCAATTAACTATCTATCTCAGTCAATAAATTAGTTTAGGAGTACACCATGTTATATAAACAAGCGTTTGGCAATGACTTTAATTTAGGCTTTCAATTAAATGAATACCCTTTGCTAGTAGATAAAAGTTGGCACAACGATATGTGCCCAAGCTTCTACTTCAAGCACATAAATCAATACTATGTTCTGTGGGTGGATTTCTTAAATCCGGAAGATCGTGAAGAAGAAAACTTCAGGTATACCATCATAACAGCCATCAATGAAGGTGATGAGCATTCTCCTGAAATTTATAGTGGGAATGGGGATATTGTTTTTGAAACTGAAAAATCTGATAAGTTAAGCATGTTTATTAATTCTTAATACACAGAGCGAGTTGTTTAGCCCCTAATGGTAGGCATACAGGTAATTAACTCTGCATATCTACAACATATTTTTCAGATATAGCCGAGTTCTAAAAAATGATATCTAAGCCACCTTCGAGCTCAGAATCTCTATTTTTCATATAGTATTCATCAGGTTTTTATATGCTAATTTGGTCGTTTCGCTAACATAACTCAACCAACATTAATCCACCTGCGAATTAATTACCCTAACTGCACTCTACACTAATATTATATCACTGTTTAAGCGTGACTCTTTTCACTGGCTACAAAAAACTCCCGACCATATTACCGAGAGTTATATGCTCAAATTACTAATATACTAACAGAGCTAGTAAGTGAGTGACTATGCTTGCAGGAATTCATCAATTTGTTTCGATTTTTTCAATAAACATAAGAGTTCTGGATTTGAAAATATTTGTGCAGAAACTATATCTATTATTGCTTCTCCAAATTCAACGACAAACTCTTCATCAGAAGAAGAAAACATAAATTCACCAATTTTATTATGAGCGATTGAGCACCTTATTCGGTAAATCCAATAAGAACATATAGTTAAAATGCCAAATTTAAATGTTTTTTTACCATAAAACTTATAATCTTTATGAGCGGTCCCTAATTCAGTTAGCTTATTTGCTTCTATTGCGCTCCAAAATTTATCCCAATTAGTTTCATCTTGTAATGGATTACTAGATTTAGAATGAATTTGAAAAATAGTGTTCATTTGATCTTTGTACTGACTCGAAGATCGAATTACTTCACATAACTGATCAATGTCGTTGACATTGGAGGTAATCATATTCTTTAAGTTAGTGATGTCATCTTTTGAGTATTCCCCCATAATATCACGATATTCTATAAAACCATTTCCTACAGTTCTCAGCTTCGCAACACAAATATAATCGTATAATAATTCTAATAAATGGTACTTTTTTAAAAATCGGTCGAAACCATTTGATGCGAAAATTGATTCTGAAAGTTTTGTCCGGTGTTCGCTTGTAGGTAACGCTATATTATCTATCACATAAATTTCTTCTATGCTTTTTTTATGTGATGTCGCTAAGTCATCATGAGTAAACCCTCCCCAAATTGCAGAGCTATCTTTGTATTTACTTTCATAGATTGAAGCCGAATCAGCTTTAATTAAAACACAAGATGAATTAATTAAGTATTCATTGGACATTCCAAAATCAATTAAACTTGAAAATACTTCTTGATCAACATCTATATCAGTAGTTAGAGAGTAATCGATAATTAAGCATATAAGCATCGGGAGTGTTAATTCAGAAAGAGTCATTAATTTATTTTTATCTGGAATACACACAGTACCAAGTTCTTCACCATCGGTGTCTTTTAGTGATATATCACTTTCTAATTCAATGCTAGATGAAGTGCCGTATATAGGAAAAATAGCAAAGGAGTTAGTCGTATTTGGCTCCTCATATGTTTCTTCATATTCGTTAATTAGAACATGAAGATTATTGTCGACTATATTGAAAGTAAAGCAGACATTCATAGAGGAGTAGTCTTTAAGCAGTCCATCTAATATATTTATACTCATAAGTTAATCCGTCGCCTGTTCCCAGCAACTCACAAAGGGCGTATCTCCCTCATCTCTGAAATATTCTTTAAAACCATTCAGTATTAACTTTCTTGTAGCATGACCTACATTGGATTTTCTAGGGTTGATTGCTGATTTATAAAACTCATATTTAATTAAGCCTAGAGGGTCATTTTTTCCATTGGCTATATCTGCTTTCAATTTGTTTAGAGAGTTGATAACTCTATCTTCTTTATTTGTATTAATAAATTGAGCTATAGCGCAAAATAATGAAACTAATACATTTTCACTGCCTAACCAAATTTTTGCATTTTTATATACATGCAAGGTGTTTAATTCATCTTTATCTTCTAATGATGGGTCTACAATTTCTTGTAATTGTTTGTATCTAATTTCATCATAATTATCTGTGTAATACGACCAAACAGATGAATCAATAGATTTGACTATTTTGAAAAATTGAATGAAATCATTGAATTTTTTCGTGTGCTCATCTTCGGAAGAATCCATAACGTTGTCTTTTATTAAGGCACTTGATACCACATCATTCTTATCAATCTCTGTGCTTCTAGTAATGAAGGCTTGATATGCTGAAGCAATTACACCAAGAGGGTATTTATTACTTTGAGTTCTTTTTTTACCATCCCTCTCTAGATAAATATCAATATCATTGATTGTCTCTGATATAGTTTCTTTTAAAGACATAAAAAGTAGTTCAACTTGATGTCGCATCGACATCGCTTTCTGTCCAGCATTAAGAACAATCATCCTGTATATTAGACGGCTCATATCACCTTCTAACCAGTATTCTAGAAGGACTTCTTGTTTATCGGGGAATATTACCCCTTCATTAGATAAGTCTTTTATTAGATATGTTCTTTGTAATCCATCTAGTATATCTATTACGCCTGGGCTAGATAATTTAGCTAATAACTCTTTATTATTTTCTAATGATACCTCAATGTCTTTCACTTTATGGTGTTTTACTGCCAAAGTAATTGATGGGAGAAGTGCCCCTTCCCTTAAGTCTTCTTTTAATCTTTTGTATGCCTTATGGGTTTCTTTTTTCCGTTGAATGGAGTAGTTTTCAAAGTCATTCCCAACAATCTTTAAGTATTCATTTATTGAACATTTACAGTATATTACGTTTGCACCTGTTCGTAAGTCCACTGTTTTTCCTAGTACTGAGAATCCCATATCGGTTACCTTTTTATTGTTTTTCGCACATTAGCATATTTCTGATTAACATATCGAGAGTTAAGCTTAGAATAAGGACTGGGTTACCTAAAATATGATTAGGTGCATAATAACATCTCGACTTAGGTGGCCAAATTTAGTGTGGCTAAACACGATGGAAGTAATCAAAAACAGGTGATGCATCAGTTTTGCTCTTCTACACAAACTTCCTCTGATAAATTACCAATACGAATATAAGTTGTATTTTTATTCATCATATCCTCACACTAATAGGTAGGTAGCAGGTTGAGGAAATAGAAGTTCTAAATCTCGCTTGTTTATTTTAAACAGAGGGCCTTTTTCACTAACTCGATTATTTTTACCATTACGTTTTATTAGATGGTCCATTGTGACAACCCCCGATTGAACAAGAGGTAATAGTTGGCTAAGAATTGGTGATTTAGTGTGAGTGACTTTAAGTAACTGGAAATTTTCTACACCATCGACAACTTCACTCTTTGCTTCGATCCAAAAAGTTTCGGCATGTTTTTCTTTTAGCCTTTTACGTAGTAAAGCCCCAGGCCAGATAGCAACTAGATCAGTTTTGTTATACCACTCTTGTAATTGGTCCTTGGTTTGATCGTAGATAAAGCTCAACCCTTGAGTGTTTTCTCTTTGAGTCGTGATAGTGCAGTATAATTTAAAGTCATCTTCGCGCTCATAACCATATTTGTTAAGGATTTCAGCACTCTTTTTACAAGGGCTGAGATCCCAGTCTGCGACTTGAGCAAACAGTGTTGTGCGGGTCCTATTTCCTCTGCCTGACTTTAATTCAATACCTTTGTAATCAGGTAGTTTGCTTGAGTTCGCTGGAATTCCAAGCATTGCTTCTAGGGTAAAACCAATCGCTGTATCACCAGTGCGTAAAGCAGGGAAAGTTGATTTGGCTAGTTCTTTTAGCTTCCCTAATAATTCATCTGAAATGCTATTGTGTTGTGCTATAAAGTCCGATAGGAATATTCCTATATAAGAGTCTTTTTTAACCAAAGACTTTTCAATAGATACCGAGCTCAAATTAATAAGGTAAGTATCATCATCTTTAATTATTATTGCGACTTGATCACCAGACTTAGCAAAGGAAGGTAACTTTCGGAACCATATACGAGGATCGCCTTGTTTTGTTTTTGGTCGATACAGGCTTGCTTTTGATTTGATGACTTCAGTATCAGTTAATAAATGTGCTTCTTTCATTACTTTATGCTCAGGGCCTTGCTCTTGTTCCCAGTAATAATGAAATTTTTCTAATTCGAAATGAACCCTGATTTGCTGCGTGGCATCTAGTATAGACTTGCCTAAGCCTGTCATTGTTGGTTCAAATACAGAGAATTCAACACCTAACTTAGTAAGTTGTCGTTTATTACTTGCGACTATTTTCTTAATATTTTCAGATAGATCTATCTCACGTTCCTGATCAAGTACATCATAATCATTATCGTTCATCTCAACATCATCATATTCGACGAATGTCATTGACGGTGGAGGAGTCGGGGCTTTTGCTTGCTCATTTTTTGTTAGCTCTTCTTTGAATAATTTCCAATTAGAAAAGCCATAATTGTTACTTATTAGATCAAGGACTGCATTGTTTGAAATATTAAGTTCTTTTTTTAGCTTCTTAGCACGTTGTTGGACTCTGTTGATCGTTGGTAGGTTCGTATTTTTCTTTGTCATTAGGTTATACCCAAATTATTTCTGCGTAGAAATATAGAAACATTGGGTACGCTGAGGCGTTTGGTTTAGGAGGCTCCCCTTTAAAGCCTAGATTTGACCGTGCACAGGGGACGCAGAATAAAAACCACCTATACAAATGTCTAGGTAGATAAATAACAAAATAACTGTTGCTATGGGAGTTGGTATCAACTGTAAACAATACTAATTATCTAGTTGCTTTATCTACAGAGATGACCGGAGGGGATCTTTACGTTTAAGGGGGCTGTTCTCATAAGCCTTAAGGAACAATACATTACATTGTTAATAGCTGTCAATGTGCTGGTGTCTAAAAATAGGCCTGGACTTTTGATCTATGTTTGAATAGAATAACGCTCTACAAATTATAATTATTGGAATTGTGTGTGAACCATATAGAACTTTTTTCCGGGTGTGGTGGATTGTCTTTAGGCTTAGATCAAAGTGGCTTTGAGTTAACTATGGCTAATGAACTGTCACCAATGGCTGCTGAGTCATTTGCGTATAACTTCTTTAATGAGAATTTGGAAGAGTTAGCTAATAAAGGAAAAAAGGCAAAAAGCACAGTTTGGTTGAATAGTAATTTCTCAGAATTAAAACCTCGTTTACGTGAGAATCCATTTACTTTTCCTGCCCATAATTCTAATGGTCACAGCGATATTCCTAAGAACCCCTTAGAACTTAAAGGGAAGTTGGTCGTCGGGAGTATTGTTGAGTTAAACCGACTCTTAGACTCAGATGAAAACTTAGTAACACAACTTAGTACTGCTTTTAGTTCAAAAAGAGGCCTTGATTTAGTTTCTGGGGGCCCACCATGCCAAAGTTTTAGTATGGCCGGTTTACGTCAGCGTGATTGCGAAAAAAATACACTCCCATGGGAATTTGCAAAATTTGTAAAACATACACAACCTAAAATAGCGATGCTTGAAAATGTAACCGGTATTTTACGTGCTTTTAAAGATGCTGAAGGAAATAGCTTTCATGCATGGTATGAAGTAGCAAAAGTATTCGCTTTAATTGGATATATTCCTCTTTGTTTACATATCAATGCTCGCTTAGCTGGTATTGCACAAAATCGTCCTCGTTTCATTATGATGGCAGTTAGGCTTGATCACTATAATAATATTGCTCAACAATTTGAAACGGGTAGTGCCAATGAGCGACTATTTACTCCTTCACTTAAGTTCTATCAATTAGTGCAAGAATTAGGAGAGTCATTACCATTTGGTCATTTGGACTATTTTGATGCAACTAAACCAATCCAGTATAAGTTGTTTCAAGAATCTTTTTTATCGCATTTAGTTGATGGTCCAACGGTAACTGTTCGAGAAGCACTAGATGACTTAAAAAAACATAATCCTACAGAACCTTCTGAATTTATTAATTCATTGAACTCGTCTTTTAAAGCATTACCAAAGAGACCTTCATTATTTAATCATGACTTCCGTAATAATGGTGAAGTTGTTCAACGTCGCTTTCGGTTGTATCAGGTTCTTCAATCTATTGGTGAACGTCCAATAACTCAAGCTGTATTTACTATTTTAAAAGGTAATGAGACTGAGTTGTCAGATGAGGTCTGGAATGTGTGCCGTCAACATAAATACCTTCAAAACAATGGCGAGTTAAGATCATTCGATTCTAAACAAGAATTCATAAAATACCTTCGTGATCACCCGACTAAAAAGCAAACGCAGAAAGCTTTAATTGCTGATTCACCTGCACCAGCTGCTTTATCCATTCCGGATGATGCTTGTCATTATGATGAGCATGAGCTGAGAGTATTAACAGTTCGTGAAATGGCAAGAATTCAATCGTTCCCTGATGATTTTGTATTTAGATCTAAGGTCACTACAGGTGGGCAGATGCGTAAGTTTGAAGTGCCACAATATACTCAGGTGGGTAATGCTGTTCCACCCTTGTTAGGGCTTCGGTTGGGTCAGTGCTTATCAAAAATCCTGTTGTAACCTAAGCATAAATCAAGGGACTATTAGTCTCTTGATTTATTTGATGTCGGCATTTATCTGTAGTTGACTTTCAGCAAAGCTATTAATCCATGTAACTAGTTTGACATCGATCGTAACTGAGTGCTAAATCACCTATAATTTTTACGTATTTAATAAAATTCATTTGAATACTGACTAGGTTTTATATCGCAAGGCTTGGTAAATAACCATAATTCCGATTCCAAATATTTTCAAACATATATTACCTCTATGAATCCAATTACAGAGGTGAACATCATGGCAGAAGTACAAGCAGTAAAAAATCTGGATAAGGTCAAGTTGATTAGTCACTTATTAGAAAGACGCTATAGCAAACAGATGGCCGACGTATGGAATATTGGTTTAAATCTGGCATTGCGGATATCTGATTTATTATCAGTTAAATTTAATGATATCCATGATGATAGGTTGTTAATTAAAGAATCTAAAACAGGCAAGCTTGCTAATATTCAACTTAACCAAAAAGCGTTAACCACGATCAAACTGATACAGACCGAACATCCTAGTCATGTTTATTTGTTTCAATCCTACCGTAATCAGCAAGCTACCAAAAAAGCCCCTAAACCACTTACTCGACGTGCCGTATCGGAAGCCTTTGCGATGATAGGCAAAGAAGTTAATATTGCACTAGGGACACATTCAATGCGTAAAACACGAGGTTACCATCTTTATCAAAGCACTAAAGATATTGCCCGAGTGATGAAAATGCTTCGCCACTCATCTGAAGGTGTAACGCTGCGTTATATCGGCATCACCCAAGATGATGTTGATAAAGATTTTGTAGACTTGGAAATTTAGTCTCGCTGTTTATTACTATCCACCAGCATAAACAAGACAGCTACCCAATTTATGATAATGGGCAGTTGAGATCCTACATACAACAAGACTCTTCCTCAATTACCCCACCTGAAGTTCCCAAATGCCCATTTCACATCAA
>SPKZ01003304.1_pt1 | contig 10344 bp, 9 predicted proteins | sample 2456571 | NCBI WGS metagenome assembly SPKZ01 (sample SAMN11192286, study PRJNA482655) | marine metagenome | biome: ENVO:00000447; feature: ENVO:00000244|ENVO:00000211|ENVO:00000569|ENVO:00002023; material: ENVO:00002151; isolation source: ocean water from marine abyssalpelagic zone ...
AAATTGAATGCGAATATAATTCTATTATGGATACTAACGATGAATTCCTGACACTCCTTTGACGCCAAGCAGTTCACACTCAAAAATTAAATCAAAAAATAAAAAAACGAAAAAAACGAAAAAAACAAATAAAAATAAAAAAAACGAAAAAACAAATAAAAATAAAGAAAAATCCAAAAAAAAAGAAAAAAAATAAATTCCTATTTGAGAAAATAGGAATTGATTATTTAGATATATTTTTTTGGAGGGTGTTTAGATCGATATCCGTATTTAGGTATATTTTTGAATTTGAAAATTAAAAATATTAAACCCAATTTTTTAAATGTAAATTTTATACACGAAATTTAAATTTGAAAAATTTATGTTTAAAATTAGGTAAAATTGAAATGTTTTTTAAGTCAATTTACAAGATTACCAAATCTACCCATAGATATGGGTAGTAAAACTCTCAAACTACAATCTATTCAACAACCCGAACCGACAATGACAAACGATTCTCAAAGCGAATTGGAAGCCGCGAACGCCAAGAACGCAAAACTGCAAGCCAGAATAAGAGAATTGGAAGCCAATGAGAGAGAGAGAGAGACGTTGCGAAGCAACCAACCAACCCTCACTGAGGGAACTGGAAACGGTTCCATATCTCCTCTCCATCTTTCATCTCAAGTTTCTTATAATGAGAGTCCACTTGACGAGAGTAAGGATGAAAAGGTTCCGCAGTCCACCTCAAATGGACCATATAACTTGACAGTAACCCCCACACGTGACACACTTTGTGAAATACCTAAAATTATATTTAGTGGTCTAACAGGCAAACAATTGAAAAGAGACCGTAGAAGATTGGAGAGACGCCGAGCCGAGATCTTCGACCAACTCGAAGATATAGAAGAGATCGAAGAGATTCATCAAGAACAATTCAAAACCTCACGTGATGTACTGAAATTTTGGTATCCAGAAAGTTCAGAACGAGAACTTTTGTTGAAAGCCAGTAATTACCGCAAGCAGAACGCCCGTCACGGGATAATCGCTACTGTTATTGGACAGATGCAGAGCGGAAAAACTGGTTTTATGTTGGCACTCATCAAAGAGTGGTTGAGGTCGGACCCAAATCGCGATCCAGACCACATATTTCTTTGGACGTCTCTTCCCGATAAAGAACTGGACGATCAATGGAAAAAACGGACGCCCTCAATTCTCCATAAAAATATGAAGAAAGGCCCTCAAATAAACAGTTTAGGCGAAAAAATGCGGGGTATAAAGAACGCTTTATTTATTGTCGACGAATGTCACTTTGGTGCCAAACATGACCAGGTTTTAGGGAAATTTTTAAAAAAAACAAAAATTTTGAGGAATTTTAAGTATTTGAAGGAAAATAATATCAAAATGTGCTTCCTGTCCGCTACTCTTGATGGAGTTCTTTTCGATTCGAAAAAATGGGATTTCTATCATGAGAACTTTATCCTTCATCCTGGGATAGGATATAGAGGAGTGAAACATTTGCTGGATGCGGGTCAGGTGAAAGAAAGTTGGTCGTTAACCACCGAACCGGGGATTAACAACCTCTTTAGGATACTGGAAATTCACCATGAATCACAACTGATGAATGGATGTTTTCGTCATGTGATTCGATTTCCAAGCCACAAAAAAGGGGTCTATGAGAAGTCCCTAAACATTCTGAAAAGTTTGGTCGGCGAATCCCAATTTGAATGGGATATTATCGAGACTAATTCAGAAGCAAAGGGTCTTCCCGATTTTGAGGTCCAACCATCCCGACCGACCCTAGTTTTAATCAAGGAAAGACTAAGGGCCGGTAAAACCATTTGCAAACGATATGTCGGGGTCTGGTTTGACAGAAAAAACCAAACTGGGACACTTCCCACTACGACTGTTCAAGGATTGTTGGGGAGAGCTTGTGGATACGATTTTTTTCCTAAACATGCATGCATTTACACAGATGTAAGGCAAGCTAAGGATTTCCTCAAGTACTGCGCTGGGGATAATACAGTAAACTGGCCCAGCCACACTACCAAGGTAGTTGGAAAGGTGACGGTCTCTAAAAACATCACCTATCAAGACACGGATTACATCAAAAATCTCGAACCGACGTTACCCGCCGACCGGAACCAAGCTCCCCAAACGGGGAAGTATTATGTCATGGGGAAACAACAATTCGTTGAAGAACTCCTAAACCGAAGCCAGACGTATATTAATGATGCAATTGACCAGATCACGAACATGAAGGAACTTCGCAAATGGGTGGTTCGTGCGACGATCCTGAAGAAGTTGGTTGAAAAATACGAGCGTGACGGGCTCCTCACCCGAGAAGAAAAACCAATCACCGTACACAACATATGTGGTTCGCTTCAAAGTTTGATGGAAAATGTGAAGACCACGAACGACGAAACAACTCCCGGTTTGTTGATGAAACAGGATGGTTCAAATTCAACGGTTTATTTACGTTATAACGACGAGACGCGAGATTGAAAGACAATTGAATAAAATAAAAATAAGACTCCGTTTCCTATTATCTAATAATAGGAAACTTGCGAAATAATGCAAAATTAAATTTTAAATTTTAGTGGATATATATATATATGACCTACTATCAAGGAGGCAAAAAAAGGATCGGGGAGGACATTGCCGAAGTCATTCATAAAATAGCTCTCAAAAAGTACAAGGCGCCTTCGAGATCCCCCACCTCGAAGGGGTCGCTCCGCTCCCGGTCTCGGTCAAGATCCCCCACGGGGCGCTCCGCTTCGAGGTCGCTTCACGCCCGGTCTCCTAAACGGGTAAGGGGGTCGTTGCTAAAAGGCTACTGCGAACCTTTTTGCGGGATGATGGGGGTGTACCGGCATGTCCCCGAATTGTTCGATGATTTCAATGGGCGCGGAAAAACTAAACTAAAATACATCGGGGGGGATCGGAACCCCAACATCATCAAGATGTGGAAAGCGTTGCAAAGGGGTTGGGTCCCCCCCACTAAATGTTCGAGGTCGAAATATAAAAACCTGAAACCCCTCGCTTTTCGCCCGACCCGGTCGGTTTCGCTGGACACGATTTTTTTGGGATTTGCTTGTTCGTACCGAGGGTCTTTTTTTTCTACCTACTGTCCGGGAAATAATGTAAAACACCAACAGCAGTCCGCACGAAGTATCGGCAAACAAATAAAAAAGGTTAAGCTCGTTGCTGGGGATTATACCGAGACAGTTCCTCTCCAATTAAAAAATTATATCATTTATTGCGACCCTCCATATCGAGACACGCTAAATAAATATCAAATCGGCCACCACCACGATAGTTATTTTGATTACCCCCAATTCGTCAAATGGTGTAGTAGAATGAGCAAGAATAATATGGTTTTTGTTAGTGAATACTCAAAACCATGTAAAAATTCACGTTTAGTGTGGAAAAAAGGTAATGAAAAATTATTTTTAATTGTTCCTCCTCTTCGCGGTGTAGCTACGATAAAACCAAAACGAAAAAGATCTAAAAAGGTCTTGTATCCAAAACGAAAAAGGGCTAAGTAGCCAGGGACTCTGTCCCTCCACTCACTCCGGATTCCAACCAAATAAAAATCAATTCCTATTTGAGAAAAATAGGAATTATCTTAACTTTTGAGAGTTAGAGGAATGGCATGGATTATTCAGCTTCCATGGCTTTAGAATGGTTGGGATATATAGGAGTATTCTTCGCCGTTATCTACCGAATTCCGCAAGTTGTTAAACTCTATCGCACAAAGAAAGGGGCAGATGTTTCGAAGAAATCTTTTATGTTACACAACGGCGCCTACGTCTCTTTAATCTTGTATATATCGCTAAGTAAACCTGAAATAGACTACATTCTGATGGGGTACTATGTCACCGGGCTCGTCCAAAACATCCTTATTATTTTACTGAAGCAGTACTATAAGAATTACGGAAAGATAGAAGCGGCGACCCAAACGCCCGATCCGGTGGCTCTCTCTTGAGACTTTTTAATAACAAAAAATTACATTTTATTATTAATATATATGTAAATGGCGCCACCTTTATCTCGAAATGAAAGCATCAGTCTCGAGGGCGATTTAAAAATTTTAGTAGATAATCATATAATAGATGAGACGTTAAAAAAAAATATATTGATCCCCCTAAGTTCAGGGGAGGTTTATAATCGGCTCAGTCCAAGGCGATTTTATACAAACTCTGAGGATGAGAGTGAGGAAGAGGATCAGGAAGAGGATCAGGAAGAGAGGCAGCAACTAGTCCAAGGTGTGGCATCACGAGCGGTGCAGGGCATGCGTAGGATGCAACAGAATGATCCGGAACCTGATCCCAACATACCTCAAGAAGTTCAGGTTCAGAACCGAGAGGATGCGGAATTCGTTATAACAACAATGGAGGGTTTATCGAACTTCACTCCTGAGATTCAACAACAACTATTAACTCAACTTCTTGTGCCCATGGCTCATGCTCGTATACGCCAACAAGAGAACGAACAGAAACACGTGCATAAATTGGAGAGCGACGAGCTGACACAAAGGCTCGATGAATCACACACAGCCTCGAGAACACGGGAAACGCTTGAACTGCAAAACTACAATTTCGAGATGCTAATCCAAAATTTAATTATTGTCCTCTTTGGCGGAGTTGCGTATTACACCTATTACGCCACCAGAACTAATATGTTAATTGAGTTGGTACATTCATTAGCCACCAATCTGGAGGTTTGGGAGAATTGGTTAGGGGACTATGCAACTGAATATGACGCGACATATCAGAACGCGCTGGAAGAAGCACACGCACCTGATGTGTTCCAGATTGGTGCGTCAGACGCGATCGCTGGAGATTGGTGGGATACGGTGTCACATCCTCTTGATTCAATTGGGCGGACGTGGGATACGGTGGCAAGTCCTTTGGCAACAATGGGTGAAGCGATCGAAGGGGCGTTCTTTCGAACAATTAACAGGATAGTAAGGTATGTTCTACTTGGTAGGGGAACTGTTCGAGGAGTTCTCAATAGCGCGCAGTGGGTTACACGGCTTTTTATTGGTCTGGTAGACGTAGGGGCTGTGGCGGCATGTGCCGCCATTGGGTTTGTAGGTATTATCACTCTCATATTTTGTTCGCGGTTGTTGAAGGTACGTCGCATCAAGGGCCCTTTCATCGAAGTGGACCTGGATCAGGGTCCACCTTTGCAGGAACAACAAGAAATAAAGCGTACCATAGTGAACGCTTCTTTGGGCGATTCCGACGCTTTGAGACGCATGGTGACAAATCCAGTTTTACGCATTCCAGGTCCAAGGGCTGGACGCCGACGCCGGGTGAAGCCGACGCCTCCACGGCGCCAGAGAATTACGGGCGGTGAAGAGGGGCGCCCGCCGGATGCAGATGTGGTCGAGCAGAAGCACGCCCCAGTCTCAGATGTCATCCTCGTGCCCGCGGCGCCGCCGGCGGAGGTGGACGAGCAGAAGCACGAGGATGGCCCAGATGTCATCCTCGTGCCCGCGGCGCCGCCGGCGGCAGATCCAGATGCTATCCTGCTACCCCCGCCGGCGCAGTTTCAAGAGAGGAAGCCCATGAGTATTGTGGCCCACGACGACTCTGATTCGGAAGACGACTCTGATTCGGAAGACGACTCTGATTCGGAAGACGACTCTGATTCGGAAGACTTGGATGACAACACAAAGTTTGGGTTTATCTCGGAACTCGTTCGTCGCAGACGTAGGAAGGACTCAGGAGGAAAATTCCGCCTCTATAAACAAACGAAATCCGAACAATTTAACCATTGTTGTCCAAGGTGTTGCAAATGTGATTGTGACTCTTGTACCGAACGTAAAAGAGAATACGACGAAGACCCCTCCCTCCTCGCTGAGAGGAAGAGGAAACCCTTTTAAAAAAATAAGGCACTTCAAGATCGTGCCCCTAAAGGACTTTACCTATCGGAAGGTTTCGGAGTATTTCAAAGAAGCACTAGAGGATTTTTCACAGTTTGCTACCATTCACTTTGTGAATAATCACGGCTTAAAGCCTGAGGGACTCCGTCAGACTCTTCGAGTCTAGTGACTCTTAACGCAGTTAAGTGGACGTGTTATTCTTAAAAAATGTGTATCGGGGTTTCTTTTACAAACCGCGGTGCGGTCGCCTTCGGCTCTGGGTTCCTCACGGGCAGCGTTTTGGTTTTGGGGGGGCGGTTTATATTCGGAGTACTAAACACCCCACAACTCTTTAATCGTGTTCGGTTTAACCGAGAGAAGGCGGTGTCAGATTCTTGTTCGATTTGCCGCCAATTCTTTAAGCCGGACGAACGCTTAGCTGTTCTTTCTTGTTCCCATCTTTACCATTCTTGGTGTATTAACCGCTGGTTCCGGGAATCTCGAACGTGCCCGTTGTGTCGGAGACTGATCTTCAATCTTACAAAAAAGAATGTATATTTTGCACTGTTTGTATAAAAAAAGAACCATGGCTGACAGACAATCACGAAGTGACTCCGTGCCTCCACCTCCTCCGTCTTTAGAGGACTTAACTTCGTTAAGTAGTGAAAATAAAAAAGAAGAGACGGCCCACAAAGTTCAAGTGACGGTGAAAAAATGGAACGCCGTCGCGTTGTGGTCGTGGGACACCAAGCAGGACACCTGTGCTATTTGTCGGAATCTGAATATGGAACTATGCATTTCCTGCCAAGTGAGGGGCGGTCAAGAAAGGGGATCGGAATCCGGGGGAGGGGGAGAGTGTTCCATGGCGTGGGGGGTTTGCACCCACACTTTCCATTTCCATTGCATCGTGGGGTGGATCGAACAGCACGACACCTGTCCACTCTGCGCCGCCCCATGGGATTTTCAGAAAAGACCCGCCTAAGCGGAGACTCGTAGAGTCTTGAGATAACGACTCCGACTTCAACTTTCGGGAGCCGGAGTCGATGGGGGGGAAAATGATTCTAAATTTTCTAAAATATACAGATTTTAGAAAATGGTTGGGGTAAAAATAAAAATGATTAAAGGTTTTGTTGGAAGTCTGTTAATTCTTGGTTTACTAGGGGGAATTCCAAGAGTTTCGGGCTCTTCTTCCGTACCGATCCGGGATATTGAGTATTTAACATTTCACAGGGGTGAGCTGACAACAGGAAGGAGGGAGAGGCCGGTTCCACAACTGATATGTACAACAAAGTGGGGTGGTAAAAACGAATTTGAGTCGATTGTGTGTAAAAACATGGGTTGGGATGGGACAGACGTGGTATGGCAATGCGAAGCGTCACTTGATGAAGGTTTCGAAATTGAAAAAACCCATATTATTTGCGAGGGATATAATTACCCGGAGGATCCACACATTCTCGCCGGTTCGTGTAGTCTTAGCTACTCGTTACATGACACAAATCAGCCGTCGCCCCAAACTAAGGATACGTTTTTAATTTTTTTAACGGTTGTTATTTGGACAATCATTATTGTTTTTGTATGTGGAGCAAATAGACGAACGGGTTACTTCCCAACATATCATAGGACAAATGATGGTCCGGGATTTTGGACTGGAGCGGGGTTGGGATATTGGGCTGGGTCAAGATCTGATAGGTCTTCACTTGACCCCTCTCTTAATTATAAGGCAAGTAGAGGGGGGAGGCATACAAGCATTTCATATGCTAAAACTGGGCGGAGGTAAGTTGTGGGTAAGGGAGAAAAGGTCATCACCTCCGCGCTATGCTGGTGAACTATATTTTATTCCATATAATACGAAGTATTATAATAAATATATCTCTCTTTCTCGGTTTTAGTAACTGCGTTATCACTCACTCCGTTCGTACTGACGGAGTCACTAACTGCGTTAGTAGTAGTGTCGGAGTCACGGAGTGACTTATTGAGGTTCGCGTCTTGAAGATACCGGAACAAAGCGTGGCGTCGACGGATAGACCACATCATAGACGCAATGAACAACGACCCTCCCCCGGCGATTAACACAACCCGCATTAGTTTAATACACCAAAATAATATTTAGATTTCTATTTCGCTAACATTCACGAGTGACTAGGTATTAAAAAAAAAGCTATCTTGTATATATAAACCAATGAACCGACTCTTCCCTGCCGTCAGCAATTTAGGACGTTTTCGAAAGGCGGGTTCGGACAAGTTTCAGGTAGTGGGACCGAGCGGACGCGTTGAAATTAATGGCGAGAAGTATTTTTTGGACCGGCTCGTGTGCCGCGCGTTCCACGGCCCTCCGATTCCCGGGTGTTCTTGGAAAATCGTCGAACACTTGGACGGCGACTCGAATAACAACCGAATGGAGAATCTAGCGTGGGCGAAAAAGGAAGTCTGGAAAGAAGTGAACTGGCTCCCTCCCACGAAGTGACCCTTTGTTGGCTCGACAGGTTTATAAAAATGATAACACAAATCCTAAATCCATATTGATATAGTAATACGTAGTATCAGTCACAAGGTGACACAACGCAAGTTGTGTATGGTTTCACAATTTTCTAAAGTGTCGGTGGATTTTACCAAGGAGAAAACGAAAAAATTTTTGAAAGAGAATGGGATTTTTTTTACGCCCAAATTCCATCGCGACGCATTATTAAAACAAATTCGCCCATTCATACGAGATGGAATTCGAATTCTTGAGCCCTCTGTCGGTTCTGGCGAATTTGTGAAGGATTTGCTCGCCCAACATGGGGATGTAGCGTTACATATTGAAGCGATTGAGCTGAATGAAGAATTATTTAATTATGTAAATACGTTGGATGGGTGTAAGACTATTCACGATGATTTTATAACCCGACAATTCGGGTCAAGGAAAAAATATAACATTATTCTTGGAAATCCCCCTTATTTTGAATTAGGTGAAAAAAGCGAGGCTTATGCCCCCGGAGTTCCGTGCAACCGACGAACGAATATTTACAGCTTGTTTATCTTGAAATCTATCGCGCTCTTGAAACAAGGGGGCATTTTAGCCTTTATCATTCCCCCTTCGTGGATGAATGGAAAATACTACGAACAAGTTCGGGCGGAGCTAAGTAGACAAGGAACAGTGCTCTATCTGGAAGATTTCTCTACAACCAATACATTCATGAAAACGCAGCAAGATACGATGTTGTTGGTTTTTCAAAGAGGCGGCCGCGTTCCGGAGCGTAGCGACCGGTATGAATTTACAATTAATCATAAAATATTCTATAGCTTTCAAAAGGACGACATCCTCAAACTCATGCGCGAATCCACCACTATAAAGCGCCTTCAAGCGCGTGTTAGAACAGGGCCGTGTGTGTGGAATCAAATGAAAGACAAGTTGTCCGACGATCCTTCAACAGGCGTCCCTTTGATTTATTCCAATAACATACAAGACCGGCAGATTGTCCTTCATGACAGCATGGCGCGCGGGAAAAAGCAATATGTAGTAGCCAACGAAAACCAGATTTTTCAACACTCGAGTATCGTAATGAACCGAGGCTTTGGCAAAGGAAAGAACTATAGCTTGGAATTCGCGCTATGTCGGTTACCCAAATACACATGTGAAAATCATACCAATGTTATTATCGCCCCGACCGAAGAAATATTACAATTGATTTATAATAGTTTGTGCCACCCCAAAACAAAAAAATGGTGTTCGCTGTTTATTGGGAATGGACAGCTAAGCAAAACTGAGATAGAGGAGTATTTGCCGATCTTCTCCCCCTAATTAAGACCCGGAAGCCGGAGCCGAAGGCGGGACCGGGAGACTTTTGCTTAAAATCTCATGTCAAATTCCTTTTTTTTAAACGAAAAAGGAATTTTTTATATATTTACGATCCTAAGAACGAAGGTCCAAATGGGATGTTCCAGTAGCGTTGATCGATCCGCGCACCAAATCTTGGAGGGATAAGTTTAGGGTTTTTAAAACGCTCATAAACGAGGAGCCGGCAAATGTTCGGTCGGTGTCGTCGCTCCCCTGAACCACCCAATAGCCTTCCCCGAAAGGATGTCGAATGGCATAGTGGCCTTGATTGCTGGATATAGCATAATGCTCCTGTTTGTTTGGAACGTTGGCAATACTCGTCTGCCTCAACATCCAGTATTTCCTGTCGGCAAACATTCCCATTATTCGGTTCGCGTTATCGCGGAAAGATTGATTGCTGGGGAAGGCGAACATGTAGGACTTGAAATCTTCAATGTCAGCGAAATAGTTTATAAAAGCTTCGCATTCCTCCTTGTCCACCGGCTCCAACGGCAGTTTACTGCCGTGGAAGAAAGATTCCAACGATTCGGGTACGAGTTGGTTCGCGCGAGCCAGCGTCATTTCGGGGAATTTGTCGAGCGCGGCCTTGTAAAACTTAATCCTTTCGCTGTCGTGCGGTTCTAACTTTAGGTTAGTCATAGGATGCTTTTGTTTTCCGGTCGTCAGCCAGGTCCATAAG
>SPKZ01018320.1_pt1 | contig 10343 bp, 15 predicted proteins | sample 2456571 | NCBI WGS metagenome assembly SPKZ01 (sample SAMN11192286, study PRJNA482655) | marine metagenome | biome: ENVO:00000447; feature: ENVO:00000244|ENVO:00000211|ENVO:00000569|ENVO:00002023; material: ENVO:00002151; isolation source: ocean water from marine abyssalpelagic zone ...
TCTTTAAACTTAACAAATGCATTTAAATAAGGGTGTCCAAGATATTCCCGCAAGATTTCACATTATCCCGATTATTTACATTCTTAACTCCTTCCTACAATTTTTCTCAAACTAAGCGACCGCGTTTCTCATTTTAAGCGCGCGGCTACACAAACTGTCACCAGACCCAAAGAATGAGAATAATACGGGATTATCTGAAATTAGAGGGGATTATCTGGAACGCCTGATTTAAATAGGCTTAACAAATTTAAGAACGATTTGAAGACAATTTAATAAAATGAGAAAAATCGTCTTTTTAACTTTTGCGGTCGGCAAGAATGAGAAATTTATTTCCTGCTAATTCTTATTATTAGTAATGCTATCAAATTTATCAGCTAACTCTGAAGCGGCTTTTAATAGAGTTGATAATTCAAGTGCTTGAGCTGATGTAATATGCCTAACATCCTCGGGGAATCTAATATCTGACTTATCAGGCCATGTGCCAATATTCTCAGTGCAAGCGTCTATACGGATAGTTATACCTAATTGTGATCCTTGTTTACTATTTGCTGTCGAATAGACTACATGAGCAAAATCAAGCTCAACTACATAATAGCAACGCTCTGGTGTTATACCGTATTTTTCACCGATACTTATCAGTGCTTCTTCAAATTCTTCACAATACGTATCCATTAATACAAATCCTTACCAATCCAAACCACTTTACCTATTATAGCCAATTGCTCTAATTCATCTGGTTGAACTACTTTGGCTTTATATTCTTTGTTATCACTTAACAACTCTACAGTACCATCAAAATGTTGTTGTAATCTTTTGGCAAATAGGTTTTCACCTACCCTTAATACAAAAATAGAACCATCGCTCAAACTAGTGTCTGATAAATCAACTAGTAGTGTATTGCTATTATGAATAGTAGGTTCCATTGAATCCCCTTTAGCAAAAACTATGGCTAAATTGCTCGGGTTAAGTCCTCGGTGGTTTATCCAATTACGGCGAAAAGCTAACTGATGTGTAACCGAAGTTTCATCATTTAAAGATCCATGTCCAGCACTAACTGAGATGTGGTAGCTAGGTATTAATATGTATTCTTCTTTGAATTCATCTACTTCTATTGTTCCATAAGATTTTTCATTATTAATTAAAGCAATAAATCGTTGAACATTTTTTTGGTTAAACTCTTTTTTATGAACAACCTTAGCTAACTCAGTAGCCCAGAATTCACAATCTTTACCTAACGATGATAGTGAATGTTTGAAAGCCTTAAAATTATCATCCATTTGCTTTAGAGAAGGTAAAATATGTTTATCTGCATCAAGGTCATTATTAAGATTTGCAGAGCCACTATCGGCGATCCGCATCTCACCCTCGCCTGTCAATATCCAATGGCTATTAAAGCCTAGTTCTATAAGCTTAGTGACCACAGAACTTTTAGGCGTAGTTCTACCTGATTCATTGTCTTGATAACCTCTATGACTCATACCAATGGTTTTAGCCATCTTTGAGATTGTATAACCAAGCTCTTCTCTAACTATTTTTAATCTGCTTCCAATACTCATATATACGCAAAAGTTAAATGGCATTAACTTTTGCCCTCTCGCATAAGTTTATTTACACGCAAAACTAAAATAATATTTACTTTTATATCAATTAGTTGTGCTTCTTGTTGCTACAAAGCACGCAAAATCAAACTTTTGCGCTTTGTTATTTCATTTTTGCGTGCTATTGTTTGTGCATGGAACAAAAAGCAAGCCGAAAAAAAGACGGGGTGGCACCCGTCCATGTGGGGCATGATTGGCATCCAGCCGATATCAAAGCCGCACTTGATAAAGCAGGTTGGTCGTTAAGTCAATTGTCTATTTACCATGGCGTATCACGCAACTGTATGGGAGTAGCTCTTCGACGACCGTTTCCCAAAGCAGAACGCATTATTGCCGCAGTAATAGGTGAAAGACCCCAAGATATTTGGCCAAGTCGTTATAACGAAGATGGCACCACAAATAGAACAGGGAAAAAACCTAAACGCCCACAACATCTTAAACATACTAACCTGTCAGCTCGTTAGGATAAAGTTTTATGGTTAATCAAATTAAAAACTGGGTCAATACTCGTCAAATATCTAGTGCTACACAAAAAGATAATTCGACGATATTTCGCCAAGCTGAAAAACAAAAATGGACTAAACGTAAGCGTAAAGGTCGTGGTGGTGGCTATGAATATTTAGTAGATGAGTTACCGCAAAATATTCAACAAGCGTTAGCTAAACGTGATGCTGAACAAACGTTCAACTCTTTAAACAACGACTCGGCATATTTTTTAGCAGGTAAAACCATTGCTAAAAATATTAACCAAAATAAAGAACTAAGTGCCGATGATAAACATCGCATTATGGAAAATGGTGCTGCTCAATTAATGCAGTTGCAGGGTAAAAAACGTTTAAAAACCCAAGTAAAACTCACCATCATTGCCGCTCATAAAACGTTTCTTGTGCCGTGGATAGCACAAAACCAAAAAGTTAGTGGTGAAAAAATGTTTGAAAAGCAATACAACAACCGCGAATTAAACTTTGATCCAGAAACATATCAAACCATCAAACAGGTTAGTTGGAAAACTATTCGACGTTGGGTCACTTTGCTTGAAAGTGAAGGCGCGGGATCTTTAGGTGGTCGCTATGCAAGTACGCGTGTAACAAAAATCAATAGTGAGCCACAAATGCTTGAAATGGCACAAGGGCTGATTTATCACGAACCTGAAATTGGTGGCTGTCATTTACGGGAAATGTTAATTGCTCATTCTGAATTAAACGATCTTCATTGGACTGTGCCAAGCGAATCAAAAGTTAGAGTTTGGATACGTAAATTTAAAACAGATCATCCATTACTAGTAGAAAAACTCAATAATCCTGATGATTTTAAAAACCGTCGTCAAGTTTCTTGGGGTAAAGCTGATGGTGCTATTACTCACATCAATCAACTATGGGAATTGGATTCAACCCCAAGTGATGTGCATTTAACCGATGGTCGATATTCAATTATTGGCATGATAGATGTGTTTAGTCGCCGTCCAATTATGATGGTCTATCCAACATCAAGTGCTGAAGCAGTTTGTTTATTAATGCGTAAAGCTATGTTGAAGCTAGGTGTGCCTGAAGCCGTAAAAACCGATAACGGTAAAGATTATTTATCTAAGCGTTTTAAAACCACTTTAGTATCCCTTGGTATACAACAAATTGTTACTGGTGCCTTTAGAGGTGATGAAAAACCCCATATAGAGCGCATGTTTGGTACTTGGTCACATGGCATCAGCATGTATTTACCTGGCTATGGCGGTCATGATGTTGCCGCCCGTGAAAAGCTACAAGCTCGCGCTAGTTTTGCAGATCGCATAATGAAAAAAGGCAGCAGCGATATAAAAGTTGAAATGTCGAGTACCGAACTGCAAACCGTTATTGATGATTGGATTGAAGATTATTACAACCATAAAGTTCATGGTACCACCAAACAAAAACCACTCGTTCGATGGCATTCTCAACACACCACTATTCGCACGATTAATAATGAACGCGCTTTAGATATTTTGCTATCGCCTGTTACCGCCTCAAGCGGAAACCGTGCAGGTATTCGCACCGTTAATAAAGATGTTGGTTTAAGTGTAGATGGATTTAGTTATCTTGCAGTTGAGCTTGGCCCAATTATGGGGCAAAAAGTATTTTGTAGTTATAACCCCGAAAATATCGGTGAAATATATGTATTTAACAGCACTCAATTAGAGTTTATTTGTAAAGCCCAATGCCCTGAATTAATGAATATGGGTATGAGCCGAGCAGAGTTATCATTTGAAGCGAAGAAACAACAAACCGCTAGAATTATTGAGCAGAAGAAAGCCCTTAAAAAAGCCAAAAACAGCGTAAAAATGGGAGATGCCGCCCGCAATGTTATTGCCGCAGCCAAAAAGCGCAATACATCCGTTATAGGCATGCCCTTACCTACCGCACCAGCTAACAGTGGTTTATTAGTTCAAGCCTCATTTGCAAGCGATGTAACCGAAGTTAAACCTTCATTAACCCCTGAAAATTTTCAAAAGTTACGTCAACAACAACTTGATATGGATAAAGCCCGTGCAGCGGTAGTAAATGCAAAACCACGCTTTGCTAATGACTATGAAGAATACAGCTGGCTATTACAGCAGCGAAAAATAAGACAGCTAACCCCAAGCGAAATTGTTACCCGAGAAACCTACCGCAAAATTAACCCTAAATGGGCAAAACAAGCGGAAGCAATGGTGGGTGTTACTGATACAGAAGAAACAAAGGTCAGTAAATAAAATTTACTGACCTTAATAACCGATGACTGCCCCGCCAGGTGAGTCATCAACCTTAAACTAAAGCATCCAAAGGATAGCATTATGAAGAATAAAAACCAATTCTCCACCCCAAAATATATGAAAAATGAACGTTGGGAAATAGATAGCTTTATCTATCAAGATGAAAATGGCGACAAAATGCAACGGTTAGTCGCGGTTGATGCCGGAACTAAAAAAGGGGTGACCGTTGTCATTGACAATAACGACATGAACAGCGCTTTAGACCGTTTATTTAGCTTAGCAATAAGTGAATTGGGTAAACGTCCCATCTCTATATACGTTGATGATTTGGACGGTTTCTCAACCAGAGAATTTATAGGCATGGTCACAGCTTTAAAAGCCAAATTAGTCAAAATAAAACCCTTTGGTGGCGACCAACTCTGTTTTGCAGAGCGCTTTATCTTTGTCTACAAATCAATGAACGGCTTAACTAAAAAGGAACAAAAATAATGAAATATCACACGGCTTATACCAAAAATGTTGCTCAAGCGAGTTCTTTATTTAACGCACTATTACAACGCTCTCCCGTAGTACCAGGATTCGGCTTGATTGATGGACGCCCTGGGCTTGGCAAAACATTCGCTACCATCAAGTTATTAAATTCAATCGACAATGGCATTTATATCCGCGCCGTTGCCCTTGATTCAGCGGCAAGCTTTTTAGACCGTTTACTAAAAGAGTTAAGCGTTCGTGACCGTCCCCGCGCCAAAATGGCACGGTATGAAAAAGTCATTGATGCTCTACACGACCAACCGCGCGTACTGTTTATTGATGAAGCAGATTATTACATGGATAAACCGCAACTATTAGAAACACTGCGCGATATTCACGACATGACAGGCATTGCCATCATCTTAGTTGGGATGGATAAAATAGCCCGAAAAATCAGCTTACTGCCTCAGCTGGATAGCCGTATCAGCCAACGCTATGAATTTCAACCCGCCGATTTAGAAGATATGCAAATAATGGTCAAAGAATTATTTGAACATGGTATTACCGTCAGTGATTCATTACTACGCAAAGTAATAAACGAAACAAACGGAAACTACCGCCTCAGTGCTATTGCATTGGAAAATATCGAACGTAAAGCCAAAGTGGATGGCATCAAGCACATTGATGTTGCCGAGTACGGAATCGACCAACCAGTACTTTAGGGTAAATGTTTATGACTAAAAATAATAATAAAAGCCAGCGACAGCTGGCTTGGGAGTGGATTAAAAACCACCCTAACTTCACGAAAAAGCAATTAACTGACGGTGTAAATATCACATCATCAGCCGCTAATAGCATGATCAAGTTTTTAATTGAGCACAAACGGATCAAACAAAAAAGTAAACGAAGAGGCTGTATAGGTGCGAAATATAAGCTCATCAGTATCGACTATATACAATTTGGGTGTGGCTCCCGTAAAGGCTGCCGCAACACGAAAGGAAATCGGAATACAGCAAAACAACGTTGCTGGACAACCATGCGTGTATTACATGCCTTCACTATTGGGGATGTTGCTGCGGGTGCTGAAGTCGCACTCTGTACGGCAAGTACCTATATCCGAAAGCTAACTCAGACAAACTTTCTCCGTTGTATCCAAGGCGTAGATAAAGTCAACGATAACAACAGCGTTGCTCGTTTTCGTTTAGTGCATAACAGTGGGCCGCTCTACCCTATTGTGTGTAACGACAGTGTTTATGACCAAAACCTCAATAAACGTCATGTCTATCAAGCAACGGTTTCAGCCAAATCAATCAATAAAAACGCTAAGGAAAAGTCTTATGAACAGCAAAGACTGGCTTGAAGAATTAGCTGCTCGATGTCAGCACACGTCACAAAAAAAAGTTGCTGAGAAATTGCAGGTATCACCCGCACTCATTAACCAAGTATTGAAAGAGAAATATCCAGGTGATTTAAAACGCATCCAACAGCTTGTTGAAGGTGCATTTATGCAATATAGCGTTAATTGCCCTGTGCTTGGTGAAATAGCAAAACATAAATGTTTATTCCATCAAGAGCGCCCTTTTGCTGCGACGAATCCACAACGAGTTATGTTGCATAAAGCGTGTAGAAGTGGGTGTTCATATTCATTACTTGAACAAACCATGAAGCATCAAATAAAGATAAACATTATTAAGGATAGCAAACAGCCAATCCCGATAAAAGCTGAATTTTATGGCGTTGATGAGGCTCTGTCTGCGATTGAAGCAAGTGCAACTAGCCCTACACAGTTAATTGAAATGCTAACGCTGGAAATTAACAACTTAGCAAAACAGTACAACAAATTAGTGCAAGAACAGGAGTCACCCCATGCCTAAAACTAATAAACAGAACAGCTTGATCATCAAGCATGTTAACTCAGTCCAAAGAGCCATCACTCAATTAATAAGCAATGGCGTAACTGTTTTAAATGTTGAGTTAGCCAGGCAAAAACCACGTATCGAAATTCAAGCACCCCGAACTAACGTGTTAGGCGAAGTGTTAATGATACGTGGCACGCAAGCTGGCGTTCGTGAAGAAATAAAATTTAGCACCTTAGCTGGGTGCATCATCTTTTGGAAATTATAGGAGCAATAAAAATGACAATTCCAACAAGTAAAACAAGCACAACAAATGAAGTACCAGCGGGATACCGCACTAACGCGACGGGTTACTTAGTACCAGAATCGAAAATAGAAGCTATTGATTTACTCCGTGACGAATTGGTTGATGAACTTGTTATCGAAGGCCAGGCACTTAGCCAAAAGTTACAAGAATTCAAAGTTAAAGCGCTAATGAAAATTCACGACTTCATTGAACTGTCAGCCTCAGAATACGGGCAGAAAGTCGGTGGTAAAAAAGGCAATGTTAGTTTGGCGTCGTTTGACGGTCGCAGCATGATCAAGCGCAGCATTAACGAAAACATTACCTTTGATGAACGCTTACAAGTGGCTAAGTCATTAGTTGATGATTGTATTCACCGTTGGACACAAGGCGGCAACGACAACATAAAAGCCTTGGTTGAACATGCCTTTCAAACCGACAAAGAAGGCAATATTTCAGTCACCCGTATTTTAGGCTTACGTCGCTTAGATATTAAAGATGAACAGTGGTTAAAAGCGATGGAAGCTATTGCGGATTCCATCAGCATTACAGGCTCTAAAACGTACTTACGTTTGTATCTACGCAATACAAAAGATGCGTTAGAGCAAATCAGTTTAGATATTGCAAATGCCTAAGCCAATAAAGAGGAAAGCATGATGAGAAAAGGAATTGAAATAATAGAAGAAATAGGCGCAGCCACTAAAGCGCTTGAAAATCATGGCACTGTTATGTGTATAGATAGTAATTTTGAACAGGGTGTAATTGCTGCCTTACTTTGGGTTACCGACCATCCAGGACAAACAAGTTTAATGGTTTCTTACTTAGACGAATTTGAACAGCATTCAAAGGATAACACTGTATGAGCAAACCAAGTGAAGCGCAAAAACAAGGCATACAACAACACTTTGCTAAAAAATCATCAAATAGTAATGCATTAATAACTGATGCTAATGCGGTAGCGCGTCGAAGACGAATTGAGGAGCTAAAAGAACAAAAGCAATTTGAAAGGGAGTTTGACTTTTAAGCGAAACAGGTCGCAAGACCTGTCTACCCAACGTGGTTATTGGGTACTGATGAGCAGCCGTTTTAATGACTTATTGAGTAAAAGAGCAATAAAAAAATTAATCACTAACACAATAAATAATGTGCAGAGAGCAAAATGAGAAATCGACTAATACAATTAATTCATGTCGCCAAGCGTGAATTATCACTCGATGAAGATATTTATCGCAGTGTACTAAAAGAGCTTACAGACAAAACCAGTTGTTCAAAAATGAGCATGGATGAATTAAACCAAGTACTTGAACACTTCAAATCGGTTGGCTTTACGGTAAAAAAGAAAAGCACTAACAAAAGAACAACACCACAATCAAACCGAAGTGCCAGCCCTGAAAGCGGCAAGATTCGCGCTATTTGGCTCACAATGCACCAACAAGGCTTTGTCCGTGATTCGTCAGAGCAAGCACTCGACAACTACATAAGCCGTATGCTTAACCGTAAAACGTTAGGCAAAAACATCAGTTTTCATTGTCAATTTTTGAACAACAGGCAAGCTGTCAAAGTATTAGAAATTCTTAAAAACTGGCACAAGCGCGAATTAATCAAATGGCTTGATGAAAAATGGCAAGCGCTGCGCCTTCATCAACGTTTTGATTCGTTGAATCTTTGTGTTGCTAACCTATCAGGCAAAGCGCCAAGCAAAACAAGCTATCAAAATATCTGTTTTATCTATGATGAAGCGACAGGAGTAAGTAAAAAATCATGAGTGAACACCAACAAGAGTTATTAGTCACTGATGACAGCCTAAACGACTTATTAGCACATAGTGATACGTTAGCGAATGACGACAGAGCTTGGCCAAAAATGTTGGCTGATTTGATTGCGGTTAATGTACAAGGGCTAAAAGAGGATGGCTTTAAACACAATGAAGCTTGGCGCATTGCTAAGCATTTAATTATACGACAATCCCACTATTTAGGCGGTGGCATGATGTATCTACCTCGAAATGATAAATTAAAAAAAGCCTTGCGTGATGCACAGATGTACCATGATTTTAATGGGATTAATCACCGAGGGTTAATGAAGAAATATAAGCTAACTCAACAAGCGGTTTATCAGATAGTGGCTGAGCAAAGACAATTGTTTATTGATAAACACCAGGGGAAATTATTTTAACTGAGCTTTTAACTGGGCCAAATCCTATAGCTGAATAAAAATAATGCGACCACCGTCAGTTTAACAAAGCAGATACACTTGTCAGGTAAACAGATAATGAATTTTACTTTAAGTGAACAATTAGCAATGGTTCACACCACTAATGAAGACTAAAGCAATATGGCAAACTATCGCGCAACTTGATACTTTTACGGTTGCGCAAGTGGCTTTATCTACACATATAAAGACGAAGCAAGTAAGAGACACACTTAATCGCTAGCTAAAACTTGGCTACATAAAGCAAGTAAACCGCCAGCAACGCAATAAAACCTATCGCATGATTAAAGACAATCCCCCTCGCCTTAGTCAAGGCAACCATAACAGTAAACAACACAACAAACGTACGCAATTCGCGCCAGAAAATTTGGAATACCTTGAAGGTGTTTAAAAAGTTCACTTTAATTGATGTTTTAGTGGCTACCGATAGCGGCAAAAGTAGTGCGAGAGATTATTTGAACGCATTAGAGCGTTGCGGCTACTTAAAAGGTGTTTACCCAATTAACCAACCTAAGCGCTGGATATTGTTAAAAAACACGGGAAGTATCGCTCCTGCCAATATTCGTGGTATTGGTATTTTCGATAAAAATGTAGAACAACTCATTCATTACATCACAATGACTGAGCGCAAAACTAAACCCATTCAAAATTAACAATATCGTATAACACCCCTGCCATTAAACGATTTATAACCACTTTAAAGGGGTGTTAAAGCCTCTTTAAATAACTTGAATACCGCTTCAATTTATAAAAAACGCATTAACCACATAAAACATAAATACATTAATTTTGTTGAATCCCCGAATTTTCGTGAAATAGGTAAATTACATTTACGCTCTTTAATGAAAAAGGTTATTTAATGTCTATTGAACACGTTGTCGAAAATACAAAATTAAACTCAGGCTTATCACAAGTAGAAGACAGCTGTTGGCCTAAAATGCTGGTCGATACACGAGACCATATTGAACAAGCGTTTATTGATGAAGGACTTGCTGTTGATAACGCAATGAACTTAGCAAAAATTGCCGTATTGGCTTTATCCATCCATATTGGCGGAAATATGATGTATTTGCCAAGAGGAGAGCGCTTACAAAAAGCCTTAAGAAATGCTGAAATTTTTAAACTATTTGATGGAAATAATACGACTGAGTTAGCAATGAAATTTAAATTGTCTCGCCAAACAATTTACGACATTTTAAAAA
>SPKZ01000598.1_pt1 | contig 10342 bp, 6 predicted proteins | sample 2456571 | NCBI WGS metagenome assembly SPKZ01 (sample SAMN11192286, study PRJNA482655) | marine metagenome | biome: ENVO:00000447; feature: ENVO:00000244|ENVO:00000211|ENVO:00000569|ENVO:00002023; material: ENVO:00002151; isolation source: ocean water from marine abyssalpelagic zone ...
CCGGAAAATATTCCGACGATGGCTTATGCTGCAGATTTCTGCTTCCTAAACTCTAGCTTTTGTCTTGATTTAGGCTAAAAAATCCGCGTATCATTCTGCCAAGATCGCCACCAAATTTGCCATTTTTCTGGTTTTCTTGCAGTTCCTGAGTGGTTTGATGACGAGTATTTAACGCCACCTTACCCATTTCAGAACTGATATCGCTGCTGGTCAACAGGGTATCGCCAGCGACATTCAGGGTAACCCCCTGCTCACCGGATATTGAACTTGCTTCTGTCACCCTATCACTGTCAGCGTATTCATACACACCCTTGAGTTGGATATCTTTCGCAATGTTCTTCATCACACTGTTTTTATTCGGTACTGCATCGGCCTTTTTCTCAATACCTATTTGCAGACCGACTTTGTAACTGCTGTCATGGGTTAGCTGGCTATCAAGCTGCAACCCACCACCCACATTAGCGGTCACCTGCTGGCCACTTATATTCGCACCAGTGAGTGTGAGCTCTTTCGCGCTGTCAATGTTCACGTCAGTCCCGCTGATGCGGCTATTATCATAATCGAGACTATCCTGTTTTTCATAACCCCCTTTAAGACCTATTGTATCGCCCAGTTTCGACGCTGCTGATGTCATGTCACCGCTGAATTTCAACCCAAAGTTCCAGCCGCTGCCGTGTGTTTTCTCATCTGCACTGGCGATAACAACACCGCCACTTTCTGATTCAATATCAACACGTTGACCTTTAATATGAGTACCTTTAAGCGATACAGCCTGCTCATGTTCAGCCCCCGCTGTCACCGACACATCTCCCTGACTGGTGATCGCGGCACCTGTTTCAGTCATTTGCGTATTCGCCGAGTGACTTAAATCCACGCCAACGCCTAAGCTACCTTTATTTGACGATGATTTTTCGCCCTGGGTGCGGCCACCTCCGATATTAAGGTTACCGGCATAGCTTCCCTTCTCATGACTTTCAGTTGCCGTTGCCGCACTGATATCAACCTGACCGTTAGCCGCAATAGTGACCGAACCGGCTTGCTGATCTGTACTGCCAATCTGACTACCCTGCAGAGTGAGATCTCGACCGGCATTTAATTCAACACCGCCCTGACCATTAAGCTCACTAACAACGCCTTCGGTAGTGCTGTCGACATTATTGGCATAACCGCCTTTGATACTGCCACCCAGATCTTTCGAATTTGGAGTAACACCGACTTTGGCTGTAATCGCCAGATCAAAGTCACGGCCGGTATCTGATGATGAGTTTGTAGCCTGTTCAATAGTCAGATCATTGCCTGCACTGACCTGTGCTTTACCCAGGCCGCCGTCAAAATGAGTGCCCTGATAACTGGCATCCTCTTCAACCTGAATATTGACCCCGTTTTTCGCAGTGAGATGACCCACCTGCGCAGTTTTACTCTGCTGCTGGTGCTGTTTATTACTACCATAACCCTGTGCCCCGACCTTAATATCGTGGCCTGTTGAGGTCGCAACCTGCACAGAACCGCCACCGCTGATCTCACTGCTGTTCACTTCAGTGGTATTAAAGGCTGCTTCACTTTGGTGTTCACGAGCGCGGATCTCAATACTGCCGTCACTGGTTTCATAATCAGTGCCCTGATCATGAAGTTTGTTAGCCACATTGATCTCGATATTACCGGCCTTGATCTGAGTTACCTTGGCCTGAGTGCTGTGACTGTCAGATTGATTATTGGCCACTTTAACAGCAATATCAACGCCCGCCTCCGGCATGGTAAAATCAGCCTTCGCGAGATCTTTGATAGCACCACCGATCTCTTTGATCGCACCAGCGGCTTTTACTACCTTACCAGGGAGATCCTGATCGAGCACAGTATTAACCGCATCACCGACTGTTGTTGCCTGTGACCAGCTTGGTTTACCTTTATTATCGATCAATTCTTTTCCGACACCCACAACATCTGTCACAGCACCTTTAATGGCCTCAGTACTACCTTTGACATCCAACTGAATTAAGGTTTTGATCGCACCTTCAATTGGTTTAGTCACACTGGCATAGTTGGCTTCGACACCGACTTCGACGCCGACATTAAGCTTTTTGTTATTCTCGATCAGCGAATCTTCCGCCGCCAAATTTTCAAGTTCATTAGCACTGACCCGATAAGTACCCGCCACATCATGTTGAGTCCCCTGCTGAGTCACCTTTTCAGTCGCGTGCACGTTCAAGTCACCGGCAACACTGGTATGGCTAACTTTCGCGATACTCTGGCTTGAATTTTCCTGTTCCTCTGCATAATCCACTTTAACGGCCACTCGACCTTTCTCTAAGCCGCCCGAGAAATATAAACCACCACCGACGGAGGTATTTTCATGATCGGTCACACTTGTGTCTTCACCGGCCAGGAATTCCACGTTTTTCGCGCTGATATTGGCATCGCCAGCGGTTGTGTTCAGATCAGATCCTATCACTGTTACCGTATCTGCCGCGTGCAGATTAACATCACCGCCAGTGACACTTGAACCAACCAACTCAGTACTGGTTAGATCAGTTTTATCACTGTTATGGGTAATTTCAAAGCCGACTTTATACTGTTTGTTGCCGTCTTTTCCGGCATAACCCTTAACGGTGAGCGAGGTTTTTTCCTCTACAACATGCGTCAGATCTACAGCGCCGTCAATATTGATATCACCGTCTGATGTGATATTCAGACTGCCGTTGGTATCGACAGAACTGGCCCGGACATTCACATCCTTACCACTGACGATATCAAGAGAGGTTTCAGCGACGACTTCACTGCCGGAAACCTTATCAATCTGCTGATAACTTTTAGCTGATCGGTTGGTAATATTAAAGATAGTGCCATTGCGGGAGCTATTGCTGTCAGTGCGGGTATTAACGGCGTTGTTAATGTTGATTTCCCCCTCATTGGCATGGATAACGCCACCCTGCTCAGATTTTATCTGGCTTCCGGTGATCTGAACCCCGGCATCTGCAGCTATTATGATCTCGCCACCAGCTTGAAAGACAGAAGCATGGCTATTTTGTTCACTGTGTTTATCACTGTTGTTTGATCCGCCTCCAATGCCGCCCCAGTATTTTTTATTATCCGAATTCAGCTGTTCGGTAACGGTTTGTTGCACACCAGCTGTTAATGTCTGCTCGGTCAGAAATGTTAAATCGTCACCCGCATTGATCTGCGTCGCCTGCGCCTTAATATTGCCACCCGCGATAATTTTAACGGTACCCGCAGTAGAGATCTCACTCGCTGTCAGCGTCTGCTTACTGTCTTTGCTTTCCTGCGTACCTGTCAGCAACTTTGCCGTATGATTTTTGTGATAGGTTTTCTGATTATGGCTATCATCCGCTACCAGACCGTCTAATATAATATCTTGTTGCGATGATAAGCTTATACCATCTTGCGCTATGAGCTGCGCACCACTGACACTCAGATCACCCTGTTCTGAGGTTATTGTAATGTTCTTCGTCGCGTTCAACCGAGTGCCGTGCTGCTGTTCCTGAACATCTTTTTGAGATTTATTCTGCACCCAAGAATAAAACCAACGGTCGTCCGTATGCTCTACCGTTTGCGTTGTTTTCTGACCGTCTAACACGAGACTGCCACCAGTGAGGTTGATCGTGTCACCACTGATATCTGTTGCCGAAATACGATTTTCATGCACGGCTACCAAGGTGATATTTTTCCCCTCGATCTCGGTCTGGATCAGATTTTCATGGGTTTCTTTCTGATTAACATAGATAGCGCCACGGTAGTTTGTATAGTTTTCACCGCCATCTTTGTCGATCTGCTCACTGACGATCTTACCCTTGGCATGCAAAGTATCTGCGGTGAGATTGATGTCGTCACCACGCAGTTTTGCGGCTTCAATGCCCAGATAACCTGCGGCATCAACATCAATGCCCTCACGGGTCGTCAAGCTACCACCAAGATTAACACCACTCCCTGCAGCAGTATTAACAATCTTGATTTTACCGGCCTGCATGCTGCCAAGGTAGTAACTGTCGAGTTCAGAATCCGTAAACGTATCGGCTTTTACCAACTCTGCATCTTTATCCACGATATTTTGACCAGTGATAGCCGTAATACTTTGCTGCGCAGTGATCGCGCCGCGGCTATTGATAGTGGGAGCGATCAGTTGCAGGATCTGATTAGCATACAAACCTGCATTGCCAATGCTCAGCGAGTTTGAGTTATTGGTAGTGCTATAACCGTCAATAGTGCCCCGCTTTACTAACGGTGTGGCGACAGCCAATGTGGTGGTATTGGTATTGATAAAACCACAGCCATCACAGGTAATGCCGTTAGGGTTAGCGAGTACATAATCAGCCGCCATGCCAAAAACTTCCTGCGCCCCCAGCAATAACGAGGGGTTGCGGCTAATAACTTCATTCAAAATAATGGAGGCTGCCTGGCCATGTAAAAAGCCATTAGCCTGCAGTTGACCGGCTAACACGGATTGACCCGCTGACGTTGAATTATTTAACACTGCCCCCGGTGTATTCACATTATAGCTTTGATACTGGTTATGGGATAAACCAGAAGCGTTAGGCGCGACAATATTGACAACTAATGCACCGTTCCTGGCTGTACTGACGCCTGGTAAGTGCTGCGAATCACCTGCAGCAACGATACCCGGCGCCGCTATTACTGCCGAAGACGTTAATGCAATAATTAGCGTGATGGTCATTTTACCTGATGCGGAAAGTTTAAAATTCATATATGCTCCATTTAACATTAAAATACTACTGATATACGCCCTAATAGCTGTACATTTTCTTCTGGTACATCACCTTCGGATAATACCCAGCCCTGACTAGCGTCAAGCCCCAGACTGAGCCATTGATAGCTATAATTAATTCCCGCAGACAAACCTATAGCTGTTTGTTGTGCATATAAATGCCCAGCATCTGCACTAATATGTGCGGTAAATATTCCTTCTAGTCCTAGAAATCGATGAGATAACGTATTACGAAGATACCAACCACCGTCGCTTGACAACGATGTGTGACTAAAACCACGCACCGCTGCGGAATCAGATATACTTAGCCACTCAACACCCGGTAAATAATCTGGGCTGTATTGGGTATACCAGAGCGCGTTATATAAATAATTCCGCTCAAACAGACTAAAATATTGATTGAAGTTTACCAATAATTTACCCTTAACAAACTCAGGCTCAGTATCAGAAGCGCTGAACTTATCACGGCTATTGTCAGCCCCGAACCAGGGGAGCCCCTGCTCAACACTTACATTAAAATTAAGCTGACCTGCTGGTAAAATCTGCATATGGCTAATACCTATTTCAGCAACAGTTAACGTCGGGCTGCTGATATCTAGGCGTACCGTCTCAAAATAGTTATCTGCCTGCTTATACGACAACTGGGTAAAGACACTGTCTAGCTGATCTTGATCACGATAAAACACATAATCTGCTTTTATCCCTGCTTGTTGGGTTTTACCGTGTAAAGCAACACGATGAATTTTTAACTGCTGGTTATTCAAATATTCCGAAAAACTGGCAAATCCATTAACCGTAAAATACCCAAATGGCACTGAATACAATAATGAATAACTGCGGTTGTACCTTTCGTCATACTCTGTCAGTGATGAACTGGCACTAAAATTAACAAAATCAGAGAGATTGAATGGGTTATCCAATGTTACGCCAACCCGGGTTATCCATTTACCGGTACTTTCCTGGCCGTAATTATCCATCGATGCTGACAGGTGCCACTGCTTAGAACTGTCATTATGTAATTTGATCCGCGACCCTCCTAGTTTACGCCCGGGAGTGATATCGAGTTGAACCCGATTTGACTGCAGTCTATTTGCCTGATCCAGACCTTGTTCCAGATCCCGCAAATTTAATGGCTGCTCGATTACACCGGGAAATAATTTGGTTAAGTTAAGTCGTAGGCTTGGGTCATCGATACCTTCGACAAATCCTTCTATTATTTGCAACCCTAATCTGCCCTGCTGATCCGGTGGTATAAATTTAACCCGGGTCGTGATGTATCCTCTGCTTACGTATAACAGGGTTATTTCTCTCACCAGCACATTTAGTTGTGTACTGGTAATACAGTGTTTAGGAAGCGCTGTTAGCCCACCCAGATCCTGACTCGTAAATAGCGTTATGCCCTGTAAATACACATTCTTAATGGGTAAACATTGAGTTGTATCCGGCAATAAGGGTTTGGTTTCATCCCGAGCCTGTAGTTTGCTGCCATTTAATTGCTGATAACGACCCTGTTCAATTAATTGTTCAATATTGCGCTGATTTGTCTGTAACGCCTGACGCGCGTCATTGACGGGAGAGAGCGTGTTTAGCGCATTTTTTTGAGCACTATAAGCCTGGACACTTATAATGATAGAAAAAACAAATAATAACTGCATGTATGTTCTGCTCAATAATCACCTTCTTTAATTCTTACAATAATCCCAATTAAGAAAATCGAGCTTATTTAATAGAGAGCGACTATTTTCATTAAAAAATTAAATTTTATTAATACAAATGATTATCAATCGTATAAAGTACGTTAATTGACCAACGCGGCCGATTGAATGAACGTGTGACACCTAGATTTTGAAGCGTTCCCTGTAACGTCGCAGTTAGCGATAGACACGGGTGAATACAGCCGTGTATTTCAGACAGGTTTAGGGTTTAGGGTTTAGGGCTTATCGTCGACGCGACAGGGCCAAATCGCCATCAGTGTATTAGCCACCAGATCTATGCCTATAAGCATCAGTCATGTGGCTAAAATCCTCGCTTTTGGCTTCATTGGGTTTGCATTTTTTGAACATGCAACTTTACTCATGTATATGATACTTGGCTCAATCATCGGTTGCTGTTTACCATCCAATGATTACTAAGCCTGTTAGCTATAAAATGATTGTTACCGTTATTACATAGCCTTTCACTATCAATCAAAGTACCGTCACAATCAAAAAATAGACATTTTTTTCATGAAATTCCTTTATTTAATACTTTCGAAATACGATATTCTCAATTTATTTAATACCAAACCTAAACAAACAATCACACATGATCCAATCAACACCGGAGTAAATAAAAATGCCCAGCTTTGTCCCGATAACATGATAACCATGGGATTTGCTCCAGCGGGTGGATGAGTTGTATTTGTAAGTAACATAATAGTCACCGCTAAACCTGTTGCAAGAGCCAGTGACCAAGGTTCAACACCAACATATTCAACAAATAACACACCGATAAACGCTGTTAATAAGTGCCCAAGAATAACATTTTTAGGCTGAGCAAGCGGACTTTTAGGTACACCAAATACCAAGACAACAGTAGCGCCAAAGGGCGCCATTAACCACAGTACAGAATTTGTAGCACTACCTAAATAGGCCAAAACACCGATAGTTAGCGTTGCAAAAACACCCGCAATAACCGGAAAAACAAATCTTTTCATATAACCTCCCTTAGTGTAGACCACTCTGTCTACCTAACGATAGTAGACAGAGTGGTCTACATGTGTCAACATATTTCATAACAGGAGCTATTCATGAATGAAAAAAAATTAGTATTAATTCAAACAGCCTTACAACTTTTTTATAGCAAGGGTGTTAATTCTGTCGGTATTAATGAAATATTGAAGCAGTCTGGCATAGCGAAAAAAACGCTATATAGTCATTTTTCTAGTAAGGATGATCTTGTATTAGCAACTCTTGAATATCGAGATGGTATTTTTAATCAATGGTTTAAGGATATTCTTGATAGTGAAAAGTCTGGCGAAAAATCCATACTTGCACTCTTTTATGGTTTAGACGATTGGTTTAATAACAAGGTGCCAGAGCTTAGCCCATTTAGAGGTTGTTTTTTTATCAATACCGCAGCCGAATACAGCGTAACCGACTCTCCTATACGTCAGTACTGTCGTTCGCATAAACAAGCAATCAGATCATTAATAAAGAACAAACTTAGTTTATTTATAGATAATCCAGAAGACGTAAACGCGCTTACGGACATGATTTTCATGCTTAAAGAAGGGGCTATTGTTTCAGCTTTAGTCGAAGGGAACAAAAACGCAGGAAAGGCATGTATCCCTGCTGTGACTCGATTCCTGAATCTAAAATAGAGCAATGATTGTATTTGCCATTATTACCGCCAAAATCTACAAGGCTAAAGATTATGTGCTAACTAACAGTCGTTCAGCACCCTCCAACTAAAAATAATACCTATACCGATGCCGATACCAATTCCAATAATTATACCAAACAAAAACTCAATCATCTTTTACTTCTCTCAACAACTCTAAGTCTAATTAATTCTAAATAATTCGTTCTTCAGCATCTGTTCCCCCAAAGAGTTAATGACATCTGTCCGTAATGTATTAAATTAAAAAAACAAAATTTATAGGTTTAAATTTCTAATAAAATAGGTGGTTAATATTTTCAGTAATTTTTAAATTCATGAATTAATTAATACAAAGTTAAATCCACTTCATTATCACCTTTTAACCTCGGTATTAAAATGTACCGATGAAGAAATATTTTTAGATAGCAATAAAATACTCGCATAACTCGATTCATAAGATCCATAGACCAACAGTCAACGTTGACTAAATGTTAACGTAGTGGTAGCATTTTGTTAACCGAATTCGTTAACAAATATAGTTAAAACAAAGCCTTAACTATACATAAAGAATAGACATGAATTCTTATAAATGAGACATGGAAAAGAAGCTAATTATGAAATCTATACAAGATAAAGTTATCTATACAATATTAAGTATCCTCATTGTTACATTTGTGAGTTATAAATTCATGAATCATAATAACCAAAGAGTAGAATTAATTGGAGAGCCTCTTGCATCATTTGATTTTTACCCTATAGAAACGAATGACGTTGGTAATATCGCCCTTAGTGAAACAAAGGTAAATACTGCGATAACATCACTTGATCCAGAAAAAAATACAAGAGCAATAAGCGAGTTGATTCATCTAATTGAAGAAAACTCAGCATCATTTTTAATTAATAATGAAAACAGTAAAATAGCATCTTCATTTAAACAAGACACTCTCCAATACCAAAATGAAAATGATGAACTAATCGAAATATTAAAAAATATTGTTGGAGGCATAGGAAAAACATTAGCGGGTAGCCCTATAGAAATTGTACTACATGATACTAGCAATCCACTTAAATCAATAATAGCGATAGAGAACCCAATATCAAACCGTAAGTTGAATGATAAAATCACAAATTTTGGCATTGAGTTAATAAAAAAGTATAGCAAAAATGAAATTAGAAATGGCAATATAATATCTTACCCTATCACACTAAATGATGGTCGTATTGTTAAAGCCACGACAATACCGATTTACAATAATAACCAGCTAGTCGCATTGATATGTATCAACATCGATACATCAAAACTAAGTCACACGAACAAGTTAGAACTAAACAAAACGATAAATGCTATAAAACAAATATCAGGTAAACATGAATACATTGATATAGATGAATTAATACAACCAATAAAGGAAGGAAATGAATACATGGAAGCTAAAATGATACGATACGAATTAGATAAACCTCTTTTAATCATTAAAGAAAAGCAGGGAATTCTAGCCTGTGCTTATATTAATGTAGAAACATGTAATAAAACTAATGAAGCATGTGCCATTGTATCAGGTGTTAGTAACTATGAAGATATGATGTCCGCCAAAATAATTGCTGTATCAAATGAAGCGTTAAATCTAGGGGTTAATGTGGGTGATACTGGCATGAGCGCTATAAATAGATTTAAGTAGCCATGAGTTTACTTGATATAACAATTATTGTGGCTGTATTTTCTTTATCGATAATCACGAATAATAAAGCAGCCACAATTAGTTCATTTTTTATTATTAGCTATATATTATTAGAAGACTTATTTAATTTTGAATATATAACAACAATAGCAATATCGCTAAATGTATGTTTAATCGTAGTCTTATTCCACAATGAAAAAAGTAGCAATAACGACAATGATGTATATAAAGAAGTGATCCGTAATAATAAAAAATTGTTCCCATTTCACGACAACATTGAGATAGCGATAACCAAACACCCGTACACTTGGATTTATTTGAAAGAAGGTAAAGTAAAACGAATCAGAACCCCTCTTAAAAACATCATTATACTAAACAATTACTTAAAAAAGATCACACGCAACACCGCTATTTCCGACAATGTAAAAGTGAATAGCAATAACGAATACCTCATTGAAAACAACATAATCACGTCTGAGATGATTATGAGTTGGGGAAAAAATCAGATGAAATAATGATTAATCTCACTCACTTTCATAGTAGAATGCGCGCAGAGCTAAAACCG
>SPKZ01015731.1_pt1 | contig 10335 bp, 12 predicted proteins | sample 2456571 | NCBI WGS metagenome assembly SPKZ01 (sample SAMN11192286, study PRJNA482655) | marine metagenome | biome: ENVO:00000447; feature: ENVO:00000244|ENVO:00000211|ENVO:00000569|ENVO:00002023; material: ENVO:00002151; isolation source: ocean water from marine abyssalpelagic zone ...
TGAAAGCTCAATCTCCCGCAACAACCGCAGAACGTCTTCATCCGAATACCGCTTCCGAGCCATCCTCAATCCTTCCTGAACCGCCAAAATCACTAAGATTAATTTGGCTCAGGTTTAAGGGGGAAGGACAGTTGCGGAATTATTTCAGTGCCCGAACTTACGAAACCAATCTAGGCAAGGCTTTAGCGCCTCGGGCTGTTAAGCCGTTGTGGTCACTATGTGGTCACTATGTGGTTACTTTTGTGTTTTCTGGAGCGCACCGCTATTCATAAGTCTTTGAAATCATTGGCGCACCTAAGAGGATTCGAACCTCTGACCTCTGCCTTCGGAGGGCAGCGCTCTATCCAGCTGAGCTATAGGTGCTTCCAAGCGCGTCATACGCGAAGCCGTGGGGCGATGCAATTGGAAGAATCCGCGTAATGAACTTGAAAGCAGCCCTGCAATACGCACATAGAAAGCGACGAATAAGGAATGATCATGAACAGACGACACTTGGGCGTTAGCGGCGCCGTTCTTGGACTTGCCCTGACGCTGACCGCCTGTGGCGGGGACCAACCTGCGACCCCTGATGATGCGGGGACGACGGAAACTGCAGCTACCACGGAAACGCCTGATCGCGTCTCCAAAGAAGAGATCCTGGCGCGCTTCGAAGGGACATTGGAGAAAGCCCAGGCGACAACGGGCTCTGGCTCTCCAGCTATGTGGACGCTGTCTGATGACGACACCACGATCAACATCTATGGCACAGTGCACTTGCTGCGCCCGGATCTGGAGTGGCGGAGCGACGCGCTCGACCAAGCGATTAGCGATGCTGAAACAATCGTCTTCGAAGTCGATATGAGCAGCGAGGAAGCGCAGCGCGCCATCGCGACTGATTTCCTGGCGCGCGGCATGTTCCAGGATGGCCGCACTTTGAAAGAGGTGCTCAACGATGAGGACGAGGCGGTAATCTCCGCGGCGTTCGATTCAATTGGCGTCCCGCTAGATGCGATGAATACGTTCGAGCCGTGGATGGCCTCGGTTAATCTTGGCGTGATGAAACTCGTCAATGACGGCTATGACCCGAACTCTGGTGTCGAGACCGTGATCGAGGCTGAAGGCAGAGCGGCGGGTAAGTCTTTTGCCTATCTCGAGTCGATCTCTCAACAAGCTGACGCGTTCGATCTGCTCAGCGAAGAAGACCAAATCGAGATGCTGTATGAATCAGCGCTTCTCTTGGATGATTCCCCTCGGATGCTCGATCAACTCGTCAGTGAATGGGCGGACGGTGACGTCGCTGGGATTGGTGCCCTGATGGCGGATCCAGAAGGCTATGGATTTACCGATGAGGCTTATGAGCGCCTCTTGGTCAAACGCAATGAAGCTTGGATTCCTGTGATTGAAGAGATGCTCGAAACACCAGGATCGGTCCTGATTGCGGCGGGCGCAGGTCACTTTGCCGGACCGGATAGCGTGATCACTATGCTCCGCGATAAAGGCTATGAGGTCGAAGGCCCTTAGGGCTCGTTGCCTTCCCAATCGACGATCCAATCTTCGATTTGTTCAACATCATCTGGGTCGAACAGAGTGTCCTCACTCAGTGTTCGGCCCATGATCGATTCACCGCGGCGGTGGATGAGCTCGCGGTCGCCGCTGATTAGGTGGTGCCAATTGGGCAGCGGTTTCCCCTCATGCACCAGCCGATAGGAGCAAGAGGCTGGCATCCAGCGCAGCTCTGAAACGTCTTTCGGGGTAAGGATCACACAGTCCGGCACATGTTGTTTGCGGTTCCGATAGTCGCTGCACTGACACGTCTCAGCGTCGAGCAGCTTACAATGAAGCCGGGTCATCGCGATTTCGCCCGTGTCTTCATCTTCGAGTTTGATCAAGCAGCATTTGGCGCAGCCATCGCAGAGCGATTCCCACTCTTGCGGATTTAGGTCCTCAAGCGATTTGGATTCCCAGAACGGTTTATCCGTATCAGCCATTTGAGGGGCCATCGCCGATTAGCCAGATGAAGGGGATGATTTCAGTGCTCTGAAACAATCCAGCTTTTGCGTAAGGATCTTCAGCGGCCCAAGTCTTGGCTTCATCAAGGCTATCAAACTCAATGACGAAGGTTGAGCCGATCATTGTGTCGCCATCGTCGGATAGGACAGGGCCCGCCATTGCAATCTTGTGCCGAGACTCTCCTGCCCATTCCAAATGCGCCTGCCGTGTCGCTTGTCTCAGGTCAGAGCTATCGGCTTTGTCGCGGGCATTAATGAGGAAGAGTGGCATCTTATTCTCCTTTATAAGGGCGCGCGAGCAGGCTGGTGATCGCATCTTTTACAGTCGTCTGTTCACTCAGTATGGCATCTACCGCTTCGCAGATAGGCATTTCAACAGCGTGCTTTTTAGCAAGTGCAATCAGGGCAGGGGCCGTAGCCACGCCTTCGGTCACAGAGTTGCGCGCGGCTAGGATATCGTGCGCCGATTGTCCTTAGCCGAGCGCTAGACCGAAACTCATGTTTCGCGATTGCGGTGACGAGCAAGTCAGGACGAGATCCCCAAGACCGCAAAGACCGGCCAGCGTTTCAGATCGTCCGCCCATCGCGGTGCCAAGGCGCGTCATTTCTGCAAACCCACGTGCGATCAGAGCCGCGTGGGCAGAGCGTCCAAGCTGCAGACCTTCGACAATCCCGCACGCGATCGCGAGCACGTTTTTCACGGCGCCGCCAATCTCTGCACCGATTAGGTCATTCGACCAATACGGCCTGAACCCGGGCTGTCCGATCGCTTCCATCAAGGCTTTGCCGACGGTTTCGTCTTCGCACGCCAGCGTGACAGCAGTTGGTAACCCTCGTGATACGTCAGCGGCGAAGCTTGGCCCAGATAAGACGGCCGGGATGGCACTAGGGATGGTGTCTTTCAACACGTCGGTCATCAAGCTCAAGCTGTCGCGCTCGATTCCCTTTGCGCAGAGCAGAATGGCAGTATTGGGCCCGATCTTGCTCGCTAACTCGGTGAACACAGAGCGCGCAAACTGTGCCGGCACAACAGCCAGAATGGCGTCGCAATCAGCAAGCACCGCGAGGTCCGTACTTGCGTGCATTTTAGGTAGGTCAATGCCTGGTAGGAAGGCAGGGTTGCCTTGTCCCACGCTGAGCGCATCCGCCACGTCTGATTCCAGCGCCCAGACCGGAGCCGGGGCGGTTCCCGCATCAGCCTTTTGATATAATGAGGCAGCCAGGGCTGTGCCCCAGGCGCCGGCACCGAGTACGCCAATCTTGGTGAAATTAGTCACACATCTTCTCACAACTGCGTGCGAAATTGAACAATTTGTTGATCATTCACACTTTTCCTATATTCTAATCCCATGACCGAAAAACTCGATACCCGTGAGCAGATTCTCCAAGCCGCCATGGAGCGTATCATGCACTATGGCTACGCCAAGACGACAATGGCGGAGATTGCCCGCGACTGCGGAATGTCAGCTGGCAACATCTATCGATTCTTTGCCTCTAAGATAGACATTGCTGAAGCGATGGCGCGCAAACTGAACATGGAAATCAACGCACAGAACGCGGCCTTGGTGCGCAAACAGATGCCGGCCGCTGAAAAGATGCGGGTGTTCCACCATATCGCCATGACGAAAACGTTCGAGAAGCTCGATAAAGATGCGAAGGTTCTTGAAGTTGCAGAGGTCTTGTCCAGTGAGCGACCAACCTTTGCGAACGAAGAGATGGCGCAAGAGCGCGTTTATCTGGTGCAAATCCTGGAGCAGGGTGTTGCTGAAGGCGCGTTCGCGCCGATGGAGAACCCAAACTTCATTGCTGAAATGATGCAATCTGCCACCATGAAGTTCCGGTATCCGCAACTCTGGTCACGTCTAACGCTTCCAAAGCTCGAGCGTGAGTTGGATGGTGTTATGGATATCGTTCTTGCTGGTTTGAGTGTTCCTATCAAAACGCTTGAGAAAATGAACGCTGAATAATTTTCAAACTATTCATTGAATTTCGATTTGTCGTCCCTATCTGATGTGTACGGGCAGCGAATAGTCGCTGTCTGAAACGCAAAGAAGGACAAATCCCATGCGTGTGTCCTCCCCAGTAGAAGCTCGGACGAGCTTCATCGCTTCAGCTGTATCTCTTCCGCTCGCCGTTTTCGGCGCGGCCCTGACCCTCGGGCTTTTCGGAACAGTTGTATGAGCTTGATCTAGCGCCCGGTCTGTTTCCTCACAGACCGGGTCATGATTGTTAAAAAAGCGATCTATTCGACCGTAACAGACTTTGCGAGATTTCTCGGTTGGTCGACATCGGTGCCTTTTTCAACGGCAATATGATAGGCCAGCATTTGGACCGGGATCGCATACAGGATCGGCGCCACGAATGGATGGCACACTGGCACTTCCACGCTGTTCACGGGCGTATCGCCCGCTTCCTTCACGCCTTGGGCGTCGCTGATCAGCAAGACATTCCCGCGGCGGGCCGCAACCTCTTGTAGGTTCGACAGCGATTTATCGAACAGATTATCAAACGGCGCAACGAATACGACAGGCGTGTCTTCATCAATGAGCGCAATCGGGCCGTGCTTGAGCTCTCCGCTCGCATAGCCTTCAGCATGAATGTAGCTAATTTCTTTCAGTTTGAGTGCGCCCTCTAGGGCGATCGGGTAGTGCACACCGCGGCCCAGATAGATGACATCTCTCGCTTTAGAGAGATCCCGAGCCAGCGTCGCAATCGGGGTATCGAGCGCGAAGCTCTTCGAGATCAGGCGCGGAATACCGCTCAGGGCGTCGACCAATTCAACTTCCTTGTCGCGGTCTATATGTCCGCGCGCTTTGCCCGCAGCGATCGCGGCGGCCGCGAGCGCGCAGAGCTGTGCGGTAAAGGCTTTCGTCGAGGCGACCCCAATCTCTGGACCGGCAAGCGTCGGCAACACCAGGTCGACTTCGCGGGCGATCGAGGAGGTTGGAACGTTGACGACGGCGGCCGTTTTGAGGCCCGCGTCTTTGCAATAGCGCAAGGCGGCCAGCGTATCGGCCGTCTCCCCTGATTGGCTCACAAAAAGCGCTAATCCACCTTTTGCAGGCAGGGCAGGTTGGCGATAGCGGAACTCCGACGCGATATCCGTTTTAACCTGCAGCCCGGCGATTTGCTCAAACCAGTATTCTGCCACGCAGGTCGCATAATAGGCGGTTCCGCAAGCGACCATGTGGAGGTGGGTGACGTTTGCCCAATCAATGGCAGTGTCTTCCCCAGGCAATTCGATGGCTTGATCCAGAGCGTTGACATAGGCGCCGATCGTGCGGGCTGCACTGTCGGGCTGCTCGAAAATTTCCTTCTGCATGAAGTGGCGATAATTGCCTTTTTCGACAGCCGCCCCGGCTGCGTGCACAATTGTCACTGGGCGCGTTACAGCGGCTCCGGTTTCGTCGAAGATCTCATAAGAGGCCTGGTGTAAGACGCACATATCGCCTTCTTCGAGATACACGACGCGATTGGTGAAGGGCGCAACAGCCAGGGCGTCTGAGCCCAAGAACATCTCATTATCACCGACCCCGATCACCAAAGGAGACCCTTTGCGGGCGCCAATCATTAGGTCTTCATGACCTTCAACGATGATTCCGAGCGCGAAGGCGCCTTCTAATTCCGCGAGTGAAGCCTTCACGGCACTCACCGGGTCTGCGCCGCCATTCAGATTCGATGTGATCAGGTGCGCGACGGTTTCGGAATCTGTTTCGGTCTCGAAGACGTGGCCCTTTTGCTCGAGCGCTTCGCGAAGGTGGCGGAAATTCTCAATGATCCCATTATGGACAAGCGCCACGGTCCCTGAGACGTGCGGGTGGGCGTTTTGAGTGTTTGCGGCGCCATGTGTGGCCCATCTCGTGTGTCCAATCCCAACGGAGCCGGGAATAGGGGTATCGTTCAGAACAGATTGCAGGTTGTAGAGTTTGCCCGCAGCGCGTCTTCGATCAAGCTTGCCGTCATGCAATGTCGCAACACCGGCACTGTCATAGCCGCGATATTCGAGGCGCCGCAGCGCTTCCATAGCGCGATCAGCGGCTAAACCCTGCTGGCTCAAGATACCAATGATTCCACACATTCAAGTCTACTCCGTGCTTGCTATCTCGTCACGCAACGTCCCTAAGCCGACGCTCGCGATCCCGTCATTGCAAATCCTATTACTGAATGTGTCGAAGACACGAACGTAAGAAGGTCATACGGGGACCCGTTTGGGTCCCCTTACCGAAGAAATCATAAATTTTGTGAAGAGGCGGTTTATGAACCGCTTACACCTGTGCTTGCAGCGCGGCAGCAGCGGACTTGCATCTCAAGCACTTGGCTGTTGAAGCGACACTGCTCATTGTTCAGCTCACGCAGGAATGACAGGCCACCCGCACGGTGCGTGTAGCGTGTCTGGACACAGCCCATAACGGTGTATCCTGGCTCACAGGTTCCGGTAGAAGACTGCTGAATTGTGGTTGTCTTACAATCCAGGTCTTTCTCAGAAAGATGATTAGCGAGCGCATAGGCCTGATCGGCGCGGCTCTGTGCGGCGTCTGCAGACGATTGAGCTGCCGCCGCAGCTGACATCGCGCTGTCTGAGATCTGGCGGGCTTCCCGCAAGCTCATATTGGTTTCAGCGAGTGCAGTCGCATTGCCGTCGATTTCAACCTTCAGACGGCAGACTTCTTCTGACGCACGATCTGGGTTGGCGCAGTATTCTGCGACGGTCATGTCTGATGGAAGGCCAGTGGCGCATCCAGCGAGTGTGGCCGCAAGCATGCCGCCAACTAGGAGTGATTTTAAACGCATTTTGCGTGTCCTCTCTTTTCCCCAACAGCGCCTAATATGCAGAAGCTGTGCCATCAGAACGTACATCCTGACTTGGAAACTTCAGCCAAATTGTGGCATGGCGCCAGTAAGGACTGCAAACAAACGCCCAGAATGGGGTGAAGCAAGGATTTAGCACATTATGAAACGCAAATACTTCGGAACCGACGGAATCCGTGGCACAGCGAACACACCTCCGATGACGCCGGAGATTGCAATGCGTTTAGGAATGGCGGCTGGAAAGTACTTCCGGACCACGAGTCCGCGCCGCCATAGCGTCGTGATTGGCAAGGATACAAGGCTCTCTGGCTATATGATTGAACCCGCCTTGGTGGCCGGGTTTACGTCAGTTGGCATGGATGTAACGCTGTTTGGCCCGCTACCGACCCCAGGTGTGGCAATGATGACCCGATCCTTGCGGGCAGATCTCGGCGTCATGATTTCAGCGAGCCATAACAGCTATGAGGACAATGGGATCAAGCTGTTCGGTCCAAACGGGTACAAATTGTCCGATGAAATCGAGGTTGAGATTGAGAGCCGGATGGATAAGGCCCTCGATGACAAACTGGCCGCGGCGGAGGATCTTGGTCGAACCAAGCGTGTCGACGACGCGCAAGCGCGTTATGTAGAGATCGTCAAAGCGAGTTTCCCGCGCCGTATGAACTTGAAGGGCCTTCGCGTCTGCATCGATTGTGCGAACGGCGCTGCATATAAGGTCGCACCCGCCGCGCTTTATGAGCTGGGCGCAGAGGTGTTTAAGCTCGGTGTCGAGCCAAATGGCTTTAATATCAATCTAGAAGTTGGCTCCACCGATACGAATGCGTTGAAAGAGGCCGTTCAAACCTACCGCGCAGATATCGGAATCGCGCTCGATGGGGATGCGGATCGCTGCATCATTATCGATGAAAAGGGCAATGAGATTGATGGGGATCAGCTGATCGGACTCATCGCGGGGCATTGGAAAGCTCGCGGACAGCTTTCTCAGACCGGCGTGGTGACAACCGTCATGTCTAATCTCGGGCTTGAGCAGCACCTTCAAAGCCTTGGCCTGACGCTAGAGCGCACAAAAGTCGGCGACCGATATGTCGTTGCACGGATGCGCGAAGGCGGCTTCAATCTTGGTGGCGAGCAATCCGGGCATATCGTGATGTCTGACTATTCCACGACCGGTGATGGCCTGATGGCGGCCCTGCAAGTGCTCGCGGTCATGGTTGAGAAAGAGAAACCGCTCTCTGAGATCGCGCATGTGTTTGATCCTGTGCCTCAAAAGCTGGTCAATGTCCGCTTCAAGTCGGGTGCGCCGCTCGAGGAGGACAGCGTGAAAGATGCCATCGCCGCAGCCGAGAAGAAGCTTGGCAAAAAAGGGCGTTTGGTCATTCGTAAGTCTGGGACGGAGCCGCTCATTCGCGTCATGGCGGAAGCAACTGATGAGAAGCTTATGGACTCGGCGGTGGAGTCAGTTGCCGACGCCGTTCGGGCCGTTAGCTAAGGCCTTCGATCGCCGCGAGACCGCCAGACCCTGCCACACTCGCCGCATTGCCTGCATTGACCCCGCCAAGCGCATAGAGCGGCAATGGGCTTTGGCGGCAAAGCTCAATAAACGATGCGGCGCCCATCGGGACGCTCGCGCTTGGACTGCTCGACGGAAACACGGTTGAGACCAAGGCTGCGTCCATGCCGATTTGTTCGGCTTGAGTGATCGCCATCCTTGAGTGCGCGCTGGCGGTCTGAATTTGGAAGCGTCCGCGCCATTTGAGAGCTTCCTGAAGACGGGCTTCCGGCCAATGCACACCATGAGCGCCCACCTCTGAAGCAAGCTTGGGATCGGCGGCGATAAGGAGCTTCAAGCCCTGCCGCCTGGCGAGACCTGCGAGTTCCACCGCAACACCAAAGCGGTCTTCGGCGCCAAAGTGCCTATAGAGGATGCCGCTTCCGGCTGGGAGGTTGGTGGCCACAAGAACTGGATTTGGGGTTCGCTTCGGATCTGTCAGGAAGAGGAGCGGGGGCAAATGTTGGGGAAAATGCGATTCTACACGCCGGATTGCGACGCGCCACTTGCGAGCGGAGACGGCTTGGTGTTTCAACCCCATAATGAGCGAAGATACACAGACCCAGATGATAAGCGAAGCCCGCGCGAGCATCCTTTCCGAGATTGGGGATCAAGTAACGCTCGTTGCGGCTTCGAAGCGCCAACCTGATGAGCGGATCGAGGCTGCGCTCCAGGCAGGGCAACGCGTCTATGGCGAAAACCGCGTGCAAGAAGCACAAAGCCGGTGGGAGACACGTCGTGCTGCTCATAGTGATTTAGAGCTGCGACTGATCGGGCCGCTACAAACGAACAAGGCGGAAGACGCTGTTCAATTGTTCGATGTGATCGAAACACTGGACCGAGAGAAGCTCCTCAAAGCCTTAATTAAGGCGGTCGAGAAAACCGGCGCCTCCGCGCCTGACTTGCTTATTCAGGTAAATACTGGCGACGAACCGCAAAAGGGCGGGGTTAGCGTTGATGGGCTTGAAGCGCTTCTAAAAGCGGCGCGAGAAACTTATCCGGGAAACGTGACGGGCTTGATGTGCATTCCGCCTGCTGAAGAACCGGCCGGCCCGCATTTCGCACTGTTGAAAAAGCTCGCCGATCAGCATGAGCTAAGCACCGTGAGCATGGGGATGAGCAGCGACTACGCGCTCGCCGCGTGGCTTGGGGCGACCCATGTCAGGGTGGGGACGGCCTTGTTTGGCGCGCGCGACTATTGATCCGCATATTTCGCGATGATTGCATCCAAATGTGTTGTCACGGCGCGCATCATCAGATCGCGCCAAGCGGTATGTGGAATAAGCTCTGTCGCTTCATGGTCCTGCAAGCTGACATAGCCGTGCGATAGCGCCCATAATTGCAGCGCCGCCTCACGCTTTTCACGCCCGTTCAATGTCTGGGGCAGGGCGCGGGATATGAAGTAGGTGAGCCGGTTAAATGCCTCTTCCCCTACCGAAATCGCGCTCGAGGAGGGCGTATAGCTTGGGTCCCCATGTCCAAAAATCAGCTCATAGTGTCCGCGATGCTCGGTTGCGAGATCGATATAGTTTGACAGGCCCTGAAGCACGGCGTCGCGAGGCGCTAAACTCTCATCTTCAACCCGGATGGCCGTCATGACCATTTGGAAGCCCTCAATATAGAGTGCGTCCAAAATCCCCTGTTTGCCGTTGAAGTGATTATAGATCCCAATCGTCGATAAACCGGCGCGTTTTGAAATTGCGCGTACACTAAGTGCCCCTGCGCCTGCACTTGCGAAGAGTTCTGAAGCTGCTGTTAGGATTTTCGCCTTACTTTCCATCACAGGTATATTTCACTTGACTATCAATAACAGTGTTATTAGCACGCAATAACACTGTTATCAAGGTCTATTTATTTTGAGGAGGCGGCGATGGCTGCGGAAACGTTTGAGGTTGATTATCTGATTGTTGGCGCGGGTGCGATGGGCATGGCGTTTGCGGATATCATCCTTTCTGAAAGCGATAAGACCGTCCTGATCGTCGATATGCA
>SPKZ01016777.1_pt1 | contig 10330 bp, 7 predicted proteins | sample 2456571 | NCBI WGS metagenome assembly SPKZ01 (sample SAMN11192286, study PRJNA482655) | marine metagenome | biome: ENVO:00000447; feature: ENVO:00000244|ENVO:00000211|ENVO:00000569|ENVO:00002023; material: ENVO:00002151; isolation source: ocean water from marine abyssalpelagic zone ...
CATCAGCATTTGATGATGAAGGTAATCCGACAAAAGCGGCTCAAGGTTGGGCACGTTCGAACGGTATTACCGTTGAACAAGCAGAACGTCTAAAGACAGATAAGGGCGAATGGCTACTATTTAAGGCTCAGGTCAAAGGTAAAAAAACCGTTGAACTGATCGCTGCGATGGCCGAGCAAGCACTGCTTAAATTGCCAATCGCTAAGCCTATGCGTTGGGGCAACAATACTATGCAATTTATTCGCCCAACAAAAACCTTAACAATTTTGTTTGGTGATCAACTCGTTGATGCCACTATCTTGGGTTGCAAGTCTGCTCGAATTATTCGCGGCCATCGTTTCCATTGCCAAAAAGAATTAGTGTTAGATCATGCTGACAACTACGTTAGTTTATTACGCGAGCAAGGCTGCGTTATTGCCGATCACGATGAGCGAAAAGCCTTGGTGAAGCAGCAAGTACAAGCAGCAGCTGCCAAAGAAAATGGCGTTGCAGAGATAGACGAAGACTTGCTCGAAGAAGTTACATCAATCGTTGAGTGGCCAGTTACTTTAGTCGGTAGCTTTGAAGATAAGTTTTTGAACGTGCCTTCTGAAGCACTAATCTACACCATGAAAGACAACCAGAAATATTTCCCATTGTTAGATAATAACGGAAAATTAATGGCTCGTTTTATTTTCGTGGCCAACATTGAAAGCAAAGAACCAACGACGGTTATTGAAGGCAATGAAAAAGTCATTCGCCCGCGTCTTGCTGATGCTGAATTCTTTTTTAAACAAGATCAGAAAAAAACATTGGAAAGCCGTTTACCTAGCCTTGAAAATATACTGTTCCAAAAGCAGTTGGGTACATTAAGAGAAAAATCGGCCCGTATTTCAGCGCTTGCCGAAATTATTGCGATCAAGATTGATACCAACGCTATTGATGCAAAGCGTGCAGGTCTGTTGTGTAAAACAGATTTAATGACCGACATGGTATTAGAGTTCCCTGATGTGCAAGGTGTCATGGGCATGTACTATGCGCGTTTTGATGGAGAAACCGAGCAGGTTGCACTGGCATTAAACGAGCAATATATGCCACGTTTTGCTGGCGACCAATTACCGGATTCTTTGGTTAGTTGCGCGGTAGCGCTAGCCGATAAACTAGATACTTTAGTTGGGATATTTGGCATTGGTCAAATTCCTAAAGGTGACAAGGATCCGTTCGCATTACGCCGTGCTGCCATTGGTGTATTACGTATAGTGATTGAAAAAGATCTCGACTTAGATTTAGTTGAATTAGTCAAAGCTGCAAGCGAATTATACAGCGATAAACTGACTCACGAAGTACAAAACAATGTTGTTGATTTCGTATTAGGTCGTTTTAATGCATGGTATCAAGATAAAAATGTATCTACTGATGTTGTAAAGGCCGTCATGGCTCGCCGCCCAACACGCCCTAGTGACTTTAACAAACGCATTGCAGCTGTTGACAACTTTAGAGCGTTAGATGCTTCAAAACCACTTGCAGCGGCTAATAAACGTGTTGGTAATATCCTAGCTAAAACTACCGAAACCATTAGTGATATTGTTGATGAACGTTTATTAACAGAAACAGCTGAAATTAAATTGGCCAAAGTGGTTAAGCAGTTAACAGCGGATCTTGCGCCTATATTCGCGGTTAGTGATTACAATCAAGCATTAACTCAATTGGCACAATTGAAAGAGCCGGTTGATGTATTCTTTGACAACGTAATGGTAATGTGTGATGACCCAGCAGTTAAGTTAAACCGATTAGCTTTGCTGAACAACTTGCGTAACCAATTTCTCAATGTAGCAGATATTTCACTGTTACAAGGGTAATATCTAATTAGTTAAAGGCCTCCATTCGTGAGGCCTTTAATCATTTAAAAAAAACAATTCCAACCATTGCTCTTCAATTCCGTTTTTAAAAAATCACCTTCACCTGTTCGTCGTCCAGCATCTTCTCTTTATACAAAAGGGATAATTCACTGACAAGTTTTGCTTCAAATAAAATATTAGTCAACGGATTACTTGCTGCTACCGTCTTATAGACGATATGTTGTTTGGGTTAATTAATACTTCAGAGACTCGTGTAATAATCAGCTCTTCTATGTCACTATTTTCTGATGATTCTTGCGCCCTATCACCAAATAACAAGTCATAAAAATAGATGTTCGAAATGAACAAAGTGCCCTTTATTTTGTAGATCTGAAAACCAACTCATATTACCTCGTCTTTTATTCTAAAGCGATTATCCCCTTAGCCCAAAAAAAAGGAGCCACACAGGCTCCTTTCTACAAATAATTAATTATAACTATCTATACATCTAGATTAACTACATTTAAACAATTGTCTTCGATGAAGGCACGGCGCGGTTCAACTTGGTCACCCATTAATGTAGTGAACAGTTGATCGGCAGCAATGGCATCTTCAATCGTTACTTGCAACATGCGACGATTTTCTGGATCCATGGTGGTTTCCCACAACTGATCAGGGTTCATTTCGCCTAGCCCTTTATAACGCTGTATATAAAGACCTCGTTTAGATTCATGCATGAACCATTCAAGTGCTTCTGCGAAGCTTGTTACGTGTTTAGTACGGTCGCCACGCTTAACAAAGGCGTCTTCTTCCAATAAATCATTTATCTCAGCACCAAGTTTGACAATTTTTGCGTAATCCGCAGAGCCAAAATAGTCTTTGCTAAAGGTATAATCCGTATCTATACCATGCATGCGCACGGTGAATTGCGGGAAGTTCAATTGACTATCTTCATCTAAAACAACTTGTCCAGAATAGATAGTACCTTTGTCATCTTGTTCGTTTAACGTAGTAACGAGGTTGGTTAACCATGACTCTACTTGCTCTTTATCGCTTAGCGAATCAACGGTTAGTTGTGCGTTATAAATAAACTGGTGCAAGATGATACTTGGATAACGACGCGACAAACGTTCAATATTTGATTCTACAGCGCGGTAATCTTTAACTAAAGTTTCTAGAGCTACGCCGCCAATGCCAGGTGCCTCAGCGTTCACATGCAAGGTTGAGTGGTCAAGGGCAATAGTCGTTAGGTACTCGGTCAATATCTCGTCATCTTTGATATAACGCTCTTGCTTGCCTTTTTTCACCTTATACAACGGCGGCTGTGCGATGTAAATATAACCGTTCTCAACTAACTCGTTCATCTGACGATAGAAGAAGGTCAACAACAGAGTACGGATATGGGATCCATCAACATCAGCATCGGTCATGATGATAATTTTGTGATAACGAATTTTTTCAGGGAAATATTCTTCGCGGCCAATACCACAACCTAATGCGATAATTAACGTGGCTACTTCTTGTGAAGCGAGCATCTTATCAAAACGAGCTTTTTCTACGTTTAATATTTTACCCTTGAGCGGTAATATTGCCTGATTTTTACGATTTCGGCCCTGCTTAGCACTACCGCCAGCAGAGTCTCCTTCCACAATGTATAGTTCAGACAACGCAGGATCTTTTTCCTGACAATCGGCTAACTTACCCGGTAATCCACCAAGGTCTAACGCACCTTTACGACGAGTCATTTCACGGGCTTTACGCGCCGCTTCACGCGCACGAGACGCATCAATAATTTTGCCAATAACGTCTTTGGCAATCGATGGGTTCTCTAACAAGAAGTCATTAAGATGCTGACCCATGCTTTGCTCAACCGCCGCTTTGACTTCACTTGAAACTAACTTGTCTTTGGTTTGTGAGCTAAATTTAGGATCAGGAACTTTCACCGAAATAACCGCGGTCAAACCTTCACGAGCATCGTCACCGGTGGCAGACGTTTTATGTTTCTTATTGTACCCTTCCTTTTCCATAAAGGTATTTAAGGTACGAGTCAACGCTCCACGGAAACCAGCAAGGTGAGCTCCGCCATCTCGCTGTGGAATGTTATTGGTAAAACATAAAATGCTTTCCTGATAACCATCGTTCCACTGCATCGCCACTTCAACGGTAGTGCCATCGGCGCGTTCGTCTGTAAAATGGAATACATCTTTATGAACCACGGTTTTATTTTGATTTAAATAATCAACAAAGGCCCTAATGCCGCCTTGGTAACAGTAATTTTTACTTTTCCCTTCACCGCGCTCGTCGGTTAAGGTAATTGAAACACCAGAGTTTAAGAATGATAATTCGCGTACACGTTTAGCCAAAATTTCATAATGAAATAAAATGTCACTGAAAGTATCAGTACTTGGCCAAAAACGCATCATGGTTCCGGTGCCTTCGCAATCGCCAATAGCTTTGATTGGCTCGACAGGAACTCCGTGAATATATTGTTGGTAATGAGTTTTACCATGACGTTTAATGGTTAGCTCTAATTTCGCTGACAATGCATTAACCACGGAAACACCTACACCGTGTAAACCACCAGATACTTTATAAGAGTTGTCATCAAACTTACCACCGGCATGCAATACCGTCATGATAACTTCGGCAGCTGATACGCCTTCTTCTTTATGAATATCGACAGGAATACCACGACCATCATCTTTTACAGAGACAGAACCGTCGAGGTGAATGGTGATGGTGATTTCACTACAGTGACCAGCCAAAGCTTCATCGATAGAGTTATCGACCACTTCAAAAACCATATGGTGTAAACCGGAACCATCATCGGTATCACCGATGTACATTCCAGGGCGCTTACGCACCGCGTCTAGTCCTTTTAGAACTTTAATACTCGACGAATCGTAACTATTCTCTGACATATATTATTCTCGTTCTGTTATATCCCGGGTTATCACGCCTTGTTTCACGTGGAACAATCGGCATTGATATTTACTGGTTTGGTGTTTAATCTGCTTGGCATCGATGACCGACAAAAATAATTGTGCTCCGGTTTCAACCAACTGATCGATCAATACTCCGCGTTTTTGTCCATCGAGCTCAGATGATAAATCATCAACCAGATAAATGGTTTGTTTGCCCACTTGGCTGTGCAAGTGAACTCCTTGTGCGATACGTAGTGCACAAACTAAAAGCTTTAATTGTCCACGTGATAAAGCGTCTGCTACCGGAACAGTACCGCAGCGCAACTTTAAGTCGGCTTTATGCGGCCCGGCGGTGGTATAACCTAAGGCTAAATCTCGTGGATAGTTTTTCTCAAGCAATTGTGTTAAATCACTTTTTTTATCCCAGCCCTGACTATAACCTACAGTTACATCAGTGTCAGGTAAAAAACGCTCTATTATACCCTTTAATACGGGATTAAACGAATTTATATAACGGTTTCTAAGCTCACTAAGTTGCTCCGCATGAGTCACTAACTCGCGGTCCCAATAAGAAATTTCTTTATAGCTCGCTTTTCGTTTTAACAAAGAATTTCGCTGTTTAAGTAAGCGCTTGCATTTATTCCAAATAGCAAAGAAATTTGCGTCATGATGGAACACGCCCCAATCAACAAACTGTCGACGCTGTTGCGGCCCGCCGGTCAATAAACTAAAGCTTTCAGGGGTAATGAGTTGCAAAGGTAAGAAGTCGAGCAATTCGGTGAGTTTTTTGGCTTTAACACCGTCTATTTTAATGGTGACGTCACCATTACGAAAACGCTGTAGACCAATTGAATGATCATTAACCTTGCCCCACAAAAGAAATTCATCGTGATCATAATGAATAACACGACTGGCAAGATGGGTACGAAATGAACGGCCCAAGGCCAAATAATGAATAGCTTCTAAGACACTGGTTTTGCCACTGCCATTATCACCATAAATAATGTTAATTTGAGAAAACTCCAACTTAACATCGCTTAGATTACGTAATCGTTGTATCGATAATTGTTCAAGTAGCATGTTTTAGCTTCCCCCCTAAAACCTAGGAGTTTGCACCCTCGCCGTCGTTTGGTTCAAGTTATAGGAGATAGTGCGAAGTTGACGCTAGTCAATACTTTAGGCTCCCTGCCTTTTGCCCTATCGAGTCTGTATAAACCGCTCAAATTTTTGAGCACTTTCGACAACGAAATTGTGACAAAATGACAAAGAGGTGAATACTCATGTTTACAACCGCATTGGCATGACAACATACATCGACTCTGACGAGTCAGATGCTTCAATTAAACCACTAGAGTTAGCATCACCTAAGGTAATCTTAATTTCATCGCTCTTTAGCGCGTTGAGTGCGTCTAAAACATAACTCACGTTAAAACCAATTTCTAAGTCGTCATATTGATAATCCAGATCAACAATTTCTTGAGACTCTTCTTGCTCTGGGTTATTGGCGGTAATTTTTAATTCATTGGTGGTGAAATTGAAACGAACACCACGGAATTTTTCATTCGATAAAATGGACGCACGAGCCAATGCCTGTTTTAAATCAATACGCGAGGTAATGATCACTTTATCGCCACCTCGTGGTAATACTCGCTGATAATCTGGAAAACGACCATCGACCAACTTGGTGGTAAATATTGCATTGTTAATGTTGGCACGTAACAAGCTTTCGCCTATTTGTACAGTAACCGGATCGTCTGTTGCTTCTATAATACGCAACAACTCAACTACCCCTTTGCGCGGTACAATGACCTGACGACTGGTTAGCTCAGCATTAATTTTTCGACTGCTTACCGCTAGGCGATGACCGTCTGTCGCAACAGTTTTGAGCTCATCGTTACCCGTTTCAAACAACATACCGTTAAGATAATAACGCACGTCTTGATTGGCCATTGAGAATTGAGTACTTTCGATGACCGATCTTAATAGGTGCTGTGGTATAACGAATTCAATTTCACTTTGCCAGTTGTCGATATTAGGAAAATCATCCGCCGACAAAATACTGAGTGAAAAACGACTGCGCCCAGAACGAATAATCATTCGTTCGCCGTCAACATCAACCGAGATGTTAGCGCCATCTGGCAATCCCTTACAAATATCAAGAAATTTCTTAGCGGGAACCGTGGTACGCCCACCAATAACCTCACCTTCAAGCGGCGCTAAACCAACCAATTCTACTTCCAGGTCGGTTCCGGTCATCTTTAATGCGTCATCAGAAACCTCTAACAAAATATTAGATAAGACCGCCATAGTATGACGGCGCTCTACCGCGCCTGATACTAACGTTAATGGCCGAAGTAGATTCTCTCTAGAAATAGTAAATTTCATGGTTTTTGCAGTTCCTGATTTAGCGACGAAAATTAAAGACGGTTATCTATTCAACTAAAAATTTAGGTTGAAAGCGTTCTAATTAAATTAGAGTAATCTTCTTTAATATCGTGATTTTCTTCTTTTAACTGGACGATTTTCCGACAAGCATGCAATACAGTTGTATGGTCACGACCACCATAGGCATCACCAATTTCTGGCAAGCTGTGATTGGTTAATTCTTTTGATAATGCCATCGCCATTTGACGAGGTCGGGCAACAGAACGCGTACGACGTTTAGACAATAAATCTGACACCTTGATCTTGTAATATTCGGCTACTGTTTTTTGGATATTATCGATGGTCACTAATTTAGCTTGCAGCGCTAGCAAGTCTCGCAAAGCTTCTTTAACAAAATCAATGGTAATTGGTCGTCCGGTAAAGTTAGCGTTGGCGGTAACACGGTTTAATGCCCCTTCCAATTCACGAACATTAGAACGTAAACGTTGCGCAATAAAGAACGCCACTTCATCAGGTAAATGCACATTGCTCTCAAAAGCTTTACGCTGCAAAATAGCGACACGAGTTTCTAACTCGGGAGGATCTATCGCCACGGTCAAACCCCAGCCAAAACGAGACTTTAAACGATCTTCAACACCGACAATTTCTTTTGGATATTTGTCACTGGTCAGAATAACCTGATGATTACCTTCTAATAGCGCATTAAAGGTATGGAAAAATTCTTCTTGAGAACGATCTTTATTGGCAAAAAATTGTATATCATCGATCAGCAGTGCATCAACACTGCGATAATAGCGTTTGAATTCTTCAATCGCATTATTACGAAGCGCCTTTACCATGTCTTGCACAAAACGCTCAGAATGCATGTAAACAACTTTTGCATTTGGGTTGTTGGCTAAAATGCCGTTACCTACCGCATGCAATAAGTGGGTTTTACCTAAACCGGTGCCACCATAAAGAAACAATGGGTTATAAGCGCCACCAGGATTTTGCGATACCTGTATAGCCGCGGCACGCCCTAGCTGATTAGATTTACCCTCAACAAAGTTATCAAATGTATAATTACGATTAATATTTGAGGCAAGTCGCGCTTGTGGTTCGTCAGGTTCTTTTTCCCAACTAGGACGAACAATGACGGCCTGTTGTGGCTGCCTATTTTGCGGTTTCACTTGATCTTTAACAACTTTAACCGCTGGTTTGCTGCCAATATCAAAACGTAACGTAGGTACGTCATTGCCCATAGCAGCAACCAAGAAACTATTAATGTTGTCTTGATATTTGTCACGCACCCAATCTAATACAAATCTATTGGGTGCATATAAGGTTAGGGTATCGTCTTCAAGTACCGCCTGCAAAGGCCTAATCCACATGCTATATTGCGTTGCGGGTAAATCTTCCTGCAATCTATCTAAGCACTGTTGCCAAATCCAAGCAGCCACTGCATACTCCAAAACCGTTGTATAAAGGTCAAACATTCTAGCGTTTGATACTTCAAATCACCAGTGTTATAAAGGTAAAATTGTGAATAAATTCGTGATTTTTTAATCTTATCAACATTTTCTCTAAATATAGATCGTAAAACCGTCAATACAAGCGCAGGATCCTCTATCGATCAAAAGTAAATTTTCTTTATTTTCAAGTAGATAAATATTTATGGTAAAGTTATTAACAACTTAAAAAGTGTAAAAACATCTTTTTTGTGACCAACGCATAATATTTATACCATTAAACACTATTTACCATTGACAAATGGCTCATCATTTTCTAAAATCTCGCGTCCTTTAATTAGGCTTGTGTTTGTTGTAATAATGCGGCAAGTGCAAAACTGTACAGTTAATTTCGATCGAGTTAATACTATGAAACGTACTTTTCAACCTAGCGTTTTAAAACGCAAGCGCAACCACGGATTCCGTGCACGCTCGGCAACTAAGGGCGGTCGTGCCGTTCTTGCTCGTCGTCGCGCAAAAGGCCGTGCTAAGTTAAGCGCGTAATAATTGACCTATGGTTAATTATTCTTTTTCTCGGGAGTTAAGACTCTTAACTCCCGCGAATTTCAAAACAGTCTTCCAAAACCCCCTTCGAGCCGGTTCACCACAACTGACCATTTTAGCCTGTCCAAATGATTTTGATCATGCACGCTTAGGCTTAGCAATTCCAAAAAAACAATTAAAGTTAGCCGTAGACCGTAATAGGGTTAAGCGTATTATTCGTGAGAATTTTCGACTTAAACAACACGACTTATTACCATTAGACTACGTTGTCATTGCGAAAGGCGGTATTGGTAAGTTAGATAACGATGAGTTAAATAAACTTATAGATAAGTTATGGAAAAAAATCGCACGGCGCAGCAAAGAGCAGCAATCACGCTAGTTCGTGGCTATCAAATTGTCATTAGCCCACTGATTGGTCCCCGTTGTCGCTTCATTCCAACTTGCTCTCAATACGCTATTGAGGCAATAAATAGTCACGGATTTGCAAAAGGTGCTTGGTTAACGAGCAAACGTCTATTAAAATGTCATCCTTTTAATCCTGGCGGCTGCGACCCTGTGCCAGAAAAAAAACATTCACACAACCAGAGAAGAAATTAACGCCTTATGGAATCACAACGTAATTTATTGATTGTCGGTTTACTTTTTGTGTCATTTTTGCTTTATACCGAATGGCAAACTGCGCAAAATCCAGTCCCGCAGCAAATTGAACAAAGCCTAACAAAGAACGCTATCGCGAATACCGATGTGCCAGCGAGCAGCAATGCTACAGTGCAAGGTCAAGCTTTAGTAACTGCACAGCAAAATAGTCAGCTTGTTACGGTAAGCACCGATTTAATCAAACTTACTATCGATACCTTAGGTGGCGATATCGTTGAGTCTGAATTATTGGAATATCCAGTTGAGCTCAATGGTGTTGAAAATCTTCGCTTGTTAGAGCAACAGCAAAATTTTACCTTTGTCGCGCAAAGTGGCCTAGTTGGTGCAAATGGTCCTGATGCAACCAAACGCCCTACTTATCAGGTTAGCCAAACTAATTATGTACTTGGCGCCGGTGAAAACACATTAGAAGTGGTATTAACCTATACCGATGCTAATGGTGTTATTTTCGATAAGGTGTTTAGCTTTGCCCGTAATACATACAACGTCAAAGTAGGCTATCGCATTAACAATGCGTCAACGCAAAACATTCAAGTGCAAATGTATGGTCAGCTTA
>SPKZ01009215.1_pt1 | contig 10329 bp, 11 predicted proteins | sample 2456571 | NCBI WGS metagenome assembly SPKZ01 (sample SAMN11192286, study PRJNA482655) | marine metagenome | biome: ENVO:00000447; feature: ENVO:00000244|ENVO:00000211|ENVO:00000569|ENVO:00002023; material: ENVO:00002151; isolation source: ocean water from marine abyssalpelagic zone ...
AAGCAGGGGCTATTACATGCGGCCATAGAAAGAGATGCAGGATTTATCGATATGGTATTAACCGACCAGGTCGACAGCTTTGACAACACAGAAGACAGACTTAAACAGATGGCCAAAAACTATCTAAGCTCTGCCTATACCGAACACGGCCTTGCATTACAACGATTAGCCTATGCCGATGGAGATCATGGCCTGGGGCCGTTGTTTGTGAATAAAATCACTAGCCGAGTGATCAACTGTGTAGCTGCAGAATTTACCCGTATACACAGGGCCGATGCTGTAGAAGATGCCGAACTTTTCCTTGGTTTGGTTCAGGGGAAAATGTATAACAAAATTGTTTTTGGTGTAGTACCCAAAGATTTAGAAACTGCAATCACCGCGCAGATAGATAAAGCCTGGAACGTTTTTACACTGTATTTAAATCACTCGGATTAATAACATGTTTTGCTTATAAATTAAGTCAAACAGGCGTTAATACGCTAATCACTTGTCACATAAATCAAACGCATTGCCGTGAATTTGATAACATACAGCACATTCTTCTACGCTTAAGCAAAAACTAAGCCCTACACAGGACTCCCCCATGCCTTCATTTGATGTTATTTCTGAAGTTGATAAACAAACCCTGACCAATGCCGTAGATCAGGCCAATCGTACGGTTGAGACCCGCTTTGATTTTAAAGGTGTTGAAGCCCGCTTTGAGCGTAGTGCCGAGTATGTTGTTACCATCGTTGCCGAAGGTAAGTTTCAGGCCTCACAGATGGCGGATATTCTTTCTGCCTCTTTGATCAAAAACAAAATTGATATCTCTTGTTTAGATAAAGAGCTGCCTAAAGTATCGGGTATGCTGGTGAAACAAGATATCAATGTGCGTAATGGCTTAGATTCCGACAGCTGTAAAAAGGTCGTGAAGCTGATCAAAAATGGCAAGTTTAAGGTACAAGCGCAGATTCAAGGTGAGCAGGTGAGAGTAACCGGTAAGAAGCGTGATGATCTGCAACAAGTAATGGCTATGTTACGTGGCGCGGAATTAGATATGCCGGTGCAATTCGATAACTTCCGTAATTAAACACCCACATTTCTCTAAATAAAATATGGCTAAAACCGCTTATACATGGGTTGTAGCCACGCCCTTCCAGGTGGGTTCAATACGTTATTTTAATGTCCCCTCCAAACTACCCGCATTGAGGCTAGCTCGCCCTTTGGTCGCCTCATAGAAGTTATATAACGTGCTGCTTCCGTCACTGCCCGGCAAGGAAAATAGACGTATATCGTCATCCAACTGATCCACCAACGCTAACTCAGCTGCATCAGAATAAAGTAATACCGTTAACACTCTAAAACTATTTTGCGCTTGACCATAAGCGGGTTGTCGCGGCCCTCCTAAGGTTGAGATAACCTCATTAACCTTTAGGGTTTTTACTCCAGCTTCAGAGGTAAATTCACCCGTCGCAGGGTTGCTCCACTGCGCATCATCAAAATATTGATAATCCACCAATTCGCTGGCGGGAGCCAAACCCATTAAATACAATTCATAAGCGGCATAAGGTAGACCATTACCGCCGTTAGCAAATTCACCAAAACTGTTTTTTCCTAAACCCGCATTCGCCTGATAACGATTATTACCTAAATCCAACAGCGAGTTTTGCGCAAAACCTCCGAGCTGACCACCTTGTTCGGCATCCACACCGGCAAATGACCAGTGGCTATAATAACGGCTTGGGAGAGCAAAGTTTGCCCAGCGGTGTGCCAACTCATGTAAAGAAGGCCCAAAACGAAGTGCATCTTTTTTGGCCAAATGCATAACCCCCTGTAATTGCCCGGCAGAACCATAATCGGCACTGCTATCATAAGTTGCCCAACCTAGACCCTGTTCAAAGCTGCGCACCGAGCTATAACGGCCAGAATACTTCAACGTAGAAGGCATATTTTCAGACGTAAAAGGAGATACAAAAAAGATAAAATCGAAGCTGTCATCCAAATACGTATAGATATGCTGGCTTAATAACTGCAATTCGTTTGATGAAAGACCATCTCTATCATCGATACTGGCTCTATCCACTTTCAGGCTTAACACTCGCCCCCCGGGATGAATGGCCATGCCCTCAGGCAAGATATTCTCAGGTTCGATGATTTTCTCTGCTTCATTATCTAGCTGCTCATCCTCCTCAATATTGGCACCTGCATTGGCATCTACGCCTGGCTGACCATCACCACCGGAGCCGCCACACGCGCCAAGGGAAAGGCTTATTGCCATAAGGGCAATAGGCAGGATTTTATTATTCATCGTTATGCCTTTCATTAACTACAGCCAGGTTTTTCAAACCCGCTGATGATCAGAAAGCACAAATCATCTCAAAATTAATCGCCGCTGCCTATTGGCCAATAGAACTAAGCCTTGGTGCCATATTCTTATAAATATGCCTCGGCGGCTTCTCCCACAATCGCCTTAAAAGCCTGTGTAGTATCATGCCACGCGGTTTCATATTCTGGGTTCCACTCGTCGTTCAACGTTTCTTTAACAACCATAAAAAGACAATCAATTAACGTAAAATAATAGGTTTTGTCTTTTAAACCATACATTTGATGGCGCATCACTTCTTGGCTGATATGCACCTCGGCATAGTTGGGATGCTTGATAATATCGGTAATAAACGTGAAAATAATATTCAGTTTCTTGCCCTTAAAATAGTTAATATCGGTGCCGTTAAAATATTGCTGCGTTTCTGGGTATATAGAAAAGAACTTGTCAAAAAACAAGCTGCCCATAGCATCTGTCCCAATGCGATTGTTAGCGCTGTGAAATGAGTCTTCCAGTAAACCTACATAATCATCCATTTCTGTACTCTCTTTATTTCCATTTATCTGCATATCGATTGATTCAACTTAGCGGTTTTTTCGATGCGTGAACTGATCCGGCATAAAGGTATTCGCCGTGGTGCTGAATTCAGGATGTACATCAATAATCAGCTATTGCCAAGTGAGGAAAGATAAAAACACCAATAAGCAAGGATGCGGGTAAAGTAGCAAAACGCGCTATATTTCGCATAATAGTTTAAGTACCTTATTTTTATTAAAACCCAGCTGATAGCGACTCGATTAAAACGTTTTTCAAATTCTTTAAAACTTCTATTTTACATAGAACCCTGCTCATCACTTAATGCACAGCACATTCATGTATCTTTTAAATTTTCTTCCCATTCTTCAATAACTTCTTTAGCTGCCCGAAAGGCTTCAATACCTGCGGGAACACCACAGTAAACCGCTGATTGAAGCAATACTTCTTGAATTTCAGCAACACTGCAGCCATTACGCAACGCGCCTCTAACATGCGCCTTTAACTCCGCAGGGGCTTTTAATGCGGCCAATGTCGCTATGGTAATCAGGCTTCTTGTTTGTTTAGGAATGACATCTTTAGTCCAGATTTCACCCCAGCAATTCTGGGTAAGCAAATCTTGCAGAGGCCGGGTGAAGTCCGTTGCGGCATTAATCGCTTTATCGACATATTCATCGCCTAACACCTCACGTCTTACCGCCATGCCTGCCTTGTACTTTTCACTTTCCATGTCAATTCTCAATAATATAAATTCACTCCTAACACTGCGGGTTAGGAAGATTGTGTTTTACCATACACCCTGCATCATTTTAGGGTAAGTAATGGGCCGGGAGCTGGTAAAGGTATGAGTAAAATCCGTGCATAACACTTCAAACTTGATACCCGATTTATTTCGTGGCTAGAACACCTGCAGCCCCGATATATAGTCCAGAAACCAATTTATGAACAGCACCTGTACTTGTAACTTTATCTTTAAAGACTGAAGCTATGACACCATACAGACCATAAACAGTAAACGATATGCCCATCGCAGATGCTGTTAGAATGGCAGCTTGAGGTAAAAACGACTGATCTTGCTTTATGAACAATGGATATACCATAAAGCTTGCGAGTAAAGCTTTAGGATTGGTTAAAGACACAAAAAGAGCAGACTTAAACATTTTAAATTTTGAAATAGACTGGAATAATAACTCATGACTTGAAGGTTTACTTGTGAACGATTTGTAAGCAAGAAATAACAAATAAAGCACTCCAGTCCACTTCAGGATAACCAGAATGTATGTGGTTTTTTGGATCGCAATACCTAAACCAGATAAGACAAAAACTGCATGAACCCCTGTTGCAGCCATGAAGCCAAGCGGGATAAAAATGGAGTTCAAAGGCCCATACTTAAGTGATTGAGCTACAGAAAATGCAGCGTTTGGCCCTGGCAATATCAGTATTGAAGTAAACGTAACAATGAACATAGTTAATAATGTTAGATCCATTCACTCTTCCTCCTAAGAAATAAAACGTTAGCCACACAGTCCAGTGTGTCTTGGCGATTTTTATCGCGGCACCTGACAACATTCAGAACTTTATTCCCACGTGTAAACCATATGCATTCACGGTACTTGCATGACTATTACTATCAAAATACCTTCTAACATAGGGATATATAAATATATTTTGAAGATTAAATGAAATGCCAAATTCAGGATATGCAGCTATTACGAAGTCTTCTTCACAGGTTTCATTTTCTTCTTCAAAAGCACTACAATTGAATGTCTCACCCAAAAATAAGCCAAGCCCAAAGTAGGGATTAATATATTTATTACCGAAATGTAAATATCCGGTTACTGAATAACCTGCAAACAGCCTGTCAACTTTAGCTTTGTTAATACCCGTATATAATACGCCACTAAACCGACCTGAAAACGTATCAGTTATATCGCCCAATACTGAAATTTCTAATCCAGAATGCTCTCCACCAACTTCATTAAAAGCACTTAGCGAAATGCTTACATCTTTTGAAACTTCTTCTGCATATAGATTAAAAGTAATCGAACTTAATAATAAAAATAGAAGACTAAAAATTTTCATGTTTTCGCTTAACGCCGGCCAAAATTGCGGAATCTGTGCAGGCCCATGTTATGTACTTTCACCATAAAACTTCTCAACAAACCGCATAAGATGAGGGTCGGTATTAGCAGGAATTTGGCTTCGATGAAACCAACGAGCCTCATGAAATTCACTTTTGTCTATTGTTAGTGATGATGCACGATCTCCCTTTAGTGCATACCAGATAGATATATCCGTGTGCCCAGCAGTCTTACCTACAGTTTCTGTGCTTGTAAGTAGCAATGGTTTCTCATACAAAAATTCAGCATTAATTTTTAGTTCTTCGTAAACTTCTCTTTCAACAGTATTTCTAGGATGCTCTCCCTTCTCTACATGACCACCTGTAGGAAGCCATTTTTCAGCATTAATATGATCAACAAGCAGCAGGTATTCACCATCGATCACAACAAAATAGGATACCAAATGTTTGTTTGGAGTAGCTGGTTTTTCTATTCTGCATAGTTCAGCACCAGAATCTATCCATGCGATAACCTTAGATATCGTCTCATCCTCGATAGAATCCAAAGGTCTAATGGATTCAATTTCGCTTCTTATTTGTTCTCTCATAATCTCATTTTCATTGATACATAACCGCGTCTTCAACAGAGTATATCCATTGATTAAGTCACCGTTTCTAGTCCTTAATATGCACATATATTCATTTATTTTACATCTACACATTCAACATATTATTTTTTCTTCATGCTTATTCTTTAAGGCAGGTAGCCTGCATCAGATATATTAAATACCAATACAGGTGATGAGCAATGCCCCAAAAAAATGTCAGGAGGATATAACAAAAATTTATACTAAAGATAACCTATAAGCTCGCCGGAAACTTCTTACTCTAGCGATGCCAGCTTACCTTCTTATCGAAAGCATCACACCACAAAATAAATTCGTTAGAAATATAGTATCAGCATTAATGGGGGATTGTTAGAACGGGGCAGATGAAATCTATAGGGTTTATTATACATATTCTAGCAAGTGCATTAAGCATGATTTAATCAATCTCATTGGTGAAATAGATTACGCTATCTGCAGTAAAAAAAAGCTTTTTCGCTGTAAAGTTATAGAGGGGTTACAATTCTTAGCCTGGGCCATATACAGGCAGCTTATCTGGCCGAGAATAAGGATGAAGGCCCTGATGATCAGCCCACAATCACAGGCCGACACACAGAAGCGAAGCAACAATTCCCAGCTGCATTTTGCCTTGATAAATATGGCGCTACAACTAATACCTGCATTGTTTATGCTGGTATTAGAGGGTCACCTTCAACAACCGTTTAACGACTAATAGCTTAAGTTTTTTTCAATAAGCTCTTCATGGTTTCAGCCAGATCGGCTGGATAGATAATGGTTTTAGCATTATTGGATGCCGCAATTTCGCTCAGTGAATTGATATATTTCTCACCCAAAATAAACTGCGCAGGTAGGTCATTGCTACCTAAAGATTCGGTGATCATCGTGATTGCGGTTTTACTGGCATCGGCCAAAAGAACCTGTGCTTCTGCATCACGGCGTGACGCTTCGAGGCGGCCATCGGCTTCCAACACCTGCGCCTCTCTATCACCTTCGGCTTTGGTCACGGTCGCACGGCGTTGACGTTCTGCGGCGGCTTGCTCTTCCATGGCTCCCTGCATGGTTGCAGACGGGCTGATATCTTGAATCTCAACGGTTTTTAAGGTGATACCCCAATCGGCAATATCATTCGAGATGGCCTCTTTAAGTTTGGCCTTAATCACATCACGTGATGAAAGCGAATCATCCAGTGACATCTCCCCAACAATCGAACGCAGCGATGTCTGCACCAGCGTTTGTATGGCGATGCGATAATTTTCCACCCCATAAACCGCTTTATCCGGCGATATAATCGAGATATAAGCCACCGCATTGGCTAAAATAGTGACGTTATCTTTGGTAATCACTTCCTGCGCCGGAATCTCTAACACGATATCTTTAGTGGTGACTTTATAAGCAACGGTATCCACATAGGGGATAATCAAATTAAGCCCGGGATTTAACGTGGTGTGATATTTACCCAAACGCTGCACTACCCAGCGTGTGCCCTGCGGGACTAGTTTTACGCCTAGAAAAATGGTTAAAAATACCAGGCCTAATATAAAAGCAACGATAATTAATGCTGTATCCATGAGTTTCTTCCTTATTTAAGAGTGAGAATATTGGGGGTGTTTTTTAGGTTTACGCTTTTACCACAATCAATGCATTGCCCGAAACGTTGATGACCCTGGCCCGATCACCGACTTTAATTTCATCATCACAGATGATTTGCCATTCTTCGTCACCCAGTTTTGGGGTTGAAAAACGCATCATCCCACGCTGACCATTAGCCGGTTCTTTGATCACCATACCGGTTTCGTTAACTATTTTTTCTGCGGGTAAACCCGCCTTAGTTTTATCTATAGCTAACGGCTTAAGAAATTTAAACCATAGGACCGTAAAAGCTATGGATGATAACGTCCAAAGCACTACTTGCACGGTAGTTGAAATAGGAAAAGCCAATAAGACCAAGCCGGTAAACACAGCCCCGGCTCCAAACCATAAGAGAATAAAACTCGGTAATAACATTTCTCCGGCCATCAGGCAGATGCCAAGAATAATCCAGTGCCAGTATTCAATTTCCATCGTCAATAAACCTTATATAATGCAAACTTAGATATACCTGTTAGTTTACAGAAAACTTATGACTTAACCACGGTTATCCGTGAGCGCTGCCAAACAAAAATTCCACACATGGCAATCAATAACGGCATCAGTAACAGCAGGGCAATAACCATTCGCCGTTGCTTACTGGTTAAATCCAGGCGCTCTACCTTAACCTGCTGCTGATCGATAAAAACCTGGTAATCCAGTTCAGCCAACCAGTTAACCACATTAACTGCCATCACCGCATTACTGTATTGATTGATGTAACGGTTACTTAAAAAATCCGCATCGCTAAAGACGATGATGCGTGTATCCGAGTCATCCTGTGCGGTTTTCTCTTCCCAGATGACAAATGATAATGCCACTGGCCCAGGGATATCGACGCCCTGATCGAAGTGAACATTGAGCATGCGGTCGGTTTCTCCCCAGCTTTTATCGCCACTGGAGGTCACCACAATGGGAGCCAGTTTTATGCTTGGCCGGTAATCATCTAGCACAGTGATGGATCGGGGACGAACATAAAAAGTGTAATCCAGCCCAGCGGTGATGGCCTTATGCTGGCCATAGTTGCGTGTTGCAGGGCTGCCAGCATCGCCGCCAACATGGCTGCTTAAATCCACAACGGTATCCGTGCTGATATTGATGCCCCATTTATTGAGTATTTCATTTAAGGACGGGTTTTTATGTAACTGCGCCTCGGTTAATGGTTTATCCGCTGTGCTTACCCATATATTTTCAATCAGGAATAAGGCATCACCACCACGTAATAAATAGGCTTCTATCAATAGCTGTTCATGTTCGCTGAAGTCTATTTTAGGGCCTGCAATAATTAACACATCACAATCTTGAGAGATGCTATCGGTAATACCCAGCATCACGTTTTCACTGTGGATATTATTATTCACCAATAGGCTGACAAAGGTTGTTAAGCCCTGAGGCTCTTTGTTCTCTATCATATATTCATCATGGCCAGTGACAAAACAGGCTTTGCGCTGCGGTCTTGTTACGCGAATGATGGCGTTAGTCAGAGCTTCTTGAGACAGGGTTGAATCGGAGAAATCCACCACTCGTTCTTCATCACCCGAGCGTACAATAAGCTTGCTTTGTCTGCTGCTAATCACGGTTTCAAATTGCGCGGCATAGGCAATGTTTTCTATAGGATCGATAATCTCGGTTTCAATATAGCCATTGGATTGCCTGCGGTATTCGTTTAATAAATCCTGCAGATATTTTGCCGGTAAACCTACCGTTAGCACGGTGATTTTTACCGGCTGTTGGAGTGCATGAACTACGGCGGAGGTGGTGACATTTAGCGTATGCTGTTTGGCCTGCGTCATATCCCAGCGATAAGGCGATTGATAAGCCACATAATTCACCGCAACGACGGCAGCTGCAGAGAAGGTGATGATGGCAAAGATGATACTCATGCTGCGCCACCGGGCCAGATTTGGCGCTTGCCGGGATGTCGTCAACTGCAGCAACAGGCATAAACCTAATACAAGCCCACCCAGCAGACAAACTCCAGCGCTAAGCAGTGTGAAAGATTGAGTGATATAGAACGCAAGCAAGCCTAATGTCAGGCTGATCATGGCGATAAAAATTATCAGGGGCTGTCTTTTAAGAATTTTATTTTTCATCGTTGGCAACTATTTCAAGCGTCTGTTTTCTATGCTTAATCGGGTTAACACCAGGCAAAACAAGATGCCCGATATATAATAAATCAGGTCGGCAGGGGTCATGATACCGGCGACAAAGTTTTCCAGATGGGTCAGCGTACTGAATTGCTGAATGATGATTTCACCCGGGCCACTCACATAGCTTGTGAAGCTGGCCGAAAAATACAGCAGAAACAGAATCGCATACGCGCTCATCGCGGCGATAATTTGATTCTGCGTCCAAGACGAGGTCATTAAACCAATCGCTATAAAAAAGGCCCCTTCCAGCCAAATACCCAAATAACCGCTTAGCGTTGTTAGGATATCGGGGGCACCAAAATATTCGATAATAACGAAGTAGATACCGGTCATGGCGATAAGTAAACTGAAGAACGTCAACATGCCTAAATATTTACCTAACACAATGGCGTTATTACTCAGCGGTGCAGTCATCAGAAATTCCATCGTACCGGTGGATTTCTCTTCAGATAATAATCGCATGGTTAATAGCGGCACTAAAAATACAAACATAAATTCCATGATCTGAAAAACATTCTGCAACGAGACTTCACGGTTCTGATCGATGATCATAAAAAAGAAGACATTAAAAATGCAGATGCTCAGCAGCAGAATAATATAGGCCATCGGTGTTTTGAAATACGTCAGCAATTCTTTCTTGGCAATAAAATAAACTTTATTCATGATTAAACCACACATTCTTCTTGGTGATATTTAATGAAGATATCTTCCAGATTTAAGGCCGGCTGATGCTCAAGCTGATTCTGCTTAATCAGGGTGGGTAAATCTTCATCCACAATGAGTTTCCCGGCTTTAATCATCAATACTCGCTGTGCAACCTGTTCGATTTCGGCCAGTGTATGGGAACTTAATATCACCGTGCGCTCGGTATTGAGGTCCTGAATCAGCTGACGTACCTGCCGATTTTGTATCGGATCCAAGCCGCTAGTAGGCTCATCGAGAATCAATAACGCCGGTTCATGAATGATCGCCTGGGCAATGCCAACACGCTGTTTATAACCCTTGGACAACGTGCTGATGGTTTTATGGCTT
>SPKZ01009686.1_pt1 | contig 10316 bp, 8 predicted proteins | sample 2456571 | NCBI WGS metagenome assembly SPKZ01 (sample SAMN11192286, study PRJNA482655) | marine metagenome | biome: ENVO:00000447; feature: ENVO:00000244|ENVO:00000211|ENVO:00000569|ENVO:00002023; material: ENVO:00002151; isolation source: ocean water from marine abyssalpelagic zone ...
CGAGAGGCGGCCTCCGCGCAGTGAGCCGAAAGCGAACGAAGCTCAGACGAACTAGCCTCGGATTTCCAGACGCGGCCCGTCGCGTTGGGTCTTGTTCAACGAACTGGTGGGGGTGATGTCCTCCGAAATCGACACCGCGTTCCGGGTCGTGGACGAGCGGACGGCTTCGCGTCGGATCGCGGCGTGGGTGGACGCCGGCTACGCGGCCGATCTCCGCGCGCTCGGATTATTCGACCCCGGGCGCGTGGCCGAGCTGTTCGATGTCGCGAACGGCCCCCGCGGACGCGCGCCCACGACCGTGCTCGAGCTACCCGGCCGAGGAGAGCACCTCCACCTGCGGCTGGCGCTTCACGGGGGGTGGCTTCGCCCCCTGCTGCGGGACGCGTGGCCGGGCCTGGGGCGCCAGCACGCCGAGCTCGAGACCACCCGGACGCTGCGCCGCGACGGCGCGCCCGTGCCGCGCCCCCTGGTCGCGCTGGGCGAACGCCGTCGCAGCGGTGTCTGGCGCGTCTGCGTGGGAACGCTGCACGTGGCCAACGCCCCGAACGCCGCAACCTGGCTCGCCGATCGAGATGCAGACGCGGCGGCCGAGCGGATCGCGCGTGCGGCGTCGGCGGCAGGGGAGGCCGTGCGCCGCTTCCACGACGCGGGCGGATCGCACAGAGATCTCCACCTCGGAAACCTCCTGGTGCAAGAAGACGCGGCGGGCAACGCGCCACGCGTCCTCGTGATCGACCTCGACCGCGCGTCGGCGGGTGCACCGCCGGACGCGGGCCGGCGCATGGCAGAGCTGATGCGACTGTTCCGATCCGCTGTGAAACGCGGCATCGCCGATCGCCTCGCGGCAACCGGCATCGAGGCGTTCACGCAGGCGTACACACGCGGCGAACCCGCGCTACAGCGAGCCCTCGAGCGAACCCTCCCACGCGAGACGGCGCGCCTGAACCTCCACCGCCTCGGCTACTCCCTCGCCTCCCGCCTGGCCAGCTGACCCCCGACCCAACGAGAATCCGGAATTCGGCTGGCCGCGCTAGCGGAGCCGGGCTTCGAGCCAGTCGAGGAGCACGGCCGGCGCCTCGACGTCGAAGTCGATGAGGAGCGTGCGAACGTCAACGCCGCGCACCCACGACGGCGTGATCTTCACGGCGTCCTTCTCCGTCGTCACCCAGATCTCAGCGTCGCGGCGGAGACCCACGAGGTCGCGGGCGCGGTAGCGGTGGTGATCCCTGAAGCAGCGCTCGGCCACCACCCTCGCGCCCAGGTCTTCGAGGGTCGCGCGAAAGCCCTCGGGCCTCGCGATGGCAGCCAGCATGCCCACCTCGCGATTCGCGAGACAGCGCGGGGAGGCCTCCTCGCCGCCCGCGAGGCTACGCAGCGCACGCGGGCGGCGATGAGCGTCGAAGCGGAGAACGTCGGGTGCATGGCGACGCAGCGCGGCGTCGTCGTCCTCGCTGAGCGGTCCGTCGACGATGCCTACGGCATCGGCAAAGCGCAGCGCGCTCATGCGCTCGCGCAACGGTCCGCGCGGGAGGACCGCGCCGTTTCCAAAGCCGACGGCTGCGTCGATCATCACCAGGTCGACATCGCGGTACAGGCGGTGGTGGTGAAAGCCATCATCGAGGACGAGAAGCTCGCTCCCAAAGGCCGACAGCGCGCGCAGGCCGGCGAGCTCGCGGGTCCGGGCGACGACGACCGGAACGCCCGACGCCTGTGCGGAGAGCAGCATCGGCTCGTCCCCCGCGTTCTCGGCGCGGGACCGCACGAAGCGCCCGTCGGAGACGACGAGCACCTTCTCGCGCACGCGACGACCGGTACCACGGCTGGCGAGCGCCACCCGGTGTCCGCGGCGCTGCAGCGAGCGCGCGAGCCACGCGGCGGCGGGCGTCTTCGCGGTGCCACCGACGACCAGGTTGCCGACGCTCACCACCTTCCCCGAGAGCTTTGCAACCCGCCGCCAGCCGCGCGTGTGGACGGCGCGGTCGATCGCCGCTCCCGCCGCGACCATCCACGAAAAGGGGACGAGCGGCGACAGCAGGAGCCGGCGCGCGATCGACTCGCGGCCGCTCGGCCAGATCCAGGCGGCCCTCACGAAGGTCGCGCCCCGTCGGCCGTCTCGAGGAGGTGACTGCGGATCAGCGCGAGCGAACGCCGCACGGCACCGCGGTGCGCCTCGAGGACCGCGCGACCGGCGGCCGCGCACCGCTCGCGTTCTTCGATGGAGTGAAATGCGTGAACGAGTGCCGCCGCGAGCGCCGCCGGGTCGGACACGCGCTGGCCCGCGCCCGAGCGCTCGAGAATCGACGCGGCATGGCTCGCGTTCTCGACGTGCGGACCGAAGAACACGGGGCACCCCGCGTACACCGGTTCCAGCAGATTGTGTCCCCCGACGGGCACGAGCGTCCCCCCCACGAAGACGAGCCGCGCCCGCGCGTAGACGGCCGCGAGCTCGCCCAGCGTGTCGAGCAGCAGCACGCCGCCGCTCTCGAGTCGCTCATCTGCGAGCGCGGACCGCAACAGCAGCTGGCGCCCCGATGCGCGCACGCGGTCGGCGAGCACCTCGCTCGAGTGCGGGTGGCGCGGTGCGAGTAGCAGGGCCGCCTCCGCGCCCGACGCTTCGAGCGCACCGAGTGCATCGAGGAGGGCCTCGTCCTCTCCCGGATGCGTGCTGCCCGCCACCACCAGCGGCACGTCGCCCAGCGCCGCGTCGAGATCGGCGGCGAGAGGCGGCGGATCCGCCGGCGGTTCGAGCTTCAGATCACCCGTCACGCTCACACGGCGCGGATCGGCGCCGAGGGCGACGAAGCGCCTCGCGTCGACGTCCGTGCGCGCGCCCACGGCGGAGATGCGCCCGACCATTCTTCGCACGAGCGGAGCAAGGCGCCGGTACCGGGGAAACGCCCGATCGGACAAGCGGCCCGAAACCACCACCACCGGGACGCCACGACGGTCGGCCTCGGCGATCCACACCGGCCACAGCTCGGTCTCGACCAGCACCAGCATGCGCGGCGCAACGCGACGCAGCGCGGCCGCGGCGGTCCACGCGTGATCCAGCGGAGCGAGGTGACACGGAACGTGGGGAAACCGGTGGCGCATCACGGCCCGACCGCTCGTGGTGGTGGTCGACACGACGACGGACTCGCCGGCACCGAGCAGCTCCTCGACGAGGCGTGACGCTGCCACCACCTCGCCAACGCTCGCCCCGTGGATCCAGAGGGGCGCTCCCGCCCCGAACGACCCACCCGCTCCCGCCGTAAGTGGGAGCCACCCGAGACGCTCACCGAACCCCTCGCGCCAGTCGGGCCGTGCAGCGAGGGCAGCAGCCGCGATCGGTGCGGCAACGATCGCGCTGAATGCGGCCAGGCTATGCGAGGCCGCGCGCAACGAGCATCTCCTCGGCCACCTGTGCAGCACGACGCGCGGCGCCGCCGCCCCCGAGCGCGCGGCGCACGTCGGCGAACGCCGCGAGCTGACGCGATCTCGGTTCGCCGTCGAGGCGATCGATCACGGCGTCCGCGATCCGTTCCGGGACAGCGTCCCCCTGCAGGAGCTCCGGGACGATCGCGCGTCCCGCGATCAGGTTCGGAAGTGTGAGCGAGTCGACCTGAACGAGTCGCCTCACGAGCACCGCGGTGAGCGCCGACGCGCGCGCCGTCACCACGAGCGGACGCTCGAGGAGCACCGCCTCGAGTGTGGTCGTTCCCGGCTTGGAGAGCGCCACGTCACATGCGACGAGCACGTCGAGCGAACGTCCTTCGACCACGCGGATCGGCAGGCGCGAGCCGTTTGCGCCGTCGAGTCGCCGCTCGATGAAAGCGCGCTCGAGCGACGGCGCCACCGGAAGCGCGAAGTGCAGCTCCGGGCGTCGCGCGAGCATCGCGGCCGCCGCGTCGGTCATCACAGGCAAGCAGTGGCGCACCTCGTCGCGTCGGCTCCCGGGGAAGAGCGCCACCACCGTGGCAGCGGCGGGCAGACCGAGGGACCTGCGAGCCGCTTCGCGGTCGCGTGGCGCCTCTGCGCCGAGGCGATCCACGAGGGGATGACCCACGTAGTCGACGGCCGCTTTGGATCCCGCGTAGACCTCGGACTCGAAGGGGAAGATCGCCGCCAGGCGGTCGACCCGGCGCGCGATCTTGCGCACGCGGCGGCGGCGCCATGCCCACACCTGCGGACACACGTAGTAGAGGATGGGCACACCTTTTCTCTGCGCCCGCCGGGCGAAGGGCACGTTGAACCCCGCCGAGTCGACGAGCACGAGAAGGTCGGGCCGAGTGCGGTCGAGCGCAGCACCCACGCGAAACCACGTGCGCACGACTCGGTGGAGATCGGGAAGCAGCTCGACGAACCCGCCCACCGCGAGCTCTCGCTGGTGCGCAACGAGCTCCACCCCCGCCGCCGCCATTCGTTCGCCGCCCAGACCGAGGGCGCGCAGGTTGGGGCGAAGCTCGCGCAACGCGCGCACGAAGTCGGCCGCGTAGGCGTCGCCCGAGGCGTCACCTACTGCCAGCATCACCGCGGTCACGGCTCCTCGTGGGCGAAGGACATGGCTTCGAAGACGCGCAGCGCGGTGCGCAGCGCTCCGAGCCCGTCTGCACCGGAGGCCGACGTCTGTTTGCGCGTGCGCACGGCGCGGACGAAGGCGCGCAGCTGCGTTTCCATCGCGTCCTCGGGATCGATCTTGAGCTCCTCGACGCCGATGCCGGAACTCGTGGCATTCTCCTCGGCGTCGACCTCGATCTCTCCCTCGGCCGGTCGGTACAGCGAGGCTGACTGCTCGAGGAAATCGATCGCGAAGAAAGCGTCGCGCTGGTATACGCGGAGCTTCCGCGTGGGCGTCGGCGAAACGCGACTCGCGGTGAGACTGGCAACGCATCCCCCTGGAAACTCGAGACGCGCGTGCGCGACGTCGACCTTGTCCGTCACGACCGGCACGCCAACGGCCTCGACGCGCCGCGGCGCCTCGCCGAGCAGCTGTTGGATGATGTCGATGTCGTGGATCATCAGGTCGCGTACGACATCCACGTCCGCCGCGCGCTCCGTGAATGGGCCCAACCGGTGGGCCTCGATGAAGCGCGGGTGGTCGATGTGCTCCCGGATCGCGGGCATGACCGCGTTGAAGTGCTCGATGTGCCCCACCTGAAGCAGCCGACCGCCGCTTCGCGCAACCGAGATGAGCTCCTCGCCCTCCCGAATCGACGCCGCCATGGGCTTCTCCACCAGCACGTCGAGCCCGCGCTCGAGGGCGTCGCGCACGACGTCGAAGTGCGCGACGGTGGGAACCGCGACGATCGCAGCATCAGCGAGCGAGTGGAGATCGCGCCCGTCGGAAGCAGCCAGCGTCCTGAGGCGCAGCGCCTGCTGGCTCGCGCGGCGGAAGTCGATGTCGGCGACACCCGCCAGCGTGACCTCGCCCGAGGACTCGGCGAGGGATGCGACCTTCCGAGCGTGACGCGACCCGATGTAACCGACACCGATGACCGCGATCCGAACGGGCTTCATGCGACAACCCGAGCGTCGCGAAACTCGTGGGCGTCTGGTGCAATCCCGACCAACGCGATTCCGTGGGCATCGGCGAGCGCGACGGCGGCCTCGCGATCGATCACGACCGTGTGCCCCGCCTCGAAGGCCAGAGCCGCTGCGCGCGCTTCGCACATGACGCGCACCGTTTCCGGGCCGATGGCTGGAACATCGAAGCGAGGGTCCTGGCGGGGTTTCGCCACCTTCACCACGACCGCTCCCGACGCGATGGCACCCCCGCGACGAATCGCCGCGTCGGTGCCCTCGATGGCCTCGACAGCGAGCACCGCACGGTCCTTCACCAGCACGGTCTGTCCGACGTCGAGATCGGCGAGTGTCTTCGCTACGGGCCAGCCGAAGGCGAAGTCGTCGCGCTGGGCGGCGCTGGGCGCCGTCGCACCGAGCGGGCCTGTTCCGGCCACGAGCTCGGGAACGAGCTCGAGCTGAGGGAGCAGCTCGATGCCCCGGCTCGCGAGGACGTCGGCGACGCGCGCGAGGATGACGTCGTCCCGGCGGTCGGGGAGTGCGGCGAGCTCCGATGTGGCCATCGCGTCGAGCCCGGCCGCTGCGTCGGCATACAGGATGCTCTTTGGCACCTTTCCGGCCATCACAGCGCGACGCGCCCCCGACGACTCGAGGAACGTGAGCGCGGCCAGCACCTCACCGGGCTCGAGCCAGGTCACCGAGCGAGCGGCCTCGACGATCGCGGGCTCGGTGGCGTCACGAAAGGCGATTGCCGCAACTCCGTAGCCGCGCGCGGAGGCCGCGCGCGCAATGTCGAGGGGAAGTCGCCCAGCACCGGCGATCAGTCCGAGGATTTCGCCGGTGGAGTGCACGCTATCGGATGAATCCGCGCCCGGCTTCGCGCAGGAACTCGAGGACCCGCGCGACTTCGGGGACGTGGCCGGACTCGTCCTCCACCCGAGCGAGCGCCACGGCCAACAGCAGCTTGGACTGGAAGAGGACGTGGTAGGCGTGCTTGAGGGCCGCGACGACATCGTGCGGAAAACCGCGGCGTTCGAGCCCAATGGTATTCAAGCCGGCAAAGCGCGCCCGATCACCGACCACCTTCGTGAACGGAGGTGCATCCTTGCTGATCATCGAATTCGCGCCCGTGAAGACCGACTCGCCGATTCGCACGAACTGGTGGACGCCCGTCATCGCACCGAAGACGACGTGGTCCTGCAGGTTCACATGTCCCGCAAGTGCAGAGAAGCTCGCGAGGACGCAGTGCGAGCCGATCTGGCAGTCGTGAGCCACGTGCACGTTGTTGAGGATGAAGTTCCCGTCGCCAATACGCGTGCAGTCGCCGCCGCGCTCGCTGCCGACGTGGATCACGGCGAACTCGCGGATGACGTTGTCGCGGCCGATCTCGAGGCGCGTCGTCCCGCCATCGGAGCCGATGATCTGCGGCTCCGTGCCGATCACACACGACGGGAAGATGCGCGTCCCTTCGCCGACGAGCGTCGGGCCCGAGACGACGCAGTGCGCGGCCACTGACACCCCCGCCCGGAGCTCGACGTCGCCGCCGATCACCGCGTAGGGTCCGATCGTGACGTCGTCGGCCAGCTTGGCACCGGGATCGACGACGGCGGTAGGATGGATGGGCGTCACGCCCGGTTCAGCCCTTCTGGTTGTATCTCTCGATGATGAGGTCGGTGATATCCAGCGCTTCGCGCGTGTACAACACCCCAGGCGTGCCGCGGCGCAGGATCATCGTATAGCCCTGCGACTTGCCGACGTCGTCGACGATCTCCCCGAGCTTCGCGACCAGCGGGCCCTCGAGACGCTTCTGGTCGACCTGCATCTGCCCCTCGAGCTCCTTCATCCGGTTCTGGACCTGATTCCTCATCTCCGCGAGGTCGAGCTGCTTCTGGTAGAGGGCCTCCTCGGACAGGACGAACTTCTTGGCGGCGAGATCCTCTTCGAGCGCCTTGTAGCGCTCGAGCATCGGCTGAAGCTTCGCTTCGGCTGCGCGTTGCTTGCGCTGGAATTCCTCGCGTGCGGCCTTGCCCTCCTCGGTGGAGCTGATCGCCTGGTCGACGTCGACAACCCCGATCTTGAGGGCCTCGTCCTGTGCGGCGGTGCCGAACACCACGAGGGCGGCCAGCGAGATCAGTAAGAAGGCTTTGTGTACGTACATTGCGTTCACCTCACAGCCCGCCCTGGTCCCATTCGGGGGGGGAGCATTCGTCTGGTACACGATGGCGTCAGAACCCGCCGCCGCCCACGGAAAACTCGAATACAGGAGAAGTCTCGATCCCAAGGGGGTTGAGTGGCCACCCCAACACCATGGCCAGGGGACCAAAGGGGGAGAACCACAACACCCCACCCCCCGTACCGTAGCGCCACTCGGGAATGTCGAACAGGTTTTCGCCCTCGGCGAAGGAGTTGCCCATGTCGAGGAACACGACCCCCTGGAGACCGATGGTCTCCGAGATCGGGAACCGATACTCGATGCTCGACGAGACGAACTTGTTGCCGCCAATCACGTCTGTGGCGTCGAGATTCTCGAAATCCGAGATCTTCTTGTCGTCGATGTCGTTGCAGCCCCCGGGAAGGCTGCACACGACTTCGGGGGTACCTGAGCCCAGATCTACCAGGTTGCTGCCGGCCGGAATGTAGAGCTCCGCGTCTCCCTGTTTCCTGAGGATCGCCCGGCGCGGTCCTACGGAGCGCGCCTTGAAGCCGCGCAGCTGGAACGAGCCGAGTCCGCCAAGGAAGTAGCGCTCCGAGAGCGGCAGCTTGATGTCGGTGTCGATCTCGTCCAGGGGGCTGCAGTTGTCGATATCGTCGCAGAGGCTGGAGTCGACGGGCGGCAGATCGAAGTCGGCGACCGTATTGAACGGCAGCGCATACCCCATCCGGGCGCCCACGACGAAGCTCGAGTTCGGGAGGAGCCAGCGGGGGGCACCGAGGTACCAGGCCCCGCGGGCCTCCACCCGGAGAAAGCTCGTCGTGAAGCCGAGCCCCGCGTACTCGATGTTGCCCGCGAGCTGATACCCCTCCGAGGGCGCGAAACGGTCGTTGCGCGTGTCGCGGTTGAAGTTGATACCGACCGTGCTGCTCGTGACGTTCTCCGCCAGAACCTCCCGGAGGATCACCGCGGCTGCCTGGAACTGGCGGTCGTCCTGGATCTGGCGGACGTTGATCCCATAGCGGATCGCGCCGCGCGTCCGGTTGTCGCGACTGAGCGAGTGGCCCACGACCAGTTCGCCGCCCAGCTGGTCCTGGTCGAAATCCTCGAAGCGCAGGCTCGTGCGAAACGCGGTGACCCCAACGCTGTACGTCGAGCCGAGGAACGCCGGGTCGGACAGACTGATGAAGAAGCGCTGGGTTCGTCCGCCGACGTCGGCCGAAATGTTCGCCCCGTAGCCGCGACCGAAGAGGTTCGACTGCGACAGCGACCCCGTGACTACGAAGCCGTCCTGGGACGAAAAGCCGGCGCCAAAGCTGAACGACCCGGTCGGACGCTCGACCACCGACACCTTGAGGTCGAGCTGTTCGGGCTCCTCGGTGGCTTCCGGTCGGAAATCGACCTCTTCGAAATAGCCGAGGCGATCGACGCGAAACTGCGACAGCAGGAGCTCGCGGCGCGAGTACAGCTGCCCCTCGACGACCGGAATCTCGCGGCGGATCACGGGATCCACGGTCACGGTGTTCCCGGAGATGTCGATCTGGCGGATGAAGTAGAGCGGCCCCTTCCGCACCTGGAACACCACGTCGACCTTGTCGGACGGCTCGGCGATCTGCGTCAGCGGAGTCACGGATGCGAAGTAGAAGCCGCGGTCGGTGTAGTGGTTCGTGAGCGTGTCGACGTCCAGGGTCAGGTGGCTCCGATTGAAGTACTCGTCTCCGGACAGCTCGAGCTTCTGCTTGAGCGCATCGATGTCGACGGTCTGGTCTCCCGACACGCCGAGCTCACCGACCTTGAATCGCGGACCCTCCACGACGGCGACCTCCAGTTCGAGACCGTCCTCGCTCGGGATCACTTTCGGTTCACTGATCGAGAGCCGCAAGAACCCGGCGTCGGTGTAGCGCTTCTCGACCTTCTGGAGATCCTGAACGAAGAGCGGCTCGGAGTACGTCCCGGAGCGGTCGAACCACGACGTCGCGTACGACCAGAATTTCCACGTCTTCGTCGCGAAGCCGTCGCGCAGATCGGCGTCGGAGAGGAACTCGTTGCCAGTGAACTCGATCGTGCGCAGTTTGAGCTTCTTGCCCTCCTCCACCTCGAAGTGGATCCCCACAGCGGCTTCGGACAGAGGCTCGACCTCGTATCCGACCTTTGCGAGGTAGTAACCCTCGGCGCGATAAAGCGCTGCGATACGGGCCCGGTTCTCGAAGAGCAACGGATAGTCGAGCGTGGATCCGGTGGTGAGGGTCAGGATGTCGCGGATGTTGTCGCCATCGATGTTTTCGTTTCCGGCGATCGAGATCTCGCGGACGACGGGGTTCTCCTCGACTTCGAAGATCACGACGCTTCCGAGGGGACGGTGGTCCGCGTACACCGTGACGTTTCGGAAGAACCCGAGTGCGTGAATGGCGCGGACGTCGCTCGAGATCTGCTCCGCGCTGTAGGGCCCGCCGGGACGCGTGCCGATGCGCACGCGGATCGCGTCGCTCTCGATGCGGCGGTTGCCGCGGATCACCACCTCCGTGACGACCCTCTCTCCGGTTGGAACCGTGGGCACGGCGACGATGGACTCGCCCGGTGTGAGCCGGAAACGGACGACGACACCCGCGGGTCCGCGCTCGGTCTCGGCATTCGCGGTCGCGATGAGGGGATCCGCGCGCAGCAC
>SPKZ01006737.1_pt1 | contig 10311 bp, 11 predicted proteins | sample 2456571 | NCBI WGS metagenome assembly SPKZ01 (sample SAMN11192286, study PRJNA482655) | marine metagenome | biome: ENVO:00000447; feature: ENVO:00000244|ENVO:00000211|ENVO:00000569|ENVO:00002023; material: ENVO:00002151; isolation source: ocean water from marine abyssalpelagic zone ...
CATGTCCTTAGCCTCCAGAAAATGAGCCTTCGACCCGGCTGCGGCTCTTTTTTTGGAGGCTAAGGACATAACACGCACCTCCGCGCTAATGCAGGTCCGACTGGAAGTCGGAGGGTTTGGACCAAAGAGTGGATACTGAAATAGGGAACGCGCCTTTTGTTGAGGGGCCATCTGGAAGGTTCCCCTAAAGCGGCGACCCAACAGTGGCTTTCAGGGTGCGCATCCTCTGTTAGGTGCGGGCCTTTTCGAATTCAGCCCAAGCTGCGGTGAAGGCTTCGAAGTCAAACCCGTCTTCGCGTGCCGGCTCAAGCACCAAACGCTCTGTTTCCAAGAGCTTGAGAATTGCACCTTCAAGGTCTGCCATCACATCCTGCGGGATGACGAGCGCGCCGTGGCGATCAGCATGCACCAGATCACCATCCGAAATCTGCAGGCCAAAGATCTCAACTGGGCTTCCAACTTCGCGAACATGAACAAATCCGTGGCTCGGTCCAACAGAGCCGGCGACCACCGGAAAACCCTCTGGAAGGTCACCGAGATCCCGCATCACGCCGTTTGTGAGCGCGCCAGAGATACCGAAACCTTTGTGTACCGTTGTGTTGATCTCCCCCCAGTAGGCACCAATTGAATTCGGAAAATCAACATCTTCCACAACCGTGACCGACGGGCCAACCCCGTCTGCCATGTGGCGATAATAGTCCATCCGACGCTGTTTGATGACCTCGGGCGCCTCGGTCGGCGGTTGCAGAGCTGCGATTTTGGCCGTTTTTGCATAGCCGACCATTGGCGGCGCATCCGGATCGGAACAAAGCATCGTCCCGCGTGTAAATTGGTCAAATCCGCGCTTGCCCTGCGCCACTTCGATGGCGTTGCAGACAGTGGGCGTATCAACGGATTGCAGCAGCTTTAGCAAAGAGGGTGTCATAGGGTCTCCAACCAATTTTTGAGCGCCTCTGTGGTGGCCTCGGGTTGTTCCAGCGTGGGCAAGTGGCCTGCGTTGGGAAGGATGTTTAGGGTGCTGTTTGACAGCAGATCATGCATAAGGGTGTGGCGTCCGATAGGGCAGAGCCGATCCTCGTCACCACACAGCACCAGAGCCGGGGCTGTGTAGGCTTTCAGGGTTTCGGTCTGATCCGGGCGGTCGCGTAGGGCTAGGGATTGATTGATAAAAACATCACTCCCAAGAGCAAGTGCCATTTCTTCGCACAGAGGTTCAAGAACAGCGGCATCTGAACCTTCTGCCAAGTAATCCGGGATCATCTGTTCGCACATGACATCGCGTAGGAACCCTGCTTGTACCTTTTCGATTTGTAAGGCGCGCTTGGCTTTAACAGCATCTAGCTCTGCAAGTGGGTTGGTATCCATCAGGGCCAATCCAATAACGCGTTCAGGAGCGAGCCGGGTTACCTCCATGGCCAGAATTCCGCCCATGCTGAGGCCTGCGAGCGCAAAGCGCGAGGGGGCGTTTTCCAGAATATCTTGGGCGAGATCGGTCATGGTCTGAAATCTGCCAACTGAAGCAACTGATATTGTGTGGCGGGCGGAAAGCGCCGTGATTTGCGGCGCGAAAAGCCGTGCGTCGCACATCATGCCGGGCAGAAAGACGATGGTTGTCATAAGCTGTCTCCGTCTGAAGGTGGAACGAATGGTGCATCACGCGTAGATGGCAGATCGGTATCGGAAAAGCGCAATACACAGATTAATTGAGGAGGTCGTGGCGCAGCCCAAGATGGGCCACGCAACAAATCATACTTAATCTAACCCACCCAGGTCGCGCCCGCAGGGTCGTCCGTCGCGGTAATGCGGTAGAGACCTGCCTGACCGGTCATAGACGGCGCAACACTGTAGCTTTCGCTTGGCATAATGACAGCGGTGTCGCCGACAGATAGGGTGACATTCACGTCATCAATGGAAATCGCCCAGTGGCCGCTTGCGGGCATCAAAACGACAGGCTTGTCGGCCTTCACTTTCTCGGTCATCGCAGAGCCACGGGTCAGGAAGTCGACTTCAAATCCCGGTTTGTCCTTGATGACACCGTTTTCGCCAATCACGACAGCAGGTTTTTTGCCACCAAGCGCCATAAGATCCCAATAGCGTGCGACGTAAGCGCCGATCACGTCTTCAACCGGAACTTCCGGGTAGGCTTTTAATTCTTCTTCAGTCAGCAATGGCATTGGGCGCACATTGTGAGGCAGCTCTTCGCCCTTTTTGCTGTCATAAAGAACGCCATTGTCACCCAGCATCAGACCATGGGCCTGCGCTTCCTGAATAACCTGCGGGGCCCACGTCACACCGCCGCCTGCATCGTCGCCGCCGAGGATCGACATGATCATTCCGTAGTCCTGGCCGATATTTTCAAAGCCACGGAACATGCCTGTGGGAATGTTGAAGATATCACCTTCTTCAGCCACGAATTCACCTGCGGTGCCGTGCAGCCCCCAGAAAAAGCGCCAGCGGCCTTTGGCCACAAAGAACACTTCGGCGGTGGTGTGACTGTGCAGGGAGTTGCGGCATTTTGGCGGTTGACCAGCTGCACCGATATTGAAGCCAATTTTATCGGTGATGTGGACGTGCTGGTCGGGGGATTCAGACACGCCACCACCAACGATGGTAAAGTTCTCTTTCTGATCCGAGCCCGGGGTGTGCGCGTCAATAAACGCGGTTTTGCAAGGGCGCAGATCGCCGTAGCGGACAATGCGGGATTGAATAGTGCTCATAATGTGTCTCCTTTGTAATGTGGGATTGTGTAGGGGGTTAAAATCCCTGCGCAGGAGGACGGTTGTTGAGACGTTTTGCTCGCAAGGATGCGCGGTGCGTATGATAGCGCCGTGCGGCCTGAGAGGCGATGAGATCCGAGTTTTCACCCTGCATTGTCTGTTCGGCCTTCAGAGGTCACCTGTATGCAGTAGGATCTGTTTCCAAACAGCGGTTTCATCAAACAGGGTCCACTCACGGCGCAGCCGGATGTCACCACCGATTATTTCACCCCATTCTGCGTGGCTGATCCCCAGAACATAGAGATCCGCTCCGGTTGGTGCACCAAAAGCCCCCCAACCATCATGCTTACCATGCAGGCTCCAGCGGATGGCAGAGCGCGGCGGCATGTTGGAGTCTACACGGCCGATCTGATGGTGGATCGTGAATTTGGCCGATGGCATGGAAGCCCGCAGCCCCATCCAGAAGCGTTCGACCGGATCCCAGCTGTGGCCTGTGGCACCGCCGGGATATTCAGACTGCACCGCCCGGTCATAATTGTCTTTGATTGCAGACATTTCCGCATTCATCATGCGGGTCAGAAGGTCGGCATGACGCTGACCCCATGCGTTGTCATTGCCGGTGCCTTTGTAAGGACCTTCTATGTCATTGGACGGGGTCAGCGGCTTGATGCAGGTCTCTGGTCCGCCTTCCCGCGCAATCAGGTCGCGGGAAAATGCCTTGGGTTCCCAACCCATCTGACGCACCACCGCGCCATTGTCCCGCACCAGCCACTCGTCATCAATGGCGTTGTTCTTGGCATGGCAGTCCGCAAGAATACGGTACGTCAGTTTGGTTCCGGTCGCCGCGCCGAAAGCACCATCTCCCAAATGTGTGGCCGTGGATATGATACGGTGGCTCGAAAGCATGCCTTCTTCCGGTGTGCCGGACCAGATCACATCTTCTCCCAGAAGAGTACGATCCGGGAATTCCGAGAGCGTTGCCATGGTCGCGCCAATCACGCCTTCGTTGCCGCGCGAGACAGAACCAGGCATGCGCACCGCAACATCAGGAGCATAGTATTCGTGCAACGTAGAAAAGCCGCGCCCTTCCCAAATCTCTTGAGTGATACCGATGATATAGTGCGGAAAGTCGCTGAATTTGTTGGAAAAGCCGTGCATCATTGTTGTCCTTTGTCGTGAGGCCAGTTTTCGGGCACGCGTGCAGAGCCGCGCACAATCAGGGGTGCCTTAATGGCAATGTTTCGTGGTCTGATACTTCCGGGGTGATCAATTTGCGCCATCAGAGCATCAACGGTTTCTCTCACCATCAAATTGGCCCTCTGGCGCATGGTGGTCAGGTTATAGGCCCGCCAGGCAGACGGCGGCACATCGTCAAAGGCGACAACGGACACATCCGCAGGCACTTTGAGCCCCAACCCAAAGCGCAGTTCATCCATGACCGCAAAGGCCATGTGATCATTTGCAACAAAAACTGCATCCGGGCGCTTCTCAACAGGGACATTAAACATCACGTTGGCTGCTAAGCGCGCCTGATCGCTGTCAAAATTGCCCACCTCGCGCGCAAAAAGCGCGTGATCCTGTTCTGCAAGCCCTGCGCGAAAACCCGCTTCGCGATCACGTTGGGTTGAAGCGCCTTCCCACCCAGCAATATACGCGATCTTTTCATGCCCGCCTGCCACAAGGAACTGTGCCATTTCCCGTCCTCCGTCGAAATTGTCAGAGGTTACACAGGTGATATCGAGACCTTCCTGCAAACGGTTGAATTGCACAACAGGCACGCCCGCTTGAATGCAGCGTCGGGTCAAGTCGGAGGACATGGAGACAGAGGCGGTTACAATGCCATCGACCTGATAATCCAAGATTTCCTCTACAGCATCATCAATGTTTCCCGGCCTCCGGGAGGTCATAAACACCAGAACGTGATAGCCCTGTTCCTGCAGCGCATTGGACAGGATCTCAAGCGCGTCCGGATAAAAATGGTTTTCTAGATAGGCCACAACAAGCCCAATGATGCGGGACCGGCCGGACACCATCGCACGGGCCAGAGAGTTGGGGCGATACCCCAGCTCTTCGGCCGCTTTACGCACTTTTTCTGCGGTCTTCTGAGACGCTGAGGCGCCCGGCGTGAAGACGCGACTAACCGCTGATTGGCTTACACCTGCGCGCTCTGCCACCTGAAGGGATGTGACCTTGTCCGGCATCAGTCTGCGGTCCAGCCCCCATCAATCAGCATAGACGTCCCCGTGACCAGCGCCGCTGCATCCGATGCGAGATAGAGCACCGCACCCATAATGTCTTCGACCTCTCCCACACGACCGAGCTTGATCTTTTCTTTGATCCATGCAGCCCGGTCTGGGTTGTCAAAAGTTGATTGCGTAAGCGGGGTGCGGATAAACGTCGGGCAAACTGTGTTGATCCGCACCTGCGCGGGCCCCCACTCGACCGCCATGGCTTTGACCATACCCTCCAGTCCGTGCTTGGAGGCGCAGTAAACGGCCCGGTCTACGCCGCCGACATGGCCCATCTGGCTCGAAATGTGAATGATTGAGCCGGGCTTGCCCGCAGATATCATTGCTTTTGCCGCATAGGCAGACAGAAAATAAGCGGATCGGAGGTTAAGCCCCATGGCCGCGTCATAGTCTTCGGGTGTGGTTTCCAGCGCCGGGCCGTGCCGCGCAAGACCTGCGGAGTTGACCACCACATCAAAGCTGCGGTCCGCCAGTAAGGGCTCAAGAACCGCCAGATCGCCTTGATCCAGCGCCAACGCCTCGGCCTTCATCCCAGCTCCGCGCATGGCAGACACGGTGCTCTCCAGCTTCTCTACCCCCCGCGCGGCGCAAACGACATGTGCACCCGCTTCGGCCAGCGCCACGGCACAACCCTGGCCAATTCCGGAAGACGCGCCTGTCACGAGCGCTGTTTTGCCGGTAAGCGAAAAGGTCGGAGTGCGAGGCAGGTGGGTCATTGGGTCATACCATCCGGGATAGAAATAGGTGTCAGATTCCGAGCCTTGTTGAACTCTCGTAGCCGAGCGAAAACATCCACCCCGATCTGGGCGTAGACATCAAGCAAATCCACAAGAACCCAGTTCTCGCGGATCAACCCGTTCTCCATACGCCAAAAATCAAGCGAGCGCAGGCTGATTCGTTTGCCATTGGGGGCGATGCCAAGCCAACCGCTCTCTGTCAACGACTGACGCATATTGGGCCAACCGGTCACGGCAACATAATCGCTGTCGGCAAAGAAGTGGGAGGTCAGCTCCGCAGCATTTTTTCCGCGGTCAGGCATCGCGTTCAAGAACGGAATTTGATGCCAGTTGCGAAAACCCGCAAAACCGCGTGCGGTTCCAATGCCTGCAGGCCCGTACCAGTTCATACGCGGATGCCAGAAGCGATCCGGTTCCATGACCTCTGGCCCGCCTTGAGAGGGAAACTTGACCAAATACTTCAGCATCTCAACGACATGGTCGCAAGCGGCTTTACTGCGCGCTTCATCATAGGGTCCGGGCACAAAACCATCCTGCGTCGCGGGGCCTGGGACATGCCATTCGCGCCCCAAGGAAGGCGCAAGGGGCCAAGCATTTGCCTGCATCATAACTTCGGGAATGTCCCAGATCGTCTGCACTTCTGCGATCTTGCCATCAACCACGCGGTAAAACTCATGAAAGCGCATATGCGCCTGATGGCCTGTTGGCGGGATGTCGAGCCAAGGCCCAGTGAACGTACCGGTGTAGTACCCACCGCAGCCGACCCAATCGTGCCCGTGATCATCAGTACCCGCCATGACAATCCAGTCGCGACGTTCCAGATCTGGCCAGGCCGCCAAGAGTGGCGCGTAGGCGTGATCGTACAGCGCGTCTGGCCCAGTCATATCACCAAATGGACAACACATGTGAAGGGTCACGTCCGGCGCCATTACCTCGCGCAACGCTGTTCGCACCGTCTCACCGTCGAAGTTATACATGGCCTGTCGCAACGGAGCGATGAGCATCTTGTGGGTGGTATGTGTGTCCATCTTTGTCTTTCCTCAATGTCCCAGAGTGTGCGAGGGGCTAACCCCTCGCACACAACGGTTTCACTCCGCTGCGTCGCGGTAGGGTGCACCGGTGCCGTATGGCACGTTGACGCCGCCATAGCGGCGCACACGTACATTGCACTGCTCCGCATGACCAACGAAGCCTTCAAGCATACAAAGACGAGAGCCATATTCCCCGATCAGGGTCGCGGCTTCATCGGTTGTCACTTTCTGATAGCTGTGCGTTTTCAGGTATTTCCCAACCCAGAGTCCACCGGTATACCGGCCCGCCTTTTTGGTCGGCAGAGTATGGTTGGTACCGATAACCTTGTCGCCGTTGGATACATTGGTGCGAGGGCCCAAGAACAGCGCGCCGTAGCAGGTCATTTTCTCAAGGAACCAATCATCGCGGTCTGTCATGACCTGCACGTGCTCAGACGCAATGTCATCAGCCACTTCCAGCATTTCTTCATAGGTGTCACAGACAATAACCTCACCGTATTCCTCCCAGCTCACCCGCGCAGTGTCAGCCGTAGGCAGGATACCCAGAATACGCTCGATCTCGACAAGTGTCTCGTCGGCCAGTTTTTTGCTGTTGGTCAGCAGAACACAGGGGCTATTGTAGCCATGCTCTGCCTGACCCAGAAGGTCAGTGGCGCAGAGTTCTGCATCCGCAGCGGTTTCATCTGCAATCACCATGGTCTCGGTCGGACCAGCAAACAGATCGATACCGACACGGCCAAAGAGCTGGCGTTTGGCTTCGGCCACAAAGGCATTGCCCGGACCAACAAGCATGTGCACCGGGGCAATGCTTTCCGTACCAATCGCCATGGCACCAATGGCTTGAATGCCGCCCATCACATAGATCTCATGCGCTCCCCCGAGGTGCATCGCCGCAATCACGGCTGCATTTGGTTTGCCCTGAAATGGCGGCGTGCAGGCGATAATGCGCGGCACACCAGCCACCGAAGCGGTTGCCACGGACATATGAGCAGAGGCGACCATGGGGAATTTCCCGCCCGGCACGTAGCAGCCCACCGATTGAACGGGGATGTTCTTGTGACCCAGGATCACGCCCGGCATGGTTTCGACCTCGATGTCGAGCATGGAGTCGCGCTGCGCCTGGGCGAAATTGCGCACCTGCTCCTGCGCGAACTTGATGTCCGCCAGTTCACGCTCAGACAGGGAGGCGATCAGCGTATCGATCTCTTCCTGACTCAGACGAAAAGACGCTGGGGAGTAGTTGTCGAACTTCTCTGACAACTCGCGCACCGCTGCGTCGCCACGGGTTTCGATATCTTTCAGCGTGGCTTCCACCACGGCGCGGGTTTTGGCATCGTCTTCAGCGCGCTCCGCTTGGTCTTTGCCACGTTTTAGATACTCTATTGTCATATTCATGTCTCCCGCCCCGATCGTGATGCGGGGCCTCTTACAGTGGAATCCTGGGACAACCCCGGGACAGGATTATTTTGCGTCGGGACGGGGCGCTTCTTTTTCGCCACGGTCGTAGGCTTCCCAACCTTCGCCGTTGAAAACGTCTACCCCCAGCTGCGCCGCCACATGTGCAAAATCGACGTTCACCCAGTTGTCGACAATCTTGCCGTCCACAACCTTCCAGAAATCCATGTAGCGGATTTCGACGCGTTTACCGGTGGGCGCAATGCCAAGGAACTCTCCCGAGTGGGTGGCTTCCTGACGCCCGAAGGCCGCGGCCCATTCGCCCATATAGATGCGTGCTTCGTCGATGCAGGTTTTGTCGGAAAACGCCGCCTGAAACGGACGCTGCCAGTTGTTCTGGAACTCATTCAGGCCGGTTTTCGTGCCGCAGCCCTGATTGCCGAGCCAGCGGAAGCCTTCCGAGAAAAATTCGCCAATGTCATCAATACGGTGGTCGTTCAGACCATCCACCATATTTTCAATCACGCGGCGAGTTTCATCGGTTTTGCTCATGTCCGTGTCACGGGTCAGCACAGCTTGTTCGGGGCGGGAACCTTTCATGGTCAGTCTCCTGTTGAATGCAGTGTTTGCGTTTAATGAGGAAAAGCTCCCCACTCAAAAGTTCACGACGCACTTAGCTAAGTGCTTGGATACGATTTCAGACTAGCGCCATCCGGGGCATTTGAGAGGCAGCATGAAACGTACTGGGAAGGTTGGTCATGATGTCTTATTGCCTTCCAGCCTGCTGCCCCAGGGCTTTTCCCAGAACGTCAGCGCCCCCCCCTCTGGGCTCCTTGCCGCGATCTGGTCATGGGCCACATGAGTTGAGGTACCCTGGAGATCGCGGGTCAGGTTATTAACTTGGGCTCGGGTATATACACGCAACCTCGCATCAATGTTTGAAAGCGATTTTTCCATCAAAAATGGCTTGGGGTTGTCCACATTACGCAGCTGCACCTCAGCCATACAGTCCTCCCCGGGTGGTCATTCTTTGCATGTTGATAAATAAAGCGGTGGGACGCTTTTGCATTCGTTTGCAAAAAGACTAATCTTGGATTTGAGATCTTGGCAAGAGTTTTTTGCAAGCGTATGCATTTTTGACGCAGCTTGCTGAAATATGAGAGGAAACGCGGGTGAATCTTCAGAAAGAAAAGTCCACAATTCGGTTATTTTATGACGCATTGGATGCTCCAGGTGCTGATATTTCTGCGGTAATGGGTCGCTTTTGCTCTGACGACCTTGCTTGGCACGGGTTTCATCCCTTTGATGAAATGCATGGGCCGGAGTCTGTCGCGCGCCGTTTCTGGAAACCGCTTCGCAACAGCCTGACCCGGATGCAGCGACGGGTGGATATCTTCTTTGCCTCAGAGAACCATCTGGAAGCCGGCGGTGTATGGGTGTGCTCGATGGGGCATCTCGTGGGCTTGTTTGACCAACCCTGGTTGGGCATTCGACCAACTGGGAAAATGGTATTTTTGCGCTATAGCGCCTTCCACCGCGTGAAAGATGGCAAGATCGTAGAAACTGCGATGTATTTTGACATTCCACATCTAATGGTTCAGGTCGGCTTGCGGCCCTTCCCTGAGCAGACAGCGGCAGAGCTTGTGCAGCCGGGTCCAATGACCCATGACGGGCTTCTCTACGAGCCCCAACCCGCGTCAGAGGGCATAAAGACGCTCGATTTGATAGAAGCGATGGTGCGCGATCTCGGACAATGGGGCTGCGGGCTGCCTCTGGAAGAAGAGCTGGCGCGCACGTGGCATGATGACATGCTTTGGTGGGGACCAACGGGCATCGGCTCCACATATACGATCGAACGTTACGCAAAGCAGCACTCTGGTCCGTTTCGCGCGTGTTTTGCGGACCGATCCAAAACCAAACACGTCTGTCGCATTGCTGAGGGGCATTATGGTGGCTTCTTTGGCTGGCCAAATTTCACGGCACGCCCGACAGGCGGCTTTATGGGAATGCCAGCGACGGACAAAGCTGGGGAGTTCCGGGTGATTGATGTCTATCGCCGGGCTGGTGACAAGCTCGCTGAGAACTGGATTTTCATTGACTTGCTCCACTTCTGGAAGCAGCAGGGTGTGGACATCCTGAAGCGCACCACCGGCTGGAGCGAGACGGAGGTCTAAACGTTCCC
>SPKZ01017288.1_pt1 | contig 10306 bp, 4 predicted proteins | sample 2456571 | NCBI WGS metagenome assembly SPKZ01 (sample SAMN11192286, study PRJNA482655) | marine metagenome | biome: ENVO:00000447; feature: ENVO:00000244|ENVO:00000211|ENVO:00000569|ENVO:00002023; material: ENVO:00002151; isolation source: ocean water from marine abyssalpelagic zone ...
AATTAAAGTTGAGGTTTGCGTGTAGCCCGGTAATAATTCTCCTTGTCCGCTAGAATAATTGAGCGAAACGCTTTTAATACCCATCACAATTTTTAATGCTCGTTCAATCGGATTAAGCGACAGTTCTTTCTCCTTCTCTTTTTGTTTCTTCTTTTCCTCTTCCTCTTTCTTTATTTCCTCTACTGTTTTCTCCTCACCGTCATCTTCGTCAGCTGCTTTTTCCGCAGCAGCCTTTTTCCTTGCTGTTTTTTTCTTTTCAGATTCTGCTTTCCTTGCCTTCTGGTTAATTTTTTTGAGATACGGAACCTTGTTATAAAGATTGGTTAGGTTAAACTGATTTGTTATTTGCTTGGTATTCGAATTCTCGATTGTATTACCCAGTTTATCGAACGAAAAATCATCAAATGGAGCTCTTGTCCAATCGTAATTTGCAGTGTACCGTACACTCATGGTAACCCAATTAAAAATTGGAATTTTATTAATTGGCAATTTCCAATCGAGCTTTGTTGTTTGATGGTATTTTGAATTCTTTCCTAAATTTGCAACACTGTTCCATGCTTCTTTTCTAACCTCGCTGGTTACTTCTCCTGGAGATTCCATTACCCTTGCTGCATTGGTACCAGAGTATGTGAATTTAATTCCTTTGGATAAATCATATTTTACATCATAAACACGATTGAATGTAAAGTTTTTATTGAAGTTTTTCTGTAGATAATTAGACGTGTCTACTATTTCTGCTGCAGAGCTTCCTGTTGTATTTCTATACTGTGTAACACCGTATAACCTATCCAAATTGGCTCGTACAGAAATCCGAGAAGGCACATAATTAAAGTTGATGTCTTTGATAATTTTCATGTATTTATTCTTCATCAATTTCGACTTCGACTTCCCAAATGGCTTTATGTTTTTCGGTGTAGTACTGTAATTATAGTTAAGTCCGCCTCTGTATGTTTTCCTTCTATCCTCAACAGTATTGATGTTCGTCATTAAGTTTTCATTAAAAGCATAGGTCGCTGAAAAGTTCTCTATGTCATAGATGTGCGCCTTTCCTTTTCCTGGCTGCCTATTTTTCTTTACGTTGGTAAGGTTCATGCTTTTCCGCATGGTATATGTTCTAATCGCTTTTTTGTATTCGTCCCAATCTCCAACCGGTGTAGCATCCTTCACATCTTTGGTAAGAATATCAGGGCTTAGCGGGTCGTACTGCGGGTTGGTAAAGCTTTCAGAATAGTTCATATAAAGTGGCACTCTTATTTTCATGTCTTCCGGGAAAAGTTTACCCAACTCAACACTCGACGACAAATCGTAGCCTTTAATGTTCTCTCTACTTCGCTCGCTTACTTTTTTCTCGATACTTCCAAATCCGAAAGTGGTAATGTTACCCGATAAGTTAACTGTTGCAAGATCTGCTAATTTAAGCGAAGCCCTCCCTATAGAAGCCCAACCGCCTTTTTCATCAAAATCCGACAATCGTAATTCGTTCACCCAAATCTCACCACATTTGGTAAGTCCATCATCTTTCGGGTTCCGAACACCAATCATAATAATCTTCATATTATTTAAGGTCGGATTTCCTTTTATTTTAATTCTACTGTTATCAGGACTGGTCCATACGGTATTAACAGGGATATCAGGATTTGAATTTCTTTGAGATTTTGCCGTTTGTAATTCTCTAAATTCTAGTTCAATTTTATTCTCTTCCATCCAAACCAAAACCTGGTCGTCTTTATCTTTATTTATGTATACCCTTGGTTCGGTAACATACAATGGCAGTTCATATTCGTAATAATTATCATAAAAATCTGTTCCAAAACGGATAAATAAATTAAGGTCTTTATCTTTTAAAAGCTCTTCCACACTTGCCTCGCAATGCACATCCATTATTATTTTCTTATAAGAGCGCACATCAAACGTTACGTTTTTGTAAACTGCTTTTGATGTTCCATCTTCCAAACCGCAAACAGATAATGCAAGCGACTGTTCGTTCAATTCTCTCAACTGAGAAGTGGTGTTGTCTACCTCTCGCAACAAACCTGGAGGCAACACATAATTCACTGGGCTTTTCTGTGCGTGCTCTTCAATGTTAACTGCTGCAACGTCGAATGATGTTGAGGGCGATTCGTCTGGCACATAAACACCCGACTCTTCAATGGCCTCTCCATATTTTCTCCACTCACTTCTAACTAATTCTAATCTAGCAAACCTCAGTATAACTGCCTCGTCAAACTCTTTTAAGAACATTCTAATAAATCTTATTGATCGGAAATCTGGAATATTCCCAACCACTTTATCAGGCGTTCTAATCGGGATTCTAAACTGGTACCATGTCACATTTCTCGACCTTCCATCGTTGGTTGTTAAAGATGCTTCGGTAACACTTGTAATGTAATTCTCTTTTCGCAACACAGGGTCGTTCAATACGTCAGGAGTAAGGCTTATTCTATACTGAAAATAACTTTCGTTCTCGCTAATTGTATTGTCAGAGTTTTTGTCTTCTGTATCAGGTGTACGTGTTCCAATAATTGGATATCCATCTGGCTCCTCAATACTCGAATTTCCTTCATGTCCGTTAAAATCTTTGTAACGTTCTAAAATATTGGCTTTCGAATCGACACTACTACCTCTAAAATATGCGAAGTTATCTCCCGAAGGATCTGCAGCCGCATTTTTGTATGCCTGAGAAGCAGTTCCGTACATACCCTCAATGTTATCCAAGTATGCCTGATATTTTGTCGCCTCATCTATATCACGCAATCCATCCAATCCAACATCTTGAAATTCTCTCGACGACTCTTCAGCATCAAACGCATGTACAATTGCTTGCGTGTTTGGCACCCTTCCCCATAATGCCTCGTCCACTCCATCAAGGTTATCTTTATCTACAGGCAAACCATTCTCAAAACTAATTCGAGAATCTTTAAGGATATCTTCAGAGATATTACCCAAGTTAAAATAGAGGTCTCCCCCATTGTGATCAGGGTTTCCATCTTCATCATCAAAAGGGTCCATCATCCAAAATTGAATAAACTCAACATTTGCAGCTTCAAAATCATTGGTACTTATTTGTCTCATTATTCCACCCCATCTATCAGCCGGACTTTCCAACTCTCCGTTTGCTTTTATTCCAGCAATATTTAAAGAAGGGTCAGCAACGTCATCATAGTTATAAGGGCCTCTTTCATCTGGGTAAAAGGCTAAATCCATTACAGGAATATTCAATTGTGTAAAGGCCAAAGGATCTTTATTCGGGAATACTTCTGTTTCCAAAACCGCTCTCATGTAATGATTCGACTGCATTTCGGCATCTTTCTTCACATTATCTGGTGTACTACTGTTGGTGTTGTGAAACAATGGGTCGATGGTGTACCAAGCTAGTTTTGCTCTGTTTTTACCATAGTCTATAGTGTTTGTTGCTGCCTCTGGAAACAAATCAGTTTGTCCCTGTGGCGTACTTGCTAGCACCCATGCAAAAGATGGCTTTAAATTTATTTCACTCTGACTTCCTTCAAAATCATCGATATAAGAAGTTCCTTCCTTTCCCAAGGCTCCTGAATGACCAGGAATAATGTGTGCAAATTCTCCAGTAAAAGTAAACTTAGATGCCGTTTTGGTTTCGATCAATGGTAGCATATCCACCCATTTTGTTAGAAGAGGTAGCTCTTTGTTGTAATCTACATTCATGCCCCAAATTGTGTTGGACATTGGTTCGTCCCCAATATTAATTTTAGGAGTTAAAGGCTTTTCCGACAGATTTAAAATTGTACCACCAACATTAAAATTATCGGAAACAATGTAGTTAAGATTGGTTCCCATTAACCTTTTAGACTGAATTCCGAAAAGAGAATTACTTTCTAACGAGATTTTAATTGGCACCGAGCTGTTCAAATATTTGTCGTTAATGATGGTTAATCGCCCTACTTCGTACGAAACCGTATAATCCACACCTTCCGTTAACTTAGCCCCGCCAGCTGTAACAGTAACAGACTCCCTTGGAACATTTATAGTGTTTAACGAAATATCCGAATTCGAAACAGATTTATAGGAACCCATTATTTTAAACCGGTTTTTATCTGGGAATTTAACACGCGCATCACCTTGTGTGGTGGTATATAAACTATCGAAAGCATAATCGTCAGCTAGTTTATCATCGTTCATTTTATCCCTTATCTGCTGGCCAAAAGGTTCGATAACAGGAAAAAAGATTCGCCCAGTACTTTTATCAATTGTAATACCATCCAAGAAATCGAACACCCCATCAGATTGTCGGTCGTTTTGTACGTTGAGGTTGTCCAATTCCATTACATCAATCAACAATTTATTTTTAATTGCCCCCTCGGGAATATAATTGATATCCACACCTGTTTCTCTGTTGTTATACACCACCTGCAACTTAAATCCTTCGGCATTAATACCATACGAACCAATACTATACACGTTTTTCATTTGCAAATTCCACATTGGCAACTTGGTATTGATTACCGTGCTTTTCAATAATTTCAAGATCAAAGTAGACGGTCCATCAGGTCCTTTGTTGCCGCCAGATGAAAACTCACCAACAGTATGAATAGTATTACCCTGAGAATATTGATAAGCTACAGCCAATACCTGATCTGGATATAGTGCCTGTTTCAACGAGATATACCCTAAAGTTGGGTGTATATCATATTCCGATTCTTTTAATTTCCGAGCATTACCCAATTTTTCATAATCCGATGCCAATAATAATCCAGCGGAAATCATTTCAGAATTTACCGTATTTATATCTCTTACAGCCGGATAATTACCGGCAAATACCAATGGGTCTAATGAATTAACATCATTACGCGGATAGGTAATTGTTAGCCCGTTTGAGTTAACGTTTGAACTATATGGCCGAGCTTCTGCAAGATCTTGAAAGGCAACAATATTTCTGATGTTTTGGGTCTCCCCTCTAGAATTGGTAAGCCATACTTCTACTTTTGTAATATTTATAGCCGATGTAATAACAGGAATCGCAGACATTGCTGTATCATAATTATCCCTAAAATATTGCGATAGAAAGTAATGCTTGTTCGCTTCGTAATTGTCTGCTTTAATTTCGAAATCATTTATTTGAGCCCCACCCGAAACTTCAATTACTGATTTTTCCCCTTTCTCCTGCGATAAAACGGTGGTAATGGTGAGTCTTCCAAACTGTAATTCACTTTTTATTCCAAACAGGGTTTGACTACCAGTAATTAAGGTGCTTGATAATGGCAAACTAACGTTACCAACTTCCAATCGCTTAATTATGTCGTCTTCGTAGCCCGTATACTCCAATTTCATTTGATTCTCAAAATCAAAATTGGCTTCGGTGTTGTAATTCGTATTTAACTGGAGCTTGTCGCCGATTTTACCAATAACGTTAAGCTGAATCTTTTCATCAAATTGGAATGTGGCAACCTTCCTTTGTTTGGTGGTTAATATGGGGTCGTCGTTTCTATTGACATTAAAGTTGAAAATAAGTTCTGCCGACCCTTGCGGCTTGATATCAACAGAATTACCACCAAAAATTCTATCAAATACTTCGCCACCTACATTTAGCTTTGGTCTAAAACCTGCATCACTATTCAAGCTCTCTGCCTTGATGGCCTCTTCAAAATAAGCTTGATTCGATTTTTCATCCTGATACTTCAAGAATTCCTCCAAAGTCATTTCAGAAGCTGGTCTATTCGTAATAGAGCCTTCTTTAGCCTTAAATACATACTTCCCTGTTTTAGGATCATATTTAATTTCGCTTTCGGTATTAGGTGGGTTTTTGAAGAGAAGATTCTTGTTCCCCTCTTTTCTACTATCCCCGTTCAGCGGGTCTTCTATAGGAAATGGCAATACTATTTTACCCGAGTCTGGATCCGTTTGCGCAGAGGCAGAATCGACCTTAGAGGCAAAGATGCAGAGCAGAACTACAACAACCTTAAATAAATATTTAACTCTTATCTTCACAAGACCCAGGGTAACATTTCAGAAATCTATTTTTGAACTATAGGTTTTTTAACGCTGTCTTTATCAATTCTTCTACACTCACATCTGATTCTAAGCCCTTTGCGGTTTTAGCAATAACTTTTTCAGCTACATTTTTTGCAAAACCTAAAGCGACCAGAGCAGATAACGCTTCATCTGTGATACTATTGTTTGCTGTTACCCCTATTTCACTATCAAAATTCTCCTTTTTTAACTTGTCCCTTAAATCTATGATAATTCTCTCTGCCGATTTCGTTCCAATCCCTTTAACACTCTTCAATAAAGCAACATCTCCTTCAACAATTGCCCGCTGAATTTCGCCTGCATTTAAACTCGAAAGGATCATTCGAGCCGTAGACGATCCAACTCCCGAAACCGATATTAAATAAAGAAAAAGTTGACGTTCATCCTTATCGATAAAACCATACAAAGTGTGCGCATCCTCTCTTACAGCCATATGAGCGTAAAGCATTACGTTTTCATCATTAGGCAATTTAGAATATGTGTTCAGCGAAATATGAAGGTAGTATCCTACTCCATTGCATTCGATTACAGCGTAAGTAGGCGTTTTTTCTACTAATTTTCCTTTTAGGTGATTAATCATTTAGAAATCTTCTTTTGTTTTATGGCTCTAAAGGCCGCAATTATAGACATATTAATTATTTCCCTGATAGAACTTCCCAGTTGCAGGATGTGAACCGATTTGTTCATGCCAAGTAAAATGGGTCCGATAACCTCACAATCCACCATTTCTTGAACCATTTTATAAGCAATGTTACCTGCTGCTAAATTTGGAAATATGAATGCATTAGCTGGATTATCACTTAATTGAGAAAATGGGAATTGTTCATTCATTATCTCATCATTCATGGCAAAATTGGCCTGAACTTCTCCATCAACAGTAATACTCGGATGATCTCGGTGCAGAATCTCCACCGCCTTTTTCATCTTCGTAGCATCCGCTCCTGTAGCCGAACCAAAATTTGAATAACTCAGCATTGCAATCTTGGGTTTGATGCCTAGTTGTTTAATGGCATCAGAACACATCACAGTAATATCAACTAAATCCTCAACAGTTGGATCGATGTTTATCGTGGTGTCGGCAAAGAAATATGTTCCTTTTTTAGAAACAATAATGTACATCCCTGCTACCGTTCTATTCCCTTCAGCTCGTCCAATAACTTGCAATGACGGGCGAATTGCGGAAGGATAACGTTTGGTAAGACCAGTAACCATGGCATCAACCTCGCCGGTTTCGAGCATCATCGATCCAAAATAATTTCTTTCTCTCATCCACCTACCTGCTTCGTACATGGTCATTCCCTTTCTTTTTCTCTTTTCGAAAAGCACTTTACTGAATTCTTCAACCCACTTGGTTTGTTCTGAAGATCGTTGATCGATGATTTCGACATCATCTAAAGGCAAATTATTTTCTTCAATAATTTGTCTAATCATATCCGATTCTCCCAGCAACACAGGAATCCCAAGACCTTCTTCCTTAATTACTTGAGCAGCTTTTAACGTTTTATAATTATCTGCTTCGGCAAACAAAACCCTCTGCGGATCTCGCTGAACCACAGTAATTACATCCCTTAACAACTGATTATCGTGGCCCAACCTTTTTCTTAAACCGATAATGTATTTGTCCCAGTCGGTAATAATATGCTGAGCAACACCCGATTCAATTGCCGCCTTAGCAACCGCAGGAGCCACTGTTGTAATCAACCTTGGATCTAATGGCTTAGGAATTATATTCTCTACTCCAAAAACAAGGTTTTCTGTATCATAAGCCTCATTTACTTCTTGTGGAATAGATTCTTTTGCAAGTTCGGCAATGGCTCTAACCGCAGCCAATTTCATCTCTTCGTTAATGGTAGTGGCCTTTACATCTAAAGCTCCTCTGAAAATAAATGGGAAACCCAACACATTGTTTACCTGATTAGGGTTGTCTGATCTTCCAGTTGCCACAATAACATCAGGCCTAGAGGCCTTGGCATCTTTGTAGCTTATTTCGGGATCGGGATTGGCTAAAGCAAATACTATTGGATTTTTCGCCATAGACTTAACCATGTCTTGCGTAACAACATTTCCCGCCGAAAGACCAACAAAAACATCGGCATCTTTCATCGCTTCTGCAAGTGTGGTAATGGTTCGCTTGGTAATAAAAAACTGCTTTTGAATGCCTAAGTTCTCCCTCGATTCATTAATTACCCCCTTGCTATCTAACACAACGAGGTTTTCCTTTTTCAACCCTAACGATAAATACAGTTTTGCACAGGTTTGAGCAGAAGCACCAGCCCCATTAAAAACAACCTTTACATCCTTAATGTCTTTTTTAGAAAGAAACAACGCGTTTAAAAGTGCAGCGCTACTAATGATAGCCGTGCCATGCTGATCATCATGCATTACAGGAATATTAAGTTCTTCCTTTAATCTTTTTTCAATCTCAAAACACTCAGGTGCTTTAATATCCTCTAAATTAATCCCGCCAAACGTAGGTTCCATAGCCTTTACGGCGTTAACAAACGAATCTACATCATACAGATTTAGCTCAATGTCGAAAACATCTATATCGGCAAAAATCTTAAACAAAAGGCCTTTCCCTTCCATTACAGGCTTAGAAGCTTCCGGACCAATATTACCTAAACCCAGTACAGCCGTGCCATTGGTGATAACTCCAACTAAATTGCCTTTGGCGGTATACTTATAAACGTCGTCTACATTCTTATCAATTGCCAAACATGGAACCGCTACGCCTGGAGAATAAGCCAATGAGAGATCACGTTGAGAACTATAAGGCTTGGTTGGAACAACTTCGATCTTACCAGGTTTTCCCGATGAGTGGTAATCTAAAGCGTCTTGATTCCTGAATTTTTCCATAATTTTAGCTACAATATAAAAGTATGAAAAATAGCCCTAAAATATGCCTTACAGACATTAGTCGAAACGCCTGTTTACCAAGGCTTTCCATTATATATTGAATTATTTTTATGAAGAAGAGAATAATCGTCTTTACGGGCGCAGGAATTAGTGCAGAAAGCGGAATAAAAACGTTCCGAGATTCAGACGGCTTATGGGAAAACCATGATGTAATGGAAGTGGCTACACCGGAAGGGTGGGCAAGAGATTACGAACTGGTTTTAAATTTCTACAACGAACGTAGAAAACAGGCTTTGGAGGTTGCCCCCAACCCTGGACATTTGGCGTTAGTTGAGTTGGAAAAAGAATTTGATGTGCAAATTATCACGCAAAACATCGACAATTTACACGAGAGAGCTGGGTCTAGCAGTGTTTTGCATTTGCATGGATTAATAACAAAATCTAGAAGTACGATTGACGAAAATCTGGTGTACGAAATTGAAGGAACCGAAATTAATCCGGGTGATTTATGCGAAAAAGGGTCGCAATTGCGTCCTCATATTGTATGGTTTGGTGAAAATGTGCCAAATATTTCGATTGCACATGAAATGTGTGAAACGGCAGACATTTTAATAATTATTGGCACTTCTTTAAATGTTTATCCAGCGTCTGGAATCGTTAACTTTGCACCGAGAAAATGTCCTAAATATTTTATAGACCCAAAGGCAGAAAAAATTGTTTTGGTAAATAATTTGAACATTATTAAGGAAAATGCAGGAACAGGAACACCTACATTGGTTAAAGAACTTTTGGATAACGCTTAAAATTTCCATGAAACTTAAAAGCTTACAAGTATTAATATTTTCTATCCTGATTAGCTCATGCGCAATGGCGCAAGGTTTTGAGGCAGGTTTACAAGCTGGACTAATTACTAGCCAAATCTCGGGCGATGCATCTGGTGGATATTACAAATTTGGCCCCACGGCTGGTTTGTTTGTTAAGCGACAATTTAGAGGAGCATACTCAGGTGAATTCGGAATATTATACGCACCAAAAGGGAGTAAAAGGTTTGCAAAAAACGCAAAAGGAGAAATTCTTTATGAAGAGTATAAACTCTCGATCCAATATATAGAAGTACCTATACTTTTTCAATATGCAACAGACTCGTTGGCGTTAACTTTAGAAATAGGCACGTACATCGGAATATTACTTGGAGCAGAAGAAGACGAGCAAGGAATACTAATAAACTTAGGAAGTTTCAGAAATTACGAAGCAGGAATTGTTGTTGGGGTATCGAAAAGATTATCAGATCGATTTTCTTTCGGAATAAGAGGTTCACATTCCTTAACCGTTGCAAGAAAGCACCCATCGGGTGAGATCTGGAGATTAAATAGAGGGCAATATAATACTTGCCTAATGGCCAATTTAAAATTCCATTTCAATTGATGAAAAAACACAAAATAGTCGT
>SPKZ01021633.1_pt1 | contig 10306 bp, 9 predicted proteins | sample 2456571 | NCBI WGS metagenome assembly SPKZ01 (sample SAMN11192286, study PRJNA482655) | marine metagenome | biome: ENVO:00000447; feature: ENVO:00000244|ENVO:00000211|ENVO:00000569|ENVO:00002023; material: ENVO:00002151; isolation source: ocean water from marine abyssalpelagic zone ...
AGAGATGATCCCTAAGTGGCGTAACCTGAACGCGTTTGAAGGTGAAAAAGTTGAAAAAGGCGAAGTAATCGCTGATGGACCTGAATCACCGCATGATATTCTACGTTTACGTGGTATTACTCACGTTGCTAACTATATCGTTAACGAAGTTCAAGACGTTTACCGTCTACAGGGCGTAAAGATTAACGATAAGCATTGTGAATGTATCATTCGTCAAATGCTTCGTAAGTGTACTATCAGCTTCACTGGTGACAGTACCTTCTTAGTCGGCGAAACGCTTGAATACTCTAAAGTTAAGATTGCTAACCGTGAGCTAGAAGCTGCAGGCAAAGAGCCAGCACGCTACGCGCGTAACCTGATGGGTATCACGAAAGCATCATTAGCGACTGAGTCATTCATTTCGGCAGCATCGTTCCAGGAAACTACGCGAGTACTTACTGAAGCAGCTGTTGGCGGCAAGTCTGATGATTTACGTGGTCTGAAAGAAAACGTAATCGTTGGTCGTCTAATCCCTGCTGGTACTGGTTTTGCTTACCACCAGAAACGTCGCGCTGCAGCGAACGCTCCTGTGGTAACTAAGATCGATTCTGAAGAAGCAGAAGCTAACTTAGCTGACCTACTTGGTTCACTAGGTGGTGACGATTAATCATCGTTATCAGTGGCGGGGTTAGCCCTCGCCATTTAGTCGGTCTTCGAGACCATAAAGCACCTTAGGGTGCTTTTTTTATGCTTAAATTTTGTTGATAAGCTAATATTATGATTAATTAAATTGTGGATGATTTATTGATGAGTAAAAACAGGATAAATAGATTATAGTGTTTTTTTGTGAGTTGTTTACTTAGTATATCTTCATTAGTTGTTGCAGTGACTAGTGATATTGAACAAGGAATTGAAGCTTTCGAGCAGCAAGATTTTACCGTGGCAAAGCAGCAGTTTACTCAGCGTTTAAGTTTGAATACTCAAGATGCTGTCGCGTTACAATATTTGGCTAAAATTGCTTTGCAGCAGCAAGAGTTTGATGATGCGGAGGAGTATATCGAGCAAGCACTAAAATTTGCCGCTAATCAGGCTGAGATTCATTTTGATGCTGCATTGATCATGGCGGCACAAGCACAAAATTCAAGTATTTTTAGTGCCCCAGGTTATGCTAAAAAATCACTCAATGGCTTTAAAATGGCAGTACAATTAGCACCGAGTAATTTACAATATCGCCAAGGGTTAATGACTTTTTATCTGGCAGCGCCGGGTATTGTTGGTGGCGATGAAGCGTTAGCGTTAGTAGAAGCGTTGGCGATCGAAAAGATTGATCCAGTCGCTGGGGTATTGGCGTTGGCTGATGTTTATCGTAATACCGATCAAACCAAAGAGCTTAAACAGTTATTTTCGGATGCCGATAAAAGATTTCCTAATAATGCGGCCATTCTATTTAAGCGTGGGATGTACTATCAGGCTGAGAAACAATTTGACTTAGCGGTTAACGACTTTAAAAAAATTCAAACGATTGTGCCTAAAGACCAAAATGATATCACCGCATTTAGGGCACTTTATCAAATAGGACGGAGTAGTGTCCTGAGTGAAAGTGATCATCAACGAGGAGTCAAAGCATTAGAGTCATTTATAAAGGCGGCGCCGGAGCATGAAGAGTTAGCATCGAAATCTTGGGCAAGATATCGCTTAGGGTTGTTATATCATGAGCTCGGTGACAAAAATCGTGCGCTTGAGCTGTATGTTTTAGCTAAGGCTCAAGCAACTGACAAACGTTTGATCGAAAAGTTAAAAAGGCAGATTAAAAAGAGTTCGTAATGCTTAACCGTCGCATGGTGCGAATTAAATTGCTGCGGTCGAGCTTAAGTACTCGTGCGACACTTGCTAAGTTGCCGCGTTCTTGATCTAGAGCGCCGCGAATAAGCAGGCGCTGATAATCATCGGTTGCCTTACGGAAGCTTAACTCACCTACTTGCTGAGCTAAGGGCATAACAGACGGTACAATTTCACTAAGTAGGGATCCTGCTTGCTCTACAGTGTTATGTTCAGGCAGTTGTAAATTAAGATGGCCGCTATTGATACTGACTATATGGGTTTGGCGACCTTGCTCGGTGATGGCCTTTAGAGCGGCGCGGCTCAATAAATGTTCGAGTTCCCTGACATTACCAGGCCAATCATATTGTGAAAGCTGTTCAATAGCACAGGGGTGTAAGCGTAATTTATTAGCCCCGAGTTGATGCTGATTTTTTTCCAAAAAATAACCCGCTAGTAATAAGTAATCCTTGGCTCGTTCACGTAATGGCGGTACCAATAAAGGATAGACACTTAAACGGTGGTAGAGATCGGCACGGAAACGACCCGCGGTCACTTCTTGTTTTAAATCTCGGTTAGTCGCTGCGACAATGCGAACATCAACCACAATCACTTGATCGCTACCAACTCGCTGAATCTCACCACTTTGCAGTGCACGTAACAGTTTAGCTTGTGCCGACAGTGGCAACTCACCGACTTCATCCAAAAACAATGTTCCGCCATCAGCTAACTCAAAACGACCACTTCGAGCACTAATCGCACCGGAGAAAGCACCTTTTACATGGCCGAATAATTCACTTTCAATGATATTCTCTGGTAATGCGGCACAGTTTATTTGAACTAAAGGTTGTTTTTTTCGAGCGGATTGTTGATGAATACTCTTAGCCACTAACTCTTTGCCAACGCCAGTCTCACCAGTAATTAATACCGAAAGTTGGCTTGGTGCGACGGTATTTATTTCATCGAGCATCCGTTTGATCGCCGGGCTATTACCAATGATATTGGATTGACTAACGGCAGCAACTAAGTGCTGAGTGACTTGTTGGTTGTGTTTTACTTGATGTTCGAGAGCTTCAATATGTTGACTCGTTTTAATCACTGCGGCAACCGCTGCAATATAAGCACGGATTTCTAACGGATCAAGTGAATCGAAACTGCCCGTTTGCATTGCATCGAGGGTTAACACTCCCCAAGGTTTACCATCAATAATAATCGTGCTGCCCATGCAATCATGAACTTGTAATTGTTCGCTGTGATCTTCGACTAAACCATCATAGGGGTCGGCTAAATCACAATTGGCGTCAAAACGGGTTAATTGTGAGTTTTGTAAAATTTGCTTTAATCGCGGGTGTTGTTCAATCGCGAAGTGACGCGCCAATGCTTGATCTTTTAACCCTAAGGTTGCGACAGGTAACAAATGGTCATCGTTTAATTTGAGTAGCGCAACGACATCACAGGGGATCGCTTGTTGAATGGCAAACACTAAGCGTTGATAGCGTTCAACGTGAGTTAAGTCTGAATTTAAATCTTCAACAATGTCGATAAATGGGGAAATATTCATATAAGTCACTTTAACCTATTATGGGTTAAAATGACATATTTATTGATTAAGGTCAATTTAACCCTATTATTAGTTATTTACTTTATAATCAATTAGATAAAGATTGGCACGTTTTATGTATTAGCTTGGTTAATATTATATTTTATTCCAAAAGGAACGCGCCATGTTAGACGCTCACACAGTTCAAGTTATTAAAGCTACCGTACCGGTACTAAAAATTCATGCCAATGACATTACCAAAGTATTTTACCCATTATTGTTTGCTCAGCATCCAGATGTTGTGCCATATTTTAATCAAAGTAATCAAGGGAAAGGCACCCAACCTAAAGCGTTAGCGACTGCGGTTATTGCCTATGGTGCTAATATTGATGAATTAGGGAATTTAAGCGAAGCGGTTAATAAGATTGTTCAGAAGCACGTTTCACTTGGAATTTTACCGGCGCAATATGATGCGGTTGGTGGTTGTTTGTTACAAGCGATCAAGACCGTATTAGGTGATGCGGCTACAGATGAGATCATGGATGCTTGGGCTCAGGCCTATGGTCAATTGGCGAACATCCTTATCTCGGCTGAAGAATCTATTTATACCGAGAATGAGAATAAAGCGGGCGGTTGGCGTGGTGAGCGTGAATTTAAATTAGTTAAACGGGTTGAAGAAAGCGCCGTAATAAGTTCGTTCTATTTTGAACCGACCGACAGTAATGGCGTACCGACTTTTGAAGCTGGACAGTTTATTACGATTATTTTAGATGACGTTAATGGATTACCAACGCGCCGTAATTACAGTTTGTCAGATGCTCCGGGCACCAGTTATTTAAGGATTAGTGTTAAGCGTGAAATTGATGGCGTAGTATCTAACCATATTCACGATAAACTCTTTATGGGCGATACGGTGCGTCTGTCACACCCTGCTGGTGATTTTACCCTGCGAAAAAATAATAAACCCTTAGTGTTATTAACGGGTGGCGTCGGTATTACTCCTGCGATTAGCATGCTTAATAGTGAAGTTGATTCGGGCCGAGAGATTCGTTTTATTCATGCTGCAATCAATAGTAAAGTGCATGCCTTTAAGGAGCATGTTAATCAATTGGCTGCAAACAACGATAAAATATTGCCATTATATGTTTACAGTAATCCAGAACAAAATTGTCAGCCCGATGCGACTGGCTTTATTACTGAAGAATTAATCGCACAACATTTACCCGATGACCGAGATGTTGAATTCTATTTTCTTGGTCCATTACCCTTTATGCGTGCAGCACTTAAAATTGCCCATGATCTTAAGATTCCGGCAGCACAAATTCATTATGAATTTTTTGGTCCAAGCGAAGATTTAATTGCTTAAATCATTATTTGTTAAGCAGATTAAACCCGCTTTGGGCGGGTTTATTAGTATCTTTTGTATATATTTTATCAGTTATTATTACACTGGTCTTATAGGAACCAATGCAATACTGCCCTCGATGGGCGCTGCTACGGTGCTATTATTTTATTCACCGCAAGGTCTATTCTCTAGGCCATGGTCATTATTCGCGGGTAACTTATTGTCAGCGCTAGTCGGGGTTTGTTGTTATCAGTGGTTTGGTGACACATTTATCGGGGCGAGCAGTGCCGTGGCTATTTCGATGTTAGTGATGTCGCTTGGTCATTGTATTCATCCACCGGGTGGTGCGACAGCCTTAGCCGCTGTTGTTGGTGGCGATTTGATTCATCAATTAGGATTCTCCTATGTCATTATTCCAACATTGCTTAATTGTCTGATTATTTATATGGTGTCAGCTCTGTTTAACCGATTTGTACAAATTAGGGAATGATGATGGATAAGTTAGATGGTTTATCGGGATTAATGGTGCACCAGCAAAAAGAGTGGGGGGAAATTGTCACCGGATTTGAAACTAAAAATAAATACGCGGTGTGTGATGAGTCGGAACAACAATTGTATTTTGCCGCCGAAAAGAAAGGCTCATTACTGGTTCGACTCTTTTTAAAAGCGTGCCGACCGTTTTATCTTGAGGTGCTTAACGAGCAGGGTGCAATGGTTATTAATGTTACTCGGCCATTTCGATTTTTCTTCCATCAAGCGACGGTGCGCGATAATCAAGGCAATATACTGGGGGTGATTAAGAAAAAATTCTCAATTTTGAGGCGGAAGTATTCGGTGCTTGATCAAAATGAGCAGGAAATATATCAGTTATATGGACCGATGCTTAAGCCATGGACTTTTATTATCCGTGATGACAATCGTGAGTACGGTAAAATAACTAAAGAATGGAGCGGTTTGCTCAAAGAGTCTTTTACTGATGCTGACAACTTTGGGGTGACGTTTCCCGAGGATTGGAATGTTGCCAAAAAAGGCTTATTTTTGGGCGCAGTGTTTTTAATTGATTTTGTCCATTTTGAAAATAAAGAGAGTTAATTACTTTGTTGTTGCCCGGTGTTCTTGTGCCATTAACGCTAAAAAGTCAGTTAATTCTTGGCCGTCAATGATGGGGAAGTGGCGTGGTAAGCAACGAAGCTCGATGATTCTATCTACTCTAAAATTACGGAAATCGTTGCGCAGTTCGCACCATGCTAATAATGTCCACAGCCCTTTCCAGAAATAGATTGCTAATGGGCGTATCTCTCGTTGGCTTTGCTTGAGTTTGACATCTTGATAATCTACTTCGAGATATTGACGTTCACGCGCTGCTTTGCGCAGTGGATCTAAGTGCCTAAACTCTGTCGAATCGATATAAAAATTTGGGGCGAACATTAATGAATTAAAGTCTTGTAAGCGGGCTGGCAAAACAGCTTCGACTTTTATCATCGCTTGTTTGGCGGCACTCGCGAGTTCTTGACCTCCCCACGCTTCAACCATCCGCATCCCGATTTGAATTGCTTCGAGTTCTTGCTCATTAAACATTAATGGTGGCACATTGACCTCATGCCTTAGCATATAGCCAACACCGGCTTCACCTTCAATCGGGATACCACTAAGACACAGGTCTTGCACATCTCGATAGATGGTCCGTGTTGATACTTCAAGCCGCTCGGCTAACACTTTAGCAGTGGTTAGCCGGCGGTTCTTGAGGACTTGAATGATTTGAAACAGTCGGTCGGCGCGTCGCAATATTAACCGCCTACGCTAGGGGGCAATATATCAAACTTTGGAACACCGACAGGAAATAGTGCCCAACTTGGTGCTGACGCTGTATAAATAGCCATTTTAGGGGTTAAATCTCTGTCATCCGCTAGCGTCGTTGCAGCAACTGAATAGAATTTAGCGACCGTGACATCAGCGTATAGCGTAGTACCGCAGGAGCCGCAAAATAGATAATTTATTGGTTGCCCTGAATCGCCTTGACGACTATATGATTGGGGGGAGCCCTTAATAATTTTAAATTTATCAGGAGCGACCCATAGGCCAAACCATTTATCGGATCCGCTGCTTATTTGGCATTCCTTACAATAACAAAATACCGAATTCATTGGTTCGCCTTCAAACTGATATTGAACGTCACCACAACTACAACCGCCTTGCCACTGTTCCATAATTTATTCCTTTTATAGATTATTAGCCCACAATCCTACTTTATTTCCTTCGCTATCGCCAAATAAAGCAATATAACCACACTCACCGTCTTTGATTGGGGTCGCTGGTAATAAAACCGTCACATTAGCTTGTTGTAATTTTTCGACCAATGGCGTTAGTTGTTCACTGAAGTGGAGGTAAATGGTGCTGCCATCCATGCTTGGAGTCAACATTTTGTGTTTGACTAAAGCAAGGTTGGTATCATCATCGTTTTTAGTTTCTAAAATGGCCATTTCCATGTCATCGATGGTTTCTCGTTTAAAGTTAACGTTGAAATGCTGTTGATAAAATTTAATCGCGCGATCCATATCGCTGACTGCAATCTCGGCCCAAACTAATGGTGGGTGATTTAACATAATTATGCTCCATGTTGTGGTTGTTAGTAACTTATTCACTAACAAAACTGAGCATAATCCCCCCCTACTGACAGCGTACTGTCAGTAGGGATTGATGTTGGTCAATAATATAGAATTGAGATACCATAAAACCCACCTTAATATAGTAAGTGGTAATCGTTCGCGATATCATTACACTTTTATGACAGTCGATATTGTCAGCTTTGTTAAGGATCACCATGAAACCCCGTATTAAGTTATTACCCGCGATAATCGCGGTGTTAATGGGCAGCAACTCTGCCGTTGCTCAAATTAAAGTTGATGAAACCATTAGCGTTGTTGGGCAGCAGAGTCACTATAAAGTGGACCAAGCCCATGGTGCGATGCGTGCCGATATTTCTATTTTAGATACCCCACAATCGGTGGTCGTTATTCCGCTAGAGGTAATGAACGATCAGCTAACCGTCACTTTGGGTGATGCGCTGCGAAATGATGCGAGTATTTCAATTGGTCGGGTGACGACTGATCGTGAGCGTTTTAGCTTGCGTGGTTTTACGTTGGTAGAAAATACCAATATTTTAAAAAATGGTCACCAACATTTTTCTAAGTATCGTTTACCAATGGCTTTAATTGATAATGTTGAAGTGCTAAAAGGACCATCGGGTTTACTTTATGGCCAGTCTACGCCGGGCGGTTTAGTGAACCTTATTACTAAAAAGCCCACCTATCAATCGTTATTAAACATCTCGTTAAAGGGCGATGATAAGGGTTCATTACGTGCGATGGTTGATGCTGGTGGCAGTTTAGATCAAGAAGAGCAGATCCGTTATCGTGCGATTATCGAAAAAGAGCAGAACAAAAGCTGGCGTCGTTATCAAGATGGTGCCAAGCAAGAAAGTGATTTCTTAGTCGGTGCATTAATGCTTGATGTTGATCTTAGTGATCAATTGACCTTGTCACTACACTACGATCGTTCCGATGAAGTTGCAGGTCAAGACAGTGCCGGTTTAGTTGATTCACAGGGAAAAATCGTTGGTGGTCGCTCGACTATTTGGGAAATGCCTTGGGCACAAGTGGATGCCGACAGCGAGAACTACGGCGTTGAACTGAGCTATAAAATTAATGATAATTGGTTATTAAGCACTGGTTTTAATCAACAAAACAACGATCGTGAACGTTGGGAGTCTAAGCCGCAAACCGACGATTATGATGTAACCACCGGTAGTTATAAGCAAAAGCCTTACAACAAGCTAGAAACCTGGGATCAAGCTGCAGCCTTTTTTGATATCACTGGTAGTCTAATGTTTGGCGATATTGAACATAATATTCTTGTGGGTGGTAATTATTTAGATCATAAATACCAAGCCCAAAAAGTCAAAGGTAAAATGGCTAAAGGCAATTTGATCGAAAGATTAACTATTGCTCAACCTGAACTTGATTATGCTGACGCTAAACTTAAAGCAACCGAATATGATTATTATGGCCTTTACGCTCAAGATTTAATGACGCTTAATGAGCAATGGCAGGTACTTATTGGTGTGCGTTATGATAAACAGCATAAAGAAGCTGCTGATAACAGTTCGGTATTGCCACGTGCTGGTTTAATCTATCACCCAAGTGACTCTAGCGCTATCTACGCTAATTACAGTGAAAGCTTTGAGCCACAGGGCATGGTAGACAATGATGACGATCTTAACAACGGCATGGACTTAAAGCCGATCAGCGGGAAGATGTTCGAATTGGGCGCAAAGGTTGAATTGTTTGATGGTGCTTTACGTCTTAATGGCGCGTTGTTTGATATTAAACGCAGTAATATTTTAGTTAACATCGGCACCAACGATCTCCCTAAAACGGTGCAAGGCGGTGAACAGCAACATCGTGGTCTAGAGCTCGGCGGAATTGGTCAATTAAATGATAAGTTGTCGTTAATGACGTCGTTAATGTATCTTGATGCCGAATATACTAAACACGATAGCTTACAAGGGAATCGTCCCGCTGATGTGCCACAATGGACCGGTTCGTTATGGCTTAAATATTCGGTGACTGAGCGAGCTGCGGTTAATCTGGGGGCTTTTTATGAAGGTAGTCGTTTAGGCGATGATAAAAATGCCTTTAACAAGGCGGGATATACTCGTTTTGATGCTGGCGTCAGCTATTTATTAGCGGTTGCTGGTAAGGATTTGAATCTGCGCCTTAATGTTGAAAACATGTTTGATAAAGAGTATTTGGCTGGTGGTGAGAATGGCGAAGTGAATATTGGCCGACCTCGTACCGTTAAGTTCTCTATTAATTATAAGTTCTAAGCTTTAGTCTTAGAGATAGACACACGGTAGGCGCATTATAAACGAGATCTCGGCACATATTACGCAAACACGTCACTGCTTAGCGAACTGCCATGTGTCGGTGACATATGGTTTCGCTGCGCTCTGGGCTCGATTTTTCATCCTTGAAAAATAAGGTTTGCTCCACATGTACCGAGATCTCTTGCAATACTGAGCATTCTATTTTAAACGTTATTGCGGTGGAGAAAGTCATAAAAAATGCCTAACATCTTGCGATGTTAGGCATTTTTTTATTCATATTATCAATTTACGGTTAATAATATGAATGATCACCGGCATTGTGTTCGGTCATGTCTTTAACGGCGGTTAACTCGCCTTTGAAGATCTCAAGCATTTCCTTTTCGATCCCTTCTTTAAGGGTAACATCGACCATTGAGCAACCGTTACAGCCGCCACCAAATTGTAGCACTGCGATACCATCATCGGTAATTTCCATTAAGGTTACTTGGCCGCCATGGCTAGCTAACTTAGGATTGATATCTGATTGAATGAAATAATCGACACGATCAACCAGTGAAGCATCGTCATCCACTTTACGCATTTTAGCGTTAGGCGCTTTAAGCGTGAGCTGTGAACCCATTTTATCGGTCACATAATCAATTGAAGCTTCATCTAGATAAGGTACGCTTTGAGCGTCAACCACCGCTGAAAATCCATTATAGTCAAATTTCTTATCGGTTTCTTCGAGTGCTTCCGGTGG
>SPKZ01020130.1_pt1 | contig 10303 bp, 10 predicted proteins | sample 2456571 | NCBI WGS metagenome assembly SPKZ01 (sample SAMN11192286, study PRJNA482655) | marine metagenome | biome: ENVO:00000447; feature: ENVO:00000244|ENVO:00000211|ENVO:00000569|ENVO:00002023; material: ENVO:00002151; isolation source: ocean water from marine abyssalpelagic zone ...
AAGTATAGAAAATACGGGTGCAGTAACACAGCGTGAGCTAGTCATTAATTCACTGCGAATGCGACCAGACCGCATTATTTTAGGTGAGTGCCGTGGTTCTGAAGCATTCGAAATGCTACAAGCGATGAATACCGGTCACGATGGTTCAATGTCTACTTTGCATGCGAATACGCCTCGGGATGCTGTTTCGCGTATCGAATCAATGGTCATGATGGCTGATTTGAACCTGCCATTAGAAGCTATTCGCCGTACTATCGTGAGTGCCACTCATTTAATTATTCAAGTTAACCGTTTGCATGATGGCTCAAGAAAAGTGACCAGTATTTCAGAGGTGGTGGGACTAGAGGGCGATAATGTCGTGTTGGATGAACTCTTTAGTTTTCAGGCTGAAGATTTACAATCCACAGATACAATCATGGGCGAATTTACAACGCCAGGGATCATGCAGCGCTCTATCTTAATGCAACGTGCGCGTTATTATGGTTTTCAAGACGAGTTAAAAGCGGCATTTAAGCATTCCTCATGATATTTTCCTTCTCACTTATTCTCTTTGGTATCGCCGCTGTGATGTATTACACACAGAAGTCGAGCTTGAAGGCACATTTTTTGGCAAAGCATATCGATCTCATCGAGGACGTTCATCTTGAAGCTATTAATCTTGGTTACCTGCATCGCGCCCCGATATATCTCAAGCTCAAAATATTATTAGGTCCTTCTTTTACGATATTGGGTAAGTGGGCTTGGATAAAGTTAGTGCTTTATTTTGGCGTGATCATCAGTGGTGTTACTTACATCAACCAACAAATTTTGCAGTTGGATCATTACTGGTTGCCAATTTTAGCGCCTGTATTAGGTTTTTTTGTTGGCTGGAATTGGCTGTCTAATAAACGTCGTGAAGACTTCGAAATGACGTTTCCAGATGCGCTTAATATGATGATGAGTGCGGTGACGGCGGGTGAGAGTGTGACTCAATCTATTAGCTATGTAGGTAAAACACTGGATAACGATATTGGTCGCGTGTTTTTACATATGTCCGAACATTTACAGCTCGGTGAGTCACCTGAACAGGTATTCAAGCGTGCTTGTAAAAAGGTTCCTTATCCCGCGTTTCTATTTTTCATAGTGACCATTCGCGCCAACATGACACGTGGAGGACACTTAAAGAATGTCATGGCGCGATTGATTAGAGTACTGGTTGACGCCAGAACACTTGAAAAGAAAAAAATGGCCATGACATCTGAAGCGCGCTTGTCTGCAAAAATTGTCGCCATTATTCCTTTTGTTTTTATGTTGTTACTTAACTATATCAACCCAGGTGATGTGCAATTTATTTTGACTAATCCTGACGGTAGGTTCGTGTTGTATTACGTGCTAGGCAGTGAATTTATTGGGTTATTCATTGTGTGGTTATTAGTGAGAGGGGTACGTTAATGATTGGGATTATAGCCTTACTTGTTATCGTGAGTGTCGTCATTGCTTACATGGTAACCGTCGTCATTAATAAACAGTTATTGAAAAGTAATATTAACCATTTTTTACATGATCGTGAACAACGAACATTATCGAAAATAAATTTATTTTTCACCTCAATCGGGCATAAGCATCATGTTGAGCTTAAGAATAAACTGATTGATGCGGGTATCTATAATTCACAATTAGCCAAGTATTACTTACCGTTAAAATTCGGTACCTTGTTGGTGGCTCAGTTGTTGATTATTTTTGGTGATATTGAGCTAGACAGTAAAATATTATTAGGCACTGGCACCTTGATTGCCATCCTGCTTATACCTGATGGCATATTAGCATTGCGTAAAAAACACGTTGTGGCTAAAACATCTCGCCAGCTCCCATATATGCTAGACATGATGGCTGTGTGTATCCAAACAGGGATGACAATCGAATCATCACTTAGCTATTTGAGTAAAGAACTGGATGATTTTGATAAGGATCTTTGTTATCACATTCGTAAAACCTCTGACGGCGCCAAGGTACAAAGCTTAGAAAAGGCACTTTTCGATCTAAGTGAACGCTTACCAACACATGAAATCCGCAGTTTTACCCTGACGTTAATTCAAAACTTACAACACGGTACGTCGATTTCGAATGTGCTCGGTGACCTCGCGGAAGATATGCGAAAAATGCATGTGCTAGGGATGGAAGAAAGAATTGGTAAGTTGGCAGCAAAAATGAGTATCCCTCTTATTTTACTAATTATGTTCCCTATTGTGATCCTTATTCTCGCCCCTGGAATGATGCAAATATCGCTGGATGTTGGTAGCTAATGTATCAAATCGTCGATCAATTATTAACACAATTAAAGAGACTGTCGCTAATGAAAAAGAGCCTATTTATTATCATATTACTGCTTTCTGGCTGTGCTTCACAGATACCTGCAGATACGCGAGAAGTTGACCTGATCGCGGCCAGTAATTACCAAGGGTTAAGTCGTTACTATCAACATCAATTACAACTTAATCCTAACGATAACGCACTGATGGCCAAAATGGTTGATACCTATTTTAAGCTTGATGATATTGAGTCTGCTCGATTTTATACCCAACACCTTACTGAGTTGGGCTATAACGATAGCGCATTCTTATATTCAGCAGGGAAAGTATATATGGCATCAGATCAACATGAACTGGCGATTGATACATTCCAGAAAGCAAAAGAGAAAGGCTATAACAACGCGGCGCTTAATATCAGTTTAGGTGTGCTTTACGGCAGCTTAGGCGAGTTTGATAACGCATTAGATCAGTTTAACAAGGCGCGTTTAAAAGGCTTTGATGATGTTGCGATAAAAAACAACATTGCTGTTATCTACATCGCTCGTCAGGAATATAAGCAGGCGATTGAGATGCTAACCCCTATTTATGAACGATCGCCAGATAATGAACGACTGCGCATGAACCTTGCTGTGGCATTGATTAAAGTCAAAGACTACAGCACGGCGCGTCAAATCTTGGGTCGTGATTACAGTGATGTTGAATTCTCATCGTTGCTTACTGCTATTGCAGCCTTGTAGAGGGTGGTTTGATGATTCGAATGAACAGTCAAAAGGGTGTATTCACGATTGAATTTGCACTTGGATCCATTTTATTATTTTTAAGTACATTTGCCATTTTTGAATTGTGTCGGTTTATCTACATTATCAATTTAACGGAGTCCTCATTGCGAGAGTCAGCACGTGATAGTCGCTTGTATGAAGGCAGCCGACATAATGTGAATTATCAAACCCGCTTTGAACAGATGTTTATTAAAAAAGGGCAGATATGGCAAAGTATCGTAAAGCCTAGCCATTACACGCTGAGCATTCGTTATTTCCGAGACTATCGGGCGTTGATCATGAATAATAAGACGATTAACTGTCAAGACTGCCCACTCGCGGAATATTCATTAACGTATCGATATACGCCCATGTTACGCCTGCCGTGGACTGGCGAGCGGGCTGTGAAGCGTTCAATGGTTATGGTTCAAGAACATCAAGGCTGGGATGATAATGGGTAACAAGCAGCAAGGTGTTTTTGCGATTGAAATGTCTTTTGTCTTATTTTTCATTGCAGCGTTATTAGTGTTTACTGGTGATATTGCATTTAAGATTTTTAATCGCGTTGAATTAGATCGTGTGAGTTATTCATTGGTGAACATAGTCAAAGAAAGAACACGTTTTTATCACAAGCGCTTTGAGTTAAATCAGCAAGATATGGATGATATACAGCAATTGGCATCGCGTTTACTGACCGGTAATCGACCTTACGGCTTAAGAGTTGAATCGTTAAATAAAGGCGTACTTCAAACATTTAATCGTACTGTGGCACAAGGACCTACTTGTCATAGTGCAGATTCTTTAAAGCAAGCGAGTCGATCACAGTTAGTGCCTAAGAATTTGGCGGGTAAAGTATTCCCACTTTATCAAGTCACACTTTGTTATGAGGTTGATAGTTGGTTTGAACAGTTTTTAGGTGATAAAAAACAAACACATTTGCAATCTACATCTGTGATCGTAGGACGTTAATATGAGATTTAGCAGAGCGAAACAGCAAGGCACCGCAGCCATATTTTTAGTGTTTTTATTAGTGCCTTTGTTTGGTGCTGTATTTTTAGCATTAGAGGGAACGCGTTATATCCAAAAGCAGAACCGTCTTGCTGATGCATCTGAGGCGGCGGCGCTTGCGATCACGATGGCGCATCGTGAAAATAAAACCGGTTATGAACAAGATCTTGCCACAAAATATGTGCAGTCGTATATCCGAGGCATTAAGGATGTGCCCGTATTAGTGGTGACCGTTAAAAAAGGGGAGGATATTGTTGGCAAAGTGAGAAAGCCATTTTATCAATATAACGTGGATGCGAAAACGACGCATAAATCTTGGTTTTCGAGTGTATTAATCCCGAGTTTCTCGTCGGTGGAATCAATCGTCAATAAAGCCATTGCAAGGAATTACCCTGAAATTGCGGGTGATAAATATGTCGATATTGTGTTTGTATCTGATTTTTCTACTTCGATGAACGACAAGTGGAATAGTTCGAGTCGTAAAATTGACGTACTTAAAAATGCGGTGCTAAAAATTGGCCAACAAATATTGGCTGAAAATGATGATAAAGGTAAAAATAGAATCGGTGTTGTCCCATTTAATATGCGCGTGCAAAGGCACGTTAATGGCAAAAAGTTGTGTGTAACTCAACTTAGCTATAAAGACTATCTTCCAGGTTATAGTTCTGCAAACTATACGGCTTATAGCGCGGTGAATTGGCAACGATATGTGAGTATATTGGATCAGAACCTATTTGATCAATGCCGTCGTGATAATCGATATTGTTCCGGATTAAACCGTAAAGACTTGAATACTATTTATAGTATTTCTAATAGAACCGCATACATACACCCCGATCCTTATAAATATGTGGATGTCGCTAAAACCGTTAATAATGTATTTGTCGATAAAGTAAATAATATAAAACTGCACCCAGAAGCTAATTATTATAGTAATAATCAGCTATGGAGTCGGTTTTCTTGTAACTCCGCTTTTCATACGATTGCGATGACGGAGAATATAAACAAGTTAAATGTGATCAAAGACATGAAAGCATTTGGTGGCACGTCTGTGTACCAAGGGATCATACAAGGTGCACAATTATTACAGCAAGAACGGAATAAATATGTCACGCCAAAAGAAAAAGAAGCCTATAAAAATAGGATTAAAATGTTACTTATTTTGAGTGATGGTGTGGAATCTCCTTATACGCAAACCTTTAAAAGTCTGGTTGATTATGGAGGGGTTAGTAAGGGCTTGTGTCAGAAGATCAAAGATGAATTTAGTGACGGTGATGTGCCTTTATATATGGCAGTGTTAGGTATTGATTTTGATGCAAGTAAACAACAAGCGTTTAAAAACTGTGTTGGTAGTGAAAACATTGTTGATGTGAAAAATGTCGATGATCTGATTATCAAAATTAAAGACATGATTAAGAAAGGGACACAAACTGAAGGCATCACTAAATTACATTACCGTCATTTAAACTAGTTTCATCAGGAGAATTAAGATGATAAAAAACACACTTCTATTATTAACATGCGTCACTGCAATGAGTGTTCATGCCGAGAATAATTTTAATCAATTATTGGTTAAGTATTGTGGGCAAGCAAATCATAATACGAGTCAATCGGTCACGATTGAGCAAGTCACGGCAATTGGTTATCACCGTAATGGTTATTTGAAAATAGAACAAGATGTTAATGATAAAGCCCTCAGACTTGCTTTGGCTAAACGCGCAGAGAAAGTGGGGGTTGATAGCCAATGTATGGAATATCTGGATGCAATGCGATTATTATCAATCAACGCGTCATCAGACAAAGAGTTGATAGCACGCGTCTATTTTGATTTTGATCGACACATTCTTACTCCCGAATCTATTCTTATTTTAGATAAGGTGGTCAATCGTTTAAAAATGAACTCAGATGTGATTGAACTGACTGGCCACACGGATAGTACCGGAGACAAGGACTATAATCGTCGTCTTGGGATGCAGCGTTCAGTCGCCACCAAGCAATATTTAGTCGATAAAGGCATGACAGATAAAAACGTCGAACTGGTGAGTGAGGGCGAAGATAACCCCTTGGAAGATAACAATAGTGCTGATGGTCGTAAGAAAAATCGTCGAGTTGAAATATTCTAAATACGCGCTTAGCATTCAACGCCAGTCGAGCCAATAACGGTAGTCGATTCTCTCTGAGTTGTCTAACGCCGTGATATATCGCTGGCTTGGTTGAGCTGAGCATTGGACGGGAATGAACTCTGGTTCAGTCCATCCGGTCATCCCGCCCATATAATCGCGATGAAATCCCCAAGACCCGCAAGATAGCAGCTGGTCATAGTCTTGATCTCGTTGGCAGACGACACATGTTTCGAACATGACTTGTATATCTTCCCCTTCAGTGCCGTACGCATCCGATACATAAGGTGTGTCATAAATGGCTAGAAATACCGATAGGTACTTGCGTGTGTTCCGGTACCGGTGAATCGACGGGGCATACTTTACCAAGCAATAATTCATTCGCAATTAATTGCTCATTCGCACAGGTTAAGCCTATAAAGCATAAATTCATCAGCAGTATCAAGGATCTAAATAGGCGTCCATTCCAATCATCCTGTTAAGGTGGCGATAAATGAATGATAGTCACTTACCTTAGCTACTGATTATGTGGGTAACAATTTGTTACAAACTGTTACAAATTCGAGCGTTTATCGGGTTTGCTGACATTTACTTACAATTAGCGGCTGGTTAAATAGATATAATAACCAGTTATAACATACGTATGTTTATGTTTTGATATATATACTTTGGGTCGTGGAGCGCTAAAATGACGAACATTTATTGATTATGTGTTTTTAAATATGTAAACCATTGATGGTGCAAATATTTTTAGATGGAAATGATACCGCTAACATTTTGTATTGTCGGTATAAAGCATTTGTTATTATTGAGATTTTTATGAATCTATTTTTAATTACACTGACGCTACTATTATCAGTGTCAGTGAATGCACAACAGCCTCAAGTATTTAGGCCGTTAACATTAAAGTCGATAGAGCTGAATACGGTTGAGTTCAAAGCCATTGAAACGTCGACGGCTGAATTTGTAAATTATACGGCGACGGGACCTGAATCTGGGCGAATAATGGCTTTAGGTAAAGAAATTATTCGCGTTATTGACGCTGGACTTGTGGAATTACATAAAGTAAACCCAAAGCAAATAAAAGCGATACATCATTTGATGGAATACGTTGAAAGTGATCACGAAAGATACATGAAACCGTATAACTTTGTCGTGGAAGGTACTAAAAACAGTAAATCATTATATGCAACACATGATACGGCTTTTAAAGCCGCGGGGTTATGGTTGAAAAGTTTATCTTATCACTATACGAATGATAATTTTACCTATCAGGTTGCTACGAATATTCAAGCTGAGTCGTACCTTTCTTATCGGCTAACGGTTGATTTATCTGGTGCTATTACTTTATGTAAAAGTGATGGGATAGAAGAGCGTTGTTTGAGTGAAAACTTGAAGAAAGAACGTGTAACTTATACTGATAGCCTAACCACAATTATAGGTGTGGTTGACTTTAACGGTTTTGAGGGAGAATCATTTATTCATTTTTATAGTGAAACAGTGAATAAAACAAGCATGACGGATCATTTAGATAAAATGGAGATTGAGGTTCAGTAACAATATGGAATGAACCTCAATATTCACTGTTTAAGCTGTTTTTTCGAAAGGGAGGATATTTAACAGCACACCATTAATATCGAGCTTTAATGCAGTGCCGTTTATTAAATCAATGGTGTATCCGATGGTGTGGGTCTGATACATTCCGTTGACATCAAAACATTGCTCTACAGGTTTAAATGTCATTACTTTGTGCTGTTTAATACCATCATCAAAAAACAACGTTGTTGATTGAATTACTGCGTCATTTTTTAGTAACGCACAGATCGGACTGACAGAGTCTATCGTGAACACAATCATTTTATTTCCATTCCATTCTTTGTGGTTATCGCAGGCTTCTATTATTACCGTATTTTAGACGTATATGCGCCTACTAATTTAGGGTTAAGCATTTTTGATAATAAACAATATAAAAAAGTAAAATAACATATCATTCATTATTAAGTACTAGTGCTTACGTAGACTTACAAAATAACCATTCTATGTATCTCAATAAATCTTTGCCATTTTTTAATTAATTGTTTTTAATGGCTTTTGGTCTTAGCTTTCAAATCCATGTAAGATGAAAATTCAATACCTTGTCCATTTATCTGTAATCCAGTGTTAATACGTAGATTGTAATTTTTTAGATCTTCCAGTTCGGGCGGAACTGCTTGACCACTGAGTTCTGCAGCGGTGACCAATGGGGTGAATGCTTTACTGTAATCGATAGAGATACTGTATATCCCTGTTGCAGTAATAGATTTCTCACCAAGCGAATGAGCAATTTTTTCGGCTTTATCACCGTTGAAAATAACCATATGTTCTTTATGCATGATTAACTTAGGATTAAGTCCAGGCAAGGGGGAAAATGGCACGAGCGATGATAACGCCACAATATTACCGTTGGCGGGTAATTTCACATCGGCCAATTCAGGTCTGAAAGTCGATATAATATTAAACAATGCTCTAGGGTCATTGGCTGATAAGCTCATGATGGCGTCTAAACTTTTGATGGTCATGTCACTTTTATTTTCATCCAAGCTGTAATCAATGATTGCGGCAGAAACCCCTTTGATACTATTGGCCATTGTCGTCATCACACTTAGCATTGCAGGATTGTTTTGTTGGATCGCGGATTGCATCTGCTGTAAAGGTGGGCAGGTGTAAGCAGGCTGCTGTAATTCATTCCAAATATGATTGATTGCGGGTGATAAACGGCCTACATCCAACCCAATACCAAATGATAAAACAGTATTATTGAGATCGTTTACGTATTCAGGAATGAACCCTGTTAATTGCGCTAAGGCAGATAATATTGTTTGGTTGTTGCTTTCGATGACTATCGACATGTCGAACGTGGTTTTATCGTCATTAATATCAAATTGATGAAAGCCAAATACCGTGCGTGGCCAGTTGTTGGCAATACTATTTAGCTCCATTTTACATTGTGGTTGTTGATATATTTGTAGCTGGTTTTTATCTTGTGGTTGCATGAACGTCGCAATATGTTGACCAAGTAAGCTTTCATTTGGTGATGTAATTGCGTGGACTATTGCTTTGTGGTTTATGTAACCAATTGACTGCGAGATAAAATCATGTTTTTCGATGATGTCGTCGAGTATATTGGCGTTCGCCATCGATTGTTCGACAGGTGTTATACCCAATGCACTTTCTAATAGTGATGATTCGTTTAACTCGGTATTAAAGGTAATGGTCAACAGATTATCATGTTGGCTAATAATCAGTTCTAGCTGATCTTTGTTTGTTTCGTCGGTGAGCCTGTAAGCACGATATTCACGTTGTTTTATTTGCCGTTGTTCATGGGTAAATCCACTATTAGCCTCTGCTTTATCGAGCAGTGCCCATATCGCATCGGGATTGATAACATCCATTTTGAATACCGGAATAATACCGAGGGTGTAAAAGTAAGCCTGAACCTCCTCTGCAATACCAAACGTAGCCATAAATGCATTCGCATTTTGCATATTTTCTAGGTAACTTTGTGCCAAGCTCAGAAAAAAATTGAGCTTGGCATTGTCGGGGTCATAATCGTCATCTGCATATAGGGTTGCAATGATGTCATCTGATGATTCACTGTAGGTATCGGCCATTGAATTAATATAGTTTTTTACGGGAAATGGCGCGAGTTGACCAGAGAAAATGGCTGTATTTGCTGGGATGTAATTTAACACTGTGTGTTTAGTGAATGTAGTGGGTTCATTTGATACATTTTTTTGAGTCAGTAAATAACCCCCTGCTGCGACTGCTGTAATTAAAGCACCTGCAATTAAAATCCGTTTCATTGTATTCATCCATCTTATATGTTGTTATTTATAGTATGGTATATTTATATCTCGTTCGTTAAAGGACCCGGTTTTTAATCTAAAACCTAAATCATTAGCACATGAATTTTATGAATGAGTGATCACAGACCTGTTATTTGTATACGCAGGGTGTATTCGTTGATTATATTCATAATATGAAATGTTAGGGTATGATAAATATCAATGTGGTTCAGTTCACTTAATAATCACTATAGTGTATCCGTATGATTTATTTGATGAACATTGTTTTAAATACTGTTAATTTC
>SPKZ01023488.1_pt1 | contig 10303 bp, 9 predicted proteins | sample 2456571 | NCBI WGS metagenome assembly SPKZ01 (sample SAMN11192286, study PRJNA482655) | marine metagenome | biome: ENVO:00000447; feature: ENVO:00000244|ENVO:00000211|ENVO:00000569|ENVO:00002023; material: ENVO:00002151; isolation source: ocean water from marine abyssalpelagic zone ...
TCAGAACCAATACTTCCACCAGCTCCTGTAATTAAAACTACTTTATCTTTTATAAAAGATTGTATTTGTTTTTTATCTAAATCAGCTGGATGACGTGCAAGTAAATCTTCTACAGTAATATCTTTTAATTGTGTTGAGAAATCTTCTTTTTTTAGAATATTTTCTAAAGAAGGTAATATTTTAATAGTTTTAAAATTATTTTCCATATTTTCATATACAGAATTAATTTCTTCTTTTGAAGCGGAAGGCATAGCAATAATCATAATTTCAAATTTTTTATTAGAATATTTTTTACTATAATCTTTACTTGAAAGTATAGAAATACCATCAATTGATCTATTTTGCAAAACTTTATTATCATCTATAAAACATACAACTTTATATTCTGAATTTGTAAATTCGTGTTCAAGTTGTAATCCTGCTTTTCCAGCACCATAAATTACTATATTTTTTGATTTAGACATTTTACTTCTATTCATAAAATAATTATAACAATACATTAAAAATGAAATAGAAAATATATATAAAAACAATTCTGATAAGATAAATGATAGTCTATAATCTCCATATAAAAAAGGCATATAGATCACAAAAGCAGTTATATAAACTATACTTTTAATTAAAAAAGATTTTGAAGAAGTTTTGGACCATGACAAAGAGTAATCTTTTAATATAAAATAAGAACAAATAAATCTACTTAAAACAACGATTAATATTAGAGAATAATCATATGGTAGTTTAAATATAAAAAATGACCACAAAAAAGTAATAACAGTTAAAACAGCTATTACTAAAAAATTTAAAATCCTTTTATCCATAAGTATCATTATTAAAACCTTTTCTGCTTATCAACAAATTTCATAACTAAATATAATAAAATAATTGAAACTATAAATGAAATGGCAATATTGGATATAAAATACACTATAGATAATAATAATATATTAATACCAATAGACCCATTAGTCACTTTAAAATGACTCCAGTTACTTTGATTAAGTCTTTGATATACATGTTTTTTATGTGCTTCACTTATTTTCTCACCATTTAGTTTTCTTCTGATAAGTGTAACTGTAGCATCAAACCAAAATAATCCAAAAAGAATAATCCATATCCATAAATTTGATGCATCTTGATTTGCATAAAATAAAGTAAATATAGCTACATTATATCCCAAAAGAGTACTCCCCACATCTCCCATAAATATCTTCGCATTATTCCAATTCCAATATAAGAATCCAAGAGTTGCAGCACTCAGTACTATAAAATGACTACCACCAAATAACAAAAATCCAGCAAAACATAAAAATACCATCTCAGACCCTGCATAGCCATTGATACCATCTAAAAAATTATAAAGATTTATATACCAAATAATAGCAACTATAGCTATTGTATTTGTAACTATTTGATTAGTAATAATAAATATTCCAAAGTCCAATGTATTTAAGCCACCAAGAGCAACCATACCACCAATAGCCACTCCCAATTGTATTAACAATCTAAATTTAGGACTAAGATCATATATATCATCAAAAAAACTAACAATTGATATAAAGATACCTATCATTAAAGCATGAAATAAAGTTACATCAATTTCATTTGTATAGTTTAAATAAATCAGCCCAATAAACCAAGTGAGAGAGAGAGCTATTCCTCCACCATGAGGAGTAGGAACTGTATGTGAACTTCTATCATTTACCTCTGCAATTAATGATTTTTTAATAGCATAGTTTTTTACAATATAAGTTAGAATAAATGATAATATTAATAAAGAGATATAAATCATTATTTTAAAATCTCTTTTATACTTTCTAAATATTTATCTATCACTATCTTTTCATCAAATTCGGTAACAATCTTCTTTCGTCCAGCTTTACCCATATCTATTCTATCAGCATCAGATAAATTTATCATCATTTCCATTTTTCTAGCTAAATCTTGGGCATTTCTAACTTCACATAAGTATCCATTTATACCATCATCAACAACATCTCGACAGCCTACATTATCTGTAGTTATTATAGGTTTAGCCATACTTGCACTTTCTAACAATGTTCGAGGTGTCCCTTCTCTATAATAAGAAGGCAATACCATACAATCAACTTTTGATATTTCCACTTTTACATCATCACTAGTTCCAAGGTACTTAACGGTACCATCCTCTACCCATTTATCCATTTGTTCTTTTGATATAGAAGTAGGACTTGCAGTATTCAAAAATCCTAATAGTTGAAATTCTATATTTTTGTATTTTTCTTTAATTATCTCTGAAGCTTCGACATACTCACCAATACCCTTAGCCCATAACATCCGAGAAACTATTAAAAATCTAAATATGCCATCCTCTTCTTTTTCAACTGGCAAAAATTTATTTATATCAACTCCACTACCAGGCAAAATATCACATTTAGCTTCTTCAACTAATTTTTCTTCTACAAACATTTTAAAATCATCTTGATTTTGAAAGAATATTTTACTTGCTTTTTTTTGAGATATTTTGTATAAAATTTTTGCTATATTTGTCACAATATTCTGTTTTATAAATAAAGTACCAAGTCCTGCAATATTATTAATAGTATGTATCTTTAACATACTGGCAGCCAATGTACCATAAATATTGGGTTTGATAGAATATTGTAAAACAACATCAGGTTTTATTTCTTTATAAATTTTATAATACCTATATATAGTTTTTATATCCTCAATTGGATTAGTACCTTTAGTATTTAATTTAATATCTATAAACTTAAATTCTTTTTCAATTAATTCACTATACATGTTTCGAGGACAAATATATATAACTTCATATCCTACTTTTTTTAATGCAAGTCCTAAATTAAATCTAAAATTATAGGCAGCCCAAGAATCATTTACAACTATTGCAATTTTAATCATTTATATCCTTAACTATTATATCAATTAGTTTTCCATTTTTTAATATTTTATTTTTAGGAACATCTTTTCGTACAATTTCCCCTGCTGAAACAATAGAACCTGAATATATAGTGATACCAGGATATATAATTACTCCAGCACCAATCCAGCAATTATCTTCTATAATTGTAGTTTTTTTCAAAGTCAAACCACATCTAACTTTATTACCTATTTTATGGCTAGAAGATAAGATTAATGTTCTCATTCCAATAGCTACATTCTTACCAAGAATAACTTTAGATGAATAATCAATAAAACATTCTTCATTTATGAAAGTATTTTCATCAATATATAATTTTCCAGTTAATTCACCACCACCATAAAACGAAATATTCTTTCTTAATTTTACTCCATTTTTTAATGTAAAATCAGGGTGTAAAATATTATAAAATTTTCCTCTTAAAAGACTAATTGATAAGATATAGTTACCAATAGAATATATAATATATAAATAAAAACTTTTAATTATTCTAAATAAGTATTTTTTTAATTTTTGTTTCAATATAACTCCTCAATAGATAATATAAATTTTTTCATAATTTTCTTAATATTAAAATCATCAATCCTTTTTATATTATTCATTTTTAATATATTCTTATCTATATCTTCATATAAATAATACTTGATTTTTTCAATCAATTTATCAATATTACCAACAGGATATAATAAACCATAGGTTTCATTCTTTAATATTTCTCTTGGTCCACTTTTGCAATCAGAAGATACAACAGGTATTCCACAAGCCATAGCTTCAACTAATACATTTGGAAAACCCTCAGTTTCTGATGTCATAACAAATAAATTACTTTTATTTAAATAATAAAAAGGATTCTTTACATTTCCTAAAAAATGGACTTTATCTTTTATTTTTAAAAGTTCACATTTATTTTTTAAATCATTTTTTAGTATTCCATCACCTAAGAATATAATTTCTAGTTTATTATCATCATTTTGCAATGTAAAAAATGCGTCAAGTAGATCTCCATTTCTTTTAAGTGAGATAAGCCTTCCAACAGATATTATATATTTTTTTTCTTTTTCAAAAAGAAAATCTTTATCCTCAAGAATAATCTTTTTATTCTTAATATACTCAAGATCAACAGGATTATTAATAACAGTTGTTTTTGTTGTTATATTCACAATCGACTTCAAGTCATCATCTACACCCTTAGAGTTTGATATAATTAAATTAGCCTTATTAAATAATAACTTAACTAAAAACAAATTAACTTTGCCTAATAAACCTTCATTCTTATATCGGGAAGTAGTACTTCTTATATTAATAATTGATTTATGATTTGATCCAAAAATCTTACTTAATATGTTTATATAGTTAGGTCTATATAAAAAGGACATAACTATATCAATCTTATTTTTCTGTATATATTTTAATAACTTATAAGCAAGAAAAGGTATTTTAAAAAATTTCATTACGCCACTTCGATTAAACTGTTTCAGATTTACTATTTTAACACATTCTGGTAATTCATACTCTATCCCACCTTCTATTAAAAGAATATGGAAATTTATATTCTCATGATTAGCTAAATACTTACTTATCAATGATATAACTCTTTCCGATCCACCTTTTTTTAAAGTTAGTGATAGTATTAAAATGTTTTTTTTCATTTAATCATACCTTTTTTTTATATGTATTTTGATATATTTAAATATATATAAATGAAAAATTAATATTAAATAAACAAATAATGATTGAATCACTAAGGCAAAGTCTGAATTTTGTAATAAACGGGCGAACTGAGTAATCATTATTACTGTAATTGCAAGTAAAATAGGATTACTTGAAAATGATAAATGATAAATTATTTTATCCATATATGAAAAGAAAATTCCAAATACAAATGCTCCGATAGGTATAAAAAATATACCGCCCTCAATATATAAATATGCAACAATTCCAGGAGGCACATTACTATCCCATATTCCAAGTAAATGATAAGTATTATAATAAGAAACAGAATCTATTTCATCAACACCAAATAATTTCAATAATTTAAACATCCATGCAAAAAAATCAAAAAATAATCTATCTGCACCTAAATCAAGGTACAGAGCATTTATTAATGATATATAAGGATAAGCAAATTCTAATAAAAATTTATTAAAATATTTAAAAGTATCTATTTCTTTATAGTATATTTCTTGTCCTGTAAATAATTGAAAAATAATTGTTTTCCCAAAAAAGATAATAAATAAAGCAAATATAACTATTGGTAGTATATATTTCCATTTAATACTTTTATATTGTATATTATATAAAATAAACATAGCTATGGCAATAGAAATCACACCACCTCGTCCTCCGCTCATAAGCATTAATGACATACTAAGAAAAAATAAAATAAAAAACTTAGTTTTAGCAAACTTTATATTATGTATATATTTCGTAGATACATTATTGTAATAATAAAAATAAATTAATAAAACTATCAAAAGATACTTACTAAACATTTTAAAAAATGCTCCTAAATGACTGTTAGTTTCATCAGTTCCTGAACGAATTTGAGATATGTTCTGAAGAACATAATCAATACCACCATACAAATAAAGAAAAATGAAAAATGAAAAAATAGAAATAACCAATAATGATAATGTATAATTCTTGATAGTTTTTTCACTCATATTATTTTCTATAAGTATAATATATCTTCTCTTTGATAAGTATCCTAAAAAAAACATTGTATAAAAAACTAAAACTAAAGCATTTGCTATAAGATGTAAATTATTTATATCTGTATTAGTAAAAGAAACCTTGTACATTTCATTTATATCAATAGCACCCATAAAATATGTTATTGGAAATATCACATATGTAATGAGCATAAAACACAATACATATGTAGATGCATTAATTATTTTATATTTTTTAAATTGAATATAAAAAAATAAAATATTTTCTATTAGGATTAGAAATGTTATTAAAAGAAATAAAATCATTGAAACTTATTTTTACAAAATTTCATTTTTTCATAATAATCTAATTTCTTAGTATCTGAAAAATGCATTTTATTCTTAATCACATAATCATCAATTGAACAAATAAATTTACAAGGTATTCCTGTATAAACCCCACTTTTAAAAATACTTTTAGTTACAATACTACCTGCTCCTATTATTACATCACTTGCTATTTCTACTCCTGGTAATATAATAGTATTATTTCCAATATAAATATTATTATGTAATTTAATAGGTTTTAATATATCTATATTTTTATACTTTTCATACATATTTCGAACAACCCACACTCCCCTATCATGTGTTACAAAATTTACATTTGATGTTATTTCACAGTTATCTCCTATTGTAATTAAATAAGGTTCTGTACCAAAAAATTTTGTCATTATTTTTGTATCTTTCCCAACTCTCACCCCAATACTTTTTGCATACTGGGATGGTCTTAAAAAATAGTATTTCAGTTTATTTATAATTTTTAAAAAGAAGTATCTATTTAATAACATTGATTGACCTTTCATTCCAAGTATAATTATTTATAAACTTATTATACGCATTGAGCGATAGTTTATCTCTATAATTACTATCTTCAAGTTTTTTAACTGCATCTGTCCATTCTTGAACATTATTATATTTTACATATATTGCTTCATCATTATTTAAGACTTCATGTAATACTTCCAAATCTGATATAATAATCGCTTTTTTAGAAGACATATACTCAAATATTTTTAGTGGTGACATATATTTACTAGTATCTCCAGTATTCCCAGATAATGATACCTTATTTTGATATGGAGCAAGCATAATATCAAAACTATTAACATATTTATACACCTCCGATGGTTCTACAAATCCATGAAATATTACATTTTCAAGTGATGTTTTAGATTTCCAAAATTCTATATCTAATAGATTACCCCCTACAATATGAAAATCCATATAATCGATTTTTTTAGCTATCTCTAAAATAATATCAATACCTCTGCCTTGATATAAATGCCCAGTGTATCCAACATTTAATCTTTGACTATTTTTAATAGAAATAATTTTTTTATTATCTTTAGGCTTATCAGCCCCATCATGAGCAACATCAATTTTACAATTTTCAAAAGAAGTAATTTTTTTATACATACTTTTTAATGAATCTGATATAACTACTAACTTTAAAAAACTATTTTGTTGAATCATTGACTTTAAAACTATTTTATCTATTATATTATGTTTTTCAAATGGTTTATGCGGCTCATAAATTACTTTTATGCTTTCATTTACTTTAGTACCAAAGTAACAACTTTTTAAATCTCTTCCGTAAACGATATCTACCTTTAATTGTTTTATATATCTATAGGTATTGATAGCATAACTAAATGACCATAATTTAGGTATATTTATATATGGTATAAATTTTATTCTAAAGGATTCAGAAACCCCATAATAATCAAATATATTTATATCTGTAATATTATCTTTATGTAGTGGTGCCAACAAAACAACTTCATGACCATTATAAGCAAATGCTTGACACATTTTCATCACATGTATGCTATTTGCATTTCTTGATGGTATGATTGAATTTGATATATATACTATTTTCATATTTTCAGCCCGCTTTTTAAATGTATTTCTAGACTCGCTAACACTATTAAGGCATCAGCAAAATTACCTTTATTTAATAAATGATTATTTAAAATATTCTCTATATCAATCCAATCCATAATATCTCGTTTTTTCAAATCCAATATATTCATACTTATCACATCTCTTAAGTCTTTTTTAGTTCTTATCTTATCATTAAAATCAAGATAATTAATCCCTACACCTTTTGAAAGTCCAACAGTTCTTAAAATCTTATCTTGTACTCTTTTCATAAATATTGAATTTTTTGAAGCACCTAAAGGTAATCCAAAATTTCCTTTTGTTTTATAACTAAATTCTTTAGGAAAAGACTTTAATAATATTTTTTCATAAAGATTTTGATCTGTTCTATATTTATTATCAACACTCAACATAAAATCAACATAAGGTTGATGTAAAAATGGTAATTTATACTCATATCCCTTCATTAATACATGAGGAGAAATATATTTAATTTGTCTATTTTGAAAATCAACTTGTTCATCTAGTGTTAATTTATCTTTTCCTATCAAATCACTATCTATCAAATCACTAAAATCAATGTTTTGTGATAATTGCATTGACTTTACATATATATTCTTTTCTATAAAAAGTTTCTTTGCTTCATCTAAAGTAGAAGATGAATGATTAGATAGTTTACTTCCTGCTAAAGGATCTCCCATAAAACCATTCCAAGTTTGACAACCTTTAAATAAATTATCAACTTTAAATACAGGTGCATGATGAAACAATATTGTTTGAAAATCAACCCTTGTAGATATGTTTTCCAATTCATTTTGATTAAAATTATAATTTGTCAAATCAAAACTTGTATGATTTGTACCTAGTTTTTTTGCTATATAACTACCTATATCATAGTCTAGAGTATTTGGTGTACCAAATGTATAAGTATGTATATTCTTAGCTTCTGTATGTTCTAAAAGTCCTGCTAAAACAGCACGACTATCAAGACCTCCACTTATAGGTACCAAATGCTTTTGATTTTCTTGGAAATTCTCAGATATAGAATCTCTCCAAAGTTTTGAGCCAATAGCTATCAGTTCACTTTCAGATATATTTTTGTATTTTTCTTTATCAATATTTGAAATATCTATTGATATATCTTTATTTTTATAATCTAAGAAATATCCTAGTGTTAAGAAAGAATTTAAATTATTCATTAATTGACTCCATTATTTTATATTTTTCTATTCTTCCTTCTAATCTATTACATACATATAATTCATTTTGATCAAGAACCACACTATGATATTCACCATCTCCTATTTTTTCATATAGAATATTATAATTTCTATCAAAAAGGGTAAATCCTATTTCTCCACATGTCGCAATATAATATTTATTAACAGATATTGAAAAAATATTATATTTTGTAATTATTTTTGATTCAATTAGTTTATTAGAATTACTATCGTAAATCCATAAAATATTATTTGGTTCATCACAAATAAATATTTTATTTTCATAAATAGTAAGTTGTCCTAATCTTCCAAAGCTTGTATTTTCAATTTCATAAATTACTTTTTTTTCTTTTAAGTCGTATATTGTTATACATTTATTATTCTTTTGTGTAAAATATAATAAATCATTTATGATAATACATCCATTTGGCTTATCAATTTTTACTTTAAAATTAATATTATTAAAATTGTAAGCATAATAAAAAAATGACTCCACAAAATTATTTATACGATTCACTATTGTCGTTTTATGATTTGTAATATCTTTTGGAAAATGAGATAAAATAAATGCACCATTAGCTGGCATTTGTAATAGTAATAATCTGGTAATATTTTTCAAATATGAAGTATATTTATTTGAGTAAATACCTATTTCAGAAAGGTATTGCTTTGTTTTATAATCATACATAACTATTCTATGATTATGCCAATCGCAAATATATATTATATTATCACTGATTGTTGCATATACTGGTTCCTTTAATTTATATCTACCTAAACCAAAATCTCCAGCTATTTGGAAATCATCACAGTTGTTTAAAATACAAACTCTATTGTTACCACCATCTGCAATAACTATTTTATTCTTTATTATACTTACAGAATTTGGTAAAAATAAGTTACTATTATTTACTATATTAATATTTTGCAGTAGTTTAAGATCTTTTTTCATATTTAACTCCTATACTAGTTTTTATAAAATTAAAAAAAATTAAAATGTAAACCAAAGTAATAAGTAACATAATTACTAAAATATTTACATTTAAATATTTGTAATACAACGACACTAAAATAATAATAGCAGATATTGCAATTATTTTTATAAAAAATAATAAAAACTCTTTTAACTTAATACTATATATATGAGTATTGTACAAATATACTAATAAAGCAGAATTAATGATACTCTTTATAGACATAACTATAGCTAAAGCATAAAATCCATATATCTTAAAAAATATTATTTTAAATATAATTCCAACTATATGTAATACAATACTAATCTTAGATACTAATGATGTTAATCCTTTTGAATAAAAAGCATTTACCAAAACAGATGATAAAATACCACCTATAAAAACACCCAAAAAAGAAAGTATTACTATATATAATATATCTAATTTTTCAGTTGAAAATTTATCCCCACTTAATGCCTCATTCAATACATAATCACTACATACAAGAACTTGAATAACAACAAACATAGAAAGTACAAGCATTATTTTATATAAATTTAAAAAATATTGATTAAATTCTTCTTTATCATTTTCAATAGTAGAAAATTTTCTTAA
>SPKZ01018545.1_pt1 | contig 10298 bp, 15 predicted proteins | sample 2456571 | NCBI WGS metagenome assembly SPKZ01 (sample SAMN11192286, study PRJNA482655) | marine metagenome | biome: ENVO:00000447; feature: ENVO:00000244|ENVO:00000211|ENVO:00000569|ENVO:00002023; material: ENVO:00002151; isolation source: ocean water from marine abyssalpelagic zone ...
CGACTTACGATGGACAGCAGTAATTGCGCAAAGCTCGCTCAAACTATTTACGCAGGAAGGGAGGTGGGTGTCTCTCTTTTTGCCATATGGGAACAGGATCTTTCTCGCGTTGATATGACGGACAATGCTCCTAAAAACATTAGAAAGATTAATCATTCTCAACACATTATCAATATACTTGAAAAACACTTTGCAACTGGTGGCTATCATAATGTCGATTTAGAGTTTTTGATTACAACCAGAAAGATTGTTTTCATTTATGGAGACCCTATTCGGACTATTGAAGCTAATGAAGTAAAAATTAAGAACTTTAACCCCAAAACGGAGAGTGGAAAAGATGTTAATCCTGGGACTTGATTTAGAAGGAATGAACGCGGACATCACAAAAGGTGTTCAAGTTGAGACGGACAGAGTAACTGAAGTTGGTGCTGTCCTTTGGGATTGGAATAATAAGCAGCCAGTTTCAATGATTTCAGAGCTTATCAATGAAGCCGACCGCCTACCTATTTCAGAAGACAATACTCGTATCACGGGGATTACTGATGAGATGCTTAACACGAGAGGGCAGATTAACTCTCCTGTATCAAGAGAAGAAAATGAGCAGCTTCACTTTCTTCTTGGTATTGAAGGTGTGCTTGATAACTTAAAAAGCCTTATGATGGAAGCTGACTACATTATGGCCCACAATGGTGGTGCTAAGAATAGACCTGGTGTTGGGTATGACTACATGATGCTCGATGCTATGTTTAAGCGCTATAACATGGAAATGCCAGACACTCTTTGGATTGATACTCTCGTTGACTTAGACTTTCCTGAGTCTGTGATGACACATACGAGAGGTGGAAAGAGTATGATGGTTCTTGAGCACGCTCATGGCTTCATCAATCCGTTTCCTCACAGAGCGGTTACTGACGTTCTCGCTATGATGAAGATTGCTAGCAACTATGACATCGAACCAATGATTGCTATGGCTAACTCTCCAACGATTGAGCTTGTCTGGTCTATGCCTTATCCAAACTGGAAAGCGCCTCAGTCAGAAAAGGATGCTTTTGAAGCTGGAAAAGCTAAGGCTAAAAGTAGTGGCTTTAAATGGAACGCTGATGACAAAGAATGGGTCAAGCAGACAAAAGAACTTAAGATGCAAACTCCTGAAATTCAGGAGCTACTTGCAGAACTAGAGTGTAGAACTCGTCGTCCTTTCCCAGATGAGGAAGAAGACGTTACTCCCTTTTAGTTCGAAACTCTGAATGTAGCCCCCTCTTTGTTGAGGGGGCTCTTTTTTTAGCTATGGAGGAAGCATGAAAGAGGATAAGTTTGAAAGGTTAATCTTAGGAATCCCTACAAAAGATGAACGATTGAGAGAGCTTCAAGTTAAAGCGAAAGAGAAAGGTCTAAGAGGTGATGAAGTCTTTGAGTTCATTCACTTAGATAGAAAAGAGCTCACGAAAAAAATTGAGCGGCTTAAGTTTAGAAACCAGAATTATTTGAGTGAGTTGAGCAGGACAGCTGTGACTCATGCCACAGAGGTGCAAGAGCTTAGAGATATGCTAATGCTTTGTCGTGGGCACCTGATGAACTATCTCGACAAGTGCAAAGCCGAAAACTGTAACCAGAAAGTGAGTTGGGATAATTTTCACAGGACAACTGATATGCTTGAAGAAGAGATCGGTAAGGTTTTAGATAAAATTAAAGGAGACGAAAGTGAGTAAATCTTTAACGGCTTCATACAGCAGCGGAGGTGACTTTTCTTTAGGGAAATATAAGGAGAAAGAGCCAATGTATCAAGACAGGTACAAGGAGTTTGAAGTAGTCGCCATTAAAGGGCACGAGATGCTAAACGACACTCCTGTTTATGCAAACTTTAGCTATTTTCTTGTGAGGTCAGAATGAGCGACATTCAGATTAAACCAGAATACCTCCCAACAATTACACCCAAAGAAGTGTGCCTGATGTTCCAACAAAAAAGGACGTTCTCTTTTGACTGGAACCACGAAATCAAAAAAGATGTGGCCAGAGATGGAAGATGTGCCATCGCTTTTCTCACAGTCTTTAATGGTCTTTTTGATGAAGTCGGCTTTAAACAAGAAATGCTTGAAAATGCTCAATGGGCTGATCTTCCTGATTCCCTTATGCTGGATAAGGTCTTTGATAAAGTAGTCGCTATAAATGGTCCAGTAAGGCTTGCCATCAAGAAGTATGTGGACGAAAACGGCAAATATCGCTACGCTAAATATGTAGACTTCGATTCTAAAAAGGTTTTAGAACTCGGAGGAGAGGCTGAACTAAGGAAGGTCATATATCTCCTCATTCAAGCCTGCGACGTTGATGGTATGCTCGTCCCTAATGTGGATGAATCATGGATGAACAAGGAGAACATATGTCAAACTCTGAGCCCTCTTTTGGAGTAGATTTCGTATCTACCGTTTCCTCAAAAATTGATGTCTTTATGCCAGGAATGCCAATTCCTTACGGCAGGGATCACCACAGAGATGTAGAGTACACAAGAAGGGAGCTAGAGATGGCCCCTAACAGGCTTGAGTACAGAGAGCACCTTATCTCAATCGAGTGGGATCAAAGACTTCCTCAAGAGGATGCCAATTTTAAGCTTTTAAGAGAGATTGATGAACAATCTTAAAAGCATTATAGGGATTGTTCAGCATATCGATTTGGTGCCTAGCCCTGTGTCGCCCGTTGAGGTCACGCTTCGCTACGAAGCGGACTCAAAGTATTTCACTCTCCCCTTCACATTAAAACAAGTTTACAGGGCAATGGAGCTTGCTGATATTGGTAAGGTTTCTGAGCTTATTGGGAAGAGGGTAGAGATTACCGGATATGAAGAAAAGGAGATTTCATGGAAAAATTTGGAGTAAACATTAGTGAAGAGAAAAAAGCCCTTTTGCAAAAAGAAGCTAACCTCATGACTAAATTAACCAAGCTTGCTCAGCCAGTACAAGGTATGAAGACCGCTTCACAGATCCATGAAGAACGCTCACAGCTTGAGCAAGAACTCATGAGTGTCAGAAGCCAACTTACTGAGCTAGATAGCTACGAACAGAAGTAGGAGGCACTATGCCTGGTGAACACCAATTCAGGTCTAGAGACCTATCTAAAGAGTGGGAATACTGGAGAAGTCATTACAGATCAAAGGGCTGTGGTGAGAACAAGGTTAAAACCCTCTCTCACAGAAAAATGAGAAAGCTTTACGGTGTTGGATAATGAGGCTGGCAGTTGCGGGAGCAGGAAGCATCCGAGACTCACTTCTTTTCGAGTCCTATATGAAGCAAGCAATAGACTTCTTTAAGGAGCCTATTGACGAAATCATTGTAGACGGAAATGCTACCAAAGGCGTAAGATTCCTCGCAGAAAAGTTTGCCGAACAGCACAACATAACCCTTTTAATTGTTCCCAACAAAAACGTAGTCAGTATGTCTGATGGACTCTACGTCATATGGAAGGGAAAGAACGCGGGCACCTCAAATATATTTGGGGAAGCGCAAAGATCAATGAAGATGATTTACGAAGTGAGGCTTATGCCCACTGAAATTCGTATTGGGAGACACAATGAACAACAATAAAGCAAAGTACTTTGATAGAAGAGGACACATGCAGCCTTATGGTGAAAACGGATGCCTCTTTTCTTGGAGCTATTCTATCTTGACCTATAACTCAGGACAAATGGTTCAGATGTCACTTCCTAAAAAAGTGGCTGAATCGATTACCTTTGGAAAGTACACGCTTAAAGATAGCAACACAACTAAAGAGCCCTGGAGTGACGATAACCATATCGGGCTCATGTGTATCAACAAGCTTATGAAGCAAAAAGACCACTTTCTTTTCCAAGGCTTTTGGAACTACGACACTAAATTCTTTTATGACTACTGGTGGAGAAGATGGCAGCCTAAGCACTTCATCTTTTTTCTCTACTCATGTAAGTGGACAAGAATCCTCTCGCTTCCTTGGCTATGGCTTATGAGCCTTTGGTTTGTTGGCTCATGCCTTAACACCAAAAAGACTGGAGGCGTTTTGGATACAGATGGTAAGATCCTCATCTTCCTCATCCTCTCAACTCACCCAGAGTTCAAGCTGACAAGAAGAATGTGTAATTGGGCCATCAAGAAAAACAAGCTTGCTGGTAGCTGGAAGAAGCTCTTTGAGGTCTACTATCGTGACCCAAAGCACCCAAATAGGAATATGCCTAAGAAGGCTTACATTCTTGACACATAGTCTACTAAATTATTTAATTGTTAGGTAAAAGAATATTGAAGCGCGACTTCGTTTTAATTAGTTGAAATTCAACAAGGAGAACACAATGCCCATCAAGAGTATCTCGGATCAGAGAAGATTACAGATTATTGGGAAAATCAGAACTGGTAAAAAGGTCATGGGAAGGAACAACAAAGAGAGACCACAAGAAACCTCTCACTTCGTCCTCGACCCTGCTATCAAAAAGAACGGTAAGCCTACCGGACAAAAAAATCCACACATTGAAAGATTGATTGAGACATTAGGAACAGACTCTCCTAATGAGCTTTCTATTATCCTTCCTGTGGGCGACAAGCTTCCAGATGGCGACTACCTCGTAGCTCAACAGAGTCTCCGTTGGTACGCAATGGATAAAAATGGTAATTCAAGAGTCATGTGTAAAGGTGACGGTGAGTGGGCGCAGTACAAGGGAGCATCGCCTGTTGATGGAGTAAACGCTCCAGGACTCGCTTACCCAGAAGGCTACAACCGTGCCTGTAACATGGAAACTTGTCCTCAATTTCTAGGTAAGAAATGTAAGCCAAACATGAAGTTCGTATTTTGGATTGAAGGCTATCCTATTGCAGCAGGTCTTTTTGCTGTCGATACTTCATCCGTTACAGCTATGGCAGATCTCAACTCTACTCTTGAGTGGACTGAGCGCTCATACCTTGCAGAGCTTTTAAAGAGAGGCATTATTCAAGACCCTTCACAGTTCAAAGGTCTTGCTGGTGTTCCACTTAGGCTCTTCAGAAAAGAAGTTCCAAACAAAGAAGGTGGCGTAAACTATCCTCTTCAGATTGAAGTTGATGTTGATAAGCTAACTGCCGGAATGCAGCTTCTTGAAGAAGGTAAAAACGCAGGACTTCTTTCTCACGCTTCTTCAACCATCTCTTCGGCAGACGTATCAAGTATGCTTGAAGGTCCAGATGGTGAGGACTTTGATGAGAACATCATTAACCCTGATGGTAAGGCAGATGTTGTTGATACCGAAACAGGGGAAATCATCGGTAACGTTGAGCAGGTTCAAGCTCGTGAACAAGCAAAGAATCCAGCAGGCGTTGACCTTAAAAACGACAAAGAACTAGACGCAGTTTTCAAAGAGCTGTGTGAACTTACTGGTAAGAAAGACACTCCTAAAATGAGAGCTATTACCGCTAAGAAGTTTGAAGGGCAGCCAGATCAGCGTGGCGCACTTCTAAGTTATCTACAAGAAACTCTGACCGGGTTGAAGGCTAAAGCTAATCAGGAGGAGGCAAAGGCTCCCACCAATGACACTCCTGCGATTGAAGGTGAGGTACTCCCTCCCCAAGATCAAGGCAACCAGCCAACCGACCATGGGCTAGTTTAAGTCGCGTAGGCCCCCATGAAAGTGGGGGTCTTTTTTAAAATTTTAGGAGAACACATGATTAAGGCACAGGATGCTATTAAGTTCCTCAATATTCTTGAGCTGAACCCAAACAACAGATACACACTAAAAGATTTTAAGAAAGCTTGGAGAGAGCTCTGTAAGCGCTACCATCCAGATAAGCACAGCGAGGCTGCTTACGAACAGTATCAAAAAGATAAAGAAGCTTGTGAAAAAGAGGGCGGTCGCTACACTGGAGAAGTTGTTTTATCTCCCACCGAAGCGGAAGCAAAGTTTAAAGAAGTCACTCATGCCTTCAGGATGCTCACTGATAAAAAATACGCAATGGAAGCAACTCTGGGCAACAGCCATCCTGCTGTGAACCTCGATGTTCAAATTCCATACAGCATCTCTTTTGACCAGGCTTTCTTCGGAACAACAATTGCTCTTTCTGTGGCTATCAACGAATATGACGAAAACGGAAAGATTCTGACAGGAGAAGGTGGAAAGCCAGTTCCTGTTATTAAGGTTGAAGCCGAGGTCCCTCCCGGAACAACTGAGCCGACACCAATTAAGCTTAAAGGTAAGGGTTGTATCTGTAACGGCAAGCATGGCGATGCTATCGTTCTTGTCCACCCTCAGCCTAGCGATAAGTTTAGAGTTGACCCAGAAACAGGTAACGTCCATCACCCATTCAAAGCGCCTCTTCACATCATGCTAAGAGGTGGAGTTTGTGAAGTGATGACCATGTACGGAACCAAATCAATCAAGGTTCCTGCTGGTACTCAACCAAACGACACGATCAGAATCCCTAAGTGTGGCGTTGAGGAACAAGGCTACCAGATAGTCGAATTTGTTCAGCCTGACATTCCTAAAAGGGATGAGATTAAAAACAACGATGAGTGGGTAAATTTCAAACCTGACTTTGACATCGGTATTGAGGAAGAAGAAATGAAACAAGACGATGAGTTCATGAGGATTGCTCAGAGAATTTATTTTGATAGTAACGGAAGAACCAGTTCAGTTTTCTAGGAGGTGAAAATGATAGTAAACAAGGAATTAGCTGATATGGCGGTAGCTAAACTTCAGCAAATCGTTAACACACTTAATGCGGGAATTATGGCTCCGTCAAAGAGTACAAAGATGAAGCCCAACTTTCTTTGGAACTACAGAGAGGGGGTTGTCTTGAATTTTAATGGAGCTACTCCTATGGTCGATACTGAAGAGGATATTTCAGATACTCTTAATCAGTATTGCGCCCTTATGGAGCAGGTTACTGACAACTTCAACAAGAAGATTAGCGAGTGGCGAGGCGAAAATGACTGGCAACTTGAAGTAAACTTTGCTTGGGGCAAAAGAGACGGTATTTCTCAGATTGTTGTTACTTCTGTGACGGCACCAGTCTTTGGGACAGAACCGGAGACAGAATCGATTCTTGAAAAGTTCAACGGTTTTGCAACTAAGCCAGAAGAGGTAGAAACCAATGCCCCTTCTTAAATTGGTATAAGAACACTGAATAGGAATTTACTAATAACTAGCGTCACCCCTTTGTGGCGCTTTTTTTATACTTGGGAGTGCGCATGGCGTCAGATTACACTACTTCACCGAACCGCATAGCTGTGGTTCCTAACAATGACCTCCTGAGAAAGGGAGAGTTGTTAAAATACTTTCGACATAAAAGTTTTCGACCAGGGCAAAAAGAAGCTCTTCTTGAAGCACAAGAGGCTTTCCTTGCTGGAAAAAAATATGTGATTTCAGAACTTCCTACGGGGACAGGTAAATCAGACATCGCAATGACAATGGCAATGGCAGCTGCTGATGGGACTGCGTATGGCTACGAGTATCTTAAAGATCTCGTACTTGATGCTATCGATGCCGCTAATGGTGATATGGCCGGCTTCATTAGTAAGTACAACATCAGTGACGCCTACATCGACGAAGATGAGACTTTCCATAATGGAATCATCAAAGCCATGGGAGACAGACAATCATTTATTGTCACCTCTCAAAAACCTCTCCAGACACAATACCTTTCTGACTTTGGCTACAGAGAAAAGGGAGGACAAAAAGGAACAACTGAGCAACTGATGGATATCAGAGGTAAATCAAATTACCAGTGTGAACATCCGAAAGGAGAGTATGAGCAAGACTGTCACTCAAACAAACGCTCTTGTCTCTTTAAAGGCTCAGCAGACTGTAATTACGTCTTTGAAAGGCTGATGTCACAGTATCATCCAGTAGCTTCAACTAACAGCACGTTCTATGCTGTAGGAACAGGAAATTGGCTTCGCCGTGAGCTCTCTGTAATTGATGAATGTCATAACTCACCAGATGACATACTCAATCTTGTGAGCTTCACCATTACTGACCAGACTCTCCTAGATTGTGGGCTTTTAGATCACCTCTTCGATAATGCAGCTTACTCTTACAAAGAGGGGCAAAACGAGCAAGTCGATACGAAGTCTTTTATCGGATGGGTCGAATCAATTATCAACCCTCTTACTCTTCATGTTGAGATGCTGACGGAAAAGAAGTCATACAGCAAAGAAGACGAGAAGATGCTCGACAAACTAGAGCAAGTGCTTGATAGGGCCACAAGGTTCTTAGAAACCACAGGCCAAACAGAATGGATTGTTGAAGGAATATACGCAAAGGGCGACAGAAAGTTTGTGGCCAGACCATTAGACTCTGGTTACTTCGCCTATGGTATGTTCTTCAATCAATCTAAAAGAACAGCGTTGCAATCAGCAACTATAACGGACGTTAATAAGTTCGCAGAAGATATGGGTCTTAAAAGGGATCAATTCCATTTTATCCAAAAACCATCACCCTTTCCCCTTCACAACAGACCCGTATTTAATATGAATACAGCAAAGATGGGATATAAAGATATCAACGACTCTCTTCCCGAGTTGTGCAAAATGATTCAATATATCATCGATTGCTACCCGGTACAGAAAGGAATTATCCACTGTCAGACTTACAAGCTTCAAGACGAAATCGTAAGGCGCTTAAGAGATAATGACAGGATAATTTGTCCAGGCCCTGGTCAAAGAGAAGCAGCAATTAAAGAACACTTGTCATCAACCAAACCGACAGTTCTTATCTCTCCTTCGATGACTGAAGGTATTGACCTTAAAGGCGAGCTCGCCAGATTCGCTATCGTCTGCAAGTTACCCTTCCCATATCTTGGAGACAGACGAATCAAGATCAAGACCGAAAGAGACAAGGCATGGTATCAGTACCAAACATCAAAAACCCTAGTCCAATCCGTTGGTCGTGGTGTCCGTTCAGAGACAGACTGGTGCCACACTTACATCCTGGATGCGGGATTCGGCTATTTTGCCAGAAATGCTCCCTTGCCACCTGATTTTTTAAATTCAGTACAAACCCAAAGCGAAGGAGAAAAACTCTTAAACCGAGTGAAGCAAAAGTATTCACGTTAAGGAGGTTCAGTATGAACAAGCTAAAGAATTCACACTACAGAAGTTACTTTGAGAGAATGGCTTCAGCAGCAGGACTCGTAGCACACACTACCCAGGATGGGACCACTGCTGTACTCAGTTACAAGAACATGCCACTTGTACTAGCTAAGATAACGCCGAGAGAATATTCAGAGGAGGATATTGCGTTTCTTAAAGAAGCAGCAAGCAAGATTGGAAAAGCATTTGTTGCCCTGAGAGCAAGCCAAAAGGAAATGCTATCAAGTATCATTATGCCGGAAAAATCTTTTGACATTGATCTCGAACTATTCGCAGGCGTACCTAAAGAGGTAAAGACTAGAATCTGTGAGAAGATCGAAGAATACGAACGAGGGATGAAAAACAACCTTGGTGCAAAAGCATCTAAACCAAAACATCGCAAACTTACTCCTATGAAGAAGAAGAGCGCTATGAAACCTTCTAGTAACTCAGAAGCCTTCTCCAATAGCAATCCTCTGATTCAGGAGTATTTAGTTGCCTCCTAAAGGCGACGTTTCCGGAGGGACGAGGCAGGTCATAGGGTCTCGTCCCTTTTTACAATTCGCATTAAATTCTGGGTATAAGTTCATTGTAGGAAGGATTTATCTTTCCTCCATTTCTCGTACTCATGAGTTTATTTTTATTAGTAATGCCATTTATTGGTACAAGAATATTAACACGCAGGAATTAACACTTCACAAACAGGGAGCCGTAATGAACAACAAGAGACTCGCACTTGGTCTAGGTGCACTAACACTTTCAGGTATTGGACTTTTCTTCTGGCAGAAGAGAAAGAAGAAACCGGCAGAGCAAAAGCAGGAAGAAGAAGTAGTACCTAGCAACATCAACGTAGTAAACAAAAACAAAGATGATGGTACTTATGTAGAGTACTTCATCAAGGAGATTGAGTATTGGTCAGGGCTGTATGCTCAGGCACAAGGACTCGATGTCGATGTGGAATCAGTGACTACAGCACACCTTCCACTCTTGGCAACTAAGTTGCTTGAGGTGAAACCAGAGGTAGGGCACAGGGTAGTCGAAGCATCAAGAACATTCATGAATGCGCTTGATGACCTAGAGGTAAATCAGAAGATGATTTTCCAAGCGGGTGTTGCAAGATGTATCGAGAGGTACAAGCTATGCCCAACTGACGGCAGTGAATTTGACCAGTCTCTCCTTGGAGAGATTGTCGAAATCATGGGTCCTCTCTACAACCTAGCGGAACACCATTGGGGATCAGAGAGTAA
>SPKZ01008375.1_pt1 | contig 10286 bp, 5 predicted proteins | sample 2456571 | NCBI WGS metagenome assembly SPKZ01 (sample SAMN11192286, study PRJNA482655) | marine metagenome | biome: ENVO:00000447; feature: ENVO:00000244|ENVO:00000211|ENVO:00000569|ENVO:00002023; material: ENVO:00002151; isolation source: ocean water from marine abyssalpelagic zone ...
CCTCGTCCGTGATCTCGCATTTCCCGAAGGCCCTCGCTGGCACGACAACAAGCTTTGGTTCTCCGATATTCACGCCCGGACCGTGATGACGGTCGATCTACACGGAAAGCTGGAGACGATTGTCGACGTGCCTGGCCGCCCGTCGGGTCTCGGTTGGCTACCGGACGGCAATTTGCTCATCGTGAGCATGAACGACCGCTGCCTGTACCGATGGGTCGACGGTCAACTGCTACTGCACGCCGATCTCAGCGGTTTCACAGAGTTTCCCATCAACGATATGTGCGTGGACAGTCAGGGTCGCGCCTACGTCGGAGGTTTCGGCTTCGACTTCTTCAATTCCGCGGACTTCCACGTCGCCGATTTGTATCGAATCGATCTGGACGGCAGCGTGCACATCGCCGCCTCCGGCCTAGCCATGCCCAACGGCACTGTCATCACCCCCGACGGCAAGACGCTCATTATCGCCGAGCCCTACCGCGTCAAGTTGACGGCCTACGAAATCGCCGAAGACGGCGAGCTATCCAACCGCAGCACCTTCGCACGATTCAACGGTGCCTCCCCCGACGGCATCTGTCTCGACGCTGAAGGAGCGGTGTGGGCCGCCTCCCCCTTCGGCAACAAAGTGCTACGAGTGAACGGTCAAGGCGAGGTGTTGGACACCATCGAGACCGAACAGAAAGCCGTCGCAGTGGCTCTCGGCGGAGACGACGGCAAACGGCTGTTCGTCGCCAGCTTCGAAGAGATGTACGAAAAAGAAGCACTGGAGCAACGCACAGGCCGCATCGAAGTCGCGCGGGTAGATGTGCCCGGCGCCACCCTCTCCAGCTTGTCTTGAGCCCGTCAGCACGAAACTACCCATGCTCTTGGGGTAACGAAGCCGGCAGCCACAGCGGATGCTGGGGTGTATCCCGTCAGCTGAACTCCGACAGAAACAGGGTCTGAGCTAAGAGACAAATCGGGGGGGGGTAATAGCCTTCTTCAGGAGTCTCAAATGCCACGAAAAAAATCAGTCGCGCCGAAGCCGAATACAAGCCGCCCCGCGCCGGAACACGCCAAATTTCCTTACTTACTGCGAAATCTAGCGATAACGAGACCCAATCAAGTTTGGGCGACGGACATCACGTACATTCCGATGGCCCACGGCTTCGTCTATTTGGCCGCGATCATGGATTGGTACTCGCGCCGCGTGCTCGCTTGGCGAATCTCGACAACGCTCGGCACAGACTTCTGCGTGGATGCTCTGAATCAAGCGACCGAAAAGCACGACCTGCCCTACATCTTCAACAGCGATCAAGGGTCGCTGCTTGCCGATTCAAAATTCGTGAACGAACTACGGAGCAAAGCCCTCAAAGTCAGCATGGACGGAAAAGGGCGTTACCTCGACAACATTTTCATCGAGCGTTTATTGCGCTCCGTGAAACATGACGAAGTCTATCTTCACGCCTACTACAGCGTGAGCTAGGCAAAGGATCGAATCGGCGCGTACATCAAGTTCTACAACGAGAGACGGTTTCACCAGGCGCTCGGCGACCAAATGCCTGCAGCCTTTCACGAAGGGCTCGCGTCGGTCACAGCGTGATGGTATTGGATTCAACAACAGTCAGCAGGCTCCACCTTCGCGACAGCCGATAATGGTCTAAACACTGGGGTCCACTTCACTACTCCCTACCGTCCCCCCCCGGCCCTTCACTAGCCCGCGGTCACCGCAGATTCGAATCGCTGAACACGCCTAACTCACAGCCTACCCGTCCAACAGCTCGCGTAGGCTGGCAGCCAGTTCTTCGTGAGAAAAGGGTTTCTGGAGAAAACCGCTCCACTCGCGGCTGCGGTCCTCCGGAGAGAGAACGCCGTCGGTGTACCCCGAAATGTACAAGACCTTGAGATCATCTGAGCCATGCAGAAGCTCCCGAACGAGCTCGTTGCCGTTCATTCCCGGCATGATCACGTCCGTCACAACCAAATCGATCGGCGTCACCGCGTCCTGCACGATCTTAAGCGCCTCGGGCCCGCCATCGGCTGTCACCACCTCATAGCCCCAACCGCGCATCGCCCGCGATAGCGCGCGCCGTACGAGCATTTCATCTTCAACCAACAGGATCGTCTCTGAACCATGCTGCAGTGGTTCGGTGATCGCGATCGCGCGTACACTTGGCGCGTCCGATGTGCTCGGTAGATGAATAGTGAAACAAGCACCTTCTCCGAGCTGGCTCTCCACGTCGATGCGCCCGTCGGACTGACTCACGATTCCATAGACAGTTGCCAAGCCGAGCCCAGTACCCGACGCGGCAGCCTTGGTCGTAAAGAACGGCTCGAAGATCCGCTCGACGTTCGCCGGTTCAATTCCCTGGCCGGTATCCGACACGCTCAGACGCGTGTACCGCCCAGGCATCAGGCCACCCTCATCTTTCGAGACGTCGGTACTGTCCGTACGAATCGTCAAGGTTCCGCCATCAGGCATGGCATCACAAGCGTTCACTACAAGGTTAACCAGCACTTGCTCCAGCTGATCCGGGTCAGCGCGCACGTGATCAAGCTCAGGACTGAGATCGAGTTCCAGGTTCACCCGATCGCCAACGAGCTTCAGGAGCACCGGCGCGATTGCCTGGACGATGTCGTTAATGTCGATCACGAGCGGAACTCGGATCTGGCGCTTCGAGAATGCCAATAGCTGCCGAGTGAGTTTGCTCGCCCGGTCGGCGGCACTACGAATCGTGCGGAGGTCTTCGCTGGCGTGCCCCTCCTTCGTCGCGAGCATTGAATCCACGCTCACTCGAATTGCCGCCAGCATGTTATTAAAGTCGTGAGCGATGCCGCCGGCCAGACGCCCAACAGCCTCCATCTTTTGGGCATGCTGTAGATCTTCTTGTAGCTGCTGTCTGTCGCGCAAGGCGTGCGCTAGCTCCAACGCAACAGGAACCTGGTTCGCCAAGGCACTGAGGACGTCAGCGTCTTCTTCACTGAACCCCGTCGCTCGGCGTGCGCCTTCCAAATAGATCACACCGAGAGCTTCATCGTGGACGATCAGAGGCGCAGCGACTGAACTCGTTGTAGCGCCACGGCGTTTCGAATCGCTAACGTGGCCGAAGTGGGCAACTCTGCAAAAAAACACCTCTTCGACCATCGCCCGATCGTAGTCACGGATAATAAAGTCCTCCCCGTGGGCATCCCGCGCGACCATCACGTCAAGTTGACCGTTAGCGCGGCTGGGCCCCTCCGGTCGCATGAGCAACACGCCCCGTTCAGCCCCTAGAGCTGAAACGAGTTCATCCAGCACCTCCCGAGCAAGGTGGTTGGGGTCCAGTTCCCTCGCCGATGCCTGGCTGACCTTCAGCAAAGCTCGCAAGTGGCGCCGAGAGCGAGACACCTCCGAGACCCGTTGGGTCGATGACTCAGCTGAGGACAACGACCCTTGTTTACCTTTCCGTGCGGACTTTCCAAACTTAAAGTCTTCGCGAATCCATTGGGCGCGATATGCCGACCCGTGAGCTGTCGCGACTGCCTCGGCGACACGAGCCTGGTCCTGAGCAGCGCCATCGTTGCCTTGACCCCGAAGCAGATGTGCCCGCCCGCGAGCAACGGAGTACAAGACGAGAGGTGACACTTCTGAGATCCCGAGTTCCTCAGCTTTCTGAAATTTACCTAACGCTTTGCGAGACTCGCCCTCAAACCAAAGTAGCCAGCCATCAACCGCCAAGGCGTGCGCGCGGATCACGGGGATCCGCGCTGCCCTGCGGAGATCTTTTGCCGCCTTGCGAAGGGCATCCAGGGATTTCCCCCCTCTCTCTCGGACGCAAGCGTGCACTCGTGCATGCGCTACATGGACGTAGTAGTCCCTGGCCACCAGATGGATCTTCTTTGGGTCCTGCTTTCTGGCTTCAAATTCACCAACCAGAGCTTCGAATCCAACGCCCAGGTCGCCGCGTTCGGTAAAAATACGCAATCGGCTTCCGTACATGAGGAGGTACATGTCGCTGTCAGGGGGAGCTGGCTGCACCTTGCTGCGAAGGGGGCCTAAGATCCCGCCGATCTCGTTCTCGCGCCCCAGCTCGGTCAACACCGCCCTGGCCGTGACCTCGACCACCTCAGGCAACGCCGGCCCTGCGTCATGATGACGCACTTTATGCAGTGCCAGCTGCAACCACCGCCACGCTTCCACGCCACGACCCCGAAAGGACTCGATGCTCAAGTTGTTCTGAATCAGCGTGCAGTATTCCGCGAGCTCCATCCAATGGCCGTAGGTCGTGAGCGCTCGCTCCGCTCGACTCAAGCTCTCCGTGAGATCGCCACCCCATGCGGATATGGCCGCGGAAACCTGAAGAGCATGCCCCTCTGCTACAGGATCGTTGATTTCTTCGGCAACCTTAGCAGCGCGCTCCCAGTACTCCCGACCGCTCCCCTTCATTCCGGTAACGGTCAGAATAAAGCTGTACATCAGCCAAGCTTTGCTGAGCGCGGCGGAAGGACCGAGCGCTTCCGCTAGTTCAAGCCCCCGCAGGGTAGCTTCGATGAGCCGCGCTGGTTGGCCGCTTTGAATTCCGAGTCGTCCGCTTTGGTAGTGCAAATCCGACAGCGTCTCGAGCCGCTCGCGCTCCGCACTGTCGGATGGACGCGGCGCCGGGCGCCCCACTCGCTCGGCGAGCCTACGGACCAGGGTTCCAGCCTGACCGTCGGGAATCGTTTCACCAAACTCAGAAAACGCCTGACCCAGCAACACCCACGCCGCATCCGAGTCGGCTCGGGTCTGTTCGATCCACGCCAAGCGAGCAAACGCACGACCTCGACTATCTGCTTCGGAGAGCTCCGCCGACAGCTTGAGGAAATGAGCGCGGCTTCTATCGAGCTCTCCGATTCTCAGCAACGCCTCTCCCACCACCAGCTCGGCATCTTCATCTAATGATCGTCCGCAGAGGAGACCCGCTTCCTTTGCCATCTCCAGGGACGCGATTGCCCTCTGGTTGTCATAGGCTGAAAACGCCATCCGCCCTGCCCGAAGGCTAGTCTCGAACACCCGCGCCGGCCGTTGCTCGATGACACCACTTCCGTAGTGACGCGCGAGGGAGTAAGCGCGCTCGCGGCTCGTCTCAACCCCCGATGCAGCTCCGCCGTCTAGCTCCTCCGCTAGGCGCTGGTGGATATTTTTCAACTGCGACTCGGTGCAGGGTAATTGGATAGCTTCTCGAATCGCCTCGTGCACGAAGCGTAGCTGACCATCCTCCTGCTCTACGAAGAGCTGCGCCTCTCGGCCCTCCTCCTGAGCTTCCAAAAGTCCTTGCGCGGAAAGTTCCGCCGCGCGCGCGACGAGTTCGACATCAAAGCTCATCCCCGACACGGCGCCCACTCGGAGCATCGCCTGAGTTCCGCTAGCCAGGTTCCGCAGTCGTGCCTCCATGAGGGCCTGAGTGCCACTAGACAGGTGTACGTCCTGGACACGCTCATGATCGAGCTTCCAGTCGCCCCAGTTCGGCAGCAGCAACCCGGATTCGAGTAGCGTCTTCACGATCTCCAACGCGCTCAGCGGCGTACCGTCGCTCAAGCGCAAAATACTGGTTTCGATCTTGGGGTCAAGTTGCCCTACCCCAAGGTAGGCGCGGACGAGGCTAGAAATCTGCTCATCATCGAGCACAGACAGTTTGATCTCGTAGGGCTTCACCTCCAGCGTGGATGTCATCCGCCAGCCGAACTTGCGGCTCTTCTCATCATCTCGCATGCAAAACAAGAAGAGCGCCCCGCACTCGCTCGCCCGATCAGCGACCTGCAAGAGCACTTTGCGACTGCCGGCGTCCAACCATTGGGCATCGTCAACCACCACCACTGCGGGCCGGAGGCGCGATAACAGTCGTGTGATAAATTCGGAGAGTCCACCGGCGAAGATGTGGACTTCATCGTCCGACGGCGGAACCCTTGCGGCTCCTTCGAAGTGATCCGCAAGGATCGGGGATAAGACGCTGAGCAGAGGGGCAAACTCGCCAGCCACCTCAGTCACGATAGACAGCCGAGCTTTTCGCTCTGCCGACGACGCAGGAGCGCTCAAGTAGCCCTCAATCAGCCGCTGAACCGCTGCAAAGGATCTCGGTTCCCAGGCACTACACCCGGTTTCGATAAATTCACACGCCCGAAACGTAGCCCCCCCCCGAACTGCCCTGGCCAGTCTCGACTTTCCCGAACCGAGGGGACCGCTGAGTAGGATGGTCTGACCCCCCGTGAGATCCAAACCGCGCCATAGTCGCTCGATAGTCTCATATTCTGAGTCCCTCCCCAGTAGGGGCATTTCCCCGGCGCGGCTGCCGACTAGCGGCTCGGAGCCCGCCTTGCGGTCAGCGGGCGCGATCAGCGTCCGCAATCGGCGCTGTACCTCGGCAGCATCGCGCGGGCGGTCCTCAGGCCGCGCGGAAAGCAACTCACTCACGAGTTCCGACAATTCCACCGAAACGTCAGGACGTATGGCATGCAGAGCATCCGGAACTGGGCGCTTCTCCGCCGGAAGCTCGGTGTCCACTACAGCCACCGGAAGACGACCCGCAAGGCACTCGAATATTACCGCGCCGAGCGAGTACAGATCGGCCTGAGATTTCGGCCTCCGACCATGACCCATTTGCTCCGGAGCCGCGTAGGCCCGTGTCCCGGCGCCGATGGCGGGCGACGCGCTGCCGCTCGCCGTGACGAAACCAAAATCGACCAACGTAGCCTGGCTAAGAGCGTCATCGACCACGATGTTGCTGGGTTTCACGTCGCGGTGAATCAAGCCTGCCCCATGGATCAGCCCGAGCGCCTGGACCACCTGTTCGGCAAGTCCGATCACCGTGGACTCACCTAGAACTCCGCGAGTGATGTGCTTTGCCAGTGTTTCCCCAGCAGCTAGCTCCATGACGATGTACGGTGCACCATCGGCATCGCCAACTTCCATGACCTGCGGAAGCACCGGATGTCTCAATCGAGCCAGTGTTAGGGCCTCGCGCCGAAACCTCCTCCGCATCGATGCGTCGGCTTCGCCCCCCTCTGGCAGACGCGCGATCTTCACAGCCACTTGAACCTCGCGCGCGCGACCCAGGAACACGACGCTATACGCGCCGGCGCCGAGCTCATCGAAAAGCTCAACGCCAGGAATGGATGCGAATGCTGCCGTCATTGAGAGCGTTCGAATCGCCGCAGAGAAAACACGACAACTCCGGAATCTCTCTGAAAATAGCCTGCCCGGATGCGCGGCTCAACCCCGGATCCGCGACTTCGAGCAATGAGGCCGACAGTGGGTCAGCGGACACCCCGAAATCTAGGCGATCGGATGTACGGCGATAGCTTCGGTCAAATCGCCGGCAATTGCTGGGTTCCCCACACCGAAGGTTAATGGCACCTGCCCTCGGGGCAATGCCTTCGCAACCCAAAGCTGCGACCGTAAATGATCGGGGCTAAGGTCAACGAACAGCGGTGATTGCCAGAGTTCGCAGGACAACTGGGCCGGACTGCCAGAGCCAAGACCCCAGAGCCACCGCCGCAAATGCTTATGGGAGCTTGCACATAGATAGAACTCCTGGTGGTAGTCAGGTGTAGGCGCGGGCTCCGGCGGTTGCTCGGGAAGCTCCTCCCCCCAGAGGAATCCCAACCGCTGAACGCACTCTCGAGTAGCCGCCGCAACGGCAAGCTGCCGAGTCTCGCGGGCCCCAAAGCCGTACACCAGGGGCGAAGGCGCCGCGTGGGGAAAGCCGAAGACGCCAGCCACCACCGAATTCGTCCCGTCGATAGTCTCGAACTCGAATTCAGTAAAATCATATAAATGAGACACCGAGCGAAGCGGTGAGTCCCTCGCCAGCGGACTACGCCTCGGCGTCTGGCACAAAAACCACGATCGCAATACGGCGTCCCGCTCGACCAATTCGTGCCGAGCCGAGTCAACCGCCGCGACCCAGGAAGGGCCAACGGCAACGCCATTGGACTTGGAATATGCCCACGCATTGGGCCTGTCGCTCTCCGGAAACAAGTCAGCGTGGCTGATACGCCTAGCAGATGGCTTCCCAGCGCTGTCGAGCAGGTCGAAACTAGCGCTGGTGTCGGCGATCGCATCCACCAGTACGCAGCGTTCTAGCAACTCAAAATACGCCCGGTCCACAGGACTGGTCTCACAACTTCCTGCGCTTCCGATCGCGGACAAGCCACAGCTGTGCTTCGAGCACAACCCCACAACCTCAAGACGGAGACCGCCAGGATCCACTTGCTCCGAGAACATCTCGATGTCTCCCCAGCCGGGAGGTAGTGGGCAGCCCGCTTCGAGTTCACGCAGCGTTCGCATGATTACGCCGCCTCAGCGACCTCGCTAAAGAATTCCTCCATGTAAGTCATGGACCTTCGCAACGTATCGCGAAGACAACTTAACTCCCCATCGGCCTGTAAGAATCCATCCACTTCTTCGAAACCGCGAGTGGCGTGAACACGATCGAGAGCCACGTGGTTGCCAACCACGCTGAGCGCGTCCCGGGGAATATCGCATCCCTGTTCTAGACTCGAGATCCATTCCTCACCCAGGAGGACCATCAGATATTCGGCTAGTAAAATGTACGCCACGTAAGCAGTCGGGTTCTTACCGATGACCCGGCGAAGATATCCAGTGAGTCCTCGAATATGGTCGCTGACGTCGTCGACCGCTGCTACCGAACGCCGCTCGTCGAGTGTACGAATGTCGGACCTCGCCCACTCATCGTGCCCCTGCTCTTCACGGAACTTTTCTTCAAAGTAGGAAGCCAGACCAGCGTTCCCTTCGTTCTGTGCCGCCTGAGAGGCCAACTTCAAATGCACCGGCGTGTGCTGAATCAGGTAGAGCACATTGTTGAGATAGCGTGTTATGGCTTGCGCAGAGAGCTGGCCGTCCCTCGCCTTCGAAAAGAGGCTATGTTCTTCGCGTAGATGATGGGCGAAGGCTTCGATTTCTTGTTGCAGTGCTGAGCTTAACATCATGGCTTCTTTCGGAAACGAGGTGGACGGACAGAGCCGCGTGGGGGTGGGGCGAACTAGAACGACATGTGGGCGAATTTTTTCTTCACGATGAGCCTCCTTCCTATGCGGAAACGCGGGGGCGCCCCCGCGACAAGGATTGTAACTAGGTAGTCTGCTACCTAGAGTGAGCCCGACAGAACTTATCCCCTGGGTGCGGTTGCTGGCCTGACGTCGATTGACCTCTGAGCTGTTTTTGATATCGAGGACCGGTGCAAAATTGGTCCAAGAAAACGTCCTCGGCTTCCGGATTCAAGAACCGGGTAAACCGGGTCATCGCTCCCCATCGCTCGGATAGCGAAGTACCCGTCATATTGAACTGAAGGCTGTTCAACATTCGCACAACCATCAGGTTCGACGGTGAGGTCTCCGTCTCGAGTCGCGCAACACCATGTCGACCGAGGCGATCAAACAGCAGCTCAAAGAAATGTTTGACAATACCGCGGCTGCGATGACTCCGCAGAATCGCTCCACTCCGAACATAGTAGGAGTTCCAGTCGGTGGGGTTGGCAACGATCACACCAACGAGTTGGTCACCTTCGCGAAACGCGAACAGATCCGCTGCGAGCTCGTAGTAGCGGCCCTTGGCCTTTGTCATCTCTTCCGCCAGGAACGGTGACTCGCCCTCTGCCTCAAACAGATCCGCGTAGTGAGCTGCGATAAACTGCATGGTCGTCTCGAGAGATGCACATTCGACGTGGATACCATCTGCGGCCGGCGCCGGCCGTTCATGCTCCCAACTGAGCCCCCAAAACTCCTCCGACAAACGAAGCCGGCGAGACTTGCCCCTCTGCCCCAGCCCACAGCCGCATGCCCCAGAAACAGAAGTCCCAAAAGCGGCCGGAGCTTGCGCAGGAACACCCACCAGGCTGCGCGCCGGCGCCTCAGAGGGGTCCTCGCCGAGCACCCCCACGACGGGGCCTCCCCCGATCTCAACTGCGCCACCAAGTACCCCCATCTGAAACAGACTCTGCACTGTTCCATATCGAACTGTCAAGTTATATCTTGATTTTGATATATCCTGTTTATTGTAGGTAAGGGAATGTGTGGATGCGCCGTTGTCGGCATTAGTCGACAATGTAAGACAGGATCTGCGATATCCTGGTTATCCAATCTCAGGGAATATGCAGATCCAGCAGGCGCCCGTGGGCACCGATCAATGCCCCCGACGCTCTACCGGACGCGCTGTGGCGGACGGCTCCACAACTCCGGTAAAGTCTCTTAATCGTGACAGTTCTGGGGAGGGCGCCAAGTGAGAAATCGCCAACCACAGCTTCACCACAGCTTCACCACAGCTTCACCACAGC
>SPKZ01020408.1_pt1 | contig 10286 bp, 10 predicted proteins | sample 2456571 | NCBI WGS metagenome assembly SPKZ01 (sample SAMN11192286, study PRJNA482655) | marine metagenome | biome: ENVO:00000447; feature: ENVO:00000244|ENVO:00000211|ENVO:00000569|ENVO:00002023; material: ENVO:00002151; isolation source: ocean water from marine abyssalpelagic zone ...
TGAACATGCCGTGTCAATAACCAAAATACCCTGAAACGAACCCTCGGTCTAACCATCTATTCCGCGATCAATTTTCTGACAGAACAGTATTTATTCGTATCGGGTCGCGAAGTGATATCACGAACCGATTTCCCGGACAGCATCCTCTCCAATCCCTGACATAGCAAGGATTTTCAGGCTGAGCCGAGTGATATCAGGTCGCTCCCAACCCATTGACTTAAGCTGACCCGATGTGGCTGATATCACTCTCGAATTTGCCTGATATCACAAGAACCCGTTCCCCGGGGGAGGAACGAAAAGGGGAGTTGATTCAGGAATGTTAATAAAATGTTCAGGTGAACACTTTTAATTTGACGTCATTTCCCTTTGTTGGTGTAGTGGTGTTCATGAAAACAGCTGTTGCCCGCTGGTGCTGGAGATCCGATCTCGCTGAATTCCGAGGCCTCACCCATTCCGAAAGGTCCGGCTTTCTCCTCGTCCTTGAATGGTTCGAGAATTTTCGACTTCGGCATCACCTGGAAGCTAACGAAGAAGCGGCCCGGGAGTTCTGGCGACAAGATGTGCGTCGCGAGGGGCGGCCGCGGGAATCGTGGCAGCTCGAGCAATGGGCCGATGCCATCCGCTGGTATTTGGACTGGCTCGCCGCCTGTTCCGAGGCGGGGGCCGACCATCGCAGTCTCGCCGAGCGCGTTCGGGCCGCGGTCCGGTCAGCCGGAGGGCGGCGTGGCTTAGCGCTTCGCACTAAGCGGTCCTACAGCTTGTGGGCGGCTCGCTATGCCAACTTCGCCAAAGACGAACGAAGTATCATGGAGGTGGATACCGCGACGCGCTTTCTCACCTCGGTTGTTGAGGATGAAGACTGTGCCTACTCGACCCAGAAGCAGGCGCTCAATGCCTTAGCCTTTTTCTTCAAGCATGTCTGTGGGATCGATAATCCGGTCTTTGGCGTGAAGCTGCGTAAGACCGGCGCGCGTGTGCCGGTGGTGCTTTCCAAGGGTGAAACTCAGCTGGTGGCTGAGGCATTGGACGCGTCTTCGGATCGCTACGGCTTGCCCGCCCGGTTGCAATACGGTGCCGGACTGCGGCTGTCAGAACTGGTGCGCCTGCGGATCAAGGACGTGGATTTGGACCGAGGGATGCTGACCATCCGGCAGGGCAAGGGAGATAAGGACCGCATGACGATCATTCCAAAGGTTCTTCGGGAAGAACTGGCCCGGCAAGTTGAGAAGGCTCGGGAGTTATGGAAGGCCGACAGAGAGGCGGGACTGGCAGGTGTTTATCTTCCCGGTGCTCTGGCTCGGAAGTTTCGGACAGCTCCCGAGAGCTTCGAATGGTTTTGGTTATTCCCGGCGAGGCAAACATCAATTGACCCGGAAGGCGGCGTTCGGCGACGACATCATTTGCACGGAACTTCTTACAACAGCGCGATCAAACGGGCGGCGCGGGCCGTTGGGATTGAGAAACGCGTCACGAGTCATGCCCTGCGACACAGCTTCGCGACGCACTTGCTGGAGGCCGGGTTGGATCTAAAGACCATCCAGGAGCTGTTGGGGCACGAAAACATCACCACTACCGAGATTTATCTCCACGTCGCCACCGGGGAGAACGGGCTCGGTGTCGTGAGCCCGCTGGATGCAGTCGCCCCCGGGTGACTGGTGACTGGTGGTGCGGCTTTCGATATTCAGAATTCCTGGTTCAAAATCCGAAATTCAAAAATACGTGTGGTTTTGAGGTAGTCGTCGGATGCAGAAGCCTGTGAGGTCCAACATGGATGAGCACGATTAAACTTCGTACCCTCGACACGAGCCGAAGCCACGCTCCCCTTTCCCCTTTCCCCTTTGCGGATCTCCGCGCACAATCTGTGTCCGATGACGGTTTGGGGTTTTCCTCGCGTCATTCGCGGCGATAATGCGGTCCCGTGAGTTTTCAGCTAAAGAAGAAAAAGTTCTACCCGGTGACCCCGGGGCTTTCGAGCTACCTCGATCACTTCCAACGGTCGTTTGACATTCCTGTGGTCTACGAAGACCTGCACCGCTTCTCCCAGCTTTTCCCGCTCTACGACCGCGATGGCAAAGATACGCTCTGGAAGACGGTTCATTATGAGCCATCGATTCGCGAGGAACTCAGTCAAAAACTGATCCGCATCTACTCGCTAATCAAAACCAACGACATTCGTGTGGGCGATCACCTCGTCATGGAACGGGTCGACTTCTGCGACTTCGGCAACTCCCGCCCTTTCCGCGTCCGGATCGTGAATCAGTACAACGACAACTACGATCACTTCTACGTTAAAATCGCGGATGCCTCGCGCATCTACGGCTTAGAGCTCGAACACATTCTCTCCCCCAACCGAATCAACTACCTCGTCAACGGGGACACGCTAATCGAGGAGCACATTGCCGGTGTGCCCGGTGATGTTTTTATTCGCGACTACTTTGAGCGGGAAGAAACCAACCTCACGAGGGTGGCCAAGGAATTCATCAAATTCAATGAGCGCTCTTTCACCCGTCTCCTCGGTGATATGCGCAGCTACAACTACGTGGTCGACATCACACCCGACTTCGAGGACGCCCAATACCGTGTCAGGGCCATCGACTTTGACCAGCAGAGCTACGAAGGTTACAAGGAGATGTATCTTCCCCAGTTCTTCCTCGAGAACGCCCTCGTGGTCGAGCTCTGCACCAAACGGATCAACTTCCAGACTCGCAAGCAGTATCAGGATGAGGAGCGCACTCTTATCCGGCGCCGCTGCAAGCTCGCCCGCGGTCGTCTCGCTGCTTTCTGGGAAGCCATGTGCGACGTGGAGATCGCGCCCGAAGAGCATGTTCTGCGATTGCGGGGAGAGCTGAACCAATACCACGGTTCGGAGGCTTTCTCAGAATGCGAAACCATGGGCCAGCTCGTCCGCAAAAATGTCGAGGTAACGCTCGCCAAGGCCAGCTTTTAAGCGTCAGACTCGCGGCTCTTTTTCCCGATGTCTGATTACGCTCAATTCTTCAAGGCTTTCCTACGCAGCAGCGGAAAGATCGGCGCTATTGCCCCGAGCTCACCGGAACTTGCAGAGATCATGGTGGAGTGGCTCGATTGGGAAAACCTCAACTCGGTGGTCGAATATGGTCCGGGCACTGGCGTATTCACCGAGGCGATTTCCAACCGGCTCCAGCCCGGCACTGAATTTTTCGCCATCGAGCGTGACCCGCATCTCGCCTCCATCACCCGCGATCGTTGTCCTGATGTCAGGATCGTGCAGGAATGTGTCAGCCAGGTGCCACGCCTCTGTCATGAAGCCGGCATCGACCAGGTCGATGCTATTCTCTGCGGCCTCCCCTGGGCTGCCTTTCACCCGGAACTGCAGAATGAGTTGCTCGACGCCATGTTCGAAGTCCTGCCGCCCGGCGGAAAGTTTGCCACTTTCGCCTACTGGCAGGGCGTGGTCCTTCCGGCCGGGCAACGTTTCCGCCGCTATCTCCACGAACACTTCTCCGTGGTGAAGCAAAGCCGCACCGCCTGGCGCAACCTCCCGCCGGCGTTTGTCTACCAGTGCGAGCGTTGAGAATAGATCCTCCCGTCAAACCGGAGGCTTTTATTATGTGAGCCACTCAAATCGGCTTCATGCATCAACCTATAGCAGTCCTACGTAAACCGAAACTCAAGCAAACCTTTTTAACGTTCGCGGTCGCGGGGGACCGCGACCCTCCAGATGCCTCACGGCATCTCATTTCTCAAGCTGCTGTCTCCAACTGTAATGGAGGGCCACGGTCCTCCGTGACCGTTGGATGAGACTTCCATCCACCCACCTCAATTTCGCTCTTTATTACCGCCGGAAAAGTAGAACTTCAATAGCCTCCCCGGCAAAACCGGGGGGATCTCCTACTGGATTATTAGAGCTGCTCGAAGTGGCTTCAATTCCCCGTCACCTTGATCCCATCGAGCTCATTTGTAGCAGGCCTCTGTGAGGCCGGAAAAGCGCATTCAAAAATCTGACATCGCTCTCAAAATCCACCCCGAACTCCTCCGGGGTCGAAGACCCCGGCTACAGTTGAGGATGTAGCGGAACTTGCCAAAGTTCCGACCTAAGCCGCCGCCGCCGCTACTGCGGCCTGCATTTTCTCGAGCCCGATTTTTGCACAATCGAGCGCGGGCATTTCCCAGTAGGTCTTGTTGAACAACTCCAGGGAAAGCGCCGGGTAAGCGCCCACGGCGATAAAGTTCTTCAGGATGTCGGTGATCGGCGCAATGCCGTCGCCGGGGAAGACACGGTCGGAGTCCTTGATCGTCTCACGCGGCGGATCGGCCGGGTAGTCGTTCATGTGGTAGCTCTGCAACGCATGCGGCCCCATCAGGAGAATCGACTCATAGGATGAACCGCCTTTGTAGGTGTGATAGACATCGCCGAGAAAGCAAGCTTTCGGGTGCCCGGCCTTGATCGCAATGTAGAGGGCTTTCTCCACCGAACCGATCGTGGCGTTTCCACCCCACATCTCGATCTGCGGGACCACGCCCATCTCGTCACCCAGTTTCAGCAACTCGTGGTAACGCTCCGCCGCGGCGTCCATGTTCACGCTTTCGCCCCGCGGAACACCGGCCGGCGGTGCCGCGATACGCATGCCACCCAGTTGGGCGATCGTATCCATGTCACGCCTGGCTTCCTCGAGACCTTCAGCCCGAACGGCGGGGTCATCGACAATCCACTTGGCGAAGCCAATCGCGCTCTCGACGGTCAAGCCATGATCATCGATGCGCTTCTTGAGATCCTTGAGCGTTCCGCCTGCTTCGACATAGGCATTAATGCTTCGAAACCAAGGCTCGATACCATCGTATCCCGCCTTGCCGGCGACTTCGATTTCCTCGGCCGCATCCAGCTCCTGCCCACGAATCGTCGACATGTTGAGGCAGAGCTTAAATCCCGGGTTCTCGCCGTGACTGTCGGCCCTGGCATTGCCAGCTCCGAGGGCGAGCCCTCCTGCTAGAATTCCGCTCCCGGTCAAAAAAGAGCGCCGATCAGATTGAAATCCCTGGTCAATGGCAGAAGTGTCAGTTCGATCCATGGACGTTTTGTGCCATGTTCGCTCTGCGGAATCAACCGTCTTCCCATCGCATGATTCAGGTGTTCGAGAACTGCCTTCAACTCCGCGGCCGGCTGGTGAGTCACTACGCCCTGCTGGAGGAGGATCGCATCATCCTCATCGACGGAGGATTTTTCAGCACGCGACCGGAGCAGACCATCGCGAATCTTGAGTCCATCGGGAGAAAGCCGGAGGAGATATCACACATCCTCATCACCCACGGACACATTGATCACACGCTCAACCTCTCCCGCTGGAAGCAACTAACCGACGCACGCCTCCTCGCCCCGGGGCCTGACCGCGAACACATCGCCGGAACTTATCCGTATCGGGGGCTCAACAGTTTGTGCGGCCTCATGGAAGGCACCTGTCGCGCACTCTTCGGGTATCAGCCTCCGGAGATTGATGAATGGTTCTCTCCGGGCGACCAAATTCCGGTTTGGGGTGGCCTCGAAGTCATTCCCCTGCCGGGCCATACGTTAGGGCATTGCGGCTTTTACTCTGCTTCGAAGCAGCTGCTTTTTCCGGGGGATTTATTCTCCAATTACCACCACGATCCAAAGCCTCCCCCACCCTGGTTCAACGTCGACCGTTCGCAGATGCTTGAGAGCATCCTTCGTGCCTCACAGCTGGATATCGAAAACGGCCTGCTCCCCAGTCATTGTCACGACGGCACGCCGCTCGAGCACCGAGATGATCTCTACCGGATGATTGCCCGACTCAACCTGACCGATTCCCCCTGAATAGGCGCTAAGAATCGGGCAGGTCCCGCCGTATGTAAATGCAAGGACTACGGGACCTAAACCGTCCAACCTTACGTAACCCTATCGAACGGAACCCAAAATTTACCCTTTTCCTTTCCTTTCCTGCCTCAACCCTGTTGACTCAGGCCCTCCTTCTGCTGAATGGAACCCGCTAGCACAGAAACTGCTCCGCCGGTCACGACCGCGGATGGCAGAAAGAGACACCGCGTCGACCCGGATGCGGAGCTGGTAGCTCGCGCCCGCGAGGGAGACACTGCTGCTTTTGACGAACTCGTCGAAAAATACACGCCCAAGCTCTACGGGCTCGTCTACCACATGACCTCGAACCACGAGGACACCAATGACGTGCTCCAGGACGTTTTCGCCAAGGCCTACCGTGCGCTCAAGCGATTCCGCGGAAAATCCACCTTCTACACCTGGATTTACTCAATCGCGACAAACATGACGCTGAATTTCCTAAAAAAGAGAAACCGGCGGCGCGCCATGAGCCTCAACGATGTCGATCTCGCCATCGAGAACGATAAGGAATTTATCGAGGCCACCTCCAAGTCAGACCCCGTCCGCGAGGCGAATATCTCAGAGTTGCAGGAAAGATTGAACATGGCCATGCAACAGCTGTCTGAAGACCACAGAGCAGTGGTCACTATGTTTGATATTCAGGGTATGCCTCACGCAGAGATTGCGAAGATTTTGGGCGTTTCCGAAGGAACAGTCAGATCACGGCTCTTCTACGCACACCGGCATTTGCAAACATTCCTCGACGACTTTAGAAAGTAGTCTTTGGCGTGGTCGGTATATTGATTGAAATTGTCTCAGGCACCCCGTAACTTTCCTTGTTCTCGATTGTAGATGAAAGATTCCGACGAAGTTCAACAACTACTCCGGCTCAAGCGCTACGAGACTCCCGGAGAGGAATATTTCGATTCCTTTCTCAATGATTTCAAAGATCGACAGCGTTCTGAACTCCTCAGTCGCTCGGCCCGTTCAATACTTACGGAGCGAGTCACGGTCTGGTTTGATGAGCTGGGAAGTGCCAAATGGCTCGTTCCCGCCGGTGCCGCCGCCGCCGCTATCGGCGTCGGCGTTTTCGTAAACACGCGGCGACCAGCTGACAACAACCTACCTCAGGGCCTCGCCAATGGAGACATTCCCTCATCCGAAGAGACCCACACTAGGCTGCCCCCAACCGAAACTTTCAATATTTCTCTTCCTCCCAGAGACAGCCGCGTTCCGTCGTTTAACGAAGAGATGATCGGACACTCCGGCGCACTTCCTGCGAAATGGGAATTCTGATCGCGATGTTTGCTTCGATTCGAATTTATATCCTGGCGAGTATTGGCCTTCTCGCGTGTGCCGGAAGCACCAGTGGTCAGGACGGCACTAATCCCGAATCAGTCGCAGCCATTTGGGCTGGAGGGGTCGAGACCCCGGCGCTCTGTGTGGGGCGCCCTCAGTGGTTTGTCACAGTGATACCGAATGGGGTCAAGCTGTCAGAAGCTGCCGACGGCCGCCTTAAAAAAGGGGAGTCCGAGGCTGCCGGCAGGGTAATTTACCTCGACGAATCCCGTCGCCTTTGCGTCCTCGAAATTGCGGAAGGCAATCTCAAATCCTCCCCTGTCCCCCTGGCTTCCGACCCCTTCCCCCGGGCCGGGATGGAACTCAGCTGCCTTTATCGCAACGAAACCTGTCGCTCCCTCGTCGCGGGAAAAGATTTCTACTACCACGGTGAAGCTTTCACGGTCCCGTTCCTCAGAGTGCGCATCGCCGAAGCTGATAAATTTTGCCGGATCGGGGTTCCTCTTTTGAGTGACCGCGGTGAAATCGTCGGTCTCGTATCCGAACTTGAACTGGAGCTGGACAACGAAGCTCACGCGATTCCCGCTGCCCAGATACGAAAAGTCATCCTCGACCTCGAACGCTTCAACAAATCCGCCCCATCGTGGGTTGGCCTGGCTTTTCACGACCAGTCTTCAACTCCTGTCATTATTGAGGTGAAACCTGACTCACCCGCGAAAAAGGCCGGCTTCGAGCCCGGAGATGTCATCATTTCTCTCAACGGTTCTGAGATTGAGGAGCTGATTGATCTCTGCGACGCGCCCTTCAACCTGCCTGTCGGCATCCCCGCGAAGGTCAGGATTCTCCGTGGCCTCGAGGAACTGATGATCGAAGTCACTCCTACTTTCCCCCAGGCTTCCGCAACGCCCTGAGCCGCCAGTCCGTCGGCCGACTCACATTCCGACACGGCCCTGCAGGGCTCGCATCAAAGTCAATTCATCGGCCGACTCCAGGCCTCCGCCAGCAGGAATTCCTTGGGCGAGTCGTGATACCTTGATTTCGGCAAATTCTCCGAGCAGCTCCGCGAGGTAGTTACCGGTCGCTTCGCCTTCCACATCGGAACTCAACGCGAGAATGACCTCGGTAAAGTCACCGGCCTTGAGACGCTCCACCAGTTCGCGAATCCGCAAGTCCTCGGGACCCACGTTGTCGAGTGGTGAGATTCTTCCCCGCAGCGCGTGGTAGTGACCGCGGTAGGCGCCGGAGCGCTCCAACGGGAGAATGTCAGTAGGCTGCTCCACCACACACAGCGAACTTCCGTCGCGCTGGATCGAATCGCAGATCGCACAGCCGGCTTCTTCCGTGGCGAAGAACCCGCAGGTCCGGCATTCCACCACGGTGTCACCGGCCGTCCTGACAATATCAGAAAACAACGTCGACGTTTCCGGTCCCTTCTGCATCATCCAGACCGCTATTCGCTCAGCGCTCTTCGGCCCAATACCGGGGAGTTGCTTGAGTTGCACGATCAGTGCTTTGACCGGCTCCGGATAGTCAACTTGTGCCATATGGGTTCAATTCATAACCCCGAACGGCGGCTACATCAAACTGATCAGTCGCGCGTGTCCGTCTTCGGTCAACTTCTCGGACCTTGCCTTCGTTCCATCCTCCGGCGCCGTCAGCGCGTCCTGGGTCTGGGCAATGAAGAACTCGACCGGTCCGTCTCTTCCGCCGGCAATGCGGGCTCGGGTCAGGTGATCGAGCGCTTCCTCGTATTTCTTCTCGCGATAGTAGATCACCCCCTGCCAGAACAGATCGCGTCGCTCCCGCTCTTTCTCATCAAACGAATCGGAGGCCGCCAGCAACTGGTAGATCTCGGTCATGACATCGTCTTCGGGGTCGTAGAACATTTCCATGGGCCGGAACTCAAACCGTTCCTGGACGAGACGGTAGGTCTCCGGACTGATCAATAGATCGGAGTTGTAGCGGAAATTGGCATGCGCGAGGCGCCTCGAGAAATCAGTCTCAGCGCCGATGCCACTGAAGTAATAGTGTTCCTTCGACCCGTAGACACCGACGGTCATGGGACCGGAGCTGATGCCGATTCCGTAGTGCAGCGGCTGAAACCAACGCGTCTCACATTCCTGATTCAGGGTCTTAAGACGGGACCGGAGTTCGAGAGCCGCCTCGCAGGCCTTGTCGGCATGATCATCGTCGGGCTGCAGCATTCCGAAAAAGACACGCACCAGTTCGGGGCCGGATTCATCGAGGTAGGCCCCACGGGAAGTGAGAAAAGTCGACACGCTGCGAAGGAAGAGATTGCTCATCTTCATCAACTCAGCCGCCTCCAGTTTTTCCCGAAGCTCGGCGTGATTGAAAATTCGGCAGGTCAACACCGTCACTTCCCGGACCGCCCCGTCGAAATCAGGAGGTTCCGGCGCATCGAGTAACTGGCTGAAAGTCGAATGGGAGACACGAAGGCCGAGCACATCCTGGAGGACACGCTTTCTCATGCCCCGTTCTGTGCCGGCAAAAACAAATCCCCCAGCCGCAGCGAGAAGACCGGCGCCGAGAGAGGAAAACGGCTCAAACAATACTCCATAAAGGGCCATTGTTGGTGAAAGCCCGAGAACGAGCAAGACCGCACAGCCAAACACGAGAATCTTCTGGGCCACCTGCGACACGTCGATGACACACCAGGCCAGTCCCACGGAAACCGCGAGGACAACCAGCATCTCCAGCCAGAGGTAGCGCTCCACCGGAGACACCTTCAGAATACCCCGGGAAAGGTAAAGATTCTCCAGCCATGTCGCCACAGCAGAGAACGCTCCCAGCGAGATCGCGATGATGATCACCAGAGCGGCACCGACCCCGATCGAGAGGGCTGTGAAGACATACCGTTGCATTCTACTGAATTACCGGAACCCAGTCTGCCGGTATCTGCGCCGAAGGTAAAGCCTTCTGCACCATTGGCAAGATCGCACCCGCAGGGTGCCTCTTTTCTACGCGCGCTGCCGCTGCAGTCCAAGCTTCTGTTTGATCTGGCTGGCCATGGAACGCTTGCCCACCTTGCGGTTCAGATCGCGGAACAGCTTCAGGCTCGCCTCGTCGGAGAGCCACTCATCCTGGAGATGGTGAAGCCGGCTCGCCGCCCTCATGTGGGGCGTTTCCACGCTTTCCGGAA
>SPKZ01015960.1_pt1 | contig 10285 bp, 7 predicted proteins | sample 2456571 | NCBI WGS metagenome assembly SPKZ01 (sample SAMN11192286, study PRJNA482655) | marine metagenome | biome: ENVO:00000447; feature: ENVO:00000244|ENVO:00000211|ENVO:00000569|ENVO:00002023; material: ENVO:00002151; isolation source: ocean water from marine abyssalpelagic zone ...
CGTCGTCTGACACGAGAGCTGCGCGACTCCGTTGACCAATACGGCACACTTTCCGCAGCCGCCGTCGGAACAGCCGTCGGACCCCGCACCTGGAAACTTGGGGAACGGTGGCTCACTGGTACCGTGCTCTGCCCGGAGTTGTTCGAGCGTGGCGAGCAGACTGCGGTCGAAGCCCTCCGACACGACTGATTCGAAGGGGGCAGTGGCATCGTCGACCTGGGCGCTTCGGTGGAGTTGCCCTCGGTGTATCTGCAGAGTGAGCTGTTGGATCTTGCGCTGGCTCATCCTACAATCAGCCCTCCCAGCAGGCCTGTCCCGGTACCTGCGAGCAAAGTGACGTGGCTGAGAAAGAGCCAGAGCAGAACCGAGAGGGCGATGCAGCTCTGTCGCAGGAGACGCTCTCGTTTCGCACTGATCAATCCCCAGGTGAACGCGAAGCGTTCGACGCCGGTTCCTAGATGGATGCTGAGTGCGGTCACTCCGCCGAGGTAGCCAATGAGCAACAGAGGAACTCCGGAGGTGGATGTCGCTGAGAGCTGCGCGAATACGAAGTCCAAGGAGTCTTCGGGGCGCAATTCGCCGCTCATCACCGGGATGCGGAACAACCAAATGTGGGTGGCGGCCCAGAACAGAATCACCGGCCCCGTGACTCGCTGGAGGCTGTAGCTCCAGTTGTTAGCGGCTGAATATCGGGTCAGATTGTAGCTCTTCGATATTGCCAATCGGAGGCCGTAGGCGGCGTGGACCAGCAACGGCAAATAAACCAAAGAGACTTCGGCGATCAGCCACGGGACGCTGTCGGTGAGTTTTATCCAACCGGACATGGCCTGCCGTCCGCCGCCGAGTCCGGCCAATGGAACGGCAAAAACGACAGCCAGGATGCCCAGGGGAACAACCCCCAGCAGGGAATGTAGCCGTCCGATCAGCAGCGGTGCCCAGCCCGGCATTGCGCTCTCTGGCGGTTCGGCGGAAGCTGTTGCTAAAGATGGCGATCCCACCCCTCCAGCTTCGCACGGGCGGGCTCTCAGCGTCTCCCCCGATCTCGTCCCCGGCGGCGAGTGGCCGCTTGGGAGGGCTGGCTTTGGGTGTGGCCGTGCTGGGTTCCCTGGCGTGCGGTCCATCCGCGGACAATCGTCCGGCGCCTAGTCCTGCGCTGGCTAGCAGCGCGCGTGCCGAGGCTGAATTTCGGATATTGCTCAGGCAATGGGGCGATCTGCCACCGGAAGATCGTGGGCAATTGGAGCCGAAGCTTCAACAATTCGCAGAGCGATTCCCGAAGGATCCGCTGGCCCGTCGAGCTGGCGCCTATTTGGCGTGGTTGATGTTGGACCGGGGGCGACTGGATGCGGCAGCGGAGCTAGTGTCGCGGCTGCGATACGGCCCGCGTGGAGTGGTGTTGGACTTTGTCCGTGTTGTCTACGCTCGTACGCTGCTCTTGAAGGGGGAGAGCCGAAAGGCGCTGGCAAGTTTGCTGCCCATCAGGGGAAAAATTATCGACGAACATGATCGTTTCTTGCTGAATCTGACATTGGCTCGGGCCGCCATGGCTGCCGGTGAACTGGATCTTGGTCGCGAGGTGCTACTGGACTGGTTGGAATACTCGGCCGTGGATCTTGCGCAATCAGAGGTGGATGCACTGATCGCTTCCATGAGTCTCGAAGAGCTGGAGTCGGGGTTGCGTGCTTTCGACCTGCCCGAGACCGCGATGGGGAAAAGGCGTGCCGCGGCTCGTGTCTGGCTGCGGAAGAAAATTCGCCAACGTCTCACCGAGGCCGCCCTGCGTGACCAAAATCGCGGGCTGGCCCAGCGACTGGTGCGTAGCGCCCTGCCGCGACTCCAGCGCAACTCTGAAGAAGAAGCGCTCTATCACCTCGCCAAAGAAGTGAACGAGTCTCCGCGAATTTCTGGGCGGACCCTAGGACTGCTACTGACGCACTCGGATCCCCGGGGCAGAGTTGCGTCAGCGGAGTTGGCGATTGGGGTCTCCTGGGCGCTTCGGTTGCCTCGGGCCGAGGCCAACGGCGACGCAGTCGAGCTATTGGTGCGCGACGATCGCGGTGATCCCGGTCGCCTGGAGGTGGCGCTCAGCGGTCTGGCCGGTGACGGCGCGGCCGTGCTGTTGGCGGGAGCCACGCCAGTGGAAGCGGGTCGCGCCGCTCGTTTCGCCGAGGAGCGCCAAATCCCCGTGATCTTGTTCAGCTTGCCGGATCCCCCGCTGCCCAATAGCCGCTACAGTTTCAGTTTGGTCGGGGACACGCCCACAGCGGTCGGCCGGCTTCGCGACGCGTTGGGGGTGAACGATTCAGCCAAGGTCATTCACGTGGGCGGGCCCGACATGAGCTGTAGCCGACAAGCCGAGGCCGCGGGTTTGACTCGCTTTCCGACCGCCGCGTGGCGGGCACGGGGAGTCAGCGCACTGTTGTTGTCGGGCGGTCCGCGATGCAGTCGAGACGTATTGCGTGAGAGCGCTGCCCTGGGACAGCCTCTAGACTTGGCGGTGGGTTTCGGAGCGGTGCACGAGACCTATCCGGATCTGGGGGGAACGTTGTGGGAGATCGGCGCCGGCGTATTTCCGGCTCGCCGGGCGCAATCCAAACCGCCGCGTCTGCAGGAATTTCTAAACGAAAAGCAACGAGAGCCCACCTGGAACGAAGCTCTCGGCTATGACGCGGGGGTGCTGGCGGAACGAGCATTGATGACCCTCCCGCGAGAAGGTGTTCAAGACGAACAGGCTGTTCGCAAGCTCCACCGCCGCGCACGCGGGGCTCTGGCTTCAGCATCGGCGAGTCTATGGACCAGTACGGCTCCCGGCTTCGAAGGGCGGAGTCAAATTGTCCGAAAATTGATTGTCCACAGCTCGCAGCCCGGAAAGCGACCGGCACCATGAGCGAGCCCGTCCTGGAAGTGGAGTTGCCCACTCGTCGCGCTACCATTCATCTGGCGCGCGACCTATCCGCCGAGCTAGGCTCCGGGGATCTTGTGATCTTGAGCGGTCAGCTGGGGGCTGGGAAGACCTTCTTCGTTAGAGCCGTGGCTCGGGCCCGGGGCTTGCGGGAGTCCGAACGCGTCACCAGTCCGACGTTTTCATTGATTCAGGAGCTGCCTTTGGAACCTCCGGTCGCCCACGCCGATCTGTATCGCCTCTCCACGGGCCCGGCTGTAGCGCAGTTGGGCCTCGATGAAATGCGCGATCTGGGTCACTTATTGTTGGTCGAGTGGGGCGAAAATTTCGTGGCCGAGTTGGGCGGAGACGCAGTGATCCTCAAGCTTTGCAGCCATCCTCGCAAGGCGGTTTTTAGCTGCACGGGCCCCCGTTCAGACGCTATCTGTCGCGCGCTCCAGGCGCGATTGGCCCGGCTCCCCTAATTCTTAGCTTTCCCTCCTCCGCAGGGGCACTTACACACTGTGTGTGGTGGCAAAGGCGAAAATTGCGTCAGGCTTCGCGCCCGTGGGCGCGTTTTTTCGCCACCAATTTTCGCCGGTACTGAATGTCCTGGCGGCCCTTGGCGACTATCTGCTGCTCACAGGCCAGACGCTTGTCTGGATGTGTCGCCCGCCATACCGCTTTGGTCGCTTGCTGGAGGCGATGGAGTTCATCGGCGTACAGTCGATTTTCATCGTGTCGCTCACGGGGCTGTTTAGCGGCATGGTGCTCGCACTGCAGACGGTGGCGAGCCTGCGGACCTTTGGCGCCGAAGGCATCGTGGGCCAATTGGTCGCCCAAGCGATGACGCGCGAGATCAGCCCGGTTTTTTGCGCGTTGATGGTGACGGCGCGGGCGGGTTCCTCCATGGCCGCGGAGATCGGCAACATGCGGGTGACCGAGCAAATTGACGCTATCACCACCATGGGAGTCAGTCCCGTACAGTACCTGGTGGCTCCTCGCCTGCTCGCGGCGGTACTGATGGTGCCGCTGCTGACCGTGCTGTACACGCTGGTCGGGATGGGTGGGGCTTGGTTTGTCGCGGTCCAAGGCTTGGGTGTGGATCCCGGTAGTTTCATCTCCAACATTGAGCAAAACGTATTGCCCTCGGACTTTCGTATGGGCGAAATCAAGGCAGCGTGTTTTGGCTTTTTGATCGCCAGCATCGCTTGTCAAAACGGCTTCTTGGCGAGTGGCGGAGCTCGCGGCGTGGGGTTGGCGACTACGCGGGCAGTAGTGCAAGGTGCCGTGTCGCTGCTCATCGCTAATTATCTGATCACCACCTGGTTGATGGATCTGTAGCGGGAGCGGCTCTCGAAGTTTTCGTAGCTATTGTGACTCCCATGAATCTAGTTCTCCCACTGCTGCTGCTGCTGCGTGGCGGGGAAGGCCCGCTGAGCATCGCCGAGCTCCGACGCTTGTCGAAGAGTCGCCGCCGTTGGGTACCGGTTCTGATCGCACTGCCGATGTTGATCTCGGTCGGGTTGGACGCCAGTCGGCGTGGTGCTCGGATGATGGAATTCGCGCCGTACTATCAGGGCACCTATGCGGCTTCCATGCTGGAGAGCCTTTGTGTGTGGGGGCTTCTTCTGTACGCGGCTTCACGTCGCTACGGTCCGCGACGATGGGTCTTCAAGATCGCGTTTGCGCTCGCCCTGACCTTGAGTTTCGGTGGTCAGCGGTACTTTTTCGAGCAGTATAATGCCTACCTCAACGTAGACGTTTCGCTATTCGCATCGAACTTCAAAGATAGCATCGTCAATCAATTGGGGGCGGATCTGCCGAACTATCTCGGCGCGATCGCACGACCGTCGTGTTTGGCTTTAGGATTGCTTTACCTGGGGCCGCGATTGTTGCGCCCCGGCGCCTATGCTGCGGGGGTGGCCCAGGCCTTGGCCCCCGTCATGCTGCTGGCCTCACTCTTTTTGCCGACACAGAACCGCCACGTTCAGGCCTCGGTGCCGGACATGCTCTACACCGAAGCCATCGGCGGGCTCATTCGGACCCAGCTGGGATGGACTGAGCAGTCCGATCAGATGCGGCCGCGATTGAGGGAATCCGCCAGCTTGCCCCTGCTCGTTGCGGACAGCGAGGATCCGAAGCGCAATGTGCTGTTCCTGATTCTGGAGAGTGTGCGAGCGGACGCGACCTGCATGGCATACGATCCGGATTGCGAAAAGACGGGCCACTCCAACGTCCTGCTTCCCGATCGCGTCCCCCTACGACAGATGCGATCATTAGCCTCGTGCACGGCCATATCGCTCTCTGTTATGTGGGGCGGAATTGCGCCAACGGAATCCCGCGACGTCTTGCATTCCGTGCCACTCATCTTCGATTTTGCGAAGGCGGCAGGCTGGGATACGGCGTTTTGGACATCGCAAAACATGATGTTTGGCAACGCGCGTCTATGGGTCAGAAATTTGGGCGTGAGCCAGTTCGTGAGTGCCACCGACTTGGAGGCGACCAGTGACCTGGATATGGGAGCGCCGGAGCACTTGTTGGCGACGCACGTTAACCAGCACATCGGTGAGCTGAAGGAACCGTTCCTGGCGGTGGTTCAGTTTTCTAATGTGCACTACCCATACTACGTGGAGGCGGAGGGTCCGCAGCCGTTCCAGCCGGCTACCACGAGCAAAGCGCCGGGGGACAACGCCCACTTCTTCAACAATTACCTCAATTCGGTTCACCAAGAAGACCGTCATGTCGCGTCCATCATCCGTCACCTCCGATCGACGGAACGCGGTCGAAGGACAGTGATCATTTACACTAGCGATCACGGTGAAGCCTTCCGTGAACATGGGCAAATGGGGCACACCTTCAGCGTTCTAGATGAGGAGATTCACGTTCCCGCGTGGGTCGATGCGCCTCCCGGAACCCTCAGCGAGACCGAGCGGGAGCATCTCGAGTCGAAGTCGGACTCCTTCTCCTACCATCCAGATCTGACCGCTACGGTGCTGGATCTCATGGGCGTATGGGAATTGGACGCAATCAGCGAACACCGCGAGCGCATGGTGGGACATAGCTTGCTGGACGCCGGCGATAACGAGGCCGCGATGCCCTTGACCAACTGTGCCGGGGTGTGGAGTTGCGCCTTTGAGAACTGGGGGTACATGCAGCGCAATATGAAGTTGGAGGCTCGGGCGTGGGATCACGACTGGCACTGCTACGACATTGCGGCGGATCCTAAAGAGAAGACCAACTTGGGCACGCAAGCGTGTGCGCCACTTTACGACTTGGCCATGAAGAGCTTCGGCAAGTTGCCAGGTGCCACGTCGGTACAGGAGCGAAATACCCGTCGGAAGAAACTGCACAAGCGGGGCAGGCGGCGGGACAAGAGCCGAGGCGGGGGATAGAAGCCGGGGTGCACTTGAGCAGCCGCCGAGGCCCGACCGCGTGGCGCCGATGTAGGATCAGCTGAGCGCGAGCATTCGGTCCATCGGGATCTTGGCGCGCAGCCGTAGCTCTTCCGGCATTTCCAGTCGCGGTTCGAGATCGCGCAACGCGAGATACACCTTCTCGGGCGTGTTGAGACGCATGAAGGGGCATTCGTTGCACGCGCAATTGGCTTCGGGCGGAGCCGGGATCAACGTCTTGCCCGGGGCCAGCTTTTGCATCGAGTGCAGGATGCCCGGTTCGGTAACGATAATGAAGGTCGTAGCGCTGTCATTCTGCGCAAACTTGAGCAGAGCGGAGGTGGAGCCAACGAAATCCGCCATAGCGAGCAGGTGTTCTTCACACTCCGGGTGGGCGATGATCTTGGCGTCGGGGTTCTCGATCTTGAGCGCAATTAGTTTTCTGGCGCTGAATGTCTCGTGAACAATGCAACTGCCCTGCCACAGCACCATGTCCCGGCCAGTCTCTTTGATTAGATAACGACCGAGGTTCTTGTCCGGAGCAAACAGGATCTGTTTGTCAGCGGGAATGGCGTTAACGATGGTCTTGGCGTTGCTTGACGTGCAGATATAGTCGCTCTCGGCTTTTACTTCGGCGGAGCAGTTGATGTACGAGATGGTGACCGAGCCGGGGTAACGGGCCTGCCAGGCGCGCAAACGATCCGCGGGGCAGCCATCCGCTAGGGAGCAACCGGCGGCCATATCCGGCACGAGCACGACTCGCTCTGGGTTCAATATTTTTGCGGTTTCCGCCATGAAGTGGACGCCTGCAAACAGGATGACATCGGCTTCCGTCTTCTGCGCGGCTTGGGCTAGCTGTAGGGAGTCTCCAACGATATCGGCGACGTCTTGGATTTCGCTCTCCTGATAGTAGTGAGCCAGGATGACCGCGTTGCGCTCTTTCTTGAGTCGTTCGATTTCCAGATCGAGATCGAGGTCGGCGAGGTGTGGGTCTGCGGAGCCGGACTGCATGGGAGGGCTCTCTGTGCCGGCGCTGACGGGCGCCTGGATAATCGTCGGCGAGATGGCGTTGGGCGGCGGTTTTGGGCGTTCCAGTGTGGATCGCTGCGAGACGCTAGGGCTCTCGGGACGCCCGCGCAAGGGTGTTGCTGAGAACCCGCCAATGTCCGGGGATCCGGGCTAGGCTGAGGGGGTGAGTCGCAGGAAGATGCCCTGTCCGCCGCAGATAAGTGGCCATACGCGCGTCGGAACGCTGCGCCGCTGGGTCCGGCTGATCGCGCTCGCCCAGCTCGGCGCCTGTGGCTCGCCGAGCGCCGCTGTGGTGACGGGGCAGCCCGCTGTGGCCGGGGCAAAAGCCAAGAAGTCGAAACCGCGGGCGCCGCGATGGCTCTTGTTGCCTGAACGTCTCGCCAAGTCCCAAAAGTATGAGCCGACGACTGCGCTAGGCGGAGAGGGCGCCATGGGTCGTTCCTCGGGCAACCGAGTGATCGCCCATGGCATGCGCATCACCGATTTTGCAGACGGCGCCATCGAGTGCGCGACGACGCTACTGCCGGAACCGACCCAGGTGGTTGAGTTGCCTGCGCGGTTTGGTTCGGGCTTCCTCCACTACGGGCGGGAATCCATTTGGCGCAGTGAAACGTGGACGGGTGAGTTAGTGCCGGTGCTTCGCTTGAGTGGGGCCATCAAGCGATTGATTCCGGGCTTTGACCGTCTTTATGTGAAACGGGCGGGTTCGCTTCACTCCCTCTTAGCGATTGACTTGAACGAGAAGCAGCTGACGGCTATCGGAGCGCTTCCCGATGCGCCTCGCTACGCCAACGCGGGCTTTCTGGATGCTTGGGTGGGCGCTGTTCAAACAGACCTTCGAGGTTTGCTCGTTAGCTTCGATGCGGGTGTGAGCTGGCATCCCGCGGGCTCAGATATCCACTCCTTCACGACCCACGGCGATCACTTTCGTGTGCGCACGAAGAGCGGCAGTTTTCGATTGGAGAGGAGCGGCCGAAAGTACGCGCTGGAACCCAGAGTGGCTAATGCTGACTCGCGGGTGGCCGACGCGTCGTCAGGGAGCCGGGGGGGCGAGCGCCCGCTGGCGGCGGCCGTAGAGCGCGGCATCGCCTTGAGCGACGATAGGGCATGGGTTGAGCTGGGCGGAGATCTGGTGGAGGTGGATACCCGCCGAGGCGAGATCCGGCGAAAGCGCCGAGCCGCGTTTCCGGAAGGCATGAGCTGTCATGGACTGGCGCTGCAGAACTCGCCAGGATTCTTGTGTGAGACGGCGGGCGGCCCGACGCTGCTGCTCGAGGCACGGTCCTGGTTGGAGTTGGATACCGTTCTGCGCTTCGCCGGGCCGCGTCGGCTGTACGCGATCAGTGCCGGCGCCTTGGTTTTCTCCGGGGGCTGTAGTGGGCGAGCCGAGCCGGCGGAGTCTAGGTACTGCATTCGTCATCGAGACGGTACGATCGAAGAATTCGAAGTTGCTGGAGACACGGGAGTGGAGCGACTGATCCCCTTGCGGGATGGCGCGGTCGTGGTCTTGGCGCCACCCCGTTTTGGCAGCGCCGGAAGCGTCAGTGTATTTCGTGAAGGTACAGGCCAGTCCTTGGCATTGAAGCTCGCTTCTTTAGACGATGACCAGCGAGCGTTCGCCGAAACGGGGTTATGGCTTCGGGGTTTTCATGAGGCGGTTGACGGCAGCCTTCGGGGATGGATCGTGGGCTCCGACCGCTTCGCTGGCGTTAAGATATCCATCCAGGGCGCGGTCGAGCTGTCGGAGATGAAAGCCGGTCTGTCGAGGACCATTCTTTCCGGTCCGCGGGCGCTTAAGCTGAGTGCCGTGGGCGTGGTGGAGCTGAGCGTAGACGGTGGCTTTCACTGGGTTCCGACCGAACTACCCGAGAGCGTTGCGGACACGATCATTCTGCCCCGTGGCAATTCCACCTCGAGTCACTTGCGACTCGGCTGTTCAACAGTGGGCTGCTCTTTCGGTCCGTGGCTGCGTATTGGATTCAGTACAGCGAAGACTCGACCCGCCCTCACTGCAGTAGAGAGTCCCGACTACCAAGGTGTGGAGGGCCGGCCGGGCATGGACTGGAGGTTGCACTGTCAGCCCAACGGACAGCGGAGCCCGCGTCAGGTGGTAGCCCAGCGTGGAGCGCTGCGGGCGCCATCCCGTCGTGCCGCCTTGTCCTCTCGGCCCCAGCTTAGCGCTGTACTGGGTGCTGATCTGGAGAGCTCTGCCTGGGTCCCGTTTTTCGCCCATCGGGTTCCGATCAAGGTCGAAGGGGATACGGGCTTCGACTACGGCACTGAGGAGCAGGCGGTGCGGGTTCGCGGCTACGTTTGGGGCGATCCGAATCATTGGGCCGCTTCTGCCAACTGGGTTCTACGAGGTTTTGACCCGTACTCCGTTGGACAGTCCTTGTGGAGTTCCGCCGTCACCAAGACGCCGTGGAGCGATCCTGCATACGCTGCTCAGGCGTTTGGCCGCGTGTCGCGCGTCAGAACGACCTGGCTCCCGGTATTGGATGCCAGCGCCCAGGCAGGGGCGCTGATGTTGCGCAAAGGCTCGAGCTCGGAGCTTCATCTGTTTGAACAGGGGCGGCCGATTGTTAGCCTCAAGGATGCCGTCAATGTGCGCAGCTTGGCTGGGGTGTTGCGCCTGCCTGACGCGTGGCTGCTAGCCGCTCGGGAACACTCGGGCTTTCGGATCTTCCGTATCAGTGGGAATCAAGTGTCAGCGACATGGGAGTATCCCGTGAAATCGGGAGGACGGTTTGAAATGGGGCTTGCTCGGTCCACTCGTGGGGACAGCGTGGCTCTTTGGCTTGGGGGCGCGGAGTCGCTATTTTTCTATCCCATGGACCCGCGGACGGGTGGCTTGAGCTCCCCGGAAACCGTGTCGAGAAAGGCTGTTGAGACGGCCCCCGTCGCGTGTGGTCCACAGCCCACCGGTTGGCAATTCGAATTGAGAATTCCGAGTTCCCGGCGAGTCGATCTTGGGGATGGC
>SPKZ01003006.1_pt1 | contig 10284 bp, 9 predicted proteins | sample 2456571 | NCBI WGS metagenome assembly SPKZ01 (sample SAMN11192286, study PRJNA482655) | marine metagenome | biome: ENVO:00000447; feature: ENVO:00000244|ENVO:00000211|ENVO:00000569|ENVO:00002023; material: ENVO:00002151; isolation source: ocean water from marine abyssalpelagic zone ...
AATTACCGTCGAATGCAACCCCAATAGCCTGAATGGCGAGCACGCGAGCGCTCTGGCCGATCAGGGAGTGGGCCGCCTGAGTATCGGTCTGCAAAATCTGGACGCCAAACAACTGAAGTTCCTCGGCCGGCTGCACTCACCCAACGAGGGACTGCAAGCCCTCGAAGCCGCCGTCGCGTCTCCCGTTCCTCGGGTATCGGCCGATCTGATATTCGGAATCAGCGGGCAAGAAGCGAGCACGGCAGCTGATATGGCCGGTGTGGTGGCCGATTTGGGTCCCACCCACGTGAGTGCCTACGCGCTGACCATCGAACCCGGCACCGAATTCGGAGCACGAGAGCGAAAAGGAACGCTCCCGATCCTGCCGGACGAAGCCATCGCTGACACCTATTCTGCCGTCGAAGAATGCCTGGAGGCCCGCGGCTTCGAGCACTACGAGATCAGCAATTACGCCACTGACGGGCACCACTCCGAACACAACGTCGGCTACTGGACGGGCCGCGAATACCTGGGACTGGGCTGTGGCGCGTGGGGCACTCTGGCTGGTACCCGATACCGAAATACCACCGTGCCGACCCGATACACTGAGTCCAGCACGCGCTGGGCGAGCACAAATCTAGACGAGCACGGTCCGGGCCGACTCATCAACGAAATCGAACCCCTCAGCCCGAAGACCCGGCTTAGCGAACGCATCCTGCTCAATCTGCGCCTGGCATCTGGATTCGATATCGAAGAAGCCGCGCGTCAACTGGGCACGGAAGCGTGGCCCGACGACCGGCAGCGCGCCGCGGCTCGACTCGTCGCACGAGGCCGACTCGCTCGCGACGGCTCCCGTATTTACATCCCGAAGGCGCAATGGCTGTTCGCCGACGACACCATCGCGCGGCTCATGTAAGGACTGCTCAGCCGCGTTACATGAGCGGGAAACCGCAGGCCTACACCGCTGGGGGAGAGTCTCCGGTTGCTTCTTCGACCACTGGCTCAGCAACTGGCACAGGTTCGGTCACCGAAACGCCCACGCTCTTGCCCCATTCAGCGAGGTGGCGGAGCGCACGCGCTGCCAAGGCCTCGTTGCGCGGCTTCTTCTTCAGCTTGTCTCCGTCCCACGGTGAGATCAGCGAAAAATTGATGTTCGACGGCTGATAGCCGTCGTCCGCCCGTTGAATCAACGTGACCAATCCGCCATGCGCGGTCGTCGGCGGCGGCACGACGGGCTCGCGCCCCGCTAGTCGCTCCGCCACAAAGTGCGCGACCAGCCAGCCAGAAGCAGCGCTTTCCACGTAACCTTCGGTCCCGGAAATCTGCCCGGAGAAATAAACGCCGTCTGCACTCTTCAGCTGGAATGTCGAATCTAACAGCTCGGGCGCGTTCAGAAACGTGTTCCGGTGAACGGCACCATATCGATAGAACTCAGCGTTCTCCAGCCCAGGGATCATGCGCAGCACCCGACCCTGCTCGCCCCAGCTCATGCGGGTCTGAAAGCCCACGAGGTTGTAGGCGGTGCCCGCGGCATCTTCTCGCCGGAGCTGAACGACCGCCGCCGGCCAGCGTCCCGTCTTCGGATCGGTCAAGCCAACGGGTTTCATGGGACCGAAGGAAAGAGTTTTCGGTCCGCGATCCGCCATCACCTCAATGGGCAAGCAGCCTTCGAAATATTTCACTTTCTCAAAGGGGCGCGGCTCCACCTTCTTGGCGTCGACGACGGCTTGTACGAACGCTTCGTACTCCTCCTTCGTAAAGGGGCAATTAACGTACGCGGTACGCTCTTCCTCGGTGTCGCCCTTGTCCCAACGCGAGGCGAAGAACACTTTCGCCCAGTCGATGGACTCAGCAGTTACGATGGGGGCTATCGCATCGTAATACGCGAGAGCCCCGGTGCCGATCAGGCGCTCGATATCCGCGGCGAGCGCATCCCCCGTCAGTGGGCCCGTTGCCACAATGAGCGGACGGGCTTCCGGAAGAGCGGTCACTTCGCCTACCACCACAGTGATGTTTGGATCGGACTCGACCCGAGCGTGCATCGCGGCCGAAAACTTATCTCGGTCCACGGCGAAGGCCCCCCCGGCGGGCACTTGGTGTTCAGCTCCGATGCTCATCACGAAGGAGCCGAGCCGGCGCATCTCTTCTTTGAGCAGCCCCACCGCGTTGCTCACTGCGGCTCCTCGAAACGAGTTCGAGCAAACTAACTCGCAAAAACTGTCGCCGTTTTGCGCCGGGGTGCGCTGCTCGGGCTTTTGCTCGAGCAGCCGAACGCGATGTCCCCCCTGACTCAATTGAAGCGCCGCTTCGCATCCAGCCAGGCCCGCACCAATGATCGTTACTTCAGCTTTTTTTTTGCTGGGACTCTGGTCGTCGATGGGACTCTGGGTGTCCCTGGGACCCTGGGACGTGCTGGCGGACATCATCGAGGCAATATTCTCCGGTGGGCAGAGCCCTTAGCACGCCGTCCAAGCAGAGGCGAAGCAGCATCTGCTGGAGCTCCGGCAGGGGAAGCCCGCACTCTTGGGCCAGCACGTCCACATGACGCGGACCCGCCGCAAATCGCGCTACCCAGCGCTCCGATTCGGAAACGCCCCCCGCGGCGGGCTCAGAGGCGTGTGGATCCACTGGCTGCTGCCGAGACCCATCGAACAGCGACATCTGCGCCTTCGCCTCTGCCCTACCCTCTGCTGGGCGGGCGTCTTTCGCGGACGGGGCCGCCTGGAGAGCCGGATCATGGCTCGAGGAAACGAAGACTCGCTGCTCTCTCAGGCAAGTGAGGACCTCCTTGTAGGAGAGCAGCGGTCTAGCCCCAGCCTGCAGCTCCAAGATGCAGCCCCGCCCTCGAACGTTCCATGGCGTCGCCGGAACTACGAAGAGCGGGCGTCCCAGTCTTCGCGCCCACTTGGCTGCGTTGCGACTCCCACTGCGCATGGGCGCTTCCACCACGATCAGCGCATGGCAAAGAGCGGCAAGAGCTGCGTTCCGCGCGAAGAACGTCGAATAGTGTGCCCCCCGGTCGGCTTCCCAGAGCGAAAGCAGGACGCCGTCACTATCCAAGATCTGTTTGAAGAGGGGCTGATTCTCGGTGGGGTAGAGTTGATCGAGGCTGGCGGGAACCACCACTACCGTCGACCCACCCGCATCTAGAGCTCCTTCATGGGCCGCGGTGTCAATGCCTAGGGCACCGCCGGAAAGGATCGTTACGCCCTCACGCGCGAGTTGCTTCGCCAACTTCCGGGCGTAGGCTTCGGCCTCCTTCGTTGGTTGACGAGTGCCCACGATGGCCACTCCCGGTCGAATGGGGAGCGGCCCCTCGACGTACACCCGGTTAGGCGCAACAGGCAAATCCCGAAGGCGTGGCGGCAACTGACTGCCAGAAATACAACGAGGCACGCCTCCCCTTCGGGGGCAGCCGTGCCTCAGTTGCGGAAAATCGCCGTCAGCCCGCCAGCGGCGGAAATGTCGGGGGCCGATTATTTTTTATAAACTTGAGCTCCGACCATACCGGTGCCGCGCAGCAAGTTCATGTCCACCTTGACGCTCATGGGCAACGGGAAGGGATTGCGGATACACGCCTCATTGGCGCCAACCACAGGGTTCACTCCGCCGACCGCACTCTGAGCGAGCACCTGGGGGGGCATCGGGGGATCGGTGATCAGATTGATCTGGTAGTCGAAGACCCCCGGAAGTCCGAAGCCGATGATGGTGTAGCAAACGCCCGGCTGCATGGTGAAGTGCCCTTCAGCGTGGGCTCCTTGCTGTAGCTTGGCGCTCATGAGTTGGCCCTCGGCGGTCATGCCCTTGGCTTGGATTCCAGCTTGCATCTTGATTCCGGCTTCCATCATGCCGAGCTCGCCGCCACTCAGTGCGCCGACAGCTGCAGCTCCCCCGGAGAGGGCTCCAGCAATAATTCCCTGTAAACCTGCCGGGTTCGCCATGATCGCCCCGAGGGGTGCCATCGGTTGACCAGCCGCCGGTTGGGCGCCGGCTGCGGGCGGGGCTCCGGGTTGGCCACCGGGACCTGGAGCGGGCTGAGCACTTGCGGCCGGATATCCTGCGGGACCGGGCTGAGCGCCGGGCTGCTGCTGACCTGGGGGGGGCGCCTGTCCACCGGGACCTGGCTGGCCCTGCTGGTAATTCGCCGCGGTATTGGGATTTTCCTCTTCGCCACTTTTGCCACAGCCCAGAGCGAGAGCTCCGAGTAGAAATGTTCCGATCCAACGCGTTGAAATCATTAGCAAGTCCTTTCAAGTAGGAGCCGCCCTCGAAGGAGTCCGCAGCCCGAAAACACAAGCTTACACCCCGAATCGCGAGAAGTACCAGGGCTGTGATAACAATGGGGCCGTGAAGATTCTGGTCGCCACCCACGGTCACTGTTTCGATGGCCTCGCCAGCGCCGCGCTTTTCACGCGAATGCTGCAAAACATCGAGGGAGCGCGCGCAAAATTTGAATACGTCGGCTGCGGTTACGGAAGTGGGCAGAGCAACGCCACTGCCAACGCGCTGTGCGGCGATCAAAACGCGATCCTCGATTACCGCTTCTCCCCTTCGGAGAAGCTCACTTGGTATTTCGACCACCACCGTACGGCCTTCGCCAACGATGACGACCACTCAGTCTTCGAGAAGAATAGCGACAACGGCCGCTTCTTCTTCGATGCGGATTGCACGTCGTGCACCAAACTGATCGCGCAGACGGCAACCGAAAAGTTCGGCATGGATCTAACTCCGCTGAACGCCCTCATCGATTGGGCGGATCGCGTGGACTCCGCCAATTTTCGCTCACCCGACGAGGCGATCGATCGCAGCGACCCGCTCATGCGCCTGGTCACGGTGGTCGAGCACTACGGCGATGATGCCTTTCTCAATCGCTTCGTACCCGACCTGCTGCGAAAACCCTTAGACGAGATCGCCAACTCCGGATACGTCACGAAGCGTTATCGCCCCCTCGGCAAGAAACACGAACACTTCGTCGAACGCGTAAAAAGTCGCGCCCAGATCCGTGGACGCGTGGTACTCGTCGACCTCACCGATGCTTTGCTTGAGACCATCGGCAAATTCGTCACCTACGCCCTGTACCCCGACTCGATGTATTCCGTCGTGGTGGCGCGACTGAAGAACGGCGCTAAAATAAGCGTCGGCTTCAACCCCTGGGCTGGCCATACGCTCGATTGTGACATCAGCGCTATTTGCGCTCGATACGGTGGCGGCGGACACCCGGTGGTGGGCGGAATCGCTTTCCCCGGCGATCAGCTGGAGCGCGCCAAACAAGTCGCCACTGATATCTGCAACGAGCTCGACGGAATTATTATCGCCCACCGTGACTCGGATTCTCAGGAAATCGCAGCACCAAGCTGAGCGAGATCTAAGGCGACGTCGGCGCTGAGTTCTCGTCCCGGCACGTACTGCGTTGTTGACGCACACCACCCGGCGGGAACTGCTCAAAGAAACCATCCGGAATCGGCGGGTTGTGCTCGATGCTTCGATTTTCCACGATCAAGTCCTGGCCGGAACTCTGCACCTTAAAATGCAGCTTGCGGGGGAGCATCGCTGAACACACCGGTCCGCTTGGAGCCACGTCATCGTCAATGCCGTCGGGATCTACCAGAGCATCCGCCCGCTTGGCGACATGGTGCTTGTCAAATTGAGCTCGGTACAACTCGACTCCGCGGAGCACGACCCGTACCTCTTTCACTAGAACACGCTGCTCTTGCCATGCCTTGTCGAAGTCTTCGTCCATGGGGACCAGATGAATCTCCTGGGTCGCACCGTGTAGACTCCGGACCCGTATCACGTACGCCCCCGACTCCCACGCGATGCTGGCGTCGCCATCCTCGTGCACCAGCACCGGAGCCTCGCCGCCCAACATCATCACCAGAGCCGTCGCGGGGACAGGCACCTTTGTAAAATTTTGGATGTTGCAGTCTTGGGCGGGGCCCGAGACAAACACTTTTTGCATACCGTCAAAGAGTGCGAATTGCGTACCGTCGCTGGTGAGCGTCGATAGGACCGCGCCGAAGGGGCTCACAACATCGAAGCGCACGCGATCGGGACGGGTAGCGATGTACAGGGTCTGGGCCTTGAAGGCCCCGGTGTCCCCGATGTAGTCCAGCCGGGAATCCGCCCTCACGCCGTTGCTACACGACAAGGTCGCCCGCATGCGCTCCACCGCCGCGCGGGCGGTGGGAATTGGCGATGCCGGAGGACGAGAACACCCGATGCAGGACAAAATGAGCAAAAGCGCCCCGAGAGGTCTCCAAGACCCAGCAGGACGCTCCCGTCTCACAGACGGCGACACGATATCGCCGTTCACGTTTCAACTACCGCGCAGAGCTTCGAAGAACTCGGCGTCCACCAACGGCACCCGCAGGGACGTCATGGTCACACCAATTCCGCGCTCCTCGCAGGTCTTCGCCAAAGCGGCGCCATCAATCAGGCTGACCGGCGCTGCAGTCGCACTGGCCGCCTCCTCTTTGGCACCGCTGAGGATCTGGCCTGTTGTGAGCAACACCGCTGCAGTCGCGGGACCGTAGTGGTGCATAGAGCCACGCACGTCCGTTACGCGCTCCCGACCGATGTCACGGCCGTCCCGACGGGCCACGATGGCTAGCTTTAGCTCCCCACCACCAAGAGTGGATACGCCGCTGAAATGCAACTCCTGAGGATGGGTCCCCTGGCGACGAACGGGTTCCACGTCGGTGATGCCCATCTGCTCTAGGATGAGCAAGAAAAGCTCGGTGCCCGCGCGATGGGGCAGGTCCTGCAGACGCTTCTGAAGAATCCGTCGGCTCGCTTCGCGGTACTTGGCGGTCAATGCCTCCAGCTCCCGGTCGAGCTTCGCGAGATCGCGGTCCATGCTCCACTCCGTCAGCGCGACGCGCCCACCGGAGTACGCAAATCGCGGACGTAGGTTCTGATTGCTGCGGCGAAGGTTGTCCGACAGGATTGCCGAAGACACGAGTGCCTGGGCGTGTTGAGAGTCCGAACCTAGTTTCGAACGACGCGCGGCCTCCACCAGCGACCGAAGCTGCATGGGAGTCTGCTTGTCAGATCCTTCGAGCAACTCCACCAGGCCGTCGGCCAATGACGCGCCGTCAGCGTTCTCAAGATTCACGTTCACGTTCGTGTTGACGCTGCGATCCCGGCCGCGGGCGCGGCCTTCACCACGTTCGGAGCGGCCTTCACCACGTTCGGAGCGGCCCTCACCGCGGTCTCCACGGTCTCCACGGTCTCCACGGTCTCCACGGTCTCCACGTCCTCGAGACCTGCGGGCTCGCGGACGCGGCTCCTCGCTGCCTTCCTCGGCGGGCTGCTCGTCACCATCGTCGAGATTGGCGTCGCTCACGGTATACGAGGGCAAGCCGTCGTCATCGCCTCCGCCTCCACCGTTGCCGTTACCGCTGCCGTTAGACTCGCTGCCACGGCCACCGCGACGACGACGACGACGTCGCGGGCGACGTCCGTCTCCGTCGGTGCGTTCTTCGTCCGAGTCTTCAGACGCGCTACCGAAAATCGGCTCGTCGTCATCGTCCTCGGCTTCAAATATGTCCGCCGCCGAAGCGGCCAACTCGGCGCGTGTCCGCTCGACGTCCGTCAGCTTCGCGTCAGACGGGGCTGCGTCCTCGCCACTCGCGTCGGCAGCATCGGCGCTGGCCTCATCCTCGGCACTCTCGGCCTCAGCCTCCTCTGCCTCAGGAGCCGCTGCTTCCTTAGGCGCTTCCGCGGCCTTGGCTTTGGCGGCTTTGGCCTCGGCGGCTTCACCCTTCTTAATGATATCGAGCGCCGAGGTATTGTTACTCAGGCCGGCCTTGACCTTTTTGTCGTCCCATTCGCCGAGGCCGAATACCCCAGGCTTGACGCGGACAAGCGGATTGCTGGGATCCCCTTTTTTCACGAGAGCGGCTAAGCGCGCACCCATGGTGACTTCCGGGCTCTTGCCGACATGGCTGAGCATGTCCTTCTCAATCGCTACGTCTGTGATCTCTTTGTAATGTAGTGGTTTACCAACGAGGCGCAGAACCTGCGCCGCGGCTTCTGTAAAAGTCATTCTTTCCTATGTCCATTTCAGGGACTTTTCGTCCTCTGTCGGAGCTCGAGCCGGGGAAGCATTGTGCTCCCGCCACCGGTGGCCCCATCCAATAATCCGGCGAACAACTCGCCGGTGATCGGCGGTGTAGCATGGCCGTGGCGATATTCGGGTACATTCCGGACTCACTGGAACAAAATAGCTAATTATTGCGCCAACTGTGGATGCCGGACCCACGACCTGCCCCGTGTGGGGTCCACATCGACGAGCTTGGGTGAGGAAACGACTCCGAGTTGAGACTAGGCTAACCACGCGTGGAACCCTGGGCCCTTTACGACGGACTGTTGGCAGTCGCTCGAAAGCTCGGTCTACCCGTGCGTATCGAGGATCTGTCCCAGGCGGGGAGCGCGGGTGGCCTCTGTAAGCTCAAGGGGCAATATCTCATCTTAGTGGACGAAAGCGCGACCCTCGCGGAGCGGATCGGCTCATTGATCGGCGCTCTTGCCCAGGTCGACACCGAGGACGTGCAAATGGCGCCTGCGGTGCGGGACAAATTAGAGCAACGGCGGGACGTGTCTGTCGACGGGCCCCTGCCCCAGGTCACGCCCTCGACAGAGGAGGAGCCCCCGGCTCCCTCCGAACCCCCCGCTCCCCCTGGCCCCGGGCTGCGTTTCACCCGAAGAAACTCCTAACTCAGTCCCCGGCCCCCCACTGTTCCTAATTGCACCGCGAGTTGGGGCACGGTCGGCCACCCGGCGATACCGCCAAGATTCGTCGAACCCAGAGGAGCGCGCTCGGCGGCCCGGGCATGCGCGACCCACCGGCCGATGATCACGCATACCCGGGCTCCCAATTCTCCACATGAGTGTTATAGGGACGGCGCAACATGAAGAGCATCGAACGCGACGTCGCCTTGGCTCAACTCTCGACCATGGGAGTGGGCGGGTCCGCACAGTTCTTTTGCAAGGCCGAACGGGAGAGCGATCTACGCCGTGCCCTCGACTGGGCGGGTAGCCGCGGGCACGATGTGTTCATCCTCGGTGGCGGCAGCAACGTCGTCTTCGCCGATGACGGATTCTCCGGACTAGCCGTTCAGCTCTGCCTACGCGAAGTAGAATTCGAAGAGGCAGACGATCACGTCATCGTCACCGCCGGGGCCGGCGTTGATTGGGACACGCTCGTAGCTCAATGTGTGGAGCGTGACCTAGGAGGGCTGGAGTGCCTGAGCGGCATCCCGGGAAGCGTTGGTGCCACGCCGGTACAAAACGTAGGTGCCTACGGTGCCGAAGTGAGCGACACCATCGCGAAAGTTCGTGTGCTCGATCGCTCCCAGAAGCGGGGCGCCGAACTCTACCCGGACCATTGCCGCTTCGCCTACCGCGACAGCCTCTTCAAGAGTCACGAACCAGGCCGCTACGTGGTCTTGAGCGTCAGCTACAAGCTACCGAAAAATGGCTCCCCCGATGTGAAACACCCGGAGCTACAGAAACGGCTCGAGGAGGCCGGCATCGAGAAGCCGACGCTCGCTCAGGTACGCGAGATCGTGCTCGCCGCTCGCGCCGAAAAATCGATGGTCATCCGCGAGGGTGACGAAAACGCTCGCAGCTGTGGCTCCTTCTTCGTCAATCCCATCGTTAGCCGCGAAACGGCCGACAGCATTCGCGCATCCTGGACCGGCGAGGGCTCTATGCCCTGCTACGAGCAGCCGGACGGACGTCAGAAGCTGGCCGCCGGATGGCTCATCGAGCAGTCCGACATGCCCCGCGGAACGCGCGCCGGAAACGTCGGGCTCTCCAGTAAGCACGCCCTCTCCATCGTGTGTCACAACGGCGCCACATCCGCCGAAATCATCGAGTTAGCTCGCCGCGTGCGGGCCGCCGTAGATGCCCGCTTCGGTCTGGAACTGGAGCCGGAACCCCAATTCGTGGGATTCGCTGACCGCTGGCCGCTGGACGGCGACGACGACGACGATTGACCAGCAAATCCCAAGTTCGGGGTGCCGATTGAATACAGCGGGGTCGCTGCCCGTCATCAAGGGAGAGCCCAGTCCCGGATGCCGCCACAGTGAACTATTCCAGCCGCTCAGAGATTGCGTGCCTCACTGACCGCACCGAGTTAGCTCTTTGCCCAACGAAGAGGCGCCTCGAAGCGTCGGCTGCAGTGGTTTTTCCCTCGCTATCGGGGAGAGTCTCGCTAGCCTACGCGTACAGTTATCTGGAGACCTGATTGATGAACCGCAAAGTAACCGGACTTATTCTAGGCGCCGCCTGTGCCGCGAC
>SPKZ01007884.1_pt1 | contig 10284 bp, 12 predicted proteins | sample 2456571 | NCBI WGS metagenome assembly SPKZ01 (sample SAMN11192286, study PRJNA482655) | marine metagenome | biome: ENVO:00000447; feature: ENVO:00000244|ENVO:00000211|ENVO:00000569|ENVO:00002023; material: ENVO:00002151; isolation source: ocean water from marine abyssalpelagic zone ...
ATTAAGCATCCCGTCAACAACGAAACTGTGCCTCTGAAAGCCTAATCTGATTTTATTACTCGTTAGCAGATTTAAAGTTCATTGAACTGTTCTAGCCATTCGATAAATGAGTTTGATACCTTGGTAACGGTGCATAATTGTTGGTTAAAGAACCATACTGCGACATCGAATTGCTTGCTGGCACAATCGGCTAGTTTGAAACAAAACATATTGCCCTTACAATCCGATGCAAATAAAATGTGCCCCGATGGCATGCCGGTCATTTCATATAATTTTGATAAAGAAAAGATATCTTCTAAACTTAAAAAATCTTGCACTTCTGAAATTTCGACCCCTAAATCACAGATTTTAGTCAACACATTTGGTGTGTGAACCAAACCATAGGTCGCGATTAAATATTTGTATGAGTCTGGTAAAACAGCATTAAATTTTGATTCCAGCTCGTCAATATCATTTTTATCGATTGGGACCATCGAGTCTTTACTGCCCCAGTTTTTGACAAATAGATCGATACTATGCATTTTAAAATACTCCAAGCTAAGTAACTACTTAGTTTTTTTTAACCCCAGAAACTAAAAAAGACACCCGGAGGTGTCTTTTTTTCATCACGCAAAGAAGAATTACTTCTTAGCGCCAAGAGCGCCAAAACGCTTCTTGAAACGATCAACACGACCACCTGAGTCAAGAACTTTTTGCTTGCCGGTGTAGAATGGGTGACATTCTGAACATACGTCAAGTGCTAAATCTTTACCAAGCGTTGAGCCAACGTTGATTATATTACCGCAAGAACAAGTTGCCTTGATCGCGATGTATTCTGGGTGAATACCTTGTTGCATTAGATAGACCTTCTAATTAGTTCGCATCGCCATCAGACCCATAGTTGTGACACCACGGTAAGACACCATACGAAGTTATAAAACATAAAATAGGGCGCGAATTATATAGCAATCATTTTTAATATGCCAGTCATTTGAATGAAAAATCCGCTTCTATTTACTAACGAGGCAGATTACACTCAAGTCTATATTTTATTAACTACTTGGTACTCATGTCGCACGCTCTATTAGTCGAAGTTGCCCTTGCTATTCCCTTGCGTAAACAATTTAGTTATTTGTGCCCACTCGAATTTGAATTACCGGTGATCGGCAGTCGAGTGTGTGTGCCCTTTGGTAGCCGCAGCCTGACCGGTATTGTCACCGCCCACCTTGAACGTGGCGAGATTAACCTCAACAAACTCAAAGCGATCACCGACTGTTTAGATAGCGAGACATTGCAACCAAGCACGATGTTAAAAATGCTAAAGTGGGCCAGCAATTATTATGTCTATTCCTTGGGTGAGATTTACCAACAGGCATTACCGGTCTTATTACGTAAAGGCGCAAGCACCGATATTGTGCAACAGCAGGTATGGCAGTTAACACCATTAGGCAAAAGCACTGACAGTGAAACATTAATCAGGGCGAAGAAACAGCATCAGGCGTTTGAGCTATTCGAGCAACATCCGCCGCAAACGACCGAACAATTACGGCAACTAGACATTAGCGCGGCCACCCAAAAAGCCCTGCTGCAAAAAGAATTAATCGAACAAGTCAGTTTAGCCCTGCCCTTACCTTGCGCGTGGAATGAGCAACAGTTAAACAGCGATGATCGCCACCGTTTAAACCCCGAGCAGGCCATTTGTGTCGCGGCCATTAACGCCAAGGCTAGTTTTCAGACCAGTTTATTATTAGGGATCACTGGCAGTGGTAAAACCGAAGTGTATTTACAAGCGCTGGAATCGGTTATTGCAGCGGGTAAACAAGCGCTAATCTTAGTGCCAGAAATTGGCTTAACCCCACAAACTTTGCACCGCTTTCAAAGCCGCTTTAATGTCCCTATCGTGTTTTTACATTCCGGACTGAACGATAAAGAGCGGCTTGATGGCTGGCTAAGAGCGCGTGCAGGACAAGCGGCGATTATTATCGGCACTCGCTCGGCCATTTTTACCCCAATGGTCGCGCCAGGGATCATTATTGTCGATGAAGAGCATGACAACTCCTTTAAACAGCAGGATACTTTTCGTTATAACGCCCGTGATTTAGCGGTAGTGCGAGCACATTTAGAAAACATTCCGTTAGTGCTCGGCAGTGCCACGCCATCATTAGAAACACTGCATAACGCGAAATCAGGCAAATATCAGCTATTAAACTTAACCAAACGTGCCGCCAATGCCAGTGAGGCTTCCCATCAAATTATCGATATTAAAGGGGTGCAACTGCAAAGCGGGATGTCACCACAACTGCTTGAGCTGATCAAACATCATTTAACCCGTGGTAATCAGGTGATGTTGTTTTTAAACCGCCGCGGCTATGCGCCCGCATTGTTATGTCATGAATGTGGCTGGCTCGGTGAATGTCAGCGCTGTGATGCGCATTATACGGTGCACCAACGTTATCAATATATTCAGTGTCATCATTGTGGCTCGCAACATCCTTTACCTAAACAATGCCCCGATTGTAGTAGCACCCAGTTAGTGACTGCTGGAGTTGGTACCGAGCAATTAGAGCTAACCCTTAATGATTTATTTCCCGATTATAAAACGGTGCGGATTGATCGAGATAGCACCCGTCGCAAAGGTGCTCTAGATAAGTCGATAGCGGGTATTAACAACAACGATTATCAAATCTTAATTGGTACTCAGATGCTGGCTAAGGGCCATCACTTCCCCAATGTTACTTTAGTGGCCTTACTTGATGTTGATGGTGCTTTATTTAGTGCCGATTTTAGAGCCAATGAAAAACTGGCCCAACTTTATTTACAAGTGGCTGGTCGTGCCGGCCGCGCCAGTAAACCCGGCCAAGTCGTGTTGCAATCTCATCATCCCGAACATCAATTATTACAACGACTCAGTCAGGAGGGCTATTTGCCTTTTACTGAATCGGCATTAATTGAACGAAAAGCAGCACAACTGCCACCCTTTTGGCATATCGCTCTCTTGCGGATTGAGTCGCATGACAACACACAAATCCAACAGTTTATCGCCGAACTCAATAAACACAGTGGTCAGTTACTAGTGCAATTAAGCAGTAAGGAAACGCCAGTGCGTCAAATTGGCCCCATGCCAGCACCGATGGAACGCCGCGCCGGACGTTTCCGTTGGCAGGTCATATTTGAGTCATCAAAACGGAGTCAATTGCATAAGTTTGTTGTGATGTTAAGTGATCAATTAGCCCATACTAAATCAAACCGCTATGTCCGTTGGTCCCTTGATGTCGATCCAACCGATATGGTTTAGCTGAATTATGATAATTAATCAGAAAAACTTTAATTTATGTGCTATTACGAGCTAGTGACTACTGAATAATTGCGATAGACTTGAGCACAGCAGAGTCGACCAAGTATCGACTAATTTTAAACTATAAATATAGCAGTGAAAGAGCCCAATGAAAGAGAATATTCAGCAGTTACTTGAACAAACCGTCGCCATTTTAAAGCAGGAAAATATTTTACCTGCCGATGCCATGCCTCGCATTCAAGTCGACCGAACCAAGGATAAGTCTCATGGTGATTTCGCGACTAACTTGGCATTAATGACCGCCAAGCCTGCGGGCAAAAATCCTCGTGAATTAGCGCAACTCATTTGTCAGCATTTACCGCAATCGGCGTTTATCGAGAAAACTGAAATTGCTGGTCCGGGTTTTATTAATTTTTTCGTCGCCGACAATGCCCTAACCGATCAGTTAGAAGCGGCTTATGTTGATCCCGACTTAAATGTCACAAAAACGACTAGCCCACAAAACATCGTGGTTGATTACAGCGCGCCGAACCTGGCTAAAGAAATGCATGTCGGTCACTTACGCTCAGCGATCATTGGTGACAGTGTGGTTCGCACCCTAGAATTTCTAGGCCATCACGTTATTCGTCAAAACCACGTTGGTGATTGGGGCACTCAGTTTGGGATGCTACTCACCTATATGGAACGCTTGCAACAGCAAGGTGGTGAGATTTCGATGGAACTCCATAATCTTGAAAAATTTTATCGCGCGGCAAAGAAATGTTTTGATGAGGACGAAAGCTTCTCAACTCGTGCCCGTGAATTAGTGGTATTGCTGCAATCTGGCGATGCGCATTGTAAAGAGTTATGGCAACAGTTTATCGATATTTCATTGGCTCACTGTCAAGAGACCTACGATAAGTTAGGCGTTAGCTTAAGCCGTAGTGATGTTAAAGCTGAAAGCTCATACAACGATGACTTACAAAATGTGATTGACGATTTAACCCAGCAGGGCTTGTTGGTTGAAGATAATGGTGCACAATGTGTGTTTTTAGATCAATTTAAAGGCAAAGATGGCGATCCGCTACCAATTATTGTCCAAAAAACTGGCGGTGGCTTCTTATACGCGACCACCGATTTAGCGGCGATACGCTATCGTAAAAAGGTCTTAAAGGTCGATCGGGTGTTGTATTTTGTTGATGCTCGCCAAAGCCTGCATTTCCAGCAAATTTTCACTCTGGCTAAAAAAGCTGGCTTTGCGACCCACGCAATGTCTTTAGAGCACATGGCCTTTGGTACCGTGATGGGCGAAGATGGCAAGCCATTTAAAACCCGCTCTGGCGATGTCGCTAAATTAGCTGATTTACTCGATGAAGCACAGCAACGTGCTTACGACCTAGTGAAGCAAAAAAACCCAGACATGGATCAAGCGCAACTAAAAATCATTGGTGATGTGGTCGGAATTTCAGCAGTTAAATACGCTGATTTATCAAAAACTCGAACCAGTGATTACACTTTTAGCTTCGATAGCATGCTAAGTTTTGAAGGTAATACCGCGCCTTATTTATTATACGCATACACCCGTGTGGCCAGTATTTTTGCTAAAGCAGGTGTTGCCGCCGATAGCATTGAAGGTGAAATAATCCTGAATAGCGAGCAAGAAAAAGTCCTTGGTAACAAGCTAATGCAGTTTAACGATGCGGTAAACAATGTTGCGGCTAAAGGCTTGCCACACGTGATGTGTAGTTACTTATTCGAGTTAGCGGGTGCATTCTCTAGTTTCTATGAAGCTTGCCCAATTTTAATTGCCGAAGATCAAGCGGTCAAGAACAGTCGCCTTAAATTAGCGGCGTTAACGGCGAAAACCTTACAACAAGGTTTATCATTGCTTGGCATCAAAACACTAGAACGGATGTAATCAATGGCGGATTACGCTAAAAAAGGTAAGCCTAACTCGCCCGTTAAAGGGCGAAGTAAGAACAAAGGCAAAGGAAAGCCTGAACCTAAAAATAACGGACCACGCATTTGGTTCATGCTAGTGATGGCGGCTGCATTATTAGGCGGCTTCTTTTACTTTTTGTTTTATATTGATGGCAAGGCTGATGAAACACCGATTGTCGTGGCTGAAAAAAATGTTAAATCGGTAACAAAACCGACCTCGGCGCTACCTAAAGTACCAGCCAAGAAATGGCAATATATCGATCAGTTAAAAGACAAAGAAGTGATTATTGATGTCCCGGATCAACCAACGTCGAGCCATCAATATCGGGTACAATGTGCCAGTTACCGTAGCCAGCGCCAAGCTGATAGCCTTAAAGCAAAAATCGCTTTTCAGGGCTATGCAAGTTCCATAAGACAGGTTAAGGGCAGCAGCAGCGATTGGTACCAAGTATCGTTGGGGCCTTTTAAAACGCGGCGTCTCGCCGAAGCAGCCCGCCATCGGATGCAGCGCGCCCGGATTAATGGTTGCAAAATCTATTATTGGCAAGACTAAAACTAATATTAAGTTAATCAATTAGCATAAAACCAGAGCCCCTACGCTCTGGTTTTTTCTATTCCCCCTTGAAAAATCGACTATCATCCCCATTTTATAGTTATCATTTATCGGCTTTAAGCCCATTTAATTAAAGGACAGACAATGACTACTATTGTATCTGTACGTCGTGACGGAAAAGTTGTTATTGCTGGTGACGGACAAGTGTCACTAGGCAACACCGTCATGAAAGGTAACGCGCGCAAAGTTCGCCGTTTATATCACAACAAAGTGTTAGCAGGATTTGCTGGCGGCACCGCCGATGCTTTCACGTTGTTCGAACGCTTTGAAGCCAAGTTAGAAATGCATCAGGGCCATCTGACTAAAGCAGCTGTTGAGCTAGCAAAAGATTGGCGAACCGATCGCGGCTTACGTAAGTTAGAAGCGCTATTAGCTGTTGCCGATGAAACCGCCTCGTTAATTATCACGGGTAACGGTGATGTTATTCAGCCTGAGAATGATTTAATTGCCATTGGCTCCGGTGGGCCATTTGCCCAAGCTGCTGCCACCGCATTGCTTGAAAACACCGATCTAGACGCCCATGAGATTGCGACCAAAGCATTAACGATTGCCGGTAATATCTGTGTCTTTACCAATGGTAATCATACGGTTGAAACCCTAGATGTCGCTGAGAAGGAATAAACTGATGTCACAAATGACCCCAAGAGAAATCGTTTCCGAGTTAGATGCTCATATTATTGGTCAGCAAGACGCTAAACGTGCTGTGGCTATCGCCCTGCGTAACCGTTGGCGTCGGATGCAGCTTAACGACGAGTTGCGCCAAGAGGTTACCCCAAAAAACATCTTAATGATCGGACCAACCGGTGTTGGTAAAACTGAAATTGCCCGTCGTTTAGCCAAACTAGCGAACGCGCCTTTTATTAAAGTTGAAGCGACGAAGTTCACCGAAGTTGGTTATGTTGGTAAGGAAGTCGAGCAAATCATTCGTGATTTAGCCGATGTTGCGATGAAAATCACTCGCGAACAACAGATGAAAAAAGTGAAATTTGCCGCTGAAGAAGCTGCAGAAGAGCGAATTTTAGATGCTTTATTGCCACCAGCCAAAACTGGCTTTGACGATGACACGCCACCGACAGATAGTAAGACTCGCCAAATATTCCGTAAAAAACTCCGTGAAGGCGATCTCGATGACAAAGAAATTGAGTTAGATATCGCAGCACCACAGGTTGGCATTGAAATCATGGCCCCTCCGGGCATGGAAGAAATGACCAATCAGTTACAAGGCATGTTCCAAAACATGTCGAGTGTACCCACCAAAAAACGCAAATTAAAAATTAAAGATGCGTTAAAGGCAGTTCAAGAAGAAGAAGCAGCCAAGCTAGTCAATCAAGACGATTTAAAAGAACAAGCGATCGAAATGGCTGAGCAAAACGGTATTGTCTTTATCGATGAAATTGACAAAATCTGTAAGCGTGGCGAATCAACGGGTCCAGACGTTTCTCGTGAAGGAGTACAACGTGACTTACTCCCTTTAATTGAAGGTTGTACGGTATCGACCAAACACGGCATGATTAAAACCGATCATATCTTGTTTATTACTTCTGGTGCATTCCAGGTGTGTAAGCCTTCGGATTTAATTCCTGAGTTACAGGGCCGGTTACCGATTCGAGTGGAACTTAGCGCATTAACCAGTAATGACTTTATTCGTATTTTAACCGAGCCTAATGCTTCCTTAACCGAACAACATAAAGCGTTGTTAGGGACAGAAGGTGTTACGGTTGAATTCACAACCGACGGCATTAAGCGTATTGCTGAAGCCGCATGGCAAGTTAACGAACGGACCGAAAACATTGGGGCCCGCCGTTTACACACTGTGCTGGAGCGTTTAATGGAAGAGGTGTCTTACCATGCCTCAGATCGCAGTGGCGACACAGTGATTGTCGACGAAGTATACGTTAACAAACACCTTGGCGAACTGATTGAAAATGAAGATTTAAGCCGCTTTATTTTATAAATTAGCATTCACAACAGACGGTTTACCAGCCGTCTGTTACTTTTCCAATTGAATAATCAAACGTTCAATCATTAGCTCCAACCGCTTAATTTCCCGTACTGTCGACTGACGGTTCATTTCCATAAACACCCACATTTTCAATGCAATTAAAATAATGATCGCGATGGTTAATATCACTCCCCAGTATAATTTTGGCCCGATAAAATCAACCTTGGTCATAAAGAACTCATAGCCAGCCCAACATAAGACCCCCGTCACCACCAGCGCAACGAGAGTCACAACGACCACCCAGCCACCAAGTGCCCCTTTGTAAGCATTGGCAAGCATATTAAAAATACCAGGTTGACCAGCTAACATCGCATCAAGTTGCTGCGCCTCTTCCTCTAACTCTTGTTTAATTTTGTTATCGATATTCATCAAACTACTCCATTAATTTTCTTAATATATTACGTGCTCGGTATAGACGTGATTTTATGGTGCCACTAGGTATTGATAAAATTTGACTAATGTCAGCAAGGCTAAATTGTTCGAGATAAAACAAATGAATAACTTCGCGCTCCAATTGCGGTAACTTGTTAATCATCTTGATTAAACTAGTATTTTCGATATTGGTTTGGCAGGCAATACTGTCGACGTCATCGTCAGTATTACGTAACACTTCTCGCTGTTGGCGACGGAGTAGATCAATGGTTTGCCATCTTGTCATCTGGTAGATCCAAGGTTTAAACCCACGAGGATCATCTAGTCGCAATAAAGATTGACCGATCTTCAACCAACTATTTTGCACCGCATCTTCTGCAATTTGAGTATTCTGGCTAATCTTAAACGCAAATTGAACTAATTTAGGATGAAAATAACGACACAGACAATCCAGAGACTCCCGATCTCCCATTTGACTTTCCATCACCAGTAACTCAATTTGAGCTTGTTCCATTTAACATCTCACTTATCGATATTATCAACACTATTCTATAACGATCTGAAGTAAAAAAAGGTTCAAACAAAAAGAAAAATTAAACAAACAGCGATGTCAATTGATATAAATCAAGGTAAGAGACATTAATAACTTTATTATATCATCATTGATTTTAAACAATTTTATTAGTAATTATGATTCAATCAAACAGAATGAGACTGCATCCCAGCTCATCTTTGTTAGAGCTTAACTTTAGCAATGGCTTTAACGAAATGCTGTCTTTAGAAATGCTAAGGGTATACTCACCAGCGGTGGAATCTCTGGCAGGGAAGCCATTATTAGTCACAAATAAGGCATTTATTCGACTAAAATTAATTGAAAAAATTGCCGATAATGGCTTACGATTATTATTTAATGATGGTCATGACAGTGGGATTTTTGAGTGGCAAGATCTGTACTATTTAGCCAAAAACCAAGATCAGTTATGGTTGCAATATTTGAATCGATTAGCCAAGGCTAACCGGATCAAACAGCAAGCACTTACTCTTGAGATAATCTAACGTTTTGCGTACGTGATTCTTGAGTTATTTTGACGATATAATAAATATCGGCAACCACAATAAAGGCGTTTAAGACTAATACTGGCATCGCATCGATTAAGCCACCATAAATGGCGAACATTAGCGCGCCGATCAAATTCCAGATCCTCAGTTTAAGCATATCTTTTAACATCAATGAGTATGCAACCACAACCGACGCTGCAAACCCAAACCATTCAACACTACCCATTGCATCCATATTATATATCCACGATTAAATCTATTGATGAAATGGTAGCAACATCTCGCTTAACCTGCTAGCTAACAACATATTTATTGCAAGCGGGTGCAAATTTTAATCATCAGTTATGTGCGTAAGATCAAAAATAACACTTCACTTATTCAGTACTTAAGATAATATCATCATAGACTCATCATTGGAGCTTACTATGCAATATAACACCTCTGAACTTTGTGATATCTACCTCGACAGTGTCGACGTTGTCGAACCAATGTTTGCCAATTTTGGCGGTCGAAATTCCTTTGGCGGCGAAGTGGTGACGATAAAATGCCATGAAGCCAATGGTCAAATTCGTGATGTACTATCCCGTAATGGCGAAGGCAAAGTATTAGTGATCGATGGTGGAGGCTCATTACGCCGCGCTCTTGTCGATCTAAAGCTAGCAGAACTTGCCCTTGAGAATGATTGGGAAGGCATTATTATTTACGGTTGTATTCGAGATGTTGATTTGATTGATGAACTCGAATTAGGCATTCAAGCACTGGCGTCAATTCCGGTCCTAGCGAATGAAAGTAATGATGGCGAGCTCGATATGCCAATCAACTTTGGTGGCGTCACTTTTTTACCTGAAGATCATGTTTACGCGGATTCAACGGGTATCATTCTATCACCAGAACCGCTCGATTTAGAATAGAGAATACATGTCTTATTTAATACCAGCCACGACTGAAACGCTGAATCAGTACACCTCAATTCGCCCTGGCGAAACTCGAATTGGTCAGCAATTATTAACGCCGTCACCTCTGAATTTAACCGATAACTTAACC
>SPKZ01009907.1_pt1 | contig 10282 bp, 7 predicted proteins | sample 2456571 | NCBI WGS metagenome assembly SPKZ01 (sample SAMN11192286, study PRJNA482655) | marine metagenome | biome: ENVO:00000447; feature: ENVO:00000244|ENVO:00000211|ENVO:00000569|ENVO:00002023; material: ENVO:00002151; isolation source: ocean water from marine abyssalpelagic zone ...
ACGATCCCCGAAGTGCCGGGGCTCGAGACGACGTCCGACTTCATCGGCGTGGCGTTTCACGGCATGTCGGTCTCTCATATCGATGCGCTGTGCCACGTCTTCGTGAAGGAGCAGATGTACAACGGCTTCCCGGCAACCGACGTAAAGAGCACGGGCGCGCTGCGCAACAGCATCATGGCGGCGAAGGACGGCATCGCCTCGCGCGGTGTCCTGCTCGACATCCCGCGCCTGCGAGGCGTCGAGTGGCTCGAACTCGGCACCGCCATCGAACCCGACGAACTGGAAGCCGCCGAGGAAGCCCAGGGCGTGCACGTCGACGAGGGCGACATTCTGCTTGTCGCGACGGGCCGCGACGCGCGCGGCCGGAGCCAGGGCCGCTGGTCGGCGCTCTCCGGCATGGCCGGCCTGCACTCGACCTGTGTGCCGTGGCTCCACGAGCGGCGAATCGCCGTGCTGGGCAGTGACGGAATCTCCGACGCGATCCCGGGGCCCGGGGTGGAGGGGTGGCCGATGCCGCTCCACCAGTGTTGCCTCGTGGCGATGGGCGTGCACCTGCTCGACAACCTGCGGCTCGACCGCCTCGCTGCGGCGTGCATCGAACGCGAGCGTTGGGAGTTCCTGCTGACGATTGCACCGCTACGGGTCGAGGGGGGCACCGGGTCACCCGTCAATCCGATCGCGGTGTTCTGAAACCGCGACAGCAATCAGAGGCGCGAGCCAACACCGTGAACCTTGCCGCCAGGAGACCTCCATGCCCACCTCCCACGGTCGCCTCCAGGACCGGATCGCGGTCGTCACGGGCGGCGCGCGGGGCGTCGGCGCCGAGATTGCCCGCCTCTTCGTGGCCGAGGGCGCGCGGGTCGCGCTCCTCGACATCCTGGACGACGAGGGACAGGCAACAGCCGAAGAACTCGGGGATGCGGCGCGCTACCAACACTGCGACGTCTCTCGTGAGGCGGATTGGGCAGCCGCCATGGAGGCGGTACTCGACTGGGGCGGCCGCCTCGACGTGCTCGTGAACAACGCCGCCGTGCTGCATCTCGATTGGCTCGAGAACACGACGGCGGCGGACTACGAGCGCCTCTTCCGCGTAAACGAGCTGGGCGTCTTCTTGGGGGTGCGCTCGGCCATCGCGCCGATGCGCGCGGCGGGCGGCGGCTCGATCGTGAACATCTCCACCGTCGACGCCGCGCTGCCCTCGCCGCTGACGGTTGCGTACTCGGCTACCAAGTTCGCCGTGGAAGGAATCACGCGAGTGGCTGCGCTCGAGCTGCGAGCCGACAAGATCCGCGTGAATGCGGTGAACGCGGGCTTCGGAAGCAAGCATCTCGTGATGGAGGCGACCGGTGGGTTCCAGCCACCCCAGGCGGTGATCGAGGCCCACGACAAGCCGGAGGAGATCTCGGCGGGCGCGCGAACGGTGCTGTTCCTGGCTTCCGATGACAGCTCGATCGTGACGGGCGCGTCGCTTGCGGCAGACCACGGCTTTGCGGCCGGGATGCCCTTGCCGAAGCGTTGATGCTGCCACGCCGACCCCGAGCCCAAAGGCGCTGTAACGTCTGACCCATGGCCAACGAAATCGACGTCACACCGCTTCGAGAAGCGGCCGCCGAAGAGATCGCCAACGGGCTCACTGCCTGCCAGCTCGCCGTGGGCCGAGAGGGCGAGATCGTCTGGACGGAATCCTTCGGTACCGCCGATCCCGAGACGCGCTTCGGCGTCGCATCCGCCACCAAGCCGATCGTCGCCTCGGCGATCTGGTTGCTGATCGGCGACGGCCTGCTCGACATCAGCCGACCCGTCGCCGACTACGCTCCCGAGTTCGGAGCCAACGGCAAGCATGCGGTGACCGTCGAGCAGGTGCTGCTGATGATCTGCGGCTTCCCGAGCGCGATGATGGGCCCGCTCGAAGGCGCCGACCCCGAGCGCCGGATTGCGCGCCTGGCCCAGTGGGAACTCGAGTACGAGCCGGGCACCCAGTACGTCTACCACGGGGGCTCCGCTCACTGGGTGTTGGCCGAGCTGATCGAACGACTCGGCGGCCTCGACTTCCGCGACTTCGTCGAGCAGCGCGTCACGCAGCCGCTCGGCCTGCCGCGCGTGCTCGGCATCCCGCGCGCCGAGCAGACGAAGATCGCGCAGCTCTCGGGACCGGCACCGAGCAACCGGGCCTTCGACTACGGGGAAATGATCGAAGCCGGGGTCCCGGGTGGCGGCGGCGTCATGACGGCCTCCACGCTCGCACTCTTCTACCAGGCCCTCCTCCACAATCCAGGCGGCTTGTGGAAGGCCGACGTGCTCGAGGACGCCACCACGAACATCCGCTGCACGCTCCCCGATCCGCTGATGAACCTGCCCGCCAACCGCACGCTCGGCGTGGTGATCGGCGCCGGCTTCGGAACCACCTGGGGGAAGTCGCCGACCGCCTTCGGCTGGCCCGGCGCCGGCGGCCAGATCGGCTTCGCGGAGCCCGCAACCGGGATCTCGTTCTCGTTCCTGCAGGCCGGCGATCCCGACCAGACGAGCCAGTTCGGCCGCGCGCTCAAACTGTCGAGCCTGGCTCTCGGGCTAGGGAGCTGAGCGACACGCCCGGCGCCCCATCGCTTCGCCAGCGGCCGGCAGTTGAGCCGAGGGTACAGACGACACTACAATCGCGGTTCGGACGGTTTCGCCGCCCGCCCCGTCAGGAGGCTCCCATGCGCACCGATCTCTGCGATCTCTTCGGCATCGACGTTCCGATCTTCGCGTTCAGCCACTGTCGAGACGTCGTGGCTGCGGTCACGAACGCCGGCGGGCTGGGAGTGCTGGGCGCCCTGGCCTTCTCGCCCGAGCAACTCGAACTCGAACTCAGGTGGATCGACGACAACGTCGACGGCAAGCCCTACGGCGTCGACACCGTGATGCCCATGAGCTACGCGGGCAAGGACGAGGGCCTCGGCAAGGCCGACGCGGACACGGGCAAGGTCGACGCCAGCGCCTTCAAGGACATGATTCCCGAAGAGACCAAGAAGTGGATCGAGCGGGTGCTCGAGGAGTACGAGGTGCCGCCGCTGCCCGAAAGCGCGCGCGGCGGCAGGGGCTCCGGGGTCGGCGGCAGCAGTGGGCTCCTCGGCTGGACCGATGGCGGCGGACGCAACCACATCGAGGTCGCCCTTCGGCACGAAGGCGTCAAGCTGCTCGTGAACGCACTCGGCCCGCCGCCCAAGGACATCATCGAGCTGGCCCACGAGCACGGCGTGAAGGTCGCGGCGCTCACCGGAGCCGTCGAGCACGCGCTGCGTCAGAAGCAGGCCGGCGTCGACATCATCGTCGCCCAGGGAACCGAGGCCGGCGGCCATACCGGCGAGATCGGCTCGATGGTCCTGATTCCCGACATCGTCGATGCGGTGGCACCCACGCCCGTCCTCGGCGCCGGCGGCATCGCGACCGGCCGCCAGGCGGCCGCTGCCATGGCGCTCGGCGCATCGGGCGTCTGGACCGGCTCGGTCTGGCTCACCGTCGACGAGGCGGACGCCTCCCAGCTCCTGAAGGACAAGCTCTTCAGCGCGAAGCCCAAGGATGCCGTGCGCTCCCGCTCGCTGTCGGGCAAGCCGGCGAGGCTCCTGCGAACCGGCTGGACCGAGGCCTGGGAGCGGGAGGACTGTCCCGGAACCTTGCCGATGCCGCTGCAGTACATGGCGTGTGCCGAGGCCCAGGCCCGCATCGGCATGGCGGCGCGCAAGGAAGGCTCGAAAGCGCGCGACCTGATCGGGATGCCGGTCGGGCAGGTCGTCGGCCGCATGACCCAGGAGATGAGCTCCAAAGACGTCATCTACCAGTTCATCGACGAGTTCATCGAGGTGGTGGATCGGCTGCAACAGACCCTCGACGCGGCCGACGCGAAGTAGGTACACCCTGTAGAAACGGGGAGTTCCGCTCCTCCAGACGCTCAGCGAGGCCCGGGCTCCGTTATTGACATCCATGTCAATCCGATGGATTGTCCCGAGTTCGAACGACACTCACCCCTCGGAGACCCCATGAATTTCGACTTTTCGGAGGAGCAGAAGCTCCTCCAGAAGACGGCGCGTGATTTCCTCGCCGAGCACTCGCCGCTGACGGTCTGCCGCGAGATCCTCGAGTCGGATCAGCCCTACTCCCAGGCGCTCTTCAAGGCCACTGCCGAGATGGGCTTCCAGGGCACCGTGATTCCGGAAGAGTACGGCGGCGCCGGCTTCGGACATCTCGAGCTGGCCGTCGTCGCCGAAGAACTCGGTCGCGCCGTCGCACCGGTTCCGTTCTCTTCCAGCGTCTACCTGGCAACCGAAGCGATCCTGCTCGCGGGGTCGGACGACCAGAAGCAGCAGTATCTGCCGAAGCTCGCGTCCGGCGAGGCGATCGGAACCCTCGCTGTCGTCGAGAAATCGGGACAGAACGGCACCGAGGGCGTCGAGGCATCGTTCAAGGACGGCAAGCTCTCCGGTACGAAGCTGCCCGTCCCGGACGGGGACGTGGCCGACTTCGCGATCGTCGCCGCGCAGACGAAGGACGGGCTCGCGCTCGTAATCGTCGACCTGGACGGGGACGGCATAACGCGCAAGGCCGTCGGCTCGTTCGATCCCTCGCGGTCGCTGGCACAAATCGAGTTCACCGACGCCCCGGCCAGCTTGCTGGGCGACCCGGGCGCGGCCGAGGCCATCCTCGAGAAGGTCTTCGACCGGGCTGCAGTGCTGATCGGCTTCGAGCAGCTCGGCGGGGCCGAGCGGGCGTTCGAGATCACCAAGGAGTTCATGCAGGGCCGCTACGCGTTCGGTCGTCCGATCGCGTCCTTCCAGGCCCTCAAGCACCGACTCGCCGACCTGTGGTGCGAGATCCAGCTCACCCGCTCGAACTGCTACTACGGGGCCTGGGCTCTCAGCAACGACGCCGAGGAGCTCGGGATTGCGGCCTGCATCTCCCGGATCGCAGCCTGCAAGGCCTACGACCTCGCCGGCGTCGAGATGATCCAGCTGCACGGGGGCGTCGGATACACGTGGGAGTACGACTGCCACCTCTTCTATCGCCGGGCCAAGTTCCTTTCCGTGGTCATCGGCAGCCCGGCCAGCTGGAAGCACAAGCTGGTCTCTCGCCTGCAAGCCCAGAACGCAGCCTGACGACAGCATTCGATCGGAGACGATGATGGACTTCAACGACACCCCCGAAGAAGAGGCGTTCCGCAACGAAGCCCGAAGCTGGCTCGAGGCAAACGCCAAGCTGAAGGACCTCAACGACCCGGGAGAGGATCTGCTGGGTGAACGCTCGTCGCCCGAGGTCATCCGCGACTCCCAGGCTTGGCAGAAGCAGAAGGCCGAGGCCGGTTGGGCGTGCATCACCTGGCCGAAGGAGTACGGCGGCCGAGAGGCCACGTCGATCCAGAGCGTGATCTGGGGACAGGAAGAGGGAAAGTTCCAGACCCCGCCGAACGTCTTCGGCATCGGTCTGGGGATGTGCGGTCCGACGATCCTCACCCATGGAACCGAAGAGCAGAAGCAGCGCTGGGTTCCCGAACTCCTGTCGGGAGAGAAGATCTGGTGCCAGCTCTTCAGTGAGCCCGCTGCCGGATCCGATCTCGCGGGCCTGCGCACCACCGCGGTGAAGGACGGCGACGACTGGGTGGTCAACGGCCAGAAGATCTGGACGACCGGCGCTCACTACTGCGATTGGGGAATCCTGGTCGTACGAACCGACGCGAACGTCGCGAAGCACGCGGGCCTCAGCTACTTCGTCGTCGACATGCGGGCCCCCGGCATCGAGATACGCCCGATCGTGCAGATCAACGGCGGCAAGGGCTTCAACGAGGTCTTCTTCACCGACGTGCGGATCCCGGATGCGAACCGACTCTCCGAGGTGGGCAACGGTTGGGCTGTCGCGATCACGACACTGATGAACGAGCGTGCATCGATCGGCGGGGGCGGTGCCGGCGGCGGCGTCAGCGACTTGCTCGAGATGGCCGAGAACACCGAGGTCAACGGCAGGCCGGCGATCGAGGATTCGGCGGTCCGAGAGAAGATCGCCGACCTCTACACCCGCAGCCGGGGCGTGCAGTACACCGGCTACCGGACCCTGACGGCCCTCTCGCGGGGGACGACACCCGGCCCGGAAGCCAGCCTCGGCAAGCTCGTCGGCGGCGCTCTCGCCCAGGACATGTCGGCCTTCGGAATCGAGTTGGCCGGCGTGACCGGTGCCACCCTCGACGACGACATCACGCCGAGCGACTCGCTCTGGCAGGACATGTACCTCTCCATCCCGGGCCTGCGCATCGCGGGCGGCACCGACGAGGTGCTGCGGAACATCATCGCGGAGCGCGTCCTCGGCCTGCCGCCGGAAACCCGGCCCGACAAGGGCATCGCGTTCAAGGACATCCCGACGGGTCCCGCGAACTAGAACACCCCAGGTCCTCCACGAGAAGCCCGGGCCGCCTTCGCGGTCCGGGCTTCTCCATCTCCGGGCCGACTCGATCTCGGGAACCTTCAGCAGCGATCACGAAGGACCGATGAAGCTGCCAGCAAGGGCGATCCCAGCGAGCCCAGACCGGTGTCACGCTAAGATCCTGCGCGCTCGGTTCAGCCCGGAGAATCCATGGACTCCACCCGCCTCGGCCCCGAACACCGCGCGCAGTCCTTGCGGCGCATGCGCGACGAGGTGTTCGACGTCGCGATCGTCGGCGGCGGCGTCACGGGAGCTGGAGCCGCTCTCGACGCAGCCACTCGCGGGCTGAGCGTGGCACTGATCGAGCAGCGCGATTGGGCGGCGGGCACCTCGAGCCGCTCGAGCAAGCTCATCCACGGCGGTCTTCGCTACCTCGAACAGGGTGAGGTCGCGCTCGTGCGCGAGGCTCGGCGCGAGCAGAGCCTGATGCTTACCCGGCTGTGCCCGCACCTGGTCACGCCGGTGTCCTTCCTGCTGCCTCTCGACCCGCGCGCCAGCCGCAGGCTCTGGCAACGACCGTACTACGGTGCCGGCATCGCGCTTTATGAACTGCTGTCCGGCCGCCGCGCGCTACCCCGACATCGTCACTGGTCTCGCAGCGGGGCGCTCGAGCGCTTCCCGGGCCTGCGCGCGGATGCCCTGGCCGGCGCCATCGAGTACTCCGACGCGATCGTCGACGACGCCCGCCACACCCTCACGCTCGCACGAACCGCTGCGCGTTACGGCGCCGCACTGGCGACGAGCGTCCGGGCCGAGGGTTTCGTCGATACGGGGAGCAGCGTCACCGGCGTCCGCGCCCGCTGCCTCGAGACAGGCGAGCAGTTCACCGTCTCGGCGCGGCGCATCGTGAATGCCACCGGTGTCTGGACCGACGACGTACAGGACATGGCGGGCCGCGGGAGAATCCACGTGCGCGCGTCGAAGGGCATCCATCTGGTGGTTCCCCGGGACCGCATCCGCGGGGAAGTCGGGCTGATCCTGCGCACGGTTTCGAGCGTCCTCTTCGTGATCCCCTGGAAGCAGCACTGGATCATCGGCACGACCGACAGCGATTGGAATCTCGACCTGGCCCATCCGGCTGCCAGCGCCCGGGACGTCGATTACCTGCTCGAAACCGTGAACGAAGTGCTCGCCGATCCGATCTCCCGGAACGACATCGAGGGAATCTACGCCGGGCTGCGTCCGCTCCTGGCCGACGAGGACGACGCAACCAGCAAGCTGTCTCGCGAGCACGCGGTCTCCGAGTCCGTCTCGGGACTGATCACCGTGGCCGGCGGGAAGTACACGACCTACCGGATCATGGCGCGAGACACGATCGATCTCGTGGCGCGCGAGCTTCCCAAGAAGGTGCCGCCGTGCTGCACGGACGAGACGCCGCTGCTCGGCGCCGAAGGTTATTGGGGAGCCTGGAACCGCCGCGAGGCCCTCGCGTACGAATCCGGCCTGCACGTCAGCCAGGTCGAGCATCTGCTGTCCCGCTACGGGTCGCTCACCCGCCAGGTTCTCGAGCTCGTCGGCGAGCGACCCGAGCTGGGAGAACCCCTCGAAGGCGCTCCCACCTACCTCGCCGCCGAGGTCGTCTACGCGGCGTCCCACGAGGCGGCCCTCCACCTGGAAGACGTCCTGACGCGCCGGACCCGGATCTCCGTCGAGACCTTCGATCGAGGACTGCGTGCAGCGCCCGCGGCCACACGACTGATGGCACGCGAGCTCGGCTGGGACGAAGCCACGGTGAGGCGGGAGATCCGCCACTACCAGCTTCGCGTGGACGCCGAGCGCGAATCCCAGGAGCAACTCGACGATCTGAGCGCCGACGCCACACGCCTGGGTGCACCGGACGTGCGGATGGGCGATCTGCGCGCGCCCGAGGTCATCGAACTCTCCCGTCGTCAGCGCTAGCGCCGGGGCGTGCCGACGGCCTCCGGTCGCGGACCGCGGGGGCGGGCCGCTCCATTGAACGCACCCCCTGGACCGCTCTGACCGTTCCGTGACCACGAGGTGCCCGACTTTTGGGCAGACCCGACGCGCACACCGCCCTGCCGGAGGCTCTAGAGCACGCGAGGCTGCTTTCGCATGCGCCGTCCATGGCACAGGAGTTGCTGCTCCGGAGCACGACTGGCCTGCCCTGGCGAGTCTCGGGCCAGATCTCCGTCAAACCCCGGCCCGGATCGCTTGGAGGATCCACCCGATGCGCAATCGAATCCGTGGGCTGTTCACCAGCCTCGCGGTGACGCTCGTTCCGCTGCTGTTCCCCGCCCGAGCCATGGCGGAAGACGCGATCAGTCCCGGAGATACCGCCTGGATGTTGACGAGCAGCGCGCTCATCCTGCTGATGACCCTGCCGGGCCTGGCTCTCTTCTACGGGGGCTTGGTTCGCACCAGGAACATCCTGTCGGTACTGATGCAGTGCATGATCACAGCGGCCGTAATCGGGGTCCTGTGGGTCATCGTCGGATACAGCCTCGCCTTCGATGAGGGCAACGCCTTCGTGGGCGGCCTGGGCATGCTGGGGCTGAGCGGAATCGGCCCCGACTCCGTTTCGGGAACCATTCCCACCTACGTATTCGTGATGTTCCAGGGGATGTTCGCGATCATCACGCCGGCGCTGATGCTCGGTGCGTTCGCAGAGCGGATGAAGTTCAGCGCCTACATCGCCTTCATCGTACTGTGGGTACTGATCGTCTACTGCCCGCTGGCCCACATGGTCTGGGGGCCGGGCGGTTGGATCGGCGCTGACCTCGGCGCCAAGGACTTCGCCGGCGGACTCGTCGTGCACATGTCGAGCGGGTTCTCCGCCCTGGCCGCAGCGATCTACATCGGTAAGCGACGTGGCTTCGGGAGCGAGCCGATGGCTCCGAACAGTCTGCCCCTCACCGTGATCGGCGTGTCGCTTCTGTGGGTCGGCTGGTTCGGCTTCAACGCGGGCAGCGCACTGGAAGCAAACGGCACGGCCGGCCTGGCATTCCTCACGACCCAGACCTCCGCAGCGACCAGCGTCTTGGTGTGGACGATCATCGAGTGGATCCACCGCGGCAAGCCCACCGTGCTCGGGGCCGCAACCGGCGCCGTGGCCGGCCTCGGCGCCATCACGCCCGCTTGCGCCTTCGTCGGTCCGATGGGCGCAATTGCGGTGGGCGCAGTTTCCGCGGGGCTCTGCTACACGGCCGTCACGCTCCTCAAACCGGCTCTCGGCTACGACGACTCCCTCGACGTCTTCGGCGTCCACGGGATCGGGGGTGCCTGGGGCGTGCTCGCAACAGGCATCTTCATCGCCGACTTCGCGCTGGACGGGGTAAGCCGAGGTGAGCAGGTCATCAAGCAGCTCATCAGCATCGGCTTCACCGCAGTGTTCGCAGTGGTCATGAGCCTCATGATCCTGGCCGTGCTGAAGACGGTCCTCGGCGGTCTGCGAGTCAGCGAAGAAGCAGAGCACGAGGGCTTGGATCTCTCCGAACACTCGGAGACTGCCTATGGCTCGTACTCACCCAACTGATTCCACGCAATCCGGCGGGGCCGCGGGCTTTCGGGCCCCCGGCCCCGTGGATCGACCCGGAGAAGCCGAATGAAGCTGATTGAAGCGATCATCAAGCCCTTCAAGCTCGACGACGTGCGCGATGCCCTCCAGCAGGTCGGCGTGCGGGGGCTGACTGCGACAGAAGTGAAGGGCTACGGCCGCCAGAAGGGCCATACCGAGCTCTACCGGGGTGCCGAGTACGTCGTAGACCTGCTGCCGAAGATCCAGATCGAAATCGCCGTGCGGGACGCGGATGTAGACAAGGTGGTGGACGCAGTCATCAGCAGCGCCAGCTCGGGCAAGATCGGTGATGGCAAGATCTTC
>SPKZ01019952.1_pt1 | contig 10282 bp, 8 predicted proteins | sample 2456571 | NCBI WGS metagenome assembly SPKZ01 (sample SAMN11192286, study PRJNA482655) | marine metagenome | biome: ENVO:00000447; feature: ENVO:00000244|ENVO:00000211|ENVO:00000569|ENVO:00002023; material: ENVO:00002151; isolation source: ocean water from marine abyssalpelagic zone ...
GTTTTTTAGGTTTATATCTTTTACTTTCCTTCTTATAAACTTCTCTGTGATGCGGACAAAAAACAAGGTCGAGATTGAATTTTGGATGATTTTTTTTGAACCATCGGGCAAAATGCGTAACATTTCCATGAGTATCTCGATATGACTTCTGTATTTCCAAATACAACTGATTGGTACGACTGATTTTATGGCGCTTGCTATAATATCTGTCGATATAATCTAACGCCGTACCATAAAGGCGATTCATAATAGACTCCGGCAAAGCAATAGCTTGCTTACCGTTCCCTTTTTTTTCACAAGCATGATCTTTGCCAAACTTTTTATGCGAACCAATGTTACGGCCTATAAGCCCCAGTATAAAAAAAAGCTTTAAAATCCCGGACACACGTTCTATCGAGGCTAAGGAATATTTTTTTATCTTTAAATTTGTGCAAACTCACGATAAATTACATCATCATCCAACTTAGACCAATCAACATGCCCTAAAACAGAGGAAATTATTACAAGAGCATCAACCAAATTGATAATACTCGATACAGCTATGCGTTTCTTGTACTTGATGATTTTAAACAGTGTCAGCTGAATTTTAGGCCGGAAGACACGCTTAATGCCCTTAAAACTTACTATTTTCTTTGTCTTCAGACCGGAAGCTATCACCCCTTTGAAATTCCATTCATCATCAAAAACCCTTGAGCGAACACTACCATCAGCATTCAAAACTACTGGAAGACTATGCTCTTGTTTTGTGCCAGTCAGTTCTTTTAAATGTGTAAAATCAATCAAGACACTTTTACTTAAGACCATCCGTAAACTCCTAATATATCTTCCAATGCAAATTCATCATTCCATAAGGGATGAGGCTTCCGTTTATTCATTTCTTCCGCTTCCTGATATTTTTTGTCGTGCTCATTTTTAAGGCGCAGTAGGATATCACCCACTTTCTCCACAACCTCTTTCAGACGACCTCCGGGGTGACTGTTAATACTATTCATCGTCAATTTTTCAAAAATTGAGTCTCGTAACGAAAGTAATTTATGGATCTCTATCACTTCAACAACTATTGCGTGAGCAGCACAGCCAAAGCAATCCCAAAAATCGGTGCAGGTATCCACGATGCTCGTATGTTTCCGATATTCACCTTGCACCTGCTTCACTTTTTTCATCGCTACTTGGGTATTTTTCTGGCAATTACCACTCGGCGTCTCTAAGAGCTCTTGTTTTCGTCGTGCCTTATAATCAAAATCTGACAACGGGTCGATAAACAGGGTTTCATGCTCACTGATAGCGGCCTTTTTATCTTTGCCTTTGGCCATATCGAACTGAACAAGAAAGGTCGCGCCTAACCGCTTTTGGTGAGTCTCCTCGGCGCCAAATAAGTATTCTTGTTCCACAGTGTCGTTATTACTGTTGTTAGCCTCAGCCACGGTTGCTATATCCCCGATGGCACGAAATAACTTGTCAGAGCGAGTTTTTCGGTAAATGGATGAGGTGATATGTGCAAAACCATAAGGGACTAGAGCCTTATTTATCTCTCTATGCGGTTGAATATTAATTCCCCCGTAAAATCTAATCTCATAAGACTTTGAAAAAAAAGGAAATACGGGATCGTCATCAGATATGGCGCGGCCATTCCGTGTCAGCAGTTGCTCTGAGCAACGTAACCAAGCATCAAAAAAATCTTTGGATCGTTTGGTAAAGCCAATCTCATTCGATTGACCTTGATAGAGCGCCCGCCCCTTGATACTGTCTAATTGATAATAATCTCCAACCCCCTTCTTAAATCCAGGCTTAACATCTTTTCGGGTTAAGTTAAAAAGTGGTGAAGGATTAATACCGGTAAACATATAGGTGAGCATGATGGCATGTTTAACCAGTATATTTTCCCAAGAGCCATTAGGTAGGTTGACTCGCTTCTTAGCAATCCCTCGTTGAATATTGATTTGTTTTTCGGTCCAGCCTTTAGTTGCCAAATAATTTTCATCAAAATGAGGGCAGATATCAGGTATTACTTCGTTGGTTAAACACTTCACATAATAGAGATAGCCCTTCATTAACTGTTTTCCGACCCGCACGTATTTTTTATCGTTTATTGTGGCATGGGGGACAAGATCATCCCTACTATTAATTACAGGTAAGCTCTGCGCCAGTTGATGTTTCCCGAGGGCTTTGAGCACAAAACTGATAGCAGCCTTTCGTTGTCCCGCACTACCACTAACCAGACGATTCGCATCCATCTCTGCAAACAGATAACTCATATAATCATCAATGGTCGGTTGATTAAATAACACCATGCGGTTTTTTTTATCGCACCATCGTATAAATGTAATCAACTCTGAGAATATACTTTTAGTCGAAGAGGTAATCTTTTCATTTAATATCTCATGCATCATATCAATGACTTCATCACGCTGCATATTGATAAGTACCACCTCTTTATGAAACACACCCTTTTGAGTTTTAGGACATCCTTGATATCTCATTCGTTTAAAATGGCACTTGCCACGAGTTGTTTGTATCATTAGATTTTCAAAATAGGAATCGTCCTTTCGCGGGGTAGGTTTTAACTTATCCTCAGCAGCAATCGTGGAGCCTTTCGGCTTGTCGCTGACGGCATTGATACGTCGTGTTTTACGCTTATTAAACGCCATTACTTGGTCTCTTCAAGGTCAAACTCTTTCTCGTACATCTCGAATAAGAAATCTGTAACATGCTCAGAGATTTCGTGGCCGGAACCTGCATTGGTCGCCTGTTTTAAATAGCTCGCTGTAGTATCAGGGTCTAAATGTCCCATCTGCAATTGCAATTCAGAAAGTGCATCCCCATATTTAATCCCGCTATTTATAAGACAACGCAAAAGACCCACAGCAAAGGTTGGACGTAAGTTATGCTGTTTGTGATGAAAGTCAGGATCTGTTTGCTGCACAGTAGTGCGGATTTCCGCCCAGCGTGATGTCGACGTATCTTTGCTGTATGGCCCACCAGTATTAGTTAAGAACAAATAAGTGGGTTCATTTATGATGTCACTAAGCTTATCTTTTGGCACCGGAATTCCTTTGCTATCGCAATCGCTTTTTAGCTTTTCTGCCTTTAGCTTTGTTTTATTCTCATACTTTTTGCGCCGTTTGATGTGACGAGCGGATTGTATATACTCGTATAAACGTTTCATCAGGCGTGCTGGAAATTTTACCGTCCTGGCATCATCATTTTTAGTATAAATCCCATTAGATGGCGCAATGTATACCGACACCCGATTCAGCTTCATTTCGCGTTCAGACGGCAACTTGATGTGATTTTCTCGCAAGGTATTGGTTTCTTCTCGTCTCATACCTACATAGCGCATGACCAAACACATTAATGCATACTCTATAGATAATGATGTTTCTTGATACCGTCCATTACTGCCCTTTTTCAACACCCTTCTTTTAACACGAACTAAATTATCTACCGCATCCCACTGCTCGTCAGATAAAGCCATTAGAGGGCGCTCTGTTATATCTTTTTTTTGTCGAGCAACCCTTAGCCGTAGATCTGTACTATGAATATAAATTTTTCGGTATTTTTTCATTGAAGAGGTATCGGCATTGATAAATTGTGTCAGTACCTCATGTACCATAGGCGGGTTATCAAAAGTAAATCCTTTCGACATGTAATGCATGTAAAAATTCTTTACAACATTCATATAATGTTTGGCGGTATTTGGAGATAAATGCGTTTCTAAATTGCAAGACTTAACAGCATCTTCTAAATAGGTTTTAAACTTGTAGGTTGGTCTGTTGGCTTGTCTAATTGGGAAATCGTCCCAGGGTTGGTTGTCCCAATCCAGCAGTTTTGTAAAGTATTGGACAAGACCATTACTCGCAGAGCCCGTATCTTTTAAATTTTTGTTAATCTTTAAATTGATCAGATAATTGTTGGCTGGAACAATGGGAAAGTAATCGACTAACTCGCCAGACTCCGTCTCCGTTTCTAAATAATAAAGTAGCCTAATTTTATCAATAAGCTGCCCTTTACCTTCACTCTGTGCATATTCAGTCTGCGTTTCACCGTTTTCATCAATAAAGATTTTGGGCGTACGAAAGTCTATGCCTTTTAACTCATGACTAACTACTTCTAACATAGTTTTCACTTCATTTTTCACTGAGAATCCTTTCCTTACTTCTTTCCTTTAGTGCCAAATAAGAGCCCTACTATGTAAAAAATACAATATAAATAAAATCGTATTCTTTGTTGAAGTGAGTTCTCTTATCGGTAATCGTCTCAGTTTGTTTTAAAAAGTCATCTTTAAAAACATGGCTGAGTCGATATAAATATATTACCCTCAAATTGCACAAAAGTTAAACAACTTTATTGTTATAACTTATGACTAAAAACAGTAGCTCGCACACTACTCTTAAATATTTTTTTAGAAAGTCTGGAAGACCAATTAATATAAAGGGGAGTGTTATTTGATTCATAACGCAGTGGTAAAACATTAAAGTATTTTTGAAATATTCAAATTTGGATCATAAAAATTAGGAAAGCGGAAGAAAATGCTTTAAGACATAGATATTGTAATTGATTGAATAACTAACATCATATACAGATCTTTTAACTCGGTTTGGGGCACAAAGCAACTTAGAATTTATTGTGCCAATGTTGGTTTAGTAATTAGGTTCTGTATGGCAAAGTGATAAAATTAACGCCACATAACTGCGCCAGTTATGTGGTCCGATTGAGAAGGCTTCCTACATTAGTATGGCTTCGGCTAAAGCCTGGTACATCCCTCTTCTCCAGTGATTAACAAAAGGAGCTCCATTTATAACTGGTTCAACAAGTGTCTGCCTTACTTGGTCATTTGAAATCCCTAGCTCTTTCAGTAAGTTTATCTGAGTTAGACTTGTAGCTAATTCTTCCGATGCTTTAGTAGCGAATCTTACAGCAAGTTCAAAGTCTGTAAAGTGCGTTATAACTCTAGCTTTGTCGTCAGCATCCCAGTTACCGGGTGGATTAACGAAGTATATGAATGTGCCTGGTTCATCATTTCCGCTTGGCGTATATGATGCAAATACCCATTGCTCATTAAAGAACATCATATCGTCTAAATATGGCTGAATAACTTGTTGAGCTTTGGTAATAGCAAAACCTTGCCCTTTTCCATCCATATTACAATCTCTGCATGAAGGCACTAGATTGTTTGGCAAAATAGAAAATATAGGAAAATGTGCTTTGGGTAAAAAATGGTCCAAATTACGAGGTCTACCAATTCCTCCACAGAATGGACATTTCTCGTCAGCTGCAAGCATTAGTGAATTATATATAGACCTACCAGGTTTACCGGCCTTAACAATGTACGTGTCATATAACTTAACTAATTCTGATTTAGTTAAGTTATCTATCACTATGGGATCTTCACCCTTAGCACACATTACAGGACCAAAAGTATAAAGCTCTCCTGTTTGCGCAGAAGCCAAATAACTTTGACCTTCCTCATTAAGAGCGTTCTTATTATGAATAATTTTTGCCTTTAATGCGTTATTTCCGGTAATACCTTCTATACATGTTTCTAAAGATTGAAGAAAATTGTAGCTTGGAGCATTAAGCTTTATCATTACTGTTGACTCCATCTCGATGAGCAATAAGCGCTTTCAATATTGCTCTGGCTTCAAAGCCAAGCTTATTATTATACTCGTTTAAGATTTCTTCATAAGACATTTCTTTTTCAACTGATTTAGACAGCATTTCGTAAAAGCCAGACCTTGCTACCTCTAGGCCAAATACTTCTTTAGTTAGAATTCCAACATTTTCCCCAAAACTCTCTATTGTTGGACGACTAGTTTTAACGTCCATTTCTATCCTGTTAATTTTCCAAACACAGGAACTTGGAATTTCTTGCAGAACAACAGGCGAATGTGTAGCAACTATTGCCAATCCATTTCTGTCATGCAAAAGTTCAGATAATGATCGAATTAATGCAGATAATAGTGGCGGATGTAAATGACTTTCGGGCTCATCTAATAGAACTAAGGTCTTTTCATCAACAGTAGCGACAAGCCTAGAGATGGTTAAAAATACAATTGCATGTCCTGAGCTCATTAGAGCCAAGAAAGGTTTTATTTTTTCTTTATATTTTTCCTTAAAATCTTCTGAATCACTTTGTTCTAATGACATTTTTTTAATATCACGGAAAATTTCTTCTAAACGAAGAAGCCCCATTGCTGAAAAATTATCATCAGATCCAAGCTTATCAATGGCTTTGGCCCATCTAGCAGTTTTGTCTTTGTCATAAAAGCAATTCGTTAGCGCAACTACACAATCATCGTGAAGTTCATCAATAGTTCTAAGAGTTTCTTCTCCTGATTTATTTTTCAACCCTATATAAAAATAGCATGTACCTTTTGCAGGATCCGGCTGTTCTTGAGGTGGTATAAAAGGATCAAAAGCACTAAATGAAACAGATACTAGACTACTAAAGTAATCTTTATCAATTAGGTCGCCCCACCCATTATTATCAATAAATGTTGAGGAAGTATTTTCCGGAGATGTTATAGCTTCAATCATCCCATTAAGAATAGTGGTCTTGCCAACTCCATTTCGACCAATTAAAGCATGTATATTGGTAGATGGTTTAGAATCAACTTCTACACTAAAATCAATCTCAATTCCTGACATTTTTTCTTCAATTGGCCTAACATACTTAAAGTCAAAATCAGTTAATTCAGCTTTCCCTTCTAATAATCGAGCGTATTGGCCTTTAATAATTGAAACACTAGTACTTCTTAATAAAGAAGCACTGAATACTTCTTCGTTTCGAACAGACTCAATCAGTTCAACATCATGAACTATATCTTTAAGCGATGATAAAATAACATTCCGATACTCCGTTGATAACAACCCCATGTTTTTATAAAACTCTACACCTTGTCCTAAGGAGAAAAATCCGTCTTCCAAATATGAAAATCTATTTGGTAAAATTTCATAGGTAGCTTTCTCGGTGGTTTGCCCTACATAGCCTATCTTAACCTCACCAATATCGTAATGTTTACCAGTATCATCATGAATAGACATGTGAAACATAGTGATATAAGAATAATCATTCCAATGATCTATTTTCAAATAAACAGTGTTTTTTCCACTATCAGGAACCCAATCGTTCTTTGATAAAAGCCTAAATTCCATTACCAATAGTGCTCCTCAATATAGGCATGTGCCTTATTAAATAATTATTTATCTTGTCTATTGCCATTATTGCACACTCATAAGCATAGGACTCACATTCCACACCTAAAGTCGAAATTTTAAATTCTGAGTTAATTTTCAATAAAAATAGCATCAGATTCTAAATAACGTCATCTAAAAAAATCAATTTGATTGTTATTTGATCTGAACCTATATAAAAAACAGCTACTTTGATTGAGGGCGGAATGAACGATGGGAAGCAGCCGATCACAAAATATAAGTGATATTCAATGAGTTTCAGCGTCAAACTTATTTTAGACCGTAATTTAGCACCCAAATAAAGTAGCGACGGAAGAAGTCAATATTGGTTTCGTTTTAGTCATATAACTAATGAATAAGCTGGATTGGAAGCGCATTAGAAATGTACTGCGAATTAAATTAATTGTACTTGGCATTGAAGCTTGTCCTAAAGCTCTTTGGGAGCGAAAGCGTGTTACCAATAGCGTCACTTTTACCAAAAAACAGCTCATAATATCGACAAAAAAACCAACCAAATATGGTCATTATTTTACAAACAAAAATGAAGTAAGCATAATTTCACTATGCTTATTTCGTCCTACAAAGCACATTACAAGCCTATAAATTTGTTGAAATCATAACTTGATCACAACACATATAGTAAAATTATTTAAGTAGGTCAGTTTTGTGGATGAAAGGAATCAGATCAAAAATATCACTTTCAGGAAAACTCTTCTTTAATGTTAATATGTATCTAATCAAACGATTATAGTTGTTTCTATCAACACTTTTTATAAACGCAAGCCACCCATTAACCTGAGGAAGTTTAGTGCGTTCTGATTTTAACATTGAATAGATTTCTGTTCGCATACGACGATATTCCTTACGACCAATACCAACGCTATCTGTAGATATTACTAGTCCAGTTACTTCTTTACGTTTTCTTGTTCCACATATTTTTGTTTTCTTTTTATTTATAATAAAGCCTTCATTTTTAACTATCTCTTCTATCATTGGCTTCGCTTTTCTAATTTTAGATTCATTAAAAGCAGACAAAGTTATATCATCTGCATATCTAGTATAAATAATTCCTCTAGAGCCTGCGTATCCTTGGATGCGAGAATCTAAACGTTGGCAGGCTAAATTTGATAGTTTAGGAGATGTTGGGGCGCCTTGAGGTAGTCGACCATTAAATGTACATAGATTGGTAAGTATGTGACTAACAGATTTGTTGTAACCAATAGAGTGAAAAATACTATATACATGTGAGGCGGGGACTGTATGAAAGAAATCTTCTAAGTCGATATTTAGTAATACATGAGCACCTACATGGGGTGTAGCGTTACTTAGAATTGACTCTCCAATTTCAAATCCTTTTGAATTTTGAGATGAACTCAACCGATCAAGAATTTTTCTCAAAATCCATGATTGAACAGCTTTCATAGCTCGTGATGGCTGAGCAATTTCTCTTTTTCCACCACTCTTTTTGTCTAGTAAATAGACCTTATAGTGATCATCTGACTTGTAGTTTAACTTTTGAAGTAAGCCTTTAGATAAACGAACCTGACTAGAGAATTCTGTGAGATTTGTAATTGGAGGCAACCCAAGGTTTTTTAATCTACTTAAGTCGGTAATATTTGATGGCTTTGTCATTGATTGGTTACGCACCTTTACGTCAGAAGTTCTTATTTAGATCTTGCGAGTCAAAAACGAAGTTTTTGCGACCAAGAACTAAATAGCCAATTAACCGGTTTAATTGAAGGACAGCGAATCACTACCCAGTTGTATTCAAGAATCTCTCAAGAAACAACTCGCTAAAGGTGCGTTTGCTCATCCTATCATAGTTAATGCTTGATTTTCTACGGTATTGGTAATTTATAAGTTCAATTCTAATTAGATCCAATCGATGAAGTTTAAATATAGATAAGAGATGTACTTCACCGCTTTTTGTCACGCTATAGCCGTCAGCAGCTTTCGTTATCATTCGCTTAGTTTGAAGTTTGGTCAATGCTGAACGGGTTGCAATATCTGACATAACCTCGTCTTGATTCGTGGCAAGTTTAAGGAGTGTCCTTAAACTATTAAAATCAATATTTTCAATTAAGTATATGCATGGAAGAATCAAGTTTTCAGCTTCTAAAATATTAGTTACATTTTTCTTAACTGGATTATGTTTTTGAATTTTTGTGATTGAATCAGATATTAGCCTGAATGTTTTTGCACCTTGCTCAGGGCAATCTAACTGCTCATAATCAAGATGAAAAACCTTTCCCGAGTTAGATGCTTTGATAAGCCTATTGGGTCCATAATTCAAAAAACTTCTTTTGTTCTTATAACGCTTATTGGAAATACAAATTAGTTTATTGACTAGGTTAGGGTTGCTAGCAAATGCCCCTAGTTCTGCGAATGAACCTGGGCTTTCAGGTAGTAAAACTATAGCATCAACAGACTCTGCTAAAACATTCTCTAAGGCAAGTAAACTGTGCTGGCCTTGCCCCGCTAAAAGGTCATCAAATAAGCTTTCCGGATACAGCAGTTCATATTGGATTCGACTTTGATTATCAGCAAAAAGAGCCGCTATTTTTGATCGTCCCTTTGTCTTATCTTTAATATCTGCACCACATAAAAAGATAGTTCTTTTTTTTTGGTATACCGGAACATAGATCCTTTCGGTAATGACCTTAGCTATATCACTTAGTTGTGATTCTGAAAATATTTTCACCATAAATTATCAAAAAATAAAAAGCGTTAAAAAACTATATACATCATAGTAATGTTTTTGTAAACAAAAAAAGATAACAAACGGAATTTGTTTTTGTAAATCATGCTGATGGTTGAAATTCCTAAGTCGATTGGCGACCTAGGACCTAGAACAACGATATTTTAAGTTAGTTGTATGATCAGAAAGCTGACGTCTATTTCGAGAATTATTTTTCTTCAGCTAAGCGAACACAACTGACTATTTCATATCACTTTTAAGGAAACATTTTTCAAACAAAAATCAATAACACTGACCCTGACGAATCCCCACGAAATACAACTTAAAAACAATAAGATAGGTAAAAAAAGAATTTACATTCATGGTGTTTAGTGATCAAATTAATCGCCA
>SPKZ01011738.1_pt1 | contig 10278 bp, 12 predicted proteins | sample 2456571 | NCBI WGS metagenome assembly SPKZ01 (sample SAMN11192286, study PRJNA482655) | marine metagenome | biome: ENVO:00000447; feature: ENVO:00000244|ENVO:00000211|ENVO:00000569|ENVO:00002023; material: ENVO:00002151; isolation source: ocean water from marine abyssalpelagic zone ...
CGTGCGTGCGTCCCAAAGCGGTGCGAGTTCTCGGCCCACAGACGAAAAGTATGAACTATACTCCTCAGTTAGCTCATGCATCCGACTGGTAATGTCCGGCTCCTCGACTCTCTCGTTAAAGAGGGAGTGATCACTGCCGAGCAACAAGAAGGCGCGCTTAACCATCACCAGATGATGGGCGGGCGAATTGAAGAGGCGCTCATCGACACCAGCGTTGTCGATGAGGCCGTACTGCTGAAGTTTATTGCCGGCATCTACAACACTCGTTTCGTCTCCACCGAGAAGCTTTCCAAGGCTGATATCGATCGGCTCACGTTGGAAAAAGTTCCGAAGGCGATCGCCGAATCTCAGACCATCTTCCCTGTTCTATTCGACAGCAAGAAATCTGTTCTGAGCGTTGTTACGCCGGATCCGGATAACAAAGAAGCTCTCCAAGAAATCCAGATGAGCTCTGGCGTTCGGAAGGTCAACGCCTTCGTTGGACGGCCGCTGGCGGTGAAAGCTGCGATCGGTAAGGCCTACGGCGGAGATATCCACGCTTTCGCGGTGCTCGACAAAGGCGCACACGAACAGTTCACGAACATGCTCAACGTGTTCGAGCGAAACCTGGTCAGCGAGGAGTCGATGACGGTCTCCCTGGCGGACGAGACCAGTAGAGAACGCGTACTGTCTGAGGGCGATCTATCCCAAGGCGGATCCGCCACGGGCTCCGCCGGTTCGCGTGGCATTGCCAGTGAAGCTTACGCTGAAACGCTCAACGTACTGGTGAGTCTAATCGAGAACGCGCGGGCAGACCTGCGTGGACACTCCGCGCAGGTCGCGAGATTGATCAAAAAAATTGCCGAGCGCATCGGCGTATCGGACACCCAAGCTTCAGCGTTTGCCATCGCCGCGCACTTGCACGACATCGGCAAGATGAGTGCCTACCATCTGACCGCACTCAATGTATCTGAGTACGAGGGGCATCGTACCTCGGCCGCCAAAGCGGTGCGCTCGCCGCTTCGTTTGATGGAGTCCGTGGATCTGCCGCGGGACACCATTCACACGTTGGAAAGCATGTACGAGCGCTTCGATGGCAAGGGCATCCCGGGCGAAGCCTCCGGCAAAGATATCCCCCTGGGCGCGAGGCTCTTGGCGATTTCCGACACATACGCCGACCTGACGCAGAACCCGCGCAATCCCTTCCGGAAGACACTTCGCCCGATTCAGGCGTGCGAAGTCTTGGAACGTTACAAGGGATCGATTTTTGACCCGAACCTCGTCGACTTGTTCAAACACACCGTCACCGGCGAGGACCTGAAGGCTCGCCTACTGGCAGACCGTCATCTCGCTCTCGTTGTGGATCCGGATCCGGAGGAGACCACGGTTCTCGAGCTGCGGCTGATTGAGCAGGGCTTCGAAGTCGCGATTGCACGTACCGTCGATCAGGCGGTGAAGATTCTTGAGAAGGGCGCGGTCGAGATCGTAGTGAGCGAACTCGACCTCAAGCCGCAAGATGGCTTCGCGCTGCTCGCGGAGGCTCGGAAGCATGAGTGGGGAGAGAAAGTGCCCTGGGTGTTTGTAACCGGGCGGACTGCCCGAGCAGATGCCACCAAGGCATTCGAAATGGGCGCTGCGGATTTCATGACCAAACCCGTCACCACGGATATCTTGGTGGCGAAGCTCAAGCAAATCATGGAGCGGGAGGCGCGCGGCCAACGACGCACGCGAGGTGTTTCCGGTTCCCTAGAAGAGATGGGCCTGCCGGAGATCGTTCAAGTGTTGTGGCATGGGCGCAAGACGGGTTCGCTCAAGATCACCTCCAAGAGCGGCAAGGGTGAAATTCACTTTGTGGATGGAAAAATCTACAATGCGCTCTACGAAACCCTTCGAGGCCAGGATGCTGTGTACGGCATGCTCAAACTAGTCAAAGGAGAGTTCATGCTCGACCCGACTTTTAAGGCCCCCCAACAGTTGATCGAAGAGAGCCCCGAGGCATTGCTGCTCGAGGGAATGAGGCGACTGGACGAAGAGGGCGTGATATAGCCGCGTTCGCCATGGTGTCGGTGTTGCGAGACCGGCGCCGTACATCGACCCATATTCTCAGAAAGCTTCCAGCGGTAGTGGCTTTCGTCGCGGTGCGCCAAGATTGCCGCGCGATGGTGCATTTGCTGCGATTGTATTATTCGAGAACAGACCCGGTAGTCGGAATGATTCGACACTATTTTCGATCCGGGGGGGGATCCCGTACTCACTAAGCGCTGACACGCTATACTCAAGTGGTTACTAGGAAATATTTTCGTGGGTAAGCCGTTATCGCCTCTGCTGGGTTTCAACAACAACGTGAAACACAAGGGACGTCTCTTCCACGTCCAGACGGAAGACTCTGGCGTCAAGCACCCGCACATCCTCACGCATCTTTTTGCGGACGGCGGACGTATCGTTCACAGCAGCCGGACGGACTACACCGAGCACATCGATAGCGACGATCTCACGAAAATTGTGCGGCGGATGATGAAGGACCAGCACAAGGCGATGTTCATCGCTCTCCGCGACGGTAGCTTGGACGATCTGGTGGAGGGAAAACCCGGCGCGGTCGTCAGAGGTAAGGCTCCGCCGCCTCCGAAGAGTGAAATGCAAGCAGCGGACAATCCGACTCAAAAGATCGCGGACTCCGGAGGCGAGCATCGTCGGGGAACACCAGCTCTTGGCACGCCTGCGGCCACGCAAAGCTCGCCGCCCGCGGACGGCAGTGAAGCCACGTATGCTGCGCCACGACCGGCGGCGATTTTTCAGCCGGCGGAAAGTCAGCAATCGATTTTTGGACAACCCACCCAAGAATCCGCGCCTACTTTGGACGACGTCGTTCTTAGCTACATTTCCGAGGACAGCGACTGATCACGATTGCGCAGCCTTACCGCGCTCGCCCAGCTGTCCGCCAGCTGGGACTAACTGGTGCCATCCCGCTGGGCGTCATCGGTGAGCTCTAGAATTCGAAGGCTGTCGTGTTCCTCGCCGCTGTAGTCAGCTCTCAGCCAGGCTTCGAGGATCTCTGCTCCCAGCTGCGGGGTGGTAGAACGAAGGCTCAAAGCTAACACGTTGGCGTTGTTCCAGAGTCTAGCCCCTCGTGCCGTTTCAGCGTCGCCGCAGAGAGCTGCCCGGATTCCGGGTACTTTGTTCGCGGCGATGGAAACACCGGTTCCGGTGAAGCACATCACGACACCGAACTGGGAGCGACCGCTGGCGACCTCACGGGCGACGCTGAGAGCCGTTTGGGCCCAGGGCTCCGGGCGCAGGGCTCCGGCGCCATGTTCCGATAGCTCGTAACCTCGGGCCCGCAGCGCGGCTTTGAGTGCGTCCAGCAGGGGGCCGCCGTCGTCCGATCCGATACTTACCCACATGTCGCTTCGACTCCCGAAATGCCGAGTTTACACAGCGACCCGGCCCCGTGCAGCTCTCGTCTCAGCGCGCTATTCCGCGTCCCAGAGTGCTTTCTATGGGATTGGTCTTGACCGCCGGCTTCCGTGAACTAGGGTGCGGCCTACCGGGAATCCCCGGTATTGGTGAGGTAGCCAAATGGTTAGGCAACGGTTTGCAAAACCGTTATACGCCGGTTCGAATCCGGTCCTCACCTCCAGACATTCCCGAGTAATAACGAGGCTTTCAGCCTCTCTTGTCGGTGCCCGACTGCTCTCCAAAGGCTGGCCTACTGAATCCGGGCTCGGCTTCTGAACCAGCGCAACGGCCGGCCGATCGCGTCGCAGTCCGCCCCGAGTTGAAACGACTTCTGTTCGGCAGTTTGCTACTGATTGGCAATGAAGATGAGTGCGCCGGCGTGGATCGGACTGTGCCTGTTGGTTCCTGGACTGCTGTTGGGCTGCGGCAAGGGCGCGCTGCTTTCTCCGGGCGTGAGTTCCGCAACCGAGGGCGGTGGCGAACCGGCTCCGAGCTTCGAACTGACCGCGACGGATGGTTCCGAGCTGAGCCTAGCGGCCTTAGAGGGCAAGATCGTGGTGGTCGACTTCTGGGCGACTTGGTGCCAGCCCTGCGCCGTTTCATTTCCCAAGTATCAAGAACTGGCGGAGCGTTACCCGGAGTTGGTGGTCATCGGCATCAACGAAAACGATGAGTCGGACGGCATCGCAAAGTTCGTTGAGGAGACCGGCGTAAGTTTTCCGATCGCGTGGGACGAGGACAAGTCAGTGGCGGGTAGCTTTGGTATCGAGACGATGCCTACGAGCTACATCATTGATCGAGCCGGGCTCATCCGGCATGTGCACACTGGATTTACTGACGGTGACGAAGCCGACTTAGATCGGCAGATACGATTGATTCTGGAGGAGTGAGCCGCGGGCTGTCGCGACCCGTCGGCTAACTGACGAGCTGCTCGATGGCGGCGGCGTAGCCTTCGCTCACTAGCGTGACCTGCTTGTCCAGAACGCCAGCCCAGTAGTTCATGTCCGGTACGCCGCCTTTGCGTAGGTCATTCTCCAACTCTTTGGCGGTGGTCGCGACCTGGGTGGCACCGACGTTGAGACTACTGCCCTTGAGCGTGTGGGCGGCTCGTCGCAATTCATCTCGATTGTATTCTTCGCCAGTCGTTCTGATGAACACGATATTTTCTTTGGCACTCTCCAAGTAGGTTTGAAACAGTTCGGTCAAAAACGAGCTGTCCCCCTCGTCGATTAGTTCACCAAGTTGTTCTAGTGTCGAGCAGTCGAAGACAGGCAGTTCGGCCCAATGCTCTTCTTTGGGGACTGCGGGTTTGTCAGACATGGGTACCTCTCTAAGAGATTGCAATTCGTCGGGTGACAGGATTGGCTGAGTTGAGAATTGTTGCTTGGTGCCCGGCGGGAGGCTGAGTTGAGAATATCGTGTGACTGGGCTGGTGCGGTCCTCGGCTAGCTTTACACGGTTACGGCCGTTGTGCTTCGCGACGTAAAGGGCTCCATCCGCAGCTTCGATCATATCCGTGCCGGAATGATACGTTTGCACGGTGGCGGCGACCCCCATACTCGCGGTCACCGGAACGTAGCCAGGGCCGGTATGGATGGGCTCAGCCGCGATGGCGACTCGAAGGCGCTCGGGCCACCACTCGCTCCCGTTCCAGTCCGTAGCCGGGGGAAATGAGCAAGAATTCTTCGCCGCCGAGACGTCCAAAGGAATCGTAGGTGCGTAGCGTTGCCTGAATCCGTTGCGCCGTTTCCTTGAGGACTTCGTCGCCAGCGCGGTGACTGTGGGTGTCGTTGATCTGCTTGAATAGATCCAGATCCAGATAGATGACGCTCAGTCGTGTCTTGGTTCGCTGAGCGCGCTCGAACTCGGTGACCAATGTGTCCAAGATTGACTGGCGAGTGCTCGCGCCAGTGAGGGCGTCAAAGAGCGCGCGTTGTTGCACATGATGCTGAACCTGCAGAAGCCGCTCTTCGAGTTCGATGACGCGGATGCCTGCTCGAAATCGCGCTTCAAGCTCCGCGGGCCGGAAGGGTTTGGTGACAAAATCGTCGGCGCCCGACTTGAGGCCTTCGATGAGCCTTCGCTCATCAATAAATCTCGTGAGCAACATCACGTAGACCTAAGGACCTGGACGGCCACGCAGGATGCGGTACGCTGGAACGCCGCTCTGTGTCGCCATTTCCCAATCGATGATGGCGATTCGAGGGGCGGTACTCCCCGCCAGAGCGCTGAGGGCCGACGCGCCGTTCGGGGCCTCGGTCACTTCGTAACCCCAGTCCTGTAGGTGAAGGCTGAGCAAGCGCCGGGTGACCCCGTCGTCGTCGGCGATCAGTATACGAGTTTGATGGGCTGGCGCCTCGACGACTACCGAACTCCCGGCGGTGGTTTCGGCGCGAGCGCACTTTCTCTGTTGGACTCGGCGACCGAGTTTCATCCGGCGTTTGTGGTGCACTGGCGAGAGAGAGCGACTACTGCCGCAGAACGGAAGATCTGGTCAGCGCTAAAGTGCTAAGTTTCGTGCCGGAACGGTTCTAGGCGGTTCTCTGAGGATTTTTTCAAATGGCTACAGTCCCGACCCAACCCCAATTCCTCCCTGACGGAGGGGTAACCAGCCCCCGGGGGTGGCAAGCTGGCGCGCGATATGTGGGCATAAAGCGGTACGGCACGGAACCGCGGTTAGATCTGGGATTGCTTTGGAGTGAACGCCTGGCCACTGCCGCCGGGGTGTTTACCCGAAACAAGGTCTGTGGTGCGCCGGTGGCGGTGTGCCGAGAAAACCTCGCGGATGGTCGGGCGCACGCGTTGGTCGCCAATTCCGGTTGTTCCAATGTGGCCATGGGGGCCCGCGGTCTCGAAGACGCGCGTCGGATGGCCGCGATCACTGCTGCGAGACTCCATGTCTCGGCGGACCAAGTATTGGTGGCCTCCACGGGAGTGATTGCGCGTCCGTTGCCGATGCCGGTCATAGAACAGGGCATCGGCGAGATCGAGCTCACTGACGATGGTGGTGCCTCGTTTGCGCGCGCCATCATGACCACTGATACCGTCAGCAAAGAACGAGCCATTAGATTCAGCGTGGGAGGGCAAAGCTATGTGGTGGGGGGCACCGCGAAAGGATCGGGCATGGTGCACCCCGACATGGCGACCGTGTTTTGTTTTCTGACTACCGATGCGCCCATCGCGCCTTCGTGGATAGCACCTTTGTTGAAGGACACAGCCGACCGATCCATCAATATGACAGATGTGGACATGGATACGTCCACGAGCGACACCATGTTGTTACTGGCCAATGGAGCGGCCGGCGGTGAGCTCTTGTCCGGCGGCGAGCCCTTGGGTGTCGCCTTCCAGCAAGCCTTGATGGACGTGGCGATCGAGTTGAGTCGGGACCTTTGTCGAGATGGCGAAGGAGCGGAAACTCTCATCGAAGTCGTTGTCAAAGGAGCGAGCTCAGAATCAGACGCCAGGCGCGCAGCTCGTTGCATCGCGTCTTCGCCACTCGTAAAAACCATGATCACCGGCAAGGACGCCAACCTGGGCCGCGTGTTGATGGCGCTCGGCAGATCGGGGGCTCAGTTGGACGTTGAATCCGTCGGTATCTGGATTGGCGAGCATGAGGCGTTCCACTCCGGGACACCCACCGAGCTGGATCTCAAGACCATCAGCGACACCATGAGACAGTCCGAGGTCCGCGTCACGGTGGAGCTGGGATTAGGCGGCCACCAGGCCACCGCGTGGGGCTGCGATCTGACCGAGGGCTACATTCGCATCAACGCGGACTACACCACCTGATAGTTCGGCATCAGTGGAAAGGGCAGATGGCTGTGAGACCCCGTCAGCCGGTTTCGGAGCTTTGCCCCTCGAGCCAGTCGCGGATGCGGTTGCGGTCGAAGCGCCACTGGCTGCCGACCTTGACTGCCGGGATCTCTCCCTGATCTAGCATCTTGTAGAGGGTTTGTGGTGACACGCGAAGTAGCGCTGCCACCTCCTTGACGGTCATGAGATTCTCCAGCGACATTACAGTTCAGTACGGCGCTGTCGGCCGTGACTTAAGCGCCGAGTGTTCGTTCTGCCGTAGAGGGCTTCTGGCGCCGCCCTTAATGGGCTGACTGGGGGCCTGCGGGCCTGCGCAGGCTCGACGAGCCCCGTGTGACAGCGTAGAATCAAGTGAATGGGATTGTTAGCTCCGGGTTTTCTTGTGGCGGCTCCGCCACTCGGCGATCGGCACTTTGAGCAGTCCGTTGTATTACTCGCTTCCCATGGCGATCAAGGAGCCTTCGGTTGGATCATCAACGGGCGCCAGATCATGACCGTTTCGGAATTGATCGAAGGCGGTGAGTTCGACGTCGAATGTGCATCGGATGCGGATATCACCGGTACGGTGCGTCTCGGGGGGCCCGTAGGCCAGGATCAAATCTGGCTAATTTTTCCAACATCTGCCTCGCCGAGCGATCTGCCGGGATCGAGCGAGATCGGGGGCGGTCTCAGTGCCTCCGCTTCCCGCACCATGCTCGAGCACGTCGCGAGCGGAAAAGGTCCGACGGAACTGGTTGCCGTGTTGGGCTACGCGGGATGGGGCCCCGGGCAGCTCGAGGACGAGATCAGTTGTGGCGCTTGGTTGCCGACTGACCTCTCGGGTTCCCTCGTGTTCGATGTGCCGCGGGAAGAGATCTGGCGGGCTTCCTACGCCCGGATCGGGATGACACCGATGGCTTTTGCGGGGCGCGTGGTAGGCTCTGCCTGAGTGCACGCCTCGAGCCTTCGACGGATATTTATTTCCTCCCCGCGCATGACGGCGGGTGTGCTGTTGCTGGGGGCTCAGTTCGCAGTGCTCTGTGGGGCCGCGGACGCCGGTGCCGAGCGCAAGCCCAGGACTGGCTGTCGACCGGAAATGGTGCGCGTCAAAGATTTTTGCGTCGACCGTTATGAATCATCGACAGTCGACAAGCAGAGCGGACAGCGATTATCTCCGTACTACCCACCTGAATATCGTTTGTTGCGGCGGGTTTACGACTACTGGGATCTTGGCCGATTCGCTTCGGGAGATGCGGCGGCCCAGCGCATGCCATTGCCGGAGCTGAGCGACTGGCAGCGGGGTCACGAGTTCCAAGCCATGGCAGTGTCTCTGCGGGGTGTCGTCCCTCAGGCCTACGTTAGCTTTCATACGGCGAAGTCGGCGTGCGCGCTGGCGGGCAAGCGCTTGTGCACGAAATCAGAGTGGACCACCGCCTGCCACGGCCAGACGGCTCGCAAACATCCTTACGGCACGAAGTTTCGGAGAGGCCGCTGCAATGTGTACCGCTTCTTGCACCCGGGATTTGTGTTGCACGGCGTGTCGTCTGTGGGTCATCTTGATCCGCGATTGAATTTGTTGACCATTGCTGGGGACGACTCAGTGCTGTGGACGACAGGGTCGTCTCGCGGCTGTAGGAGCGAATGGGGCGACGATGGAATTTATGACATGGTCGGCAATCTGGATGAATGGGTGGACGAGGAGCGCGGTCGGCGCGCGGTCTTTCGCGGCGGCTTTTACGCTCGGTCCACGACCCAAGGCTGTGAGGCGAAAGTCACGAATCATTCGAAGGCTTACTACGACTACTCCCTCGGAATTCGCTGTTGCGAAAATGCAAGCCCGAGCGCGCCGGCCGACTGAGGGGGCGCGGTGAAACTAACAACTCACAGCACCCGCGGCGCCAGCTAGCGAGGTCAAGCTGGCGCTGCTCCTGCCGGAGTATTCTGGTCGCGGTTCTCCGAATTCGACCGGGAGCAGAGCCTGGCTCTAGCCCCTAAGCGCGCCCGGTGTTTTCGAGCAGGTGTCCGAGCCGCTCTACGGCTTCTTCGAAGCGACTGGCGATAACGTCCGCGACCTCGTCGCTGAGCCCCCAATCGCTCCACACGATGCAGACCAGGCGGTCCTGTTCAGAGTTCTGCGACGGCAAAGTGCGCAACACGAGTAGTGCGTCGTTGTACTCGCGACAGCTGAGGGCCACATCGCGACCCACGTCGTTGCTGAGAACTTCCCCCGATAGGGTCTCGCCGTTCTTGAGACGAATCTGGTACTCGCTGCCAGTTCCCCCAATTTCGCCTTCGGAAGTCAGCCACAGATTGAGGGCGGTGCGATCGGAGAAAAATGCATGGGCTTGCTCGGCGCTCGTACTCGCCTCGCGAACGACCCATGTGACCTGACGTGCCTGGTAGGGATGTTTCTCAAGGGCGTGGGCTAATTGAACCAGGGCGAGCCGCCAGGAAGCTGCCAACCCTTCAGGATCTTCGCTGGGTTCGGTGTCGGTGTGGCGCAGCGTGATCTTGTTGGGTCCGACGATCCATTCAACGATGGATGTTCCACTGCGCATTCGCACAGACTCGCCGGGAACGACATCCAGTACCTCGAGCTCAATCGTGGTGTCGAAGGCCGCGAAATGTAGGGTCAGGTTTCGGCCTGGGACCACATCGCCCTCCACCTCGTCGGCCTGCCAACGCTCGAGACCCCGCGGAGTTGAGCACGCTTCCCAAATTATATCGGGATCGGCGTCTATCGTTTGTTCGAGCTCAATCAACTCGCGGGTGGTCATTGCAACTCGTGATGGCTGGGGAGCGGGCGCCATGCATCCCTATCCGTGGAGCGGGAGGCAAGCTGACGGCAGGAAAGTATGAACAAGAATTCGCCAACACTTCTGCGAAATCTTTGTGACGATGATATTGAGTGGAGCCGAGGGGGTTCGAACCCCTGACCTCTGCATTGCGAACGCAGCGCTCTCCCAGCTGAGCTACGGCCCCGATTAGCTTGGGAATCGGGACGTTACCCATCGAAAATCTGCTGTCAACTACTCCCATCGGCTGAATTTC
>SPKZ01001825.1_pt1 | contig 10276 bp, 9 predicted proteins | sample 2456571 | NCBI WGS metagenome assembly SPKZ01 (sample SAMN11192286, study PRJNA482655) | marine metagenome | biome: ENVO:00000447; feature: ENVO:00000244|ENVO:00000211|ENVO:00000569|ENVO:00002023; material: ENVO:00002151; isolation source: ocean water from marine abyssalpelagic zone ...
CCTCCCCAGCTTTGTCGAGCCACCGTAGTACTGTATTGTACGCGACGCCTGTTTTGTCTGCGATCTGCTTCGTGGTCCAACCGGCATCCACCATAGAGACAATTACGCGAGTCATCCGCTCTCTCTTATCCCGCCTCGTTTCAGGTACTCGTGGCATAATTACAGTTTTGAGACGAATCCTTCTGGATTAAACGACTTGAGTTGAGCCATCTTGAGGTTCGCCATAGTGATCAGTCCGTCTTTCTTCGCGGACAAGCCGCGAAGCCGGCCATCGAGCCTCTTCGCTGCAGCTTCGTACTGCACGATTTCGTTGTTGAGGGCGAGGCACGAGGGATGGCGATCCACGAACGACTTCACGGCCTTCTCTGTGACCTTCTGACCGGGCCCACCTACACCACCGTTGCGCGCCATGGTGTCGGCGTTGGCCTCTTCGTTGATGAGCCGTAGCTTGGCCGAGCCCAGCTCCAGAGCGACGTCGGCTCGTTGCTCACCGACCCTGGCAATCATGGCGGCGATTTTGGTCAGTCCGCTAGTCAGGTCTTCAGGGTCGACCTCGTAGTCGATCCCTGCGGAGTCAGTGAGCCCGTGGAGTTTGGTTATGAATGCTTCTGCTTGTGTTGGTGTCATTTGGTCTTCCTTGGTTTGTTGTCCTGTTTGAATGTGTCCGCGCACCGCTGAGTGCAGAATGCGAGGACCGCGGGCTTATCATCGACCAGGTAGTAGGACAACAGTGTGCCCCGGGCCGACTTGCAGCTCCGGCATACCTTCTTGCGTGCTTCACTACTGAGTCTGGTGTGCTTGTGCTTGTACGTGTGTTCTTTAGTCATGCGGCTAGTCTTGCTGCCATCTCGAAGTATGGCTCAATTACGGTTTGTGGTGTCTGTCCTTCCTTCACCTTCAGGCCGAGCACCTTCACTGCTTCCTCGGGGAGATAATCATCTTTCAGCAAGCGCTTGGCAAGCTTGACCTTATTGTAGTCGAGCAGTTTGCCCCAGTGAACACCGACCTCAGGGTCAGCGACGAGAGGGATACCGTTGGCGCTCCAGCCCTCCATGATGGCTTTGACGAACTCAATGACCTCGTCTACGTAGTCATCACGGACTTCTAAAATGATGCTGTCGTGAACGGTGTTGACGACCATGCCGGGTATCTCTGATCCAATGAGCCAGGGAACGACGCGACTCAGAGTCATCAGCATGTAGTCGGATGCTGTGCCTTGTACAGCTGTGTTGTAGCTGCCGTTGGTGGCTGTGATGCGGAAACCATCATAGTCCGAGCCCATGTCAGGCAGGTCACGCCGACGTGCTTCACGCCAACCACCTTTGCCATCGGGCCAGTAGGTGTAAGTGCATCCGTTGCGAGCTGAGAAGATCTTGCGTTGCTTGATCCACTCGTCGACGGCCTGCCAGTTGGCCATGAGAGCTGCGCGAATCTTGGTAGCAGCTGCCTTTGAGATGTTGAGCTGCTTGGCCAGGGTGCCATCAGTCATGCCGTAGAGCAGACCGAAGCTGAAGGTCTTGGCCATACGACGGTGGTCAGCAGTGACCTCCTCGGGCTCAATATTCCAAGCCATCCGGCAGATGGTCTTGGCTGTGCGCATGTGCAGATCTTCGCCGTCATAGTAGGCTTGCTGCATCACCTTGTCGTTCGCCAAGGCGGCGATAATGCGGTACTCCAGTTGGGAGTAATCCAGTGAAATTAACGAGTAGCCATACTGGGGCTGGAACACCCCTTTGATCATCTTGGCGAACTCGCCACCACTCGGAATGTTTTGGCACTGACCAGTGACCATAACACAGTTGTCTCTGCGTACGATGATGTTCCCGTGGGGTACCTTGACGCAATAAACCTGCTGTGCCTTAGTTTTTTTAATCGAGCGGTTTGTGGTCCAGCTGTACCCTTTGCGAACAACATCGAGCTGGTAGTTGACCCGACTACCTGGGTTCGCCGGACGGTACTCTCTCATGCGGGATTTTTCAGAGCACAATGTCTGAAGAATCTGAATCCAATCACAGTCGGTTTTGTCGGACGACGAGTAGTGGTTTAGACGAGTAATGCACCCATCCCAGTGGTAAATCTCCTCAACAACATCCCTCGCCGTTCGGCGGTCAAACCGAAGGACGAATTCACCCCAAGATTTTCTGGGTCCGAGAAGGTCTGTGAACTTAGCGATGTCTTCTCGCTTCACGTAGACACGTGTTCGGCCACGGCTACCTTTCCCCCCGCTGTGAGGCACACCTAGTGAGTCCAGCGCTTTAGTCAATCGAACTACTTTGCGTCCTTTGGTGAAGCCCCAATCAACGGCGCCACTGGGTGTTATGTGGCCGTCAGCCTGTAGTGCACACAGAACAACAACTTCGTCGTGAGACAGGCGCAAATCTCCTCCTTTGAAGTCATAGTCTACGCAGTGATGTTGTTTGTGATCCTCAGGGTAATTCGCCGCAGGTGCTTTAAATCGCCGGCCTGCTCTCGTCTCTACCAAGCACTCATGGTCCCCGGTGACCATCAGCGAGATTGCTCTTGTTCGAATATGGACAACGTCGTCCGACCACTTACTGATGTGGCCCTCGGGGTGAACCAAGGATGTGGTCATTTCGTTCTGGTCGACTTGAAATACGCGGGCTTTGGGGTCTAGGCAAGCAAACTTCTGCCAACCGGTCTCGGTAAGGATCTCTGTCTCGCCGTCGAAACAATTTGGGTCAGAACTACTCAACCTCCCCGACCTCGTCCCATCCAATTTGAATGTCCCGTGGATGCGTCCGGTGCTACGAATCAGTGGGAGCATGCCCACGCCGTAGCGAGTGTAGAGAGTCTCAACTTCTCGGTACTTGAGCAGGGCGTCAAGGACAGGGTTCTTGGTTAGGTCGAGTAGTTTCTTGAGAGTCTCCTTGTCGGTCGAGCGCTCACCACTGTTGGTGAGTTTGAGAACCTTCAGCCCGAGTTTGTCATACAGGAATTCTTGGAGCGCGGGCCCACTCGCCAGGTCAATGTCGCAACCCAGCTTACGTAGTTGCTTCAGATAGTGAGCAACCTTACCCTTCATCAGCTTGATGAAGGCCTTGAGCTTACGGCGACTGCAGGGCATTCCCCACGCCTCAATCTGGGCGAGCGCATCAGTTGCCGGCGCCAGGAAAGTTTCCCAGACGAACCGCATGTTCGGGTCAGCACGAATCTTTGGACCTAGGTGGCTTATCAACCGGTCAGAGGCAACTGTGTCCAGCGCACAGTAACGGATCATCGTGGTGTAAGGCACCAGCCCGTAGGCAAACGTGTCTTCGTCGAGCTCGGGACGATCGACAGCAGCCTGTACAATTGGGGAGAACATCCCCGGTAGTGGATTCTGGTAGTAGTCGGAGTTGGCTGCGCGGTCGCGCCCCTCCTTGATCTTGGTGCGAGCACCGACCAAGGCCTCCTTGTTCTCTGCCTTGTGGCCACCCATCCCTATGATGTCGGCCGCATATTCCAACCGGCACAGAGCCTCGGTGTCGAGTTGCTTCGCCCAGAGCTGACTATCCCCGTAGACTCCCTTGATGAGAATCTCTCCGGTGTCCGGGTCGATAAGCTTGAGGTAGAACGCCATCATCTCGATGTCGTACTTGTAATTGTGGCCTGCCTTCAGGCACTTCGCATCACATAGGTAGTCCTTCAAAGGTTGGACGAGCGCGGGGTTTGTGAGACCCGCCTGATCCCACACCCACGCGTCGTCGCTTCCCGCTGGGACAGCGGCAAGGCAAGTGATGAGGAAGAACTCGGGCTCGTGCTGCTGACCCGAGGTCTCGGTATCGATCGTTGTCCAAGGAGCCATTCTCATCTCTGAGATGGCCTGTAGCGCGTCTTCCTCGGTCTCGACGACCTTGACCGTTCCTTTCCACGGTGGCAGCCGCGGCTTCTCGGCCAAGGCCCACTGAATGTCATCAATGGCGCGCTTGAGTAGAAAACGATTAGCGTGAAAGTCGCGGGCCGGGGGCAGCATGAACACGGGGGTGTGATCACTCAAAAATCCGTGGCCTCGTCGACAGCTTCCGGGTGGAGTTGTACTGCCTAGCACTGACCAGTACGCTTCTTTGCCGAAGCAGAGAATGCGGCTGGGCTTCATCTCTTTGATCAGAGCAGCCAGGTATCCCCTGTGCTGCTCCATCTGTTTGTCCTTAGGCGCAACCCTCTTGCCACGGCGCATGACAGGAGGGCACTTGATTGCGTTGTCATAGACTATTGGTAGGTCTGTGTTCTCCTCTATCTTCCGTCTAAGAGTTGCTTTGGGTCCCATCGAGAAAGGGCGGAACGCCCTAAACTCAGACTCTGAAGGCATGTCCCCGACAACCAAGATACCGCCGGTGGGGTCTTTGACCGAGCAGTGCTCCATCACTAGGTCGGCAGGCATCATCCGGGGATGCGGTATTTTGCAGGTTTCGCAGTGAGACACAGGTGTCTTCACGTCCAAGATTGCTGCAACTTCAACCGGAGCCCGGGTGTCGGTGTATAGAGGGTATGCCTTCATCTGTGTGTCCTAAGTGCAATCCAATTCGAGAGCCATACACGCCGAGCGCATACGCTTTTTCATATCCTTGATACGCGAGAACGCGGGACTATGCTCGCGGAGACTCTCGCATATTTGGACGAGCTCCGACAACCGGGTGATTTTCTTGACCCGGTAGAGGTGGGAGATGGATTGACTGACACTCAGAAGCATGTCGTCTGTAAGGCCAAGACCTTCCGCGTCGAGAGTAGAACTAGGGTCCGCGGCAACGGTCACTTCGGGCTCGGTCTCATTTACCGGCTCGGGCTCCTTAACCGTCTCGGGCTCGGACACGAGCTTTACGGGCTCGGTCGGCGTGGTTTCGGCTAGAGGTAGTGGTTGCTGGGTCTCCGTATCTGTCTCGACAGGGATCTGCTTGGTTTCTTCGGAAGGTGGGTTGCTCTCTCCTTGGGCGGCCATGACAGCCATGTCCCCTTGTTGACGAGATACAATGTTCCCGTACTCATCGGCCGAACAACCGGACCCATCCTCAAAAAGAATGGCCGCGCCTCCGTTGGTCATCTCTTTGATGTCCTTGATGGTCTTGCCGTCCAAGTTCTTGCGACGAGACCAATTCACACGGCGACGCTGGGTCACACCAGGAGGATCGGAAGCAGCTGGGCTAGGCTCAGGTCCAATCTCGGAACTGATCTCGGTTGCCTCCTGGTGGGACTTCGGTGTGTTCGCCTCGTTGGGCTTCGACGAATCCAAGCGACCGGACCGAGTGCCTATGTTGAAGGCGTTAGCCACTTCGGCTCCGTCTACCTCCCCATTGACGGCCACAGGTGGAACCGCCGGGGGGTCGGCCTTCTTGTTCTGGTTCTGGTATGTAGCCAGAGCAGTGGCAAACAAACCCTTGACGAGTGTGTTGGCCTCCTCACCAGACAATTCTTCAATTGTGAGACCATGCTCTCGGTCCCACGTACAACGCCGGATTTGATCTATAATGGGGATCTCTACGGTCCAACCAACTTGAGGGGGCATAGGAATACTTTTCGTTCTGTTCATACGATTTTTGCCTTGGTTACTTGTCCCCATAATTCAACGGGGTCTACGGATTGAGGGTCTTGTTTTGCCGGGAGCTTGAGCCATCCGGACGGTCTTTTGCGCATGCGCATCTTGAAGTGCAACGCTTTGGCAGTACGCCAAGCGTCACCATCAAGACAAAACACTAGGGGTCGACGGGCGAGGAGGAATTTGGCGAAGTGGGCGGACGTCGGCTTGCCCAAGCAAGCGACAGCGTGAGGTAGATACCAAGTGCTGTCCATCGCGCCCTCAACGACCATGCAGGGTACGTCGGTTTCGATGTAGAGGGCTTGTTCATTGTAGAGGATGTCCCGGTCCATACCGGGTGGGTAGAGGGTTTTAGGAACCCCTTCGGGTGGGTTCCTGGTCCACAGGCGAGAGCTGAATCCCCAGACCTCTCCTGTGTCGTGAGTGTGAGGAACAATTACTCGTCCGGCGTAGTAGCCACAGCTGCATCCGTGCATGAACGCCCGGTGAATGTCGGCCATACTGAACCCACGGTCGAAAAGGAATGAATAGGCAGGCCGGAGACTGTAGCTCTCCGTGCCTTCCTTTGACCAAAGAGGGACGAAGTCATCTGACTCAAGTCGGACTTTTCGTTTCTCCTCAGGCGCGACATTAGTTGCTCGTGATAGATGTGCAGAGTCAATATAACCCGTCTTAAGACATCTAAAGCATTTGAAGCCGCCCGTCTCAGCGTGGACGCCCATCGAGACATCACGGTCTTCAGTCCCTTTAGCGAGGACCATCGGGCAGAGAGGGCAGTTGATTTTGTAGTATCCAGCTCCATTTTTTGTTGTTACTCCAGACAGCGCGTCTTTGACTAGGTCCCCGTACGAGCTCACAGTACTAATTGCTTCTGCTACCCGACCTTCTGACCACCTATCTGATCATTTATTACGTCCAGGACTTCACCAGCCTGGATCGCGGTCTGGTACTCGTTTCCGTGCACGTCTACGATGCCGGCCCCAGCGCACCCTGCGATGACCGAGCCGAGCTCGAACGCCGAGGGAAGAGGGCCGACCTTGAAGCGTGACTCTCCTGTTCTGTTTTTGGCCGTGAAGAAATCCATCATCTTCGAGTCACCGTCGTGCATGAGAGTGATGATCAGGTCGGCAACACGAGCCTTGTGGATCGAGTCAGCGATGTTCATCATGTCGACCATCTTCTGGTCGCGGACCTTTCGTGTGCTCTGGGACGCTGTCCATAGCCACTTCTTGTGTTCGTGGGCCCACAGTCGGAGAGCCTCATAAACCATCAAAGCGCCGTTGTATTCGTCCTTAGCGTTGAGAGCCCTCAGTTTGTCAGCATAATCGACCACAAGCAAGTCAACTGGCTTGCCTGTCTTCTGCTCGATGGTGTCGCACCAGGCGAACAGCTCGGCCGGGTCTGTGGCCTGCGGGGTGAACTCCTTCACGTGGAAGGCCCCTATCTTCTTGTCCTCGATCAGCTGCATGTAGCGCTCTTTGCACAGAGTGCTCTGCCCGGTCTCAATCTCGTTGATGGGTACCCCAGTGAGGCATGCCAAGGCGCGAGTGTGGCACTGTAGATCCGCGAGCTCCAGTGTTGCATAGGCAACTTGGTACCCGGCACGGAGAGCCACCACAGCGTTCGTGTTGAGAGCCATGCTCTTGCCATCGCCCGGGCCACCGACCCAGAAGGCCAGTTGTCCGCGAGAGGGGCCGCCCATCAGACGACTGTCGAGCGAGAGAATACCGGTCGGCAAGCGATCCATCCGGCGCATGCTCTTGATACGATCGAAGATGTGCTCACCTAGGGTGATGCCTACACTTGCGTCCTCTATACCAATTCGCTGAGCCTTCTGTAGTGCCTCGATGGTTTTCTGCTGGTCCTTCGCACCGAGTGTCTCGAAGCCTGACTCAATCGCCATCGTGTTGGCGCGGTCGCGCAGCTCGTTGGCTGTCTCATTGATCAAAGCATTGGAGTCCGGCAGAGACTCGACGTCTTGGATGTAGTCAACACAAGCCAGGAAATCGTCCATGCACACCTGACCTTCCTCATTGAGACGGCGAAGCCTCTGGAAGACGATGTCCTCATCACCAGGACCGGAGCCGACCTCATCGAAGACCAGCTTCAAGGCGACGCAGATCATCTTGGCCTCTTTGCCTGTGAGAGCCTCCACGTCCAACATGTGCCCTACTCGGTTGTAGACCGTGGCGTTGTTGCAGCAAGAAGCCATGAGTTTTTGGGTAAATCCTGGTGTGAAGTTGTAGATGTCCGTCATAGCCAAACCCAGTCCCCGGTCTTGATGCGCACGCGAATCTCTTGATCGAAGCCGGACGCTTCTGATACAGCAGCGGCACGCATACGATCAATTGCTTTTGACGGCCAGTGCTCTGACAAAACCTCTGTCATCAGATCCGGATCCTTCGGTGGGCTGCTGACCACCAAAGACTTCAAACGCTCCCAGCGGATGATTGCGCGGGTCTGAGCGTATGTTGGTGCCGCCATCCACGCCGCCCGATCCTGCACCCTACTGTTCTTGAATATCTCCCGGCTGATTTCATTCTGTACTCCCTTGGAGCTGAAGGCCGACACGAAGTTACGGGTCCGCTTAGGACACCCAGACCGGGGAGTTCCTCCATCACGGAAGTACAATTGACGTAGACGAAACTCGGCCCACAAGTGCGGATACCGGATGTCGTGCTTCTTTAGGAGCTTCACGCAGTTGCCTATCTTGGTGAGGTTTGGGTTCTTGCCTCCTTTCTTGTTGGTCGGCTTGAGTGGGTTCCACTGACTAGGAAGCATCTCGCCGGTCAGCAATTTCCATGCGGCACGGTAAGCAGTCTCGCAAACCAACAGGTCTTCGGGGGTCACATCGTCGCCGTCGCTGAGCTTGGGCGGGTGAGGTGTGATCCGTTGCGGCCAATTCTCACCGGCCGGGTAAGGAGGTAGGCTCGACCAAACCCAATCCGGAATGTCGGGTTTGTTAGGTATGCACCCCATTGTCAGGGTCCCATCACTCTGGCGCCGTAGAATCGCTCCTCTGTTGTCCAACGGCTCGGGTGAGGCCTCTTCCCCCGAAACCTGGTCGGGCTCTTCTGCAAGCCGGCCACAGACCTTAGACAGAGTGTCCACCGCTCTCGGATCTTCTCCGGATGAATCTGAGGTGTTTCCACGAGGCGCAGCCTCGGGACGCGGAGCGGCCTGGGAATCAGTAGTTCTTTTCTTACTGATCAAGAGTAAAGAGTTACTATGTAATTGGGCGGATCGTACAGAATCCCGGACTGGGGGTGTAGGGGTATGCTCACTGCTCATATTCGGCACTTCCGTCTTGATCGCCTTTCCGAGGCACCGGATCATACCGGGTAGGCCTAAACGGTCGAATGTGATGCCTGAGCCATGTGTAGCTTCAGGAATCGCATTGATCGTGATCACGCTATTTTGTGTCCCTATTTGGGACAATGCCACCAAGAGGCGACGGTCGATGTCGACTTGGTTCTCAAGTGAAAACACCTCTCGGGCCATGATTAGGGTGACATTCTTGGGCTTGCCCTGCCGGCGAGCCTTCATGGCTTCAACCAACGCTAAATATGTGGGCTGGCTCACCAAAAGGTCAGGTCTGTCGTATTCGAAGGTCAGAACTCGGACCGGAGGACGAGAGCCACCACTGGTCGACCTCAACCTAGAGCCCGGCTTTGTGATGGCAAGAAGGCCGACACCTCGGAGAATTCCAAGGAGACGGCTGACCGACCCCATCGCCATATTGATGTTGCTACCAACCTCTTGCCGCCCAACCTGGAAAGGATTGCGACGCGCGGCCCGCCAGAGGTGTCCGACGGATGCGTTCTGTCCAGGTGAGAGGATCGACAGAAGACTGGCTCGGCGTATCCGAACGTCAGTCATCGGTTGCACCCTCGCACAATCCGACTGACCTGTCCCTGGGTGATGCCGTAGATTTTGGCCAACTGTGCCTGCGTCACCCCTTCTCTCTTGTAGTGGGCGCGAAGCTCGGTGACCTGCTCATCCGTCAGTTTGGAATTGCCGTTGCGCTCGCCGGTCACCGCAGTAGGCGCCTTTCCCTTCAGCTGCACGGCAGCCAGATGAGAGGGGTTGCAGCAGAACCTGTTGCCGCAATCTTGCTCAACCCTGCAGCCGTCAGGAACTCGGGTCCGGTGCTTCAACATCCACGCCGCAGCGTGCGCCGTGATCTTGTGGCCGGCAGGTGTCTTGAGCATCCCCCGCCGGCCGGCACGGTGACCGCGCCAAGGCCAGCACTCGTCGTCGAGGCCCTGCTCTACTCGTGACCAGAAGTTAGTCACCCATGTTTTGCGGTCCACTCACTCACCATCGATATCGCCGCATCGGCAGGTGAGGGATCTAGGGGCATTGTGGACCTGAGGTAGACCTGGCAGTCGTGAGAGCAGAGGTAGTAGTCGATGTCCGTGGGGTAGGGGTATTGCAGGTGCCATAGGTGTCCTTCGGTCTTTAGGTCTTGTTTGTGGGGAGTCCCACAGATTGCGCAGTCTCTGTTCATGCAGCCAGATCAATCACGGTGACCGAGTGGCCTTCCCGTTTGTAAGAGTTGAAGCGGTCATTGGAGTGTCTCTCATTCCAGCGATTCCCACTGGGCGTCCCCATATAGAGGTCGTCGATGTCTAGGATGTCGAACACTAGGACAGTGCTCTTTGTATCGGTGCGCCGTAGGCCACGCCCGAGTCGTTGAATGTTAGCGATCTCCGACCGCCCTCCACCGGCGTTGATGAGTGTGCG
>SPKZ01023259.1_pt1 | contig 10271 bp, 16 predicted proteins | sample 2456571 | NCBI WGS metagenome assembly SPKZ01 (sample SAMN11192286, study PRJNA482655) | marine metagenome | biome: ENVO:00000447; feature: ENVO:00000244|ENVO:00000211|ENVO:00000569|ENVO:00002023; material: ENVO:00002151; isolation source: ocean water from marine abyssalpelagic zone ...
CAGCATCTCAGATGTGCTTCCTTTAAAATATTCCAATTTATACATCTAAACATAGATAAACGCCCATGTTGAACATAGTCATACTCATCGTCCAGACATCGAAGAGGCTGTTTCGCTGAATGCGCTCCCGATTGGGATGGCACCACTTTTTGTGCAGCGTCTGGCCCGTCGTTGAGTTCAATGAATCGCCAAATCCGTTTCTTATATTTCCGGTCACACTGCGACCCACAAATTCCAATGTATAGATCTATTTACAGAGTAAACATTGTAACTTTCAAAATAAAGGCGAATACGATAGAGCACAAACGCGGCAGACCTCTTTGAACGACAGAAACTGCATCGAATACGCAAAAACCTGCGGGTTCATCGTCAGAATGTGTTTTTTCGGGGTCTTTTCCTGTTCCATCTTCCTCACCGTCTTCGTGCTGCATTCGTTTCCAAATCGGAGTTCCATTTTATTGACAATGTCGTGGTCGATCGACGAACTGTCACTCCATTTGTCATTCTTCGACGAATCCTGTGGATCCGAGTGGCAGTTCCGTACGACGGCTGTGTTCAAGAACGCTTCGATTATCCGGCTGAGGGAATGAAGGTACTCTGTCGTTGCTGATCGGGCTAAATGCAAATACGATAGAGCACAAATGATACCTCTTGCTTGTAGCTCCATATTTAATTCTCGTTTCCATAAATTCCAAACTATAGATTTATACACAGAGTATACATCAGTCTGGTCGTCGTTTCGTTTTGTGGGATGAACAGAGGGCGGGAGCCATTATCTTCAATGACAAGTACATTGTACCTTCGCTGTTGATGACCGTCAGCATTGTGAGAGAAGGAAATGGTCATCATAAAAAGGACGTTCACCGATGAGTGCAAGGATACGGAACGATAGCCGACGATAGGTAGAGATGACGATATGGATAGAGGGTTGCGACAGGGTAGGATAGGATAGGATAGGATAGGATTTGACGGGGAAACTGATAGGATAGGATAGGAATGGGTAGGGTTAGGATTGGACAGGGTAGGGATAAGTTGAGATGGCGACATGTTCGCTGTGTTGATACTAAGAATTAAAAAAACTATGTTTCGTGCGGTGAAAAGTAAAAAGAATTCATCAATTAAATAATTAATCCTTGAAACAAATATTAGATCTATATCTTGCAATAATGGACCAGTCGGTCCATCCTCTGCTCCGATTGCGATCGAGATGGCGATTGCGGTGCTGATGACGGACACTCCGATTTGCACAAATTCCAATATATAGATCTATACACAGAGCCATTCGACCGCTTCCTTTTTGACCGCGATTGTGTCCATCACATCACAAATTCCAATATATAGATCTATCCGCCCGCACCACAAATTCCAATATCTAGATCCATACAGCTTCTACAATATCTGTTTCCAGGTACGCATTTTTATGCGGCCTCAATACACCTTCTTTCTCATCCTAGATTTCAAAGCGATAGCGGCGCTGTGGGCGATAGACGAAGAGTTCATCATTTCCATCAAAAATGGCCCATAACCATTCCGAAAAAATGACATCTCTGGGAACCAAAGTTGCGGAACCATTTCGGCAGCACCAGTAATTTATACATCTACACAGAGTAAATATATATATATTAAAATGGACATCAAAGAAGACTGCAAACATGTATTGTTATACCTTTTCGCAGCGAGGAGCCTACGAATTCCAATATATAGATCAGCGCCCTCTTCGCACGGTCTGCGGGGCCGAATCCCATCGACACGATCCGCAGTGCGAACGTTTATGCGCTGCGATTCGTCCCTCAGGCGAAGGTATTGGTGGTCGCCTCTCCCCATCAGATACGCCATTTTTTTATAAAATTCGCAGATCCTGTTCAGCGACTCGTGCTTCGACAGAGTGCGAATGAGAGTGTATCCGTCGCGCTGCGCCGTCTCATCCAGGAATTCCTTACATTTTTGGCATCGCTCGGGGTCCTGGATCATCGTCGATTTTGCTTCCACAAATTCCAATGTATAGATCTATATTTAAAGTATTTTCATTATGAAGGTTCAAATCATGTAAAATAAAATCCAGACCTTCGTCGAATAATCAAAGTATTTTGGGCGGAGAGATCCTCCAGCAAGGAATTCCTTACATTCGATATCCTTCCTTTTTTCTTATGCATTTTCTTGCAATTTCTTGTCAACCATGGCTTGAGTTGCAAGGGGACGCGTCCCACTCTTCCTTTCTTGGTTGCATTTTCTTGCAATTTCTTGTAAACGATGGCTTGAATAGCAAGGGTACGACAACATGGTTGCCTAGTGAATAGTGAGGTTAGTGGTGGCAGAAAACTGTTGATTAAAAAAAAAACATAACAAATCAAACAATCAGTCATTTTCCAGTACACTCAATAATTCATTTCCCGATGCTGCAGCAACCTTTTGCTTCGTCGTCTCGGTCTGTCTGCGGTTGTGGTGGCGACAGAACTGGGCAGATACTCTGGGTCGCTCCCGTTGTCACAGCCGCTCGCTGTAAAACAGAACTAACATACAACTATATCCAAACTATATTTACATAGACAAACCACTTTGATGCCTCTTTTTGCGGCGCTTTTTGCGGCGCCTATTGCTGCGCTTTTTGGGATGCGAATACAATGCGACCGAATCAGACTCCATTTCATTCGCACTCCTCTTTTTGGATCCCTTTCCCTTTTTCGTCGCCGACTCTTTGGATGGTGCCCAGCGACGGGACCGTTTTGATGTGGTCTTCTTATTGCGAATCACCATGGTTGAGTCTGCTAAACAAATGAATTTCACAATCTTCTAGAAGTCAACCATAAGTACTTAATATACAAACTATAAAGACCTTCGAGCAGCGAGGAGCTTGAGACCTTCCCGACCACTGTGAGCATCCGCACTGTTTGCAAGTAAATGTGACGAGGATTGTTTGAAAACGCACCTTTTCGAAACCGCGGCTTCTCATCTATTGCGGAGCGAGGGAGGGCTTTCACCTCGGGATATTCTGATTGATACAAAAAGTTGTAATCACCTTTCGCTCCTTTTTGATGGGCGCGCTGGCGAGAAAGCTGAGTTCTCTGTCTTTTATTCTTTGAACGCACAAAAAAAAAAAAATTAAAAAGATAAAGACAAGATATAGACAAGATTTAACTTCGTGGATGGTAGTCGAGCATTTGCTGATTATAGAGGATCTGAAAGGTACCGGCAGTTGGTCTGTGGTAAAGTCGAGTGCCTCGACGACTTCATCCTTCACAGAACTGATCCAAGGAAACCTTTGCCCTCCACGGAATATTTTTTGTCCATGCTCACGCTTCGCCTCGTTCAGTTCTAGTAAGCTGATCAATTTTTTGCTTTCAGCATGGCTGAGAGCTCGACGCCTAACAATTGTAAATATATATAAAAACTAAATTCATGTATAATCAAAGCATAATCACATACGTCTCAAGCACTTTTCCGACGAGTTGGTTGTACAGCGGTCGGTGGTAGTTTTTATAGTGCAAGCTGGCTTTGCTGGAAAGCCGTAAAGGCTCGGTGTCGTCCCGCTTCCCTCTCAATTCAGCAAATGCTGCAAACACAAATAGGAAAGTAGTTTAGTTTTTTGTTTATGGTCTAATTAAAATATAAAACCATAACCTCGTTTGTGATTGAGAGGGAAGGGGCAGATGCAACACGCCCACATCTTTTCTTTTTGATGCAGGTCCACGCCCAGTGCTCCAAATTCGTCGGAGTATTTGATAAAAATCTCTTGGATGTTGCTCGCTGAGAGCACGCTCTCGACTCCTTTGGGCGCATCGATTTCTCCGTCGGCAATGAAATTGCTAATGTTGTCGTATAGAGTGCGTAATTGGTAGGAAGAGCATTGCTGGACGGTGCGTCTCTGAAAAAACACCGACGACCTAATATAATACAAATACATATTTAATGCTCATAATCAAAATATAGATATGGATATATATATATAATATATTAACTCAGAGAGAGTTTGGAGCACCAATGATGCTATCTCGGATCCGCACTGTGGTTCTCGGATCCCCGCTGGTTGCTGCACCTCCTCCTCCTCCGCATGGGGTAACTGCGCAGCGATTCTTGCGAGATACAATCGCATGACGTGCGTTTGCACCTCCACGGCGTCAAATTGTGTCTGATCTATTTTCAAACTGTATCATATCTATCTTAATAACAAAATGTAAAGATAATACCTGACACATTACGAAATTCCAACCACTTTGCGAAACACTGCGTGAAACACTCGGTGGATTTATTTCGAATTTGATGGCCGGTGCAGCTGGAGCCATATGCGGAGAGGAGGAAATGCATGAACAGCCAGTTGCCCAGCGGAATTTGTTTCCCATCCCCGATCGTATCAAACATTATGTTTCTGCAGAGAAACACGTCGTACGTGTATTCGCAGGTTGTGTCTTCCCATATATTCGCTTAACAGAATGCAATTGAAACATTCGTGGGTCTCGTTCAGCGATTCAGCGTAATCGCTGTCTTTAGGAGGGCTTAATTTACGAGCCCACTCGCTGAATCTTTGTTCCGCGTCCTTGCGGAATTTCTCAGCGTATTTATCCCAACCCTCCAACTGCCTTCCGCAGAATAAGACAGTGGGGGCTGGCGCTGATGACGACATTGCCTTTGCCGTCATATAAAAAAAAAAAAAAAAAAAACCTTGGCACTCGTATTGCATTGTCTAGTGAACATGGCTACACTCTGGAAACGCGGACCACCTCCTCCCTGGAAGTTTCCAGGACAGAGATGCGCACGGGAATTATTGATCAAGGACGAGCGTCACAGGCTCAATATTAATTGTGAGTACATCGTTCATTGCCCATGGCACCCAGAGCCCGCCCGCGAGAACTGCATCGTGACTGAGTGCAAGGAGAAGGATCCCGGAAATGACGTTTATATCCTCGACCACCGCCGTGGTATATTCGTTTGTCCCGATATCCCACTCGAATGCAATCGGAAAAGGCCAGATCGGCATCGAGCAGAATTCAATGCATTCCAAAAAGGACACAACGTCGTGCTGTCGGAGCATAAGAAAACTTCGACTCTGCGAGTGGGCAAACATCGTGTGCTGTCGGTATGGCCTGGGACCAGGGGAGGGAAGAAGGTGGGCATCACGTCGCGGACTGTCAAATACCTGCACGACTTCAGTCAAGCAAAGACCTCCGCGGCAAACTCTGGTTGATATATTTAATCTATACTTTGAATATATTTAATCTATAATTTGAAACGTGTTACATCAGGAACGATGGCGGCTACTTTGTTGACGTTGTTTGGCTCCATTGTCAATGGCGACAGTGAGCACCGAGTCACCATCAAAGAGATCCAGCAGTTTCTGGATAACGTCTTGGGCCGAGACTTTCGGAAATTAGTAACTGAAGTATGGATCGCCTTGCTTTCGAAAGTCGATCTCCCGGTGAAAAGTTTTGTAGCTGTATTCATTGAAAATGGTTAGATTATGAATGACTGCACATACGTACTTCAGGCGACTTCGAGGACGTCAATCACAGCGTGGTGTGGCGACGAATGATGCTGGATTTCGCATTCAAAATTGCGAACACCGTCTATAGTTTCAACTCTTCCGAGACGATCGTCGATGAACAAAATGACGACGGAACCTTGAGCTATCGGCGGCGCACCCTGAACGAGTACCTCGCAGAGGCCGAATCGGATCACAAAGAAAGCGGTGAAAGGAACACCACTTTGCCAAAGGACGCAAAGTCATTGGCCCAGCTGTCGTGCAGCACGATCGTGATAAATAATGAGTATGGAATGCCGCTGGTCATGGAACTCACACCAGGTTTCTTCCCTTTGAATGCAGATATAGATGTTTGAAATGTCTTGAATATGGATATATATTTAGGAGGACACGGAAAGGAGGAGTGTGAGAGTCACCATGTGATTATCCCCCACCTTCTCCACGTCTTTGAGTCGCATTTGAAAAAGTGCCCGGTCGTGCACCTCTCCTACGTGGTCACCACTGACGGATGTGCCAAAAACCGGCACATTGGGACGAAACTGCGCGAAGCACTCGGTGCCAAATATCCGGACGGCCTCTATTCCGACCACGGTAAGTGTCTTAATTTGTATTTGCGTTCGCTCGCGGAAAACAGAATTTTTCCAATGATTGTCGTGCCAATTTAGCCAATTACCTGTATCAGGTGGCGGTTCTGGTACTGGTGGTATGTGTATTACATATGAACTGTGTACTCCGTTAATATAATTCTATATTCTTGTTTTGCAAGTACGCTTTCTGTATGTGGCACCGCCACCAAGCGCACGGCAAGAACAAGGCCATCAAATACAAAAGCGATCCGGCGCGACCGCTGATGCTATCTGACCATCGAACGACACTGATGCGATGCGAACTCCCGGTGGTCGCCTGCTACATTATCCCACCGAATCAGATGACTGCGATACAGCATGTGATGCTGCATCGCGATGTGTTCGGGAGCAGCGAGATTCTCGCCTCTCTGAGGGTTTGGTTTAAATACCTCAAGAGGCAGAGATTCTCCTCGCTCGAGGCCAGAAGAACTATACAGAAAATGGAGATATTCAAAGTTAATTATAGTTTATTTATAATTAGACTATGTCTTATGAATTAGTAATGCATTTGTTGTAAGTTGATCAAGGCGAATACTCCGGGATACGATTACAACGCCGTGATCAAGGGCGCAATGCAAGAAATTGTCGCGCCGCTGCTGCCTTATTTCTTTGGCTTTTTGGAGAGCGATTTGGCGTACGAACGCTTTGCAGCCAATGCCACAGATTCGGACGACGAGGAGTACCACAAAATCCTCTCCCGACAACAGGGCAGCGATGAAGTGTGCACCGAGTATTATCCGAACAGAACTGCATGCGTCCCGTCCCCAATGCTGTGGATGCAAAAACGGCTGAAGCTGCTCCCGGACAAAAGAATCGGGCACGCATTCGATATCGGGTGGCAAACGAAAGAGCAGTTCAAAGCCACATTGCAGCACGGCTACTTCCGGCGATATCTCTCCGCTCAGTTATACTTATATTTATAATATATCTTGACTATCTCTTGAAAAGAGAAACTCTAAAAATAGGTGGCGAACAAAATGGGACCGCAGCTATGTCGACTCCAAAAAGAGAGTAATTCCTGGAGAGGCGATGTTTGCCGCCGACGACTATTATTACCGGAAGCGCATTGATTTGGAAACACGCGCTGCGCATATCGATGACGCATGGAATTGTACTTCAGCTCCGGCAGTGTGCAGAGTCGGCATCATGTCGACGGAGACGATAAACTCCATTATGGAGGGGTATCATTGCTTTTTGTATATAGACTTCAACATGATTTGAGTATGAATATATTTTTTGATAACACACAGTTACCAGTCGAAGGGAGGGGGCAGGATGTCGACTCTGTACTGGATCCTCATCACAGCACACAAATTCTGTCGCCAGTCCATGAGAGCATGGGACAAATATATGCACAGATTCAACAACGCGGACGACGAAGACCTGTACTGCCCAAAGGTAGTCGTCAACTACGGCACGGCGAAGAAGAAGTATTTCTCACTCTCTCCCCTTTTCGACGAACGCAAAATGTGCCCGAGGCTATTCCTGACTCGCGAGGAACGCCACCAAATCACAATGGCTCATTTGCGAAAGCAACGCCTCAAATTCCATGACGAACCAGATAAATTCCGCCACGGTCATGTTAAGTCTAACTCTATCTTATATTGATACAATTCTATAAATTATTTATGTTTTGAACATGTTTAGTTTCTTCGTTTATTGGAGATAATCGAAGAATGGAAAGCAAAGAACGAAAACTGGATCCTGGACGAAGAACATCTCAATCTGCTGGTCAAGAAATTTGCAAATAAGTGGACCGCAGAGGAAATGGCTATATTTTGCGGAGATATTGGAATTGACGCGGAATGATCTCTTTTGTCTTTTAATTCTCGTTTTCAAACTATAGTACATTTATCGAAGCATGACCTCGGAGATATTTGAAAGCATATCAATCAATCCAATTTATAATATAGATAAAATATAGTTTTTATAATAAAAATAAATAATTAATTGCAAGGCACCAGCTATTAATGCAATGTTTAACTTTGTTAACTGTATATCCCCAAACTCACTCTTTACACCATGACGACACTACATTGCTTTGACGTCGTGACGGAGCTCGACGGTACGGTGCAGGTACTCAAAGGCGAATGCAAAGGAACTACCGTCGATTCACTGCGTCGACATAATACATTGACCGAGTTCAACGCAAAATCGCACGAAATACAAAGTCTCCAAACCAACCGATGTGATGCTCGCGACTCGGAGCGGCGAATGGCCACACTGTGTGTGGTGAAAGCCGTCGAGAATAAGCTGAGCCACCCGATGTTCGTCTTCGGCACCGAACTCAACAAAACCAGACGAGCCGCTGAATTTGTCGGATACAGGAAGGGCGATGAAAATGTGAAGAAAATGAAACATATGGTTCATTCCGGAATCTACATCGCCGAAATTTATCCGACCATCTTTACCGCGGCAACGGTCCAGTATACCGGTATCTGCATTTAGAAATTTCCTAAAATTTCCAATGTTTGTTAATATGGATTGTAAATATGGTTTGTAAATATGATTTAATTATGATGTTAATATAGCATGGCTCCGCGAGATCAACCCGATCGATGTCAACGAGTCAACGAAATTATGCCGAATGTCTGGCATTAAACGAATGATAGTGGCAGCGGGAATAAGGGACAAAAGATACCGCATCGAATTGCTCGTCTTCGCAGTGGACATTTATCGCGGACACCGCACATATGCATTCAAAGTTTGTATTGACCAAAACACAGTGAAATGGTGCAAACTGCCAGTGCAGGGAATTCCACCGAATGCCATTGCCGCATTTCAATTCGTGGGGAATATTACTGCGACGGCAGCTGTTGCTCGGGAGAGATGTGTCATCGATGGATTGGTACGGAATGAGTGTTCCACCGATTTCCCCAAGGTGCTCCGCCAGAAAATCTGCGAATGGGTTGGTCAAAAAGAAATACACGTCATTTCTGAGAGCGACGTATATAAAACGTGGACCCTACGGGAAATATTTGAAAGTGAACCGGAAGTGCAGATGAACGGCCACAAGGTGGATATCTCATCGTTTTGATATGGTTATAACATGGTCAGAATATAGATCTATACTATGGTTTACAATTTAGCCACTCCCGTGAACATCTTATTTTTTTTGAAAGAAAAAAAACAATAGAGACTTTGTCAGAGGATGTACTCGTTGCAACACTCTGTCCAGATAACATCTACGAGAACGGGCACCACCTTATATTTTCTCACGAGGGATGAACTGTACTCACTGGAGCACTGGCGCTATGAATTCAACAACGCTGCATTCCCGGGACATGTGATGAGAAAATACTGGACGATGGATCCATGCAGCTTATTGAGTCCGCGGATCGTAACATTTTTCATTCTCAAAACGAGCGTCAACACGATAACATTCGGACGGAGTGTTCTTGGTAATGGTTTCTTAGGATCAGAGTTTTATGCTGTGCTCCAAAAGGAGTCTGGGACAAAAATCACGAAACTGGACCACATGGTTCATTCCGCGGCCTATCACCACGGGAAGAGGACAATTGTCACATCCGAGATCGGTGCACTGAACGGTATTTTAGTTTTGAAATTTCTGGAACTTTCTGCACAGCGTTGAAATAGTGTGAAGATGTGGTTTGTGACTGTTATTTTTAATTATAGTTTAATTATGGTTTTTATATTTTAGCACAAATTCGAGAACTGGACCCGGATCATCTGGACGAGAACACGCTGTTTGGGAGTCTCAGCCACGTCCAATCATGCCAAGTCGCGTGGCTTTTTGAGGGTCCCAAGTTTATGCTCTACACGTTGTTGTTCGCTGTGGAGGAAGGGCAACGCCAGACGACGGCCATTGTATTGTCTGCCGACGAGGAACCCCCAAAATGGATCAGAATTCACCTGGACAGGACCCCAAAGCAAGTGACGGCGTGCTACAATTTCACTGCACAAAATCCCACTGCTTTCGAATCGTTGCTGGTAGCTGGCTGGCTGAGGCTCAACAGAGAGCCTCGGGCTCGAAAATGGGCCGAGGTTATTATCCAACTGATTGCAAAACATGTAGGCTGCGCGGAAATACACGCGGTGTCCATTGATTTTGAAAGGGGGCAATGGAAGAAAGTGGATATCTACAGAAAAATGTTACAGGCAGAGGACCAGGATATTCAAAGGGGTTATTTTGTCAGCATTCGTGATTTTGG
>SPKZ01004945.1_pt1 | contig 10270 bp, 11 predicted proteins | sample 2456571 | NCBI WGS metagenome assembly SPKZ01 (sample SAMN11192286, study PRJNA482655) | marine metagenome | biome: ENVO:00000447; feature: ENVO:00000244|ENVO:00000211|ENVO:00000569|ENVO:00002023; material: ENVO:00002151; isolation source: ocean water from marine abyssalpelagic zone ...
CGCACACATAGTGGGAATTATGGTGACTTTGAGGAAAGTAAACGGGCACCTTTAGCCGCGATCATAATTGTTGGCGTATTTGTGTTTCCTGATGTGATGTTTGGCATCACGGAGGCATCGATGACGCGCAAACGATCGACGCCTCGTACTTGCAGATACGCGTTCACAACAGCCATTGGATCCGTGTCCGCACCCATCATGGCGGTGCCGACGGGGTGAAAAATTGTCGTTCCGATATCGCCAGCGGCGCGCGCAAGATCGTCGTCGGGATAATCAGGACCGGGAAGGTGTTCGCTGGGGTGATAGGCCGCCAGAGCTGGCTGCGACATCAGCTTTCGCGTCACACGAATCGCATCTGCGGCGACTGTGCGGTCAGCCTCGGTGTCCAGATAGTTAGGATCGATTGTGGGCGCGTCCGTGAGGGTGGGGCCGCCAATCCGAATGGATCCGCGCGAGGTTGGACGCAGATTGCAGGCCGCCACGGTGATCGCAGGAAAGCGATGCAACGGATCACCAAACTTATCCAGCGAGAGCGGCTGAACATGAAATTGAATGTTCGCGCGCTCATGTTCGGGCGAGGAGCGGGTGAAGATGCCAAGCTGTGACGGCGCCATGGTTAGTGGTCCGCGCCGCCGGAACAAGTAATCTAGCCCCATCTTGGCCTTGCCGAACAATGAGTAATAGGTCTGGTTTAACGTAACGGCGTTGGAAACTTTGTAGATTGCGCGCTGTTGTAAGTGATCCTGCAAATTGGCGCCCACGCCGGGCAGGTCGTATTGCGGTGTAATGCCAGCATTTTTCAAGATTTTCGCTGGACCGATCCCGGAGCGCTGCAAGATCTGTACGCTGCCGATCGACCCAGCGCAGAGCACGGTCTCGCCTTTTGCTTCAACCCTATATCGCTGGCCGTTTTGCTCAAAAATTAGGCCTTTTGCGCGGCCACTTTCTAGCATCACTTTATCGATCAAGGCGCCGGTCTCAACCCGCAGATTAGGCCGGTTCCTTGCTGGCTTCAAAAACCCTCGCCCCGCTGACCAACGTCGTCCCGCCTTTTGATTGACGTGGAAATAGCCAGCCCCTTCATTATCGCCAGTATTGAAATCAGGGGTCTTGGGGATCGCCATTTCGGCGGCGGCGTCCCGCACAGCATCTAGAATGTCCCAACTGATCCGAGGTGGTTCGACCCGCCAATTGCCGCCGGTGCCGTGAATCTCACTCTCACCCAAGAAGTGGTCTTCCAGATCGCGAAAAACGGGCAGAACGTCATCCCAGCCCCAACCGGGCAATCCTAGGTCGCGCCAGTGATCATAGTCTTGCGCTTGGCCCCGCATGGTAATCATTGCATTGATCGCTGAGGAGCCGCCCAAAACTTTGCCGCGTGGATAGTTTAGCTTGCGGCCATTCAGACCGGGCTGAGATGTCGTTTCGAACATCCAATCGGAACGCGGATTACCAATGGCAAACAAGTATCCGACCGGAATGTGAAACCAGATCCAATTGTCTTTGCCGCCTGCCTCGAGCAGCAAGACACGGTTTTTTGGATTTTCGGAAAGACGGTTCGCAACCACGCAGCCAGCAGACCCAGCCCCAGCGATCACATAATCGTACTCGCCGGGAAATGGGGTGGCCGTCTCGGTCATCAGCCAGGTTGAACGTCGATAAAGCGACCGCCTTCAGCTGCCAGACGTTTCAGCGTTTCGCATGGCGCGAACTGCTCATCCTCGGCACCGAGTTTTTCCATAGTCGCAAGCACAGCTTCAGCACCTACCATATCACCGTATAGCATTGGGCCGCCTTTATCGGCTGGCCAGCCATATCCATTCAACCAAACGATATCGATATCGGAAGCGCGCTGGGCCTTTTTCTCTTCAAGAATTTTGAGGCCTTCATTGATCATAGGATAGATACAGGTCGCTATAATCTCGTCCTGGCCAGGCGCGCCGCCAGGCTCGACGCCGGTGACGTCTGCGATGATCTTGGCCGTAACGTCCGAAGGAATAGGGCGGCGGTTTTCGTCATAATCGTAATAACCCGCGCCGGTTTTCTGACCGCGGCGATCAAGCTCACACAGGGCGTCGCGAATCGGGTTGGCGGTTGTCGCGCCTTTCTTCCAGCCAATGTCGAGACCGGCGAGGTCTGACATTTGGTAAGGCCCCATGCGGAACCCGAATGCGTTGAGCACAGCATCCACATCCCAAGGCATCGCGCCTTTGTAGACGAGTTTCTGCGCCTGAGACTGGCGGGCGAACAGGATGCGGTTGCCGACGAAACCAGGACAAACCCCGACCAGGGTGGCGACTTTGTTGATCGTTTTCGCCAGGTCCATGCTGGTCGCGATGACGTCATCCGCGGTGTGATCGGCGCGAACGATCTCCAACAGTTTCATCACGTTGGCTGGCGAAAAGAAGTGCAAGCCAATCACGTCTTCTGGGCGTTTGGTAACGCTCGCAATTTCATCAATGTTCAGCGCTGATGTGTTGGTTGCGAGGATTGCACCCGGTTTCGCGATCCGGTCGAGATCAGTGAAGATCTGCTTCTTGAGATCCATATCTTCAAACACGGCCTCGATGATCAGATCGCAATCTGCAAAATCTTCCATAGACAGCGTGCCGTTGAGGCGCCCCATCCGCTCGTCCACTTCCTCTATTGGGAAACGACCTTTGTCGGCGCTGCGTTGATAGTGGCCGCGCACAACGCTCAGTCCGCGATCAAGCGCTTCTTGTTGACGCTCCAGAATGATGACGGAGATGCCGGCTGTGGCAAAGTTCATAGAGATGCCGCCGCCCATGGTGCCCGCGCCGATGACGCCGACTTTCTCAATCGTGCGTCGCGGTGTGTCCGCCGGAACGTCAGGAACCACCCATGCGTCGCGTCCAGCTTGGGCGATATAGTCGGAGACTTCCTGCGGGGTCATGGAAATAGCGGGCATGGGAGGGGCCTTTTTAGCTTAGAAAAACATGTGTGCGCTGGCCTTACACCAAATGAGGCCGAGTTTGGAAGCGCCGGGTGAGCCTGCCGTCGCGGCGTACCGATTATGCGCAGGGTGGGAATTGCTGGTCCTCGCAACTCGGCGCGCTTACTCGCACCAGGTCGGTTTGACCGTCTCACTCAGCCAGTGTTTGGACAGGCCTTCTTTCGCGAGCAGCCATCCTATGTGCGTCCCATCGAGATAGACATGCGCGCGGATACGTCCGAAGCGGTCATTGCCTTCTGGCTTAAAGGTGAGCGTCTGGGCCGTGTCAAAAAGCTCTTTCGCGCGGGCTTCAACTTTTTGCCCGAGGGCGTCCTCTGCGGGACAGGCCGCGCCATTGCCGGTTTCTGGACTGTCCCAACCGATCAGGCGCAAGCGAATGCGTTCTGTGCCGCGATCAGTCAGACGTTGCAGCTCAAATGTATCCCCATCGACCGCAAGAACATCGCGTACCGGAGCGCTGACACAACGTGCATCAGGTTTTTCACATAGGTTCTCCGGTTCCGGCGGCAGATCGCGTTGGGAGCAGGCGGCAGCAAAAACGCCGAAAAGAATGAGAGAAATACGCATCAGCCCACTAAGGCGGCCTGTGCCGCAAAGGTCAACGGCGGTCTATGATATACAAGACGCGGAGACACAGGTGATAGAAAAGGAAAACCCCAGCCGGGTCTCGGCTGGGGTCCGTGAGCCGGATGGCTCTTGAATCCTTGGCTGCGTTCAACTTTGTTCGGGCTCATCCAAACAAGCAGCCTTAAGACTGTGCTACGGTGTAATCAGAGGTTGCTCCAAAAAAACCTTCACACAAACGGATCCAATCACCGTTCCTGGTTTCTCACTCGACATTGGATCACCTCCTTTCAGCTGTTGAACGACTATGCCCGGCGCACTCTAGCGTTCCGGACAAGTCCAATTAAGCATGAGTCATGCCTAATGAAAGATGAATGTGTGCGTCTCGACATAAAAAATTGATATTTGCACGCTGAAACACCCGCTGACGCAGTTCAGCGGGTGTTTCTTAAGCGCGAGAGGGTAGCGCTGTGTCTGCTTTAGTTGGCAAGGGCGCCAATCACGAGACCGATAATGGCTCCGGTCGCGATCGATGCCAACACTGCGTCCCCACTATCATAATCGTGGACCCAGTGATAGCCGTGCGGCGGATCATAGAGCCCCCAATAATCATAGTCGCCTATGATGATCGTATTGGAGTGATAGCCATAATGGCCTCCGATGTAATAGCTCGGCACATAGTGGCGATCATACACGTATCGGAACGTTGGCCGCGAATAATAGTAGAATGGACGGTGCCCACCCCAATAATAGGCGCGCGGTGAATAGTGCCGGAAATTATGCCGACGATACGTGTTGCGATAGTGATAGCCATTGTGGTGACGGCGGTAATACCGGTTGAAGTTCCGGTGATGCCGATAATGGCGGTCGTGATTGTAGTGCCGGTTATGGCGATAATCGCGATTGTTATAGTGACGGCGTTGATGGCGATAATCACCGCGGGCATTGCGATAGCCCTGATTATAGCCGCGATCATATGAGTTCCGGCGGATCTGTCGGTTCTCTTGTCGGTTTTCGATGCGACGCTCTTGCCGGCGTTCCGCGCGGCGGTCCTGCCGTTGCTCAAAGCGCCGGTCATCGCGGCGCTCAGCACGCCGTTCCTGACGGTTTTCTATTCGACGTTCGTCTCGGCGCACTGGACGATTTTCGGCCCGGCGCTCTTGGCGATTTTCAATTCGGCGGTCTTGCCGGTTCTCGGCCCGACGTTCCTGGCGGTTGCTAAAACGTCGGTCTTCGCGTTCGGCAATGCGTCTTTCTTCACGGCGTTCCGCGCGTCGCTCTTGTCGACGCTCTCCGCCGCGCAGTTCGCCCGTATCGCGACGCTGCGCTCTGACACGCTGATCTCTATTGAGCACTTCTCCGCGCGCATCACGTCGGTTTTCCCGACTCTGACGTCGTTCCTGCCGATTGCGTTCGACACGTTCAGCATGTGTGCGTTCAGCGAACGGAGAATTTCGTTTCTCAGAATCAGCGAACGCAACGGGCCCAAGCAGGCCTGCGGCCAAAGCCAACACAGCAGCGCTAGAACTCAGTTTTGAGAGGATAGACATGGTGTGTCCTCCTTTCTTCGTTAGGGCGCCCCCAAAGGGCCCGCAAATTTCGGCTGTTCGTGACAAGCCTTGCATCTCAAACTAGAGAGGGCGCCTGAATTGACCCTGAACGGAGCTTTCATGTCGCTGCGCGCTCACATCTTTGTGACCGAAACGATCCAGATCCCTGAATGGGAACTGCAGGAGAGCTTTATCCGCGCGTCCGGTCCAGGCGGGCAGAACGTCAACAAAGTTTCTACCGCCGTTCAGCTGCGATGGAATGTGGTTGCAAGTTCGATCCCTGCCGCTGTCAAAGCGAGATTTCGCAAACGCTATGGCGCGCGCCTAACGCAAGAAGGCGAGCTCATAATTGAGGCCAAAGATCATCGGTCCCAGGGGCTTAATCGCGAAGCCGCGCGCAAACGATTGGCGACGATGGTTAGGTCCGTGGCGGACCCCCCGCGCAAACGAATTAAAACGCGTCCTACGCGAGCGTCCGTTCGGCGGCGTTTGGAGGGAAAAAAGCAACGGGGCGCTGTTAAAGCACTACGCGGGAAAGTGACCGGTGAAGATTGAAAGGCGTCGACTATTCTAGACGCATAACCGATTCGCCGGCCTCCAGCTCACTCGAATCGGTTGAATCTTCTAAAGGGGCCGCTGATGGTGAACTCGCCTGCGTCTCGGATTCTTTGGGACCCTCGTTCTGCCGCAAATCGCCCACAGCCGCGCCGACGCCAATTTCAAGCTGATCCATCCAAATTTCTTGACCAATGGCGAGCACATTTAAAAGGTTTGCCTTTATGTTCGCCATCGTCGTGCCGTGATCCAGGATCAAATACCGGCTGACCTGATAGGATCCGTTGTTGAGTGCGATCACGCTGACGGCGGCGTAATCATAATTAAGTTGGTTCGCTCTGGCATCTGAGAGCTCACCGACAAAGCTCATCCAGATGTGGAGGCCTTGGCATACTTTCTCTGCGGAGCAGGCTGTCCCTTGCATGAAGAAGGGGGTACCACCCGGGCTGACCGCCATGATCGCGACATCATCTTCAAATGCTTGGCCAGCTTCGTAATTGTCCGTCTCAACGATATATTCCAAGTCGCTGAAAGAAACGGATGTCATCAACCAACCGTCACGATCTGGTTGGGCCGCTTCTTCTTGGGCGTTCGCAAAATTTGCGAGCGCGACTGTGGTGAGCCCCAATATCCAGTGTTTCATCTCGTGTGCACCTCTTCGCGACAGCGTTGCGTCCCACATTTCACCATGATCGTCACCTTGTCCTAACAAAATGGCAATCTTCAGGCATGCAATTTTTCTATGAATGGTAACCGAATGGCGCGCTCAGGCCGGGTTGATGTCGTCTGTGTATTCCTGCAGCCATGATGAAACGCATCATATCACCTCGAGCAGCCGCGCTAGCCCTTGCGGCGCCTCTGCTCTTCGCTGCTCCGGCGCTTGCACACCATGGTAAGGCCGACAAACGCGTGACAGGCGGCATTACGTTCCATAGCGGGAATGGCAGTGTCCATCTCGGTCTTGGTCAAAATGGCTATAGCTCGATTGGCTATAGCACGAACCGCCACTACGGTTATAGCGATCACCGCTACAATAACCGCCAAGCGAAACGCCAAGCGATCCGTGCGTGCCGGCGTGCTATCAGAGATGAAGCGCACTATCGCGGGTTTCACGATGTCGACTTCGATGATGGTCGCTATGCCGAGCAAATTGGCCCGCGGGGGTATCGCGTGACGTTCAATGAAGTTGAGTTCGAAACGCGGCGTCGTGAGATCGAACGACCGGTCACCTGTGTGGTCCGTCGCGGAGACCAAGTGCGTGATATCTGGGGCATCCCAGAACCGCGCCGTCGTGGATACGGTCAGCGCTATAACCAAGGCTATTATAAATAGGGTCTTTTCTCTTTCAGAGTGAAAGCAGGAACGGGCTTCCCCTCGGGGAGGCCCGTTTTGCTTATGTCGCTGACTTGCCCTTCGTCTCCCGAGCATTAAAACCCCGAACAAAGTCAACGGAATGTGTGAGGTCGGAGCAAATGCAAGATGTGATTGAAGCCCTCGAGGCACGGCGCGAAAAAGCTCGTATGGGCGGCGGCAAAGCCCGGATCGAACGCCAGCACGAAAAAGGCAAACTCACCGCGCGCGAACGCGTTGCGCTTTTGCTAGACGAAGACAGTTTCGAAGAAACCGACATGTTCGTTGAGCATCGCAGCCATGATTTTGGCATGGAAAAGCAACGTATTCCTGGCGATGGCGTGGTGACTGGCCATGGCACGATTAATGGTCGTTTGGTCTATGTCTTCTCAAAAGACTTTACCGTGTTCGGTGGATCGCTGTCGCTCGCGCAGTCAGAGAAGATCGTCAAAGTTCAGAAAGCGGCGATGAAAGTCGGCGCGCCTGTGATTGGCATCTTCGATGCAGGCGGCGCGCGCATCCAAGAAGGCGTGGACAGCCTCGCGGGTTATGCCGACATCTTTATGGAAAACGTATTGGCCTCCGGCGTTGTGCCGCAAATCTCAGTCATTATGGGCCCCTGTGCGGGCGGCGATGTTTACAGCCCAGCCCTGACCGACTTCATCTTCATGGTGAAAGATACGTCTTACATGTACGTCACGGGTCCGGATGTTGTGAAAACCGTGACCAATGAAGAAGTGACGCACGAAACGCTTGGCGGCGCGTCTGTTCATGCGGCGAAGTCCGGCGTGGTCGATGGCGCGTTTGAGAATGACATCGAAGCAATGACGCAAATGCGCCGTTTGATTGACTTCTTACCTGGCTCAAACCGCGAAGAGCCGCCGATGCGGCCGACCTATGACACGATTGAGCGTCAGGATGACAGCCTCGATAGCCTGATCCCGGAGAACCCGAACCAGCCTTACGATATGAAAGAGCTGATTGAGAAAACCGTAGATGAGGGCGACTTCTTTGAAATCAGCCCGGCCTTTGGCGCGAACATCATTTGCGGCTTTGGGCGGATCGAGGGCTCGCCAGTTGGGTTTGTTGCCAACCAACCAATGACCCTGGCCGGCGTGCTCGACATTGACGCTTCGCGCAAAGGTGCGCGCTTCGTTCGCTTCTGCGACTGTTTCAACATTCCGATCGTGACGTTCGTGGACGTCCCGGGCTTCATGCCGGGCACCAAGCAGGAGTATGGCGGCCTGATCAAACACGGCGCCAAGCTGCTCTTCGCTTACGCAGAAGCGACTGTGCCCAAGGTGACTGTGATCACCCGCAAAGCTTATGGCGGCGCGTATGATGTGATGAGCTCGAAACACCTGCGCGGTGACGTGAACTATGCTTGGCCGACAGCTGAGATTGCTGTGATGGGCGCGAAGGGCGCAGTCGAGATCATTTTCCGCAAAGACATTGGTGATGAAGCGAAAATCGCTGAGCACACGCAAAGCTATGAAGACAATTTTGCCAATCCATATGTGGCGGCGAAAAAAGGCTATATCGACGATATCATTATGCCGCACTCAACTCGCCGCCGCGTCGCAAAGTCGCTGCGCACCCTGCGCGGGAAAGAGTTGAGCAATCCGTGGAAGAAGCACGATAATATTCCGCTTTAGGCGGATGAGCCGTTTGAACCACAATCATCGTCTTGCCATATATGGCACGCTTGCGCCTGGTGAGGTAAACCATCACCAGGTCAGCATGATGCAAGGCATCTGGATTGAAGGCACCGTTCGGGGGTGGCTGAGCGAGGATGGCTGGGGCGCGACGCTCGGCTTTCCGGGGCTCAGGCTCAATTCAGAGGGCGACAAGATTAAAGTCCAGGTTTTGGAATCAGTTGATCTGCCTGATCATTGGGGCCGGTTAGATGAGTTCGAAGGCGAGGAATATGCCCGCGTAACGACTGAAGTCTATACGGGCGAAAAGTACATCAAAGCGCAAATCTATGTGGTGGCGGGCTAGAGCCGTGACCCACCTTACTGCTTTTACCGCCAGCCTCGAAACCGTTGCGGAGCGCTGCGAAGATGTGGTCCCGCCAGTCTATGCCGCTTTGTTCAAAAGGTTCCCTGAGTTTGAAGACCTGTTCGTGCTCGACATAGACCAAGGCGCGCGGGGGCATATGCTCAACGAAGCGCTCAGCATGGCGGAGGGCTTGTTGCAGGATGACCCGGTCGCGATCAGTTTTGTCTCAGCCGAACGCATGAACCATGAGGGATATGGCATCGGCGATGATGTGTTTGAAGGTTTCTTTCAAGTCATGGCCGATGTGTTCCGAACGATCTCTGGCGAGGCCTGGTCGAGCGAGATGAGCGCCGCATGGGACAAGGTCTACGAAAAGGCCGCTGCAGCAAAACTATAACGCCCTGCATCCAATCTCGCGCTTGATTGCATCTTAATCTGTGAGCCCGCAAAAAGGGTGCAAGATAAGAAAGCAAGACTATGGACGAAATTATTGTTCCGATTTTTCTATTTATAGCGATCGTTGCGATCATCTGGCTCTACAGCCATTACAATTTCAAGAAGCGCAACACGGCACACGAAACGCTGCGTCTCGCCGTCGAAAAGGGTCAACAGGTCTCACCAGAATTGGTGGAGCGGATGTCGGCGATGAATGATCCGGTGAAGTCGGATTTGCGCCGCGGCGTGCTGCTGATCGCCTTTGGAATCGCCTTTGTCGTGCTCGGCGCAATCATGCCGCATGATGAGCCAGATGCGATGCGTGGCATTGCGGCGATTTCATCATTCCCCGTAATTTTGGGGCTCGCTTATCTCGGTCTTTGGCGGTTTAGCCACGATCGATAGAGCGTGGTTTGGGGCAAGCGGTGATATCCGACTTTGATCTCGCGCGCGACGCCGCCTCTGGAAAAGAGGCGGCGTTCGAGACGCTGGTACGACGTTATCAAGGCGCGGTGCGTGGGGTGTGCCGGCGCCTCACCAGTCATGCTGCTGAAGCTGACGATGTCGCGCAGGCGACGTTCCTGATGGCGTGGCGCAAGATTGGCGCTTATCGCGGCGGCTCGTTCAAATCCTGGATTTGTACGATAGCCTATCGTGAGTTCTTGCAGGCGCGGCGGCGAAAAAAGATTGAGGTCGAGTTTGATGAGAACACGCACATATTGGCGTTCGACTCCTCTGCGGCGCGCTTGCCGGAACAGCTTGATCTGGACCGGGCCTTAAAAACCTTGCCAGAAAATCAGCGCATTTGTGTGGTCCTGTGTGTGGCAACTGGGATGAGCCA
>SPKZ01011584.1_pt1 | contig 10270 bp, 14 predicted proteins | sample 2456571 | NCBI WGS metagenome assembly SPKZ01 (sample SAMN11192286, study PRJNA482655) | marine metagenome | biome: ENVO:00000447; feature: ENVO:00000244|ENVO:00000211|ENVO:00000569|ENVO:00002023; material: ENVO:00002151; isolation source: ocean water from marine abyssalpelagic zone ...
CCCTTAGCGCCGGTGGGGGCTTTGGTGAGTTGATGGTGTAGTTGGTTTGGTGACATCCAAAAAGTTTTTAATGTATTCATAATTGGCCTCTTAGTTTTTTGTAGGTTCAATAAATAGACGCGCTAATGTGTTATTTTTAATAAAAGATAGAAATAGATTGAATAAAGAAAGGTTAAGCTGAGTGATATAAACATCACTCAGCAAGCAGACTAAGGGCTTAGCGACCAGCTTACACCGTTAGCGGTAAGGTTCGGTGTTATTGTTCGGTTGTTCTTGTCGACCATGCTATTAAGGCGTGATAGAAGTGCTTGACTTAAATACAACACGGCATGGCTATTCAACTTAGAATATTGAAGTGAATATTGTGCCGCTTGGGCTCTTAGTGTTGGTATTTCATTCGTAATAGCGACGTCACTAAAATAGTTTGGGATGACGCCTTGGTGATGAGTAAAGCTAAGTTTTCCGCTAGCAGATAGTGTACCGATAGCAAATAACCCACCTTCGTTATCTGTCAAGGCAAACAGTATTTGATTGCGTTTCAGTAATGCGATTAACACCTCATTAGACAAAATTCCTAACTTAAATTTAACACGAGAGCCTACTTGCCTGACGGCGCCTTTGAGCGTGTCATTTATTTTTTTGTTTTTTTGTGTTACTTGAGTTTGTAGCGATGTGTTTTGTGCGTCGTTTTGTTTTGGAGGTGAGCTTTGTTGCTTGATATTTACGTCCCCCACGGCGACTTTGAATAATTTATCGCCAACACTTAACTCAGACTGAGTTTGTTGTTTTTTGTGGGGCACTGGCGGCTCTACAACGATTAAAACCTGTTGTGGATGCATAATAAGCCACAGCCCATAAATAGACAGTAGTGTTAGCAGTGGCAGGCCAAGTTGCCAAGTCGTGCGAACGCGTGCACTTCGCTCGAGGGCGTTATCGATTGTCATGGTTACTCTCCTTTTCCACTTTGTAAGAATATGCGTGAAACACCCTGAGCTTTTGCTTGCTCGATGAGCCTCATTACATCAGTGGCACTGTGGTGCGTGGCACTAATAGTAAGCGTGAGGTTAGGTGAAACATTCGAAATAGCCTGCTCAGATGAGGCATAACACTCTGTATCAAGACAGTATTGCCCACCCTGCAATTGCAAAATCTGTTCTGCGGTGGCGTTATTATCATCAGTTACTTTACTCTTCATAATTTGTGCGACATTAGCGCTAAGAAGCATGACGGTAAGCACCATAAATAGATCGCTTGACGTTCTCGCTGTACCATCATCATCTTGACTATCTTCAAATAGATTATTCATCATGGACTCCAGTTATTGTTGGCTTACTGTAATGGCGTGAGCTGAGCTTTTTATTTTCTCGGATGATTTCACCCATTGCCAATAATGGGTCGCCAGTTTTTGTGATTGCTTCACCTTGCCAATAAATGGCAATAGTTTAGAGACAAAATGAGCGGCTATGTCAGCGGATATTTGAACATCGTGCTGGTGACATTTATTACGTAGTGTATCGCGCATTACGGTTAACTTTTGATGGCTTGCCACGGTACAAAGCGATGAGAACACGACATCATATTCGTGATGACTAAGTGCTGGGTTACTTTGTAAGTGTTCAGGTGGTGTCGGCTCAGTGATAGGATAAAGTTGCTGTTGTTCATCCCTCGTAAAGGCGGTGCCTAAACTTGAAGCCAATAATTGGTCAAATGAGCCGTACCCTTGCCAGTCGCTTCCTTTAAAGCGCTTACAATAGCCTCTGCTTAGATAGTAATGGAGGCACCCGACTCGCTTTAGAATTGGGTCGAAATCTCGCTTGATAATATCTTCAACACGGCATTTTATGCTCAGTAGTTGTAGTTGCCCATCATAGTGGTGGCTAGCGGAATGACGTAAATGCTTGTTAGATATTCTATTGGTTACTAAATGGGTGGTTTTGCCCATGAGTTGCAGCTCATTAAGAATATACGCAAAGTCGCAATCATTCGTGAATAAACCAGCATTGGATACATTGTCTTTTAGACGCAGCATGTCAACCATAATCATAGGGTCGGCCTCTGTTTTATGATTATAAGTGCGGACGGGGGTATCTATCATAGTTACATTCTCATTAGCGATAGCTTCACATTTAAGAAATGTTAAATTACCGTATAAGCGAAATGAAACATCAAATTCTGGGAAGTGGTCTTGTTGGATATAGGAAAGATAATCGTCTAGACGGCTCCTCATCACGGTGCCAACGCCATCCTCATCTCCCATTACGTTGTCGAGATCGACAAACATAACAAATTTGGGTTTTGAGGTAGGGGGAGTTATGTTATTCGTAGACATTGGTTTAACTGGTTTTTTGAGTAATATTTGGCGAATAGATGCCATGATAAATTTAAACATGATTACGCTCCGTAAATATGAATGGTAATAGATTTAGAAAAGGGTTTTATTTAAGCTGTTGAACTAGCAAGCTAACGCTGTGATTAAGCAAGCTTGCTAGTGTTCTGACGTATGATTTTACAGGAATTACACAGAGTGCTATTTATTGGCAATAGCATCCAGCATCGCTTTTATTTCAGCCATCGGGGTAATACCTAATTCTGGTTTACGCAATGGCGCGATGGTTGTACCACTTGAGGACTGGTTGCTTGAAGGCTCAAACTCGGGCATATCGATCTCGCCATAGCTAAGACTTTCGCTAATCCCTGTCGCCAATCCAGCCATGCCATCATGCTGGGCTGAAGAGACAATTAAGGCAATATTAGATGCGAGTAAAGTCGCTTGGTTATTGGCTTTATGTCCGTTTATCGATAACCATGACCACACATCGCTATATTGCTTTGCATAGGCTTGGTATTCACCAAGTGATGTTTTCAAATCAGTTAAACCGATGAGTTTATTTTTCAACAGACCTTGATTCAAATGATAATCATCAAAGGCTTTGATAAATACCGTTTTATCTTCAGTGTTCATCCCGTCAAAGGCTTGCAACTTAGTGATTTCAGTTAGACTGCTCTCGGTTTTCATCAGGCGTTCAACTTCGTCTTGAGCTTCACCGATACCACTTTGTAGGTGTTGACCGTTGGCTTTAGCAGCATCAAGTAGCTTCTTACTGTTCGTTCGGTATGCTTGCGCATTTAATTCCATGGTTTGTCCATAATTCATATGGGAGTTCTTTAGTGAGGTTAGCGCATTGCTTTGGCAAATACGGTCCTCACAGAGCATAAAATTGCTTTCAAATTCTTCCAAGGCCATTTGATGTGCTTGCGCTTCAGATTCGACCTTGTGCTTTAGGGCTCCAATAGATTCTGCAATTTCGATATGGGCAGGCACATCAATGGTCGTCTCAACGGATGGTTTGAGTGGTTTAACCAACATGGTACTGTCTGCCGGTTGACTCAGGGCTGACTTGTTGAAGACTTCTTTAGCCGATTGTTCATCTCCAGCGTTAGCTTGTGGGATAGTCAATGTTGTTGCTAGTATAATCGTTACTGTTTGTACTGCGTTTGATAAGTTCATAGTTTGTTACTCCAGAGTTGTGGTATTAAAGTGGTTTGATAAGGGTTGTTTTTTCTTCCCTTAGACTTACTAGACGTTCTTATTTAGGTTTTTTAGATTTTTTGTGAAATGTTTTTTAAATTGCTGACACAGCAAGTCTTCAATATGACTAACGCTGACTTCCATTGCGTAACGAAGGCGAGAGCGCTGCCTATTAGCAACTGCACTTGCTAAAATCCCAAACCAAGTGGTGGTTAAAGCCATCATTGAACCGATGATTGAAGCGCTCTCATTACTGCCATCGAAGGCAGCTAGCAGTACAAAGCTTAATACGGTGAACGAGAGACCTGCTGCGGTGCCAACGTAGGCTAGCCATGACACTTTTGTTATCATGTTGCTGTAATAACGTGCTACAGCATGTGTCACTAGTTCAGGTGAGGTGTAAATTGTTTTTATCTCATCGTGTTGAGTGTGAAGCAGGAGGTGTTTATTTCGATTGATAAAAGCCATGACTACACCGGTGTATTTACTTTCTTGGTTTGTATTAGGAATTCTAGGCTTTTCCTTAAGTAATTTCTTTAACACCGTGGCACGGTGCGGTGGTGAAGTTGTTTTCGTATTGTGTGCCTTTTTGATAAATAGTGTTGTTAGGTTACGAAGATATAGGGCGTAGCCAACAAGGCAAATCATGGCGATGTTGACGGTGATGTTGAGCCAGGCGATAGCACTCAAAGATTCGAGTAATGTAAACATAATTTTGTCCTTTTTTGATGATTAAGCTGATTGATTAGTTGTTGTAACGTGAGTTGGCTTTGATGATAGTTTTACAGAAAAATAGGCGCATACGGCGGTACACATTTCAATTAACAATGCCACGAATAGGCTAAGTAACGCTGTCACCATCGGACTTGATATATCAAGGCTAAACTCGTGTAAAATTCGCTGCAACGATGTCACTTGTATGTTCGATGCCTCAGTGGTTCCGCTTAATTTTTCAGGGGTTATTTTTAAAATAGCATTGGCTTGGCGCATTTTTAGCTGACTTGTTTTCGCGTTTCGGCTGTTTGTATAAGGAGTAAGCAGCGCGCTATGTTTCTCACGAATAGCTTGAGCCTGAATGTCATGCTGTTGATGTAAATTGACCAACTTTTGACGAAGTTTTTTCATCACTGGACCCTCAGAACTTCCTGCGAATGCACCCCGTTTATATTTTTTAGACTCTTGATGTTTGATACTTTGCTTAACGGGCGCATATATAATCTCAAAGCGTTTATCTAAGGCATTCATTGCTTCTTTTTGTTGGCTTTTGATTAGCCCTTTGTCGAGGAAATATTCCTTTGCTACAATTTTTTGCTCAGCCACAGCGTAGTTGTCGATTCTTTGTTTTTCTGCAGCAATGGCTTGCTCAATATTGGAGTCAAAAATGCCAGCACCAAGGAGAGCAACAGAGCCTATAAAAGAGAAACCGAATAGCATGACACGGCATAATTGAAATCGAATATTGCCATCACCCTCACATATCGCTTTGTGGATGTTGTAGCGTAATGCCGTAAATGTAGCTGCTAGCGTATAACTGACGACAGCACTTAATGCGCTATTAAAAATATTAGCGAATAATATATTGATAAATACGGCATCAACAAGCCATGTGACACCGAGTATTGCTGTACTTAATACAACATTGTTCGTCTTATTTAATATATTTAGTATATTCATGATAGTAATAACCTTTTGTTGTTTGGATAGTAATAAGACGTTTGAATTGTTTTTTTTGAAAAAGTAATTGAATATATTTTTATGAGACTGAAACGTTTGGGGACTTATGTTGGTTGAATCATAAAAAAACGCACCGAGTGGGTGCGTTTCAGAGGGGACTAAGCAGTGCTAATGAATCTAACTTGGTTTTTCAAGAATAACATTGATCTCATCATTACCATCAACAGGGCTGTAATGATGGAATATGTGCCCTTTAGCCATTATCTTTCCTGCGATAATATAACCACTTAGCTCAGCGAGTATCTGCTTACCGTCCATGAAAGCAAAACGTATGGTTCTACCATAAGCATTAATAATTTCTTGTTCAAAATATGCGACAGCGGCATCATCCGTTGGCGAAATGGTCACTTCAATTTCATCACCAAGCACATTATCGATGCTAATTGATAATACAACATCGTTATTATTATCAACGGATAATTTCTTTTTACCTTCGGCGTACCATTTTGGCTTATCACTTGATGCAGCAGCTCTTTTAGACCAATTGAATTGACGACCGGTGAAATCGTGGTTAATGATGTTATCCGCTGCAGGAGGAGGTGTTTGTTTGGTTGATTCCGAACGACCAAGAATAGATTGAATCATTTCTACAAATTTAGGATCCGCTTCTTTTCTCAAGTCTTCAAGGGTTGGTTGATTTTGTTCTTCTCGTGCGATACTTAATAGTTCGCTTAGTGTTATTTTTTTCATGAGTCTATTCCTCAAATATTATATATTCAGAAGAGGCTGGCTTTACAGTTGAATATGTCTTCTTGACATGGTCTATCACACAATGGCGATAAACATTTAACTCGCTGTAAAGATCACTAATTTTCATCCCTTTTTCAGTTTCAATCGCTGGGTAAATTAGGTTATTTATTTCACACAGCCTTTTTAAGGGAAGTTTTTTATAGTTGCCATCTTGGTAATTATGGTTATCAAGCTTGTCACGCATACCTGTATCTAAAAAACAGGTTGCATAGTAAGGCAATGCTTCATCATCTTTATTGTTATGCTGAAGCTGAAATACAATTGGTGTTGAAATCAGATATTCAGCATAATAACTATCAAAAGTTTTTAAAGAGGCTAACTCAAATATTTCAAGTACCTCTTTTGCTATCAGTATTTGTTCTGGGTCTCTTTGGCTGCTGGTTCTGCTCGTAATGTGTAACGTTGGAATACACTCTTCGTCCTCATCTTCATGATAGCCTTCGTTATTCTCATCTTTGAGTCGATATAAATCTAACAGCCTACGATTGGCTACTGTGTGGCACCATGCCTCTACAGGAGACTTATAATCAACAAAATAATACTTACGCTCGTCAGGAGACTTTATATAGCGAAGATTGGATGATTGCTCATCAGGGAGATTATTACGAACTTCAATAACTTCATGATCACGCAGTTCTTTGAGAAAAATATAGATAGTTTCCTCTGCGACGTCATTTGCTCGAGCTTCATCTTTAGTTTTTGAGTAGATTGTATTTTTCAACTTGTTAGTCAAAAACACCCAAAAGGTATTGGGTAAATCAACGGGTCTTATGTATTGTCGTGACATTTAAGTAACTCCCTTATTTACATCGGCATAAGTAGTTCGCCCACTAAGCCATACTTGGTTATATATGTTTCCGGAATTAATGCATAGCCAGGTAAGCCCAATGGGTTTTCACTTGCCCAGCTGGTCCCCCAACTATTCTGTACAACAAAATAGCATATATCATACAGTTGGACAAAGCCACACACTGAAAGCGCATGGCCTCCGCATAACGTGTCCCCCTCATAAGGAACAGGGATAAGCCCAAAGCGTCGTGCAGAATCCCCTAAAAAACTTTCATAGACGGCGACTGATATTGAGACTGGACGCGCTGATATATCGTCATCTAATTGACCACATAATGCGGCTTTTAATACTAAAGACAAATGTTCCGGGGGCACAATTAAATCAAGGTAATTATGGATTTTAAAACGCTTTGCGTCTGGTAAGTAAGGGCCAATATCCTCATCGCATAAACACTTATCGTAGTCGTATTCATGTTCGAACAACTGGCCATATTTAACGAAAAATTGATAACAGTATTCTTGATATGAGCCTTCAACATCAGGCATCCCATCAAGCATTTTTGCTCCGCGATAGGCAAACCCTGGCGATAGCGCTACACCATCAAGGAATTCTCGCGCTGAAGTACTTCCAAAGCCTGTGCAAGCGCCAAGGTGAGCTTGATTACGAACTGGCTGCATGTATTCAGTAAGTAAAAACTCATCTGGTAATTGATCTTTTAAAGCCTTAGCAACGTTAGCAAGTTTGAGACGATCGTTTCTTGTTTCTTCGCGGTGCTGCATTAATTTGGGAGAATCCTTTGGGTCAAGTACCCAGCCTAACGGTGGCATTAAGGCGACACTGTTACCAAATGTTACGTTTTGTTTTAAGCTTTGATAATTTTTAAGGCAGCGCGCTTTCGTTGTTTCGTCTACACCCTGTGCGATCCAAAAGTCAGCTTTTTTCTGTAGGGTTTCATAAAGCTGCCCAAGAGTGACGATGCCATGTTCAACAAGTTTACTAATTTGATGCGTGGATAGGCCCACATCTAAGCAGTGTATCGGTTGTAGTAGTTCACTCATCATTTGGTCCCTCCTGAGATATAGACTGCTGTGTGCATTCAGAATTTGTTGATGACTCGGACCTATCAGATGATAGGATGACGCCCATAGGCGGGGCATCAAATAGCACGGTAGCCACGGTAATATGATTCAAGGCACACAAGTCACTAAGCAAAATTAATGCTTCATCAATAGTTTCAAGCTCAACACCTTTTATCGGGGCCTGAGGCAAAGTTTGCTTAAGGGTTCTTAGTGATTGCAATGCGCCCACTGCATCGAAGATGCAGTGGGCTTTTAACCATGCTTTAATACTGTCGGGTAATGGTAACTTAGCCCATGGTGTTATGCTCATTGTGCTTCTCCTTTAGTAAGGCCATGAAGTAATTGAGCAATTGTAGCGTTTGCTAGTGATGACTTTTGTTCTCTTGAGTCGGATTTGACACCGTTACTTGCCAATGCCGGCATTGTATAAGGCGTTTTAGGGCGATCTTGGCTCAGGCTTGGAGTTTCACTAGGCAAATAAACTTGCTGATAGAGCAGCGCTGAGATACCAAATGACATCACTACCCCCAAAAGTAGACCTGTGGTTTCTTCTGATTTAGTCATTACCTCTCTCCTTTTGACTAGTTGTAAGACGCTGCCACATATTTAGCAGATTTTTTTTTTGCTCTTTACTAGCTTTAACTGATGGTTCATGTGGTTTTGGCTTGGCAGGCTTAGGCGTTTGTAACTTAACTTTATATTTCTCAAGTAATGCGCTGAGCTGCTGTTGGCTGATTGCTTTATTTTTATGTTGGGTTACGGAACGGCCATTTAACTCAATATCCTTTAGCGCTTTGAGACGTTGTAGATAGATACTTTTTGACTGACTTAGGGGCATCTTAATATTAGGTTTTGTGGTCTGTGGAAATTTATCAACAAGTACTTGATCAGAGTATGCTGGTTTAGAAACGCTGGAATCATTCATATCTAGTTGATCTGATAATGAGGGATGATCTGCAAATGCTTTGGCTTGCTTTAAAGCTTGTGCTTTTCGTGTTTGTAGTTGATTGTCACTTGCGTGACTAGCTCCTGTGGCTAAAAAAATAGCCGAGAGGGTTATTATTGATACATTGTTCATAGATAAATCCTCAGTTAATGTTGGGTGATATAAATAAGACGCAGATGTGTTACTTATTTGAAAAAAATTAGTTTTTTATTTTCTGAAGTGGTGATATTTATCCTATTGTCGATTGCTGATACCAAGTAGACGTCTGGATCTGTAAATTTTAAAAATTAAATAAAATTAATTTTTATGTTGTTTAGGCACTCGTTCCAGTTATCAAGGCATTGGTCTTCACTGGCTAATTGAAGGCGATGTATATTAGACGGATAGTTTGATCTTTTTTGAGTTAGATTAGCTGTTTTTTAGGTGAAATTTAATATATTAGTCAGATCTACTATCACATGAGCGGCTCTTTTAAGGGGCAGTAAATACTCCGCATCACCATAGACCCCTTGTCCGATTAAGGAGTGCTTCCCGACGGTAATAAAGCAATCAATAAAACAGTCAGTAGTATGGGTCTTGACATAAATGCATATTTTTTTACCTGTGAGCGCTTTAACTTTTTCGCACTCAGGGTTTACCCCCAATTTTACGAGTGATGTGATATCAATTTCAAATTCTGATGAGTAAGGGTTGTGCCTAATGTTAATGTTCCCTTTACGACTTGACTGTAGGTTTGCCCCTTCAAACACAAATGCGTTTAAGAACCATGGTGGGGGCGGAGTTTTTATAAGTTTGTATGACATGAGGCACTCTTTAATATTGTTGGACGATTAGACTGTTAAGGTTCTCAGGAATGACGCGTATCGTTTTAATGCGATACGCTAACTTAAACTCTAGAGTAATAATAAATTGTTGATTAATTTGTACTCTCCACTTAAGCGTCGCCAGATATTAAAAGCTTCTCGTTCAAGTATTTTCACATCTGCAGGATGTTCTTCTCTTAATTCATTGAACTTAGTGACTTCGTCATGAAATACGTTGATTAACATATCAACCTTCTGTTGGCTTAGGGTGGGCATAGCATCGAGTACCCGGCGTTTTTCAGCGAGGTTGAGGGAATAAGATCCCTTAATTAAGTTAAGAAAATAAACAACGCTGGTTTGTATACTCGCGTCAAATTCAACTTTCTTTTTGAGATTATTCATACTGTTCACCTTTTTATCGTTGTGTTGATATAAGAAAAACGACTGGGTTGTTCCTTTTTGAAATTTTTTTATGATAGATTGACTAAACTACAAATAGATTAAGTGCTGGTTCTTGGCGATGATAAGAACGGAGAAATAAAAATTCCAATACTTAAGGTTCTGCTATTGTTGCTATTTCAAATTGGTATTTTGGGGATTGGTTGTGCTATTTAAACCGTTGTTGTCAGTATGGTTAAG
>SPKZ01006348.1_pt1 | contig 10267 bp, 8 predicted proteins | sample 2456571 | NCBI WGS metagenome assembly SPKZ01 (sample SAMN11192286, study PRJNA482655) | marine metagenome | biome: ENVO:00000447; feature: ENVO:00000244|ENVO:00000211|ENVO:00000569|ENVO:00002023; material: ENVO:00002151; isolation source: ocean water from marine abyssalpelagic zone ...
AGGAGGGCGCGGACCTGGGTACGAAGCGCAAGGGCCTGCTCCAGGCGCTCACCCAGGTACGACGCAGTGGACCGGAGTTGCTCAAGCGGAGCCGGGTCCTCGCCAATTCACGCACGCGGGCAGCGGCGCGCGAACGGGTAGAGGCCGAAATCGACGCGATTCGCAGTCGGAGTGCGACCCGGGTCCTGGATTCGGGCGTTTCGACGGAGTTCGTTCGTTCGCTCCGGCGAGAGATCGCGAAGTTCGTCGACGAGATCGGCGAGCTGCAGTGTCATATCAATCGCATGTTGAACCCGCTGCGCCTGGGCGGCGAGGAGTTTCTCGAATTTGCTGCGCAGTCCCGTCGCCGCTCCGTACCCGGAAAGAAGGCGCTCAAGCGACTCGGTGGCAACCCCGAAGCGATCGCGCTCGCAGAGCGAGAGTTGCTTTTGGTGCGCCGCCAGATCCAGAAGATCGAGGTGGATCATCGTACGAGCTACGAGGAGGCAGTGGCATCCCAGCAGCGGATGCAGTCGGCCGCTGAGCGGACGCGGCAGGCGAAGAGTGAACTGATCGAAGCGAACCTGCGGCTGGTGGTCTCGATTGCCAAGAAGTACACGAACCGCGGGCTCCAGTTCCTCGACCTGATTCAGGAGGGGAACATCGGCCTCATGAAGGCGGTCGACAAGTTCGAGTGGCGCCGCGGATACAAGTTCTCGACCTACGCCACCTGGTGGATCCGGCAGGCGATCACGCGTGCCATCGCGGATCAGGCCCGGACGATCCGGATCCCCGTGCACATGATCGAGACGATGAACAAGCTAGTTCGAGCGACGCGCTACCTGGTTCAAAATCTCGGACGCGAGCCCACCCCCGAGGAGGTCTCGGAGAAGATGGATATGCCGTTGGAGAAGATCCAGATGGTGCTCAAGATCGCGAAAGAGCCGATCTCTCTCGAAACCCCTATTGGTGAGGACGAGGACAGTCACCTCGGCGATTTCCTCGAAGACAAGAAACGCGTATCTCTCACCGACGAGGTGATTCAGCGAAGCCTTTCACAGCACACGATGGATGTCCTGGGCACGCTCTCGCCGCGGGAGGAGAAGGTGCTCAAGATGCGCTTTGGTATCGGGGAGCGTTCGAATCACACCCTCGAGGAGGTCGGTCAAGATTTCGCCGTCACGCGCGAACGGATCCGCCAGATCGAGGCGAAGGCGCTGCGGAAGCTTCGCCATCCGAGCCGGTCCAAGGCCCTGCGCGCCTTCCTCGACTGAGAACCGACGGGCGAACCGGGCCCGCTCGAAGCTCCGTAGCGCAGCCGTTCCATTCCCCTCAAGGCGCGCGCCTTTGTGGCCGATCCTGCACTCGTGGGACGGGGTCGAAGGCGAGTCTTCATCGCGCTTTCCTTTTGGGTCTTCGCGTGCGCGAACCCGCGCGGCTTCGCCCCCGACGGCCTCCAGGATCTGCCTCTGCTCTGGCGCGCGCCCGACGCGCCGAGCGACGGTGCGGTGCTGCGCATCGAGCCGCGTCACGCTGCGCTGCGAATCGGCGACTCTGCCAGGTTCAGGCTCGAAGGGCGCGGTGCAGCCGACGCGCACTGTATTGCCTCGGGACGAACTCTCCGCGGACCGGAGTTCCGCATTGAAGCCCCGGCCGTACCGGGCGTAGTCGACGTGGTCTGCCAGAGCCAGGGGGCGGTGGCCTACGCTCAGCTCACGGCCACGGACGCGGCTCGGGTGCCGCTCCGGGATCCGTACGCGGGAGGAGTGGTGCTGTTCAAGACCCGCCGCAACCCACGCGGTGTGGTGGGTCCCGTGGGCACGCGCGCGACCGGCCTCTCGGCCCTGGACCGGCTGTTGGAACATCTCCGCGCGTACGCGCTGCCCGCGTTCCCGCTCGATCGCTCCAGGACCCATGACCGGGTTGGCCTCGATCACTGGCTCGTGATCGAGATCCCGGAGGACGCGAACTTCTTTCAGGCGGTCGCGCTTTTGCGCGAGCACCCCGAAATTTATCCGGAGAGCTACCTGTTTGAAGACGCCGGCTTCTTTCGTGTCGGCATCGCGGACTGGGCGGTGCTGCTCGAACCGGCCCATGACGCCGGTGCTTCCGTACCGCTCCTCCAGCCCGAACCCGCTTCACGCCCCGCGCGGCCCGCGGTGAAGCAGCTTCCCTGGCAACTCGAGCGACTCGGCGTGGCCGAGGCCTGGGAGCAGGCCACCGGCGAGGGCGTGTCGATCGCGGTCGTCGATACTGGAGTCGACGTCAATCATCTCGCAGTTTCGTCGAGCCTGCGTTTCAAAGAGCACGAGGGCGCCATGCGCGACCTCGATGGAAACGGCATCCCGGGAGATGCGATCGGCGCGAACTTCGCTCACCTCGCGATCGTCGAATCCGCCTACCCCGAGGCCGCTCCGCGGCTCGCGCTCGGGTTGACCGAAGACGTTTCGGACTGGGACGGGGCCACCTCGGGGCGCGGCACGTCGCCCCGCGGACACGGCACGGCGATCGCGGCACTTGCCGCCGGCTCGGGCGCTTCCGGGCAGCGGCCCGGCGTTGCGCCGGGCGCAACCATCATCCCGGTCGACATCCAGGAGAATCTCCAGCCCTCTGGACGTCCTCTCCTCGAGGATCCCCGCATGCGGGCCTCCGCCACAACATCGCTGCGTGCGCCGGTCTGGTCCCGTGCGCTCGGTGTCGCCTATGCCGCTGCGGAAGGTGCTCGGGTACTGACCTGCGCCTGGCCGCCACAGTCCGCGCACTGGATTCTTCACGACGCGCTCCAGTTCGCGGAGGACAACTGCGCGCTCCCGGTCTGTGCGGTCGCGGCGCCGGCCGCTGCGGAGCCCGGCTACCCGGCTCGCTGGCGGCGAACTTGGCTCAACCAGCGGGGCCTTGGAACCGGTTCCGTGCTCGACCTGTGGGAGTGGCGCGAGATCGAGGACTTCTTCCAGCGTCCGCTCGCCGCGACGCTGCTGGTGGGGGCGCTCGGGCGTGACGGTCGCCCACTGGCTGAGTCGGCCGTGACCGCACCCGACCTGAGGGCCGTGACGGGCCGGGGCCGGCGCGGTGTCCAGGCTGCCGTGGCGAACCCGGCAAACGATCGCGAGTTCGTGCTCGATGCCGGGCTTGCCCCGCGCGCCGGGCCCGCGGCTGCGTCGGCGCTGGTCGCCGGTATCGCCGCGCTCCTGGTCGAGGTGCGTCCGGATCTCGATCCTCGGGAACTCCGCGACGCGCTGCTGGGCGGTACGCTCTCGGGGCCTTCCGAGCCCTCGCAGGCGGTCCTGGCACCGCGTGCGCTGGCCGCTGCCCGGGGGCTCCAGGGTGGCTACTGCGACCGGCTCGGGGAGCGCCTCCGGCGAACTCGTAGCGCCGAACATCGTCCCTGGTGGCAGCGCGTCCGGGTCCGGACTTCGATCGATTCGCCGATCGAAGTTCCCGGTTCGGACCCCTGGGGTTCGAGCGCCCCGCCCGCCTCCCAGGGCAGGCTGCGCTAGGGGCCTTCTTGCTCGCCGACCGCGCTGCGCCTATGCTGCTTCGCCGCGCGGGGCGTAGCGCAGCTTGGTAGCGCGCTTGGTTCGGGACCAAGAGGTCGCCGGTTCAAATCCGGCCGCCCCGACCATTTTCCTGCCGCGCGTGTGGGCCGGGGTCTCGGCACGCGCGGGTGCGGGGATCGGATGAGCACGGAGCAGGGATCGCGGGGGGCCAACGAACTGCGACTCGCCTTTCGCGCAGGGGTCATCTCGATTGTTGCGGGCGTGGTGATCACGCTGGTCAAGTTCCTGGCCTGGTCGCTCACCGGCTCGACCGCGGTGCTCTCGGACGCGGCTGAATCGCTCGTCAACGTCGCGGCGGCCTCGATGGCCACCTGGAGTGTGGTGGTGGCTGCGCGCCCGGCAGATGCCGATCACCCCTATGGACACGGCAAGGCCGAGAACATTTCGGCCGCCGTCGAGGGGCTCATGATCGCCGCAGCGGCGTCCCTGATCTTCGTCGAAGCAGCGCGCGCGCTCGTGGTCGGCCCGGAACTCGAACGTCTCGGCTTTGGAATCGTGCTCTCGGTCGCGACCGCCGGGGCCAACCTGGTGCTCGGCCTGTATCTGATTCGGATAGGCCGCCGCGCGGGATCGACCGCGATCGAGGCGGACGGCCAGCACGTGATGACGGACGTCATCACCACCGCCGGAACGATCGTTGCGCTGATCGCGGTCAAGCTGACCGGGCTCGCCTGGATCGATCCATTGGCGGCGCTGGCCGTGGCCGCGAACATCGTGCGGATCGGCTGGCGGATCGTGCGCAGCGCGCTCGGGGGCCTGCTGGACGAGGCGGATTTCGAGATGCTGGAGCAACTCAGCTTGGCGCTCGAGCGTGGGCGTCAACCGGAGTGGGTCGGTATCCACGAGCTGCGGTCGTGGTTCTCTGGTTCGTTCCGGCACTTCGATCTTCACCTTTCCGTCCCTCGCTACCTCTCCGTGGAGCAGGCGCATCGGATCGGCGACCAACTGGAGAACACGATCCTGGAGCAGGTCGGGGGCGGGGGCGACGTCGTCGTGCACCTCGACCCGTGTGAGGCGCGCCAGTGCGGCAGTTGCACGCTGGAGGACTGCCCGGTCCGAGCCGCCCCGCTGCGCGAACCGTTTCGGTTCGGAGTCGAGGCCATCACGCGGAAGGGACTCGTCTAGCAGCGACGCCGCGCGGAGAGTAGGCTCTTGCGATGGCGCTTCCCCCCCTGCCAAGCAGCGGCATTCTCCTGCAGCCCGAGATGCCACTGTGTCAGTCGGATCTACCGCTCGACTGGTATCAGGACGCGTTCCGACCCTACGCAGAAGAGTACCTGGCGCTCCCGGATCGGACGCCCGAGACCGTGCTCCCCTGGATGGATTCCTATCTGCGTCCCGCACTGGATCAGCTCGGGTCGGAACTCATGCTGCTGGCCCACTACTACATGGGGGGCGAAATCGTAAAACTCGTCGAACGCTACGGCGGACAGGTGGCCGACTCCTATCTGCTGGCGCGACAGGCGGTGCTTCACCCGGAAAAGAGACTGCTGGTGGAGTCGGCCGTGCACTTCATGGCGGAAGCGATCGCGATTCTGGCCTCGCCCGATCAGCAGGTGTACATCACCAACCCGAAGTCGGGCTGCACCATGGAGATGATGGCCAAAGACTTTATGGTGGCGCCTGCGGTTCGGACTCTGCGCGACTACTGCGGCGACGACCTGATGGTGGTCGCGTACATGAACACCTCCGCGCGCGTCAAGGCGCTGGCCGGGAGCAGCGGCGGCTCCGTCTGCACCAGTTCGAATGCCGCGGCGATCCTTCGCTGGGCCCGGGAGCAAGGTCGCAAGATCTTCTTCGTGCCGGACCGCCACCTGGGCGAGAATGTGGCTCGCGAGGTCGGGATTCCGCGGGATCGCGTCTGGCAGTGGCCGGGAGGACACGAGGGAGCCGATCTAGAAATTTCGAAACTTGGCGCCCGGGATCGAGAGCGTCTGGATCGTGCGGAGTTGGTGCTCTGGGGCTCGTTCTGTGGCGTGCACACGATCTTCGATCCCGCCCATGTCGATTACTGGCGGCGGCTCGACTACCGCGTCCTGGTACATCCCGAGTGCCCCGCGTCCGTAGTGGATGTTGCCGATGGCGCTGGTTCTACCCACTTTCTGTGGCACACGGTGCTGGAGGCCGCAGCCGGCAGCCGTTTTGCCATCGGCACCGAAGGTCACTTCGTGCTCAACCTGCGAGAGCAGGCCGCCAGGATCGGGATCGAGGTTGTCCATCTGGCGGATCTTCCAGGCGTGGCTGACGCGGGCTGCGGTTGTGCGACGATGTCGCGCAACGATCCCCCACACCTGGTGGCACTGCTGGACCTGCTAGCGAAGGGAAAGGCGCCGGAGGCAAACCGCGTTCTTCCCGGTGACTGCGTGGACGAGGTCTCGGGTGCGCGCGAGCGGCTCGACGAGCGAGCCCGTAGCGTGGTCGTTCGAGACGCGCGCCGCGCGCTCGAGCGCATGATCGAGCTCACGGAAACGGTCTAGCCGTCGGGCTTTCGGCTCTGGCGGTGCAGATCCAGGAGTACAGCCGGGATGCGTTTCGGCTCGAACCAGGTGCCGTTCCAGAAGAAGGCCTGGTGCCAGCGCCCCTTGAAGAATGTGTACCAGAGGTCGTCGGGCTCGAAATAGTAGAGGGTCGGGATGACCGCGACCGCGCGCGTCAATCCGGGATGCGGTGTTGGGGTCATCGCGGGCGGCTCCGGCCCCCGCCGCGCGGCTGGCCGCGGCGGTTCCGGGAGGTCGGGCTTGGGGGGAACGACGGTGACCCCGAACTGCTGCTGGAGGCAACCCGTGACGAGCAGCATTCCGATCAGTCGCAATCCCCTCATTCGCCTGCGTCCGGAACGAAGCCTCTGGGCACCTCTCCGTGTTCGATCTGAGCCATCGATGCCCGGGTCGCTCCCCGCGCAGCGCTCGTGGGATCCTGATCCTCGACTCTCAACATCAGGTAGGCTCCGAGGAAGACGTCGCCGGCCCCGATCTGCCGCCCGCCCAGGATCGCGGGCGGTTCGATATCTGTGCAGCCTCCGCCGCATAGGATCGAGGCACCACGAGCGCCGCGGGTCACGATCATCTCCGCGATTCCGTGTCGACGGATGAAGGCATCGAGTGTTTCCCCGTCGAGCACCGCGGAGAGTTCCTGCTCGCTCGCCTGGACCACGTCGACGCCTTCCAGAAAGGCGCCGAGCGACGGGTTAGGCTCAGTCCGCGCGCATTTCCGATCTCTGACGCGCACCAGACCCTGCAGATCGAGCCCCGTGAGACCGGAAAACACCGCGCCTAGTTCCGGCTCCAGGTCGCGGCTGTGCAGCGGGCCCAGATGGATCAAATCGGCCGCGCGCCAATCGGGCGGCACGTCGTCCTCACGCAACGGCTCGGAAGTCGAGAGGAGCCTGTGTTGCTCGGAGCTTCTGCCGGAGTCGTTCAGCCTGTCGTAGTCGTTCAGGTAGGCAGTGGTTGCGCAGCTATCGAGAGCCAGCACCTCGACCTCGTCCAACCGCAGCGGAGCGAGTAAGCTCGGCATGTCGTCGCGTTTCAGGCGCGTGATAACACGCGTATAGAGACCCATGCGCGACAGGGCTCTTCCCGAGTAGCAGACGACGCCGCCCGGCCGCGAACCCTCCAGGACACCCTCGTTCGCGTAGTCGCGCGACAGCGAACCGACGACGATGGCGGATCGTGACGGCACCCGCTCAGCATACCCAGATTCGCGGCCCCGCGCTCTCGTGGTATTCTCGACGGGCACTGGGGGGAAGGAGATCGCCGTGCCCCGACCTGCTTTGAACGCGCGGTCCTCCCGGAGCGTGCTCCGGGTGCTCGCCGCGGCCGCACTGCTCGCATGTGCGGGGGGCGGGAGTTCGGAACCCCGGACCTTGGCGATGCGCGTAGAGGGTGTTCGGTTCGATCCGCAGACCGAGAGCCCCGTGGTGCTGCTCGAAGAGACTGCCGGCGCCGGGCGCCGGCTTCCCATCTGGATCGGCCCGTACGAAGCCCGGTCGATTGCGATGGAGATGGGGAAGGTCGACCCGACCCGGCCCAACACGCACGATCTACTCGTCAGCGTTCTCGGGACAATGAGCGGGACGCTCGATCGTGTCGTGATCACCGAACTCCGGGGCAACACCTACTACGCGGTACTCGAGATCTCTCGCGATGGTCGCACACTCGTCGTCGATTCGCGGCCGAGCGACGCGATCGCAATCGCGATACGAACGGGCAGCCCGGTCGCGGTGGCGGCGGAACTGCTGGAACGGATCTCGTTGGAAGATTCGGATGCTCCGCCGAGGGAGATTCGCTGGAACTCGCAAGAAGCCTTGCGCAACCTCGGGCCTCGCGCGTACTAGCCCCGGTTCTCTTGCCTGCGGGTGTCAGGATGCTGCCGGAGATTTCTTTCGAAATCAAAATTCGGAAGGAGGACCGAGTGCTTCAAGAGACTGTTGCGTTCTGCAGGTCAACTGTTTGCGCAGTGGTTGCACCCGCGGTGTCACCATCTGGGCAGAAACTGCGCGTACCGACGGCCAATTCTTCTTGACATCCGGTGTTGTTCTAACAGATGATAGGGGTAACCTAAATTGTATATGCTGCTGAGGGTGTCGCTGTGACCCGCAATGAGATCGCGAACGAGCTTGCTGACCTTTGGACCGAGTTCACGCCGGACCAGATCAATCGCTTGCTCGCCGGGAACGTACCGGTCGAACTGCTCGAGTTCTTTCTGGACTACGCGGAGTGGTTCGCGCGCGAGGTCGGAGGGTTCGACGGAGTCGGAGGGCAGCACCAGCGCGAGCAGCTTCCGAACCTGCTGATCATGGGCTACCTGATCCGTTTGTTGGAGGAGCGGCTCCGCTGACGGCTGCGGCCGACGAGTTCCTCCTTGCGACCAGTCCCTGACGTCCGTTTCGGTGCCAAAATTCGAGCGGCAGCAAGAAAGCGCCGTCCGATGCTGAGCCGTCCGGATCCGCGACTTCCGTGCCCGATGCCGTCAGTCGCCGGGAGAACGTCCAGCCGGTCCCGGTCTCGGCCGCGAAGGCGAGCAGGACCTCCTCGATGGTCGCTCCATCCTTGATCTCGAGGCTGGCGACCGGATCGTTGGCAAATATCTCCCCGGCCAGGAGATCCCCCTTGCTCGGGCCCTGACCATTCTGATTGATCCAACGTGCGAGTTCTCCGAGTGAACCGGAGAATGCCCCCCCCTTCAGTCGCTCGGCCATGATGCTCCCCGCCATGGCCACGTTGAAGTCGTACCTGGTCGAGTGCACCAGGATCACACCGTCCCGTTCTTCCCAACGAAACGGCACGGTGCCCGGGTATTGCTCCAAGAGCTTCGGGAGTTGCTCCTGGACCGGGGAGTTGTTGCCGTGGGGGCCCATGGCCCCTCCGATTGAGGGCAGCGGGATTCCGGGACCGTGCGACCAATCGACGATACAGATCGGAGTTCCCGTCAGTTCCGAAATGTCCACCAGCGTGGCCAGCACCGAAGTTCGGTTGAACACCCCGCTGGGCTGGCCCCCATCCGTATTCGTCGGCAGGAGTTGGATGTCCGAGATGGCGAACTCGGGCTTTTGCTGCATTCCCGCCCTCGGTCGGTTGCGGCGCAGTAGCCAGCTCGATTGGGCCTCCTGCCCGTACCGCATCATGAATTCGGCGACAGACATGGGTTCGGTGGTTTCGAAATCTACCTTCTTCCAGACCGGCGTCCCGGGGGCCTTCTCCGCTCTGACGACCATCCCGGCGAGTCTGAAGAACCAGGAATGCAGATTGGTGAAGTTTCCCGCGTACCTCTTGGCGGGCATCCGCTTCTGTAGGGCTACCGGGTCGTTGGGTATGAAGCCCCACTCCTTGATGTAGATCCCGTCGCCCATGCCGATGTAGTGAAATCCTCCGAGCTTCGCGTAGAGTTGCTGCAGGGCTTCTCTGACCGTTCCCTGATCGAGATCGAGATCGACGAAGCGTTGCCCGAAGCTAGCCGTCTCGGGCGGCTGGCCAATTTCTAAAAGGTCGACTCCGAAGTGGACGCCAGACTCACCGGCGATGCGCCTGAGTACGTAGATCGTGGAGGAGCCCGAGAACCGGAGTGGAGGAAGCGGTGCCTCCAACGCCGGGGTGGAGGGGACCCGTGGATGCGGCGGGATCGCAGGCAGGCCTTTCGATGGCGTTGCAGCCGCGGGCGGCGACTTGGCGGGAAATGCGGGGCTCGAGGCTGCGGGACGTGCCTCCGAGGTGGGCGTGGTCTCGTTGCCGCAGGCCAGACCGGCCAGAATCAGGGTCGCAGCCAGAGTGGGCAGTCGGAGCAAGATCCGCGGGATCAAGGTTGGTTCCTCCTCGGGGTCGACGGACTCAGGCTGCGAGTGTAACAGCCCGGGACTGGGAACACGGATCCGCCATCGCACCGGGCCACCCGGTGCTGTCTTGTCCTCTCCGCTCGATGGCAGGCTTGCTCGGCGGTTGGATTGACACCCTAATCGGTCCTTCCTAACTTCCGTAGTTCGGTGGCCGATCGAGTCCACATGACGCGCAGCGGCTACGAGCGCCTCACTGAGGAGCTTAGGCGACTCAAGACAGAGGACCGGCCGCATGTGATTGCCGAGATTCGGGCCGCGCGCGAGCACGGGGATCTCTCTGAGAACGCCGAGTACCACGCCGCCAAGGAAGCGCAAGGCCATATCGAAGCGCGAATCCAGTTGCTGGAGGACCAGCTGGCGCGCAGCGAGATCGTCGAGCCCTCCGCAGAGCCACCGGACC
>SPKZ01006875.1_pt1 | contig 10266 bp, 8 predicted proteins | sample 2456571 | NCBI WGS metagenome assembly SPKZ01 (sample SAMN11192286, study PRJNA482655) | marine metagenome | biome: ENVO:00000447; feature: ENVO:00000244|ENVO:00000211|ENVO:00000569|ENVO:00002023; material: ENVO:00002151; isolation source: ocean water from marine abyssalpelagic zone ...
AATCTCACCATTCATATAGGCTTTATTACCATAAACGGTGAATAACGGTGTTTTACCGCCCGAACTTGTTGATGAACCACTGTCATCTGAACTATTGCAACCAGTCAATAATAACCCGAACAGAACTGCCACACTCACGAATCTCTTCATATGAATCCCTTTGCCTATGATGTATGTATGAATAACAGCGTCATCATATAAAACGAAACGTAAGCTTTCAGTCTCTAATTTGTCAGCTTTGTAAGCTTTGTAAGTGGTAATCAAGCTGCGAGTCATCATTTTTTGCAAACTACTGTAATTTTATCAGTGTTCCTCTACTTAATATCTATACAGATTTTATAATTGCGCTAAAATACATGCTAATAACCTTGGCTTTAAATCGTGCTTGCAGAAACAGCAGGCATGCTTCAGATAAGAGTACACATGCTTTCAGATAAGAGTAAACAAGCTATTCGTGATGTTTATCAGAACATCCGCGATTCACTACCTGATTTCGCCGTTCGACGATCACAAAATATCCTTGTGGCAGAAATGGCAAAAACCCTCGCCGGTAATTTTGATAAAAACCGTCGTTTAATTATTGCCGAAGCTGGCACTGGTACAGGTAAATCATTAGCTTATTTGATTGCAGGGATCCCACTCGCAACCGAAGCGAAAAAGACCTTAGTCATATCGACCGCTACGATTGCATTACAAGAGCAGTTGTTGCACAAAGAACTGCCTTTCTTTCGCCGTCAATCTGGGCTTAAATTTGAGTTTGCCTTAGTGAAAGGTCGCCAGCGTTATTGCTGTGAACAAAAACTTGCCATGCTTGCACAAGCAGACGATCAAATAGAGCTGCTAGCTGACCTAGCCATAGTCCCTAAAAAACGCGACTTACAACTTATCAAGCGCTTATTTACTGCTTATGCAGCAGGTAAATGGAAAGGCGATATCGATAGCTGGCCAACCCAGATACCCGATGATATTTGGCAATTAGTGGTGTCAGATCGCCATAGTTGCAGTAAATCTTTTAGCGCACACCGTAATTGTCCTTTTCATAAAGCCCGTGAAGCCTTAGATCAATGTGACGTGCTTATTGTCAATCACGCGCTGTTATTAGCCGATTTAGAACTCGGTGGTGGCATTATTTTACCAAAACCAGAAGACTGTTATTACGTATTGGATGAAGCCCATCATTTACCGCGTATTACCCGAGACTTCTCGTCTGCACATGCCTCGGTATTAGGTGCGAAAGCCTGGTTACAAACTATGGCAGTCGCAATGCGTCAGCTCACCCAAGCAATTGCATCGAGTGAAATTTCCGATCCAGTCACAAAACTGCTCAGTTCAATCAATAGCATCAATAAAGAACTCACTAAGATCCACAGTTTAATGTCAGCTAATGACAAACAATTTAGTGATGATTCTTGGCGTTTTGCCAATGGTGAACTGCCAGAAGCGTTAGCCGAATTGGCCGCCAACATGAATCACGAAACCAAACGAGGCGTGAGTCAAACAGCAAAGATTGTTGATATCCTTGCTGAACAAGTAAAACAAGATCAGTTACCGCAAGCCAAAGCCAACAAACTGATATCCGAAGTCGGTTTCTATCTACAACGTATCGAAAATCTACACCAAGTGTGGAATATGTTGATTAAAGAAACAAAAGGCACACCACTGGCAAAATGGGTGGAAAAAAGTGGCAGTCGCCAAGACGATCATATCTTTGCTGCCAGTTTGATTGATGTTGATAGTAAGTTAGAGCACATGCTGTGGTCGCAATGTGGCGCAGCGATCTTGACCTCAGCCACATTAACCTCACTCGGTAACTTTAATTATTTCCGCCGCCAAGTCGGCTTATTAAATGATGAATCCACGCAGCATCTGCAACTCGCCTCACCGTTTGAATTTGAGCAAGCAGAACTGTATATACCTAACTTACCCTTAGCGCCAAATGAGCAAGGGTTCACCGAATTACTCGGCGAGAAATTACCTAGCTTATTACCAGACAAAAAAGCGTCATTGGTGTTGTTTAGTTCGTACCGTCAAATGAATCAAGTCGCTGAGATTATTCGTAATACGACAAAGCTAGAACTGCTGGTACAAAAAGAAAGTTCACGTACTGAGCAATTAAACAAACATGCAGAAAACGTGAAAGCCAATAAAACCAGTATCTTGTTTGGTACTAGCAGCTTATCTGAAGGACTTGATTTACCCGGTGATCTACTCACTAATTTAATTATTACTAAAATCCCGTTCTCAGTGCCTACCTCTCCAGTAGAGGAGGCGCAGTCAGAATGGATCACCAAATCGGGGGGAAATCCATTCATGCAGGTCTCAGTGCCCGAAGCCAGTAAAAAATTGATCCAATCTTGTGGCCGATTACTGAGAAAAGAGAAAGATTCTGGTAGAATCATACTCCTTGATCGTCGAGTTATTAGTAAACGCTATGGACCAGCATTGCTTAATTCGCTTCCCCCTTATAAAAGAAATATAGAATTTTGATGTTAGAACTTGGTTTAGAACCTTCGGTTTTTATAATTTTATGCAGTGTCGCACTGGTTGCAGGTTTCATTGACGCTATTGCTGGCGGTGGTGGTTTATTAACAGTACCCGCATTACTCAGTGCAGGTCTACCACCACACCTTGCATTAGGCACGAATAAATTGGCGGCCAGTTTTGGTTCATGTGCGGCGGCAATCACCTTCTATAAGAAGCGTTTATTTAACCCCTCGTTTTGGTGGCGATCATTTTTGTTTACTGCCATCGGTGCTATATGTGGCACTTTAGTGGTTAACGTCATCAGCACAGCTTGGTTAGAAAAGTTTTTACCCGTTCTTATTATCTTTACGGCTATCTATTCTATCTTTAGCAAGACCCAGGAACACACTGGCGAAACCTTACCCGATGATAATCCTGCGCTGCATAAAAAACAGGGGTTACAAGGTTATATCATTGGTTTTTATGATGGAGTCGCAGGCCCTGGTACCGGGGCATTTTGGACAGTGTCGACAATGGCATTGTACAAACTGAATATTCTGTTTGCTTCTGGTGTTGCGAAAGCAATGAACTTTACCAGTAACTTCACTTCGCTACTGACTTTTATTTATCTTGGTCATATCAATTGGTATTTGGGCTTAAGCATGGGGGTATGTATTATGATCGGCGCTATCATTGGTGCTCATACTGCCATTCATTTTGGTGCTAAATTCATTCGACCGTTATTCATTACTGTTGTTATCATTATCGCGTTTAAATTGGCTTATCAAGCATGGCTACAATAAACACTCAGCAGCAACAGCTAAACCAACTCGCTCAGCGTATTCAACAGCTAAGTGCATTGAGTAAGCAGGTCAACTCTAGCCACACCACGACCATCAATTATAAATTACGCGATCGCGCCTTATTCTACCCTGGCTTATTTATCGGTCACAGTCAGGATATTCAACAGTATGTGGCTGAATTAGAAAAGAGTATGACGCGTTTACAGCACTATTTTGATAAAACGTCTGATAAAAGGTTTGATAAACAAGCCGCCAACACGACACAGCGTAGTTCATCGCCAAACAATACATTGTCGATAGAAGACGTGTTACTCGAAAAAATAGCGCATCAATTTAGAGCTATAAATGGGGTATTACAGCAGTGTCATTTTAGGCGTGGAGCAGTCAAAGATGAGCAAAAAAATTACGATGTGATTGCGAAGAAGTTATTGCAGAAATCACACTATTTATATCAAAAATTAGCGCAACAAATCGAATATGAACGCCGTTTGCAAGCAATGATAGATCAACAAATCGATCCACTTCAATTGCAGCAAACTAAGCAAAGATTACAGCGTTGCCAGGCAGCAACAGCAAAAGTCCGCCTGCAATTACAACGCTATGAACAAAAGAAAGACCTTAGCTAGTTTAGGTTTAGAGTTCGAAATAAACTAATAAAATAGCAATCAATTGAACAATAACCGAATGAATTAAGCTTCTACTGCTGGTAATTGAAGAAGATCCATTACCATTAACTTACGAATAACACTTACGTACATTACGTTGATTTTTGCAATCTTAGTAATATCAGTTAATGAATGACCTTCACGTAGTAATTGGATAACTTGATGTACTTGTTCTTTGTTCATATTAGCCTCGGCGTTAAGTTGTTAATCAATGTATATGGGCTAATAATACCAGTTTGATTTTAATATAATATTTCGTTAACAATTAAAAAACTTAATACGTAATATTTAACTAAAATAAATTAAAAAATAATTAAGGATTCTTTATTATGTCGCTAGAAAATGCGCCAAAACATATAAAACTTGCCGTTGACCTTATCCAATTACTTGAAGAAAACCAACTACCTACAGAAACAGTAATCAAAGCATTGGCCATCGTACAGCAAGATTTTCAACGTAAGCTTGAAACGGAAACAACGAGCAGCGTTGGCTAGCTTATAAGTAAGAGCAATGAGCAGCCGCAGTTATCGGACAAAACCCCAATCTATTTTGTCACTGTAACGGCGTAGTCCCCCGCCACTAACTCTTCCACAAAGCTCGACGGATTACCTTTATTACAAAGTAAATATACCTGCTGACGAGCGCGTGTTAATGCAACATAAAACAACCGACGCTCTTCAGCATCAGGAAAGCTAGACACATCAGGCTGTAATATCATCGCAAAAGGATGACGGGATTTATGACAAGGAAAGCCATGCTCGCCTGCTTCCATCGCTAATACAACGACATTATCGGCTTCTTGCCCTTTCGAACTATGCACCGTCATGGCTTTGATGGCTAACTGAGGATATTGCGTGGATAATACAGTCAGCGTCTTATGATCTGGTAATTGAAAGTTAAATCGAGCTAACAACAACAACACTGACTTTTGCTTGCCCTCGCCTTTCACACTCGCCGCGATTTGCTTTAACTTCTTTTCTAACAACAATGTCTTTTCTGACACTAATTTTTTTTCTGACAATAGTGTGGCCGCATCATCTTGTTTATTACCGCTGCGCTTATTGTCACTCTCCTGATAGTAGCTAACCTGTATACACGCTTTTTTCACTTTGCTGTATGTTGTTATCTGCTTATTCATTTGCTCTGCGTTCGCCATCACAAACTTGCTCGCAACGTCACTAATTTTATCATTGAAACGAAATGTCGTATCGAGAGGTAATGTAGTCGTCATACCAAAATAATCACTGAAGCGGGTTGTTACCGCAATATCACTGCCTGCAAATTGATAAATAGCCTGCCAATCATCACCAACACAGAATAACTTACTATCATCGTGCTGCGTCTGTAACTGCCTGACTAAGTCCGCCCGTGCTTGAGATATGTCCTGAAATTCATCAACAAGAATATGCAACCAAGGAGAGCTAAACTGACCACTACTAACATAATCACTTGCCTTGGTGATCATCTCATCAAAATCAATCTCATTATTTTCCTCTAAGTGCGTCTGATAATGCGTAAGGAGTATCACTACGATTTCATGTGTTAATGCAGAAAAGTCTGTATCAGGTAATGCATTTAACCTTTTTTCAGCGCGCACTGTGTGACTATTCTTATACTGCATCGTTAATTCGACAAGTTGGCTTAGCAGTTTTTTATAACCGCCTTTTCCAGCTAATAATCGTGTCACTTCTTGCTCATGCTTGTCACTCGGTAATTTACCTAACCAAGCGACATAGGCATAACAATATTCACTAAACAGTGCATTAAAATCAGCATCAAGTAATAACGTTGTAATATGCAGTTTAAAAAATTGTAGTCTTGCATTATCACTACTTGCTAATTTACTTATTTGCGGTTTATTCGTTTCAACTTGCTTGATAATATCTAACGCTAAAGCATGAAATGTTTTTACGGTGATCTTCGCGCTTGGCAGTCGCTCTTTTAAACGCGTTTTCATTTCCAGTGCCGCATCTTTAGCAAATGCGAGAATTAATATCGAATTGGCCGTTGCCTGCTTCGATTCTAATAAATACGCGCAACGTCCTAACATCACGCTTGTTTTACCACACCCAGCGCCTGCTAATACCAAGTTCGCATCATTAGCTACAATACAGGCATCACGTTGTTTCTCGGTAAGTGGGTGTGTTTCAAGGCTATCAAATAGGGTTTTATACGTTTGTTTATGCTTGTTCATTACCGCTTGATTATATTTATCTAAATTTTCGACCTGACTTTGCTGCCAAAAACGTAAACGCGCTAAGGGTAATTTAAGTGCCGTCGGGATTTTATTAATTTGTGGTAACATTTCAAACCAATCAGCCATTGGGAATAATCGTGTTTGTAAATCCAGCCATTTGGAATGCGGAATATAGCCCTGCTCAATCACTTGTGTGAGCTGTTGATACAATGCGAGGATCTCAGCTTCTTTTCCCTCCAATGCACGAAAATACAACTCATCAATGAGCCCTGTCACCTCGGTTTTATCGATACCGTTTAAACGAACACACTGACTTTCCCAATTAAGCACTAAGGTATCAAAAAATGAACCACGAAAATGTCTCAACCTAGGTTCAAATGTCGCCCACGGATAGTGATAAATCTGTTGCTGTTTAGTCGTAAACACAGCACCCTCGGGACAAAACGATAATGTGCGGCAGTTTGCACCAAATAACTGAGCAAAAGTAGAAAAAGAATAATCAGGCAATGCAGATAAACTCGATAAAAAAGAATAGATAAAACATAGCACAATCGTCGGTATTGTTTAATACATAGGGTTAATTTTATTATAAATTTGCAACTTTACTAACCAGCTTTACTGAGAGTTTCATCCTTTAATTTTTCTGATAGGATTTTAGCTAAGGCTACGTTCATCGACAATAAAATATATAAAGGCCAGGTAAAACTCTGAGTCAAAAATGTCCCAGCCACACAAAACGCAACTAGCCCCGCAAAAATACCATCATTACAGGTGACGATCGTATTCCGTTCGCTAACAGGTAACGCACGACTATTTACTTCCGTTCGCCACAACTGCCTAAATGTGATAGTAATCAGCATAATAAGCAAGCCCAGTCCCACAAACCCCGTTTCAGCTAATACCTGAAACCAGGTACTGTGTACCGCGTGATTTTTTCCATCCCAAAAAGGACTAAATAAATAATAGTTAAGATAGAAATTATTTACCCCGACCCCTGTAAGCGGATTTTCAACCGCCATACCCCACGCAGCAATCCACGCATAGATACGCCCCATGGCTGACTCATCAACCCCGACTTCTGCAGCCCCTCCTGACGATCGACCCGAAATACCTGCCATCACAAGTAAGACGGGTAGTAGCAGCGCAGCGCCCGCTAATATATATACTTTATGCTTAATTCGCTTAACCGCAAAATACCCTATCACCGCCATGATCCCCATCAGCCCTCCACGGCTTTGCGTGGCAATAATTGCCCAAAATAAAATAACGTAAGCAACTGCCAATAATGCTCGATGATATTTACCAATATTAGGTTGTAACAGATTTGATAAGGTAAAGGACATTGGAAACAGAAGTACTAACGATAAATCATTCGGATCTCCAATTAATGATCCTAATTCCCGCGAAATAGTGACTCGAGTACCTTCAACAAGGCCGATCCCCTGCAGCTTATTATTAATCGCTTTTAATCCAATTAAAGTCCCAGCCATCACGTATAAATAAGTAGCAATACGGAAATGGTGAATAGTACGCACTAACCAACAGATCGCAATTGTCATTACCCAAACTTTTACAATCACATCAGAAAAAAGCGTAAAGGCAGCATTACGATTATACGCAAATGCGATACCAAATAATGCCCACCCCAGAAAAAGACATACAAATGTCAGCTCTCTTGACCAGTAAACCTTAATACTATTAGTCAAATAGATGTGCCATCCCAATACAAAAAATGACATGAGAGAAAATGCTAACGGAATACGTAACGGGATCAGTACAGGAAAGGCTTCATGGATACGGAAATAGGAAAATATAATAAAGGTAATTACAATATAAAATGGGATCTTTAATATAATTATTAAAAATAGTGGCGCTAAAATAAATGCGACTGGCACCACCCACATTTTAGTTTTATACCATAATAGGCCAACGACAAGAGTCAATATTAAGCTAAAGAATATTTGTAAACGCGGGCTAATCGTATTCAGACCTATCATTAAACATCCCTGCTTATTGACCTCATGATCTAAGTAAAGCAGGGATATAAAAAAGTGACGTTACAGAGGGAAAAAAATACGGTTTATTTACTTTTATTGTGATTAAATAAGAGCATACTCTAAGTTTATTTCAACGTTTATAGTCTAATATTCGATATAACTATTGTTAACTTGGTTATATTTTAATGTCAAATAAAGTACCATTTAGTTTATCTAAAAATAGAGCTTACTTAACGATTTCTATTTTTTTAATTTATACATATTATATTTACATTATTGTAGATACAGCGTCTTTAGGCAACACTTTAAATCATTCTAATATTAAGTATATGATTGGGGTTCTACTTAAAGCCAGTATTAGTACTCTTTTCATTTTGATTTTGTCTTCAGTTTTCAAATTAAAATATCTAAATTTATTATTATTTATTATTATCAGTATAATCTCATCCATCGTTCTATTTGTTAAAATTCAATATGGTAGCTTTGAACTTGGTAGTTATATCAGTATCATGGAAACAAATACTAAAGAAACGATAGAGCTATTTAATTCTGTTGATATCCCATTAGTTGTATTATTACAATTAATGATAACGCCGCTTATTTTGTTTAGGACAAATCAGTATTTAGGCGATTTAAAAATAAAATTAATTCTAATTTCCGCCTTTGTTTTATTAATTGGTTTATCCTCATCACAAGCTAAGAATAATTCAATATTTTCAGTGGCCCTAACGGGAGAAGTAGTGCTAGTTCCGATGAGTAGAGCCTATTACATTTTATTTAATATGCCTTTATTAAGGCCAATTGCCCTGTCACAATCCTATTCAAAATTGAAAGAAATTGAAAATAGTCCGATAAAAGCAGAATGGGAAAATATCATAGTTTCAAATTCATCCAATAAGAAAAATTATGTCGTTATTATTGGTGAGTCTGTACAAAAATCATCTTTATTCTCATATGGATACCATAGAAAGACGACTAAACCTCTAAAAGACACAAATGGTATGACGTTAATTTCAGATCCAATTGCGCCAGCCCCCCAAACAGGCATGGCCTTAAGTAGAATTTTAGCCATCAATAATAAGCTAAATATTAATAACAACTTAAACATCATCGATTTAGCAAATATTGCTGGTTTTAATACATTCTGGTTTTCTAATCAAGGTCAGATTGGAATATACGATAGCCCCATCACTAATATTGCGAAAAGAACAGATTTAACCATATTTCATAATAAAAGTTATGAACAAGCAAATTCTGATTTCGTTTTAATCGAGGATTTAGAAGCGCATTTAGATGGTAATTCAAATAATGTATACTTTCTTCATATGATTGGTTCTCATTTCGATTTTTGTGAAAGAACAAAAAACGCAATAAAATTAGAAGATGCTTATAGAGAGCAATTGAAAGATGATCAAAACTGTTATGATGATACGATCCTAAACACCAGCATTTTTATAAATAAAGTAGTTTCTCTGCTCGAATCTACCTCTTTAGATTATGAGATCATATATTTTTCAGATCACGGACTCGTGGATATAGAAAGAAAACCATATAAATCTCATGGTGTGGGGAGTTTATTTCAAAGAAAAGCACTTGAAGTACCACTTATATTTATCTCAAGTAGAAAAACCAGCAGCAACATGCAAAATACAACATATTTCATGAGAGATTTCCCACATACTTTTGCAGAATGGTTAGGCGTTACAGCAACACAAATTGATTATACTAAATCTGTTTTCCATCCAAGCATTAAGCAAGAAAAATATGCGTTGAATGACTCTTCAGAAATAATATACTTTACCAAATAGAAAGGTTTAAAAATCAGCAACAAACCGAAAGGAGAGGATATTCAAGGCATGACGTCGAGGATTTAGTTACTCTATCATAACGCCTAGGATGCCTTCGTTCGGCGTGCTCTGAAACACCTTGAAGTAACGTAGGTATATCATTCGCACGCCATGTCATCACGATACTTGTGAACTTACCGTTTTAATAAACGATGACATTTATTATTGACCTTCAACAAAAACACCGAATAAAGCGAAGCGATTGTCAAAAACAATAAACACAATAGTATGGTTATTAATTCATTGTTTATCCCACGGGCCATACCTTCCCAAGGCGTTCTTAAGAACCCATTA
>SPKZ01010010.1_pt1 | contig 10265 bp, 10 predicted proteins | sample 2456571 | NCBI WGS metagenome assembly SPKZ01 (sample SAMN11192286, study PRJNA482655) | marine metagenome | biome: ENVO:00000447; feature: ENVO:00000244|ENVO:00000211|ENVO:00000569|ENVO:00002023; material: ENVO:00002151; isolation source: ocean water from marine abyssalpelagic zone ...
CGCTTCGAGACGCGCGAGCGCGTCGCGGTCGAGAAGACCCGGAAGCAGCAGGAAGCCGTCCTCCCAGTAGCGGGCGAGGTCGTTGGCGGCGTCACTCATCCCGGCCCGAGGTGTTCGTCGAGGTAACCAGAGACCCGCTCGAAGAACACCTGGTGGGCTCTCTCGTTCGGGTGTTGGTCATCGAGGGTGATCCAGTACGTGTCGTCGCCCCCTTCGCTGAAGTCCCGAAGAAAATCGAAGTAGTCGATGCGCTCCGCGGTCATGAACTCGCCGATTTCCCGGTGGATGTGGCGGAAGGAATACTCGTCCAGATCGACGAACAGCGGAAAGATCAAAACGAGCAGGGGAATGTCCCGTTTCGCAAGAGTGGCAGCGAAGGCTCGGAGTTGGCGGAAGAGCCTGGCTTTCGACTCGTCATCGTAGGAGGCCAGGATTTCCTTCTCGTTGAGGTCCCCGCTGGCCTTGAGCTCCCACCGCGACAGGAGAAGATCCAACAGGTGAAAATACTCGCGGATCGGGGTGTCGTAGGTCGTCCGGATCAGCTGCGTGGGAAACACCAGAAAGTCGTTCAGGTGCAGACCGAGAATGATGAGGTCGGGTTCCAGGGGCAGCACGTGTCCCCTCAACAACTGGTAGGCGTCGTCGAGGTCGTCACCGGGTCGCGCGCTGTTGATGACTTCGATTCGTTCGGAACCGAGCCTCGCGGTCAGCGATTCGTGGAGTCGGTAGAGAAAGGTGTCTTCGTGATCCACGCCGTATCCGTAGACCATCGAATCCCCCAGTCCGACGATGCGGAATCGGGGCTGAGCGTCTGCGTGGACGTCGAAGAGGTTGCGGGATCCGACGTTGTTGCGGGGATAGAAGACACACCCCGGGTAGCGTTTGCGGCTCTCGAAATACGGCCTCGTGACCCTGGGATCGGGGCAGAAGACCCGGCCTCCCTCTACTTTTCGCGTCTCCTTGCTGGGGTAGATCTGCTGAGGCGGGGAGGAGTCGATCTGGCTGCGGACGAAAACCTCGACGCCGACGAGCACCGCCAGGATCGATACAACGGCGATGGCCAGATTGGCTGCTCTCACACGCGCGCGCCCCGGAGTCGTCTCTCACGCGCAGCCTAGCGGAGGTCAACCACCGCAGACCAAAGGAAGTCTCCCTTGTTCCTCGAGGGCCGGCTTCGTGGCATGATCCAGTGCGCGATCGGGAGTGGGCGTCCGCTGCCCGGAAGACGACCCGAAGTGGATCACCCGCAAGCGCGACGGCAGGAGGAGCCCGGTATGAAGGGGAGTCTCGAGGGCAAGCTGGCGGTGGTGACGGGTGCGAGCCGCGGGATCGGCGCGGAGATCGCGCGGCGCTTCGGCGCCGAAGGCGCGATGGTGGCGGTAACGGCGCGCACCACCGAGGCGGGACAGAGCCCCTTCGACGGCACACTCGCCGAGACCGTCGACGCCATCGAGCAGGCGGGCGGAAGAGCCTGTCCCTTCGCCGCGGACCTCAACGCGCCCGGCGATCGCGAGCGGCTGGTCGGCGAAGTGCAGCGGACCCTGGGCGACCCCGACATCCTGGTCAACAACGCCGCCGTCACATTTCTGCGGCCCCCGGCGACCTTCCCGCGCCGCCGCGCCGACGTGATGTTCGAGGTCCAGGTGTTGGCTCCCATGGACCTCGCCCAGCGGTTCCTTCCCGCCATGCAGAAGCGCGGCTCCGGCTGGATCCTCAACATCTCCTCCGGAGCGGCGCAGCACCCGAGAAAGCCCTACGTCGCAATGGCGAGCAACTTCACGGTCTACGGGATGTGCAAGGCGGCGCTCGAGCGCTTCACGACGGGGCTGGCCTGCGAGGTCAGTACCGACGGGATCGCGGTCAACGCGCTCTCGCCAGCGGGGCTCGTGAGGACGGCGGGAACCGGCGCCCACAAACTCGAAGAGCGCAACCCGAACGTCAAGCTCGAGGCTCCGGCGGTGATGGCCGAGGCGGCACTCGCGCTGTGTAGCGGGGATCCCGGCGAACTCACCGGGCGGGTGGTGTACAGCCAGCCACTGCTCAAAGAGCTGGGTCGGTCGGTCGCAGGAACGTAGGGTCGGGCGAGGGGCGAGGAGCGATCGCCTAGTCTTGCGGCCGATTGAAATGCGGGATGACGTGTTCGCCGAACAGGCGAATCGAGTTCATGATCTTTTCGTGCGGAACGTTGCCGACCTGCATGAAGGTCAGGACCTGGTCGACGCCCGCTTCTTCGTACATCTGGATCGTCTCGATGCAGCGGTCCGGGTCGCCGATGCAGAACGAGCCGTTCTCGATCAGCGGTGTGTAGTCGAGCCCCTGGGACGAGGCCTGGTTGTCCGCCTGGGTGATGTTGAGCGCGTGGTAGCGGTAGCTCGGGGGGATGTCTTCCTCCGACCACTCCTGCCAAGCGGGCCCGTAGATCTTCTTGATGACGTCGAAGTACCACAACGCCTGGGGCCCCATGAGTTCGCGGGCGGCTTTGTCGTCTTCGTCGCAGTAGGTGATGGTAAACCCCGCGACCTGGTCGTTCTTGAACGCCCCGACCTGCTCCGTTGGATTGGCCACTTCGCGCCGGTAGTCCGCGATCCGACCCGCCAGGTCACCGGGTGGACCAACGGTGAAACAGAGCGCGCCGATGCCTTTTCTTCCCGCGATTGCGAAGGTGTCCGGTTGCTGGCAGGCGACCCAGATCGGCGGATGGGGTTTTTGGATCGGCTTGGGGATCACGTTGCGCTCCGGAAGCGTGAAGAAACGACCCTCGGTTTCGAGCCACTCGTCTTTCCACATCCGCGGGATCACTTCGACGAGCTCTTCCCACTCTTCACGATTGGTCTCGAGATCGACTCCGAAGGGCTCGATCTGGAAGGGGTTTGAGCCCCGCCCCGTACCGAAGTCGACTCGACCGCTGGACATGATGTCGAGGGTCGCGATGCGTTCGGCGATCCGCACGGGATGGTTGATCATGCCTCCCAGCAGCACCACACCGTGACCCAGACGAATCGTCTGCGTGCGCGCGGCCACGTACCCGAGCCAGACCTCGGGCGCCGACGAGTGGGCGAACTGCTCGAGGAAGTGGTGCTCGACGAGCCAGACGTAGTCGAACCCCATCTGCTCGGCGAAGACGGTCTGCTCCACCGCCTCGTGGAACACGTCGTACTCGGAGCGCTCGTTCCACGGCTTGGGGACCTCGAGCTCGTACATCATTCCGAACTTCATGGAGATGTCCTCTGCTCGGAGTCATCGCTGGAGGCGGTGGAAATCAGTTCGCTGCGGGCTTCGGAGCGAGCCTATCACGCGATTGAACCGCGGTGTGCGGCCCGATTCCGGCGCCAACCCCTGATGTAGAATGAGGCGCTGTGAATCGCCGCGCGCGGCGCGGCCCTCGAAGGGAGGCCCCATGACCTCGCAGGCGCTGCGCCCGGCGTCGCAGCTCGCGGCCAGGCTGGCCGGGTGGTGAGCGAGTTCGAGCGCTTCTTCTCGGAAGTGCGGGCGCGGTGACCCGAGAGAACGCGCGCGACGGTGGGATCCCGATCCTCTCGCGGGGGCCGCGGTGGGCCACCGCGCTGCTCGTCCTCGCAAGCAGTCTCCTCGCCGCGGCAGCGCTGATCGGTGCCTACGAGGTATTCCAGCGCTATCGCTACAGCGAGTGGCGCGCCGAATTTTCCGACGAAGGAGAATGGCACGGCCAGCTCGTGATACCGTCCGACAACCCGGTGCTGATGTGGGAGTACCGGCCGAACGGACGCTTCCGCGACGCTGAGCGCGGCTACGCGATCGAGACCAATCGCTACGGTTTTCGCGAACGGGACTTCGCGACGCCCGAGCGCCCCGACGGAGTGTTCCGGGTCGCGTTCGTCGGAGACTCCGTGACCCTGGGTCTGTACGTGAAGAACTCCCGCACCTTCGTTCGCGAGTTCGAACGCCGAGCCCGCGCCGAGGTGTCGGGTTTGAACGTGCAGGCGCTGAACTTCGGCGTAGACGGCTACAACACGGCCCAGATCCGCGAGCTTCTCACAACCCGGGTATTGCCCTTCGACCCCGACCAGGTCGTCTACGTGATGAGCCTCAACGACTTCGACTTCGAAGACGCGTCGGGCGAGAAGATCCGCTTCTTCCGCCCGCCACCGAGCTTCTTTCTCGACAGCCTCCGACGCCTCTACCGCGTGCTCTCGAACGTGGAGTACCACCGGTACCACTACGAGCGAAACCGTGAGGAGGTCTTCCGTCACGTGGTCGCGATGCGTGACCTGCTCACCGCGAGACATGCCGGGTTCACGGTGGTGCTCGTGCCGGTCTTCGCGTGGTCGGAGAAGAAATTCGACGACTACCCGCTCGCCGCCATGCACGGCGAGATCACCGGATTTCTGGGCGGCGAGGACGTGGCCGCCATCGATCTGCTGGCGGCATTCGCAGCCGCGGACCCGCCTCCGAGGGCGTTCTTCCAGGACGCCTGGCACCCCAGTCCGAGGGGACACCATTTCATCGCTGAGCGCCTCTTGGCTCCGGTCCTCGACGGCGCGATGGCGAAACGGCGCTGAGCGCGTCAGCCTCTTTTCCCCACCCCCAACGAAACGAGCCGAGGTCCCCCCCCCATGACCACTTTCTGCGAAGATCGCGTTGCCATCGTCACCGGAGCCGGCCGCGGCATCGGCCGCGAGTACGCCCTGATGCTCGCCGAGCACGGCGCCAAGGTCGTCGTGAACGATCTCGGTGGCGCCCGCGACGGCGTCGGCTCCGACCTGGGACCGGCCGACGAAGTGGTCGCCGAGATCAAGTCGAAGGGCGGCGAGGCCGTGGCCAACGGCTCTGACGTGAGCGACTTCGCTTCTGCCAAGGAGATGGTGCAAGCGGCCATCGACACGTACGGGCGGCTCGATGTGCTCGTCAACAACGCCGGGATCCTGCGCGACCGCATGCTCGTCAACATGGCTGAGAGCGAGTGGGACGCCGTCATCCAGGTGCACATGAAGGGCACCTTCGCGCCCGCCCACCACGCGGCCGCCTACTGGCGCGAGCAGAGCAAGGCCGGTCAGCCGGTGGACGCACGCCTCATCAACACCACCTCGGTCTCCGGCATCTACGGAAACCCGGGACAGACCAACTACGGCGCCGCCAAGGCGGGTATTGCGGCATTTTCGATCATCGCGTCGCGTGAACTCGCGCGCTACGGCGTCACGGTCAACTGCATCGCCCCGGGTGCGCTCACGCGGCTGACCGAAGACCTCCAGCCCGGCGAGATCACGGACGAGATGCGCGAGGCCCAGAGCCCGCGCTGGATCGCGCCAATCGTCACCTGGCTGGCGAGCAGCGAATCCGCCGACGTGACGGGCCGCGTCTTCGAGTCCTCCGGTGGCCTGCTCGCTGTCGCCGAGGGCTGGCACCGCGGACCCGCGATCGACCCGGTGGAAGACCCGACCGCGCTGGGCAGCGCCGTTCGAGACCTCGTCAAGCAAGCCCGCCTCAATGCCGGCATGAACGGCAAGGACTTCGACGGCGGCCTCGGCTAGGAGGACCCTCCGGAAATCGAGGAACCGCGTGAAGAGCCAGATCCAGGGTTACGAGATCTTTCCCGGCGAGCATTGCGGCAGCGTCGCGATGCGAGGTCTGTTGAACCACTACTGCGATCTGCAGCTTCCGGAGCCGGCGGTCTTCGGCCTCGGTTCCGGGATCGAGTGTCTCTACATCAACAAAGGACCGACCGACCCCGCAATCATGGTGGTCGGGCGCACGATGGGCCTCGAGGTGGACCTGGCCTCGGCGCTCGGCATCGACTATCGCGAGCAACGCGAGGACGACGACGCCAAGGCCTGGGAGCTCGTGCGCGACGAGGTCACGGCAGGGCGCCCCACGATGCTCTCGGGCGACATCTTCTATCTCGACTACCGCGAGTACAAGGTCCACTTCCCCGGCCATCGCTTCGTCCTGCTCGGCTTCGACGACGAAGTCGAGAAGGCCTACATCGCCGATCGGATCCGCGACGTCCCCGAGGCCTGCTCGTACGCTGCGCTCGCCGCGAGCCGCAATCCGCCCGTGGGCATGTCGCTGGGGAATCTCTGGGGCCGCTTCCACGACACCGGGGTCAAGCGCGACCTCATCGAGGCAACCCGGCTCGCCATCGAGCGCGCTTCGCTGCGTATGCTGGGCGAGTCGGCGGACGGCCACGACGCGCCGGCGGGCGAGTCGAAGACTGCGTCTCGGGCGATCAACGGCGTGGCGGCAATTCGCCGGCTCGCCGAGGAACTCCCGGGCTGGGCCGAGCGCGACGACGCTCGCTCGGTGGCCCGCTTCAACGCCAGCTGCATCGAGAAGTTCGGCAACGGTGGAGGCAACTTCCGCCGGCTCTACGCGGGCTTTCTCGCGTGGGCGCGCGAACTCGACGAAACGCTGGTGCCGGAAGACGCCGCGGCGCTCTCGGTGAGCGCGGCGAACGGCTGGACGGCGATCAGCAGCCACCTCGCTGCTGCCGCCGAGGAGGGGGCCGACCCCCGACACTGGACGCAGGCTGCGGATCTCGCGCGACGCATCGCCGTCACCGAGGAGTCGCTCTTTGCCGGCCTGGCGGAGCGCATCGCCCCGGGCTAGATCGCTCCCAACAGCCCCGGTAGACCGCGCCGCTCGTCGAGTCCCGCGTCGATCTTCTGTTGGGCCGCCGTACGGGTCGATCCGTCGGGCGACCAGCCGGGGGGCTTGACGAGGTAGCGGAGCCGATCCCCCCAGCCGTCGGCGTCTCGCACGTCGCGCCAGAGCAGGACGAACTCCCTGAAGTGGACGTCGAAGAAGCTACCGGTGTCGCACTCCCGCGTGATGCCGTACACGGCGGATTCGTCGTCGCGCAGTGGTTCGAGGGTTCCGAACACCCAGTCCCAGAGCAGCGTGACCGAGTTGTAGTTGCGGTCGAGGTAGCGGGCGTTCTTGCCGTGGTGGACGCGGTGAAACGAGGGGGTCTGCATGAACTTCTCGAGAAATCCGTAACGCCCGTTCGGAACGACCTCGTCGCTGATGTGGAGGAAGCTGCCCCAGAGGCCGTCGATCACGTTGAAGCCCACGGCGAGGATCGGGTGGACGCCGCAGAGCGCCGTCATGAACCCGAAGAAGAAGGGGAAGACCAGGAGGCTCTCGAGGACGTGGTGGTTGGTCCCCACCGCCATGTTGATCGCACCCGGAGCGTGGTGGGCCGAGTGGGTGCACCAGACGAGGCGCACCTTGTGTCCCGACCAGTGCATGACCCAGTACCAGAACTCGTAGACGATCCACGCATGGATCCAGGCGCCGAAGGACAGGCCGAATTCGAAGGGAGCGAGTCTCGCCCCCAGGCCAGCGAACTCGGCGATCCCGATGAGACCGATGACGCGAGTGAGCGTCGCCGCGACGCCCCCGGTCGTGAGGAGGGAGAGCAGGACCATCCGCATCTCGCGCGCACGGAAGCGGTGTCGCCAGAAGTGGAGAAGCAACGCCTCGACGAGCACGTAGGCGAAGAGCGCCGCGAACAGAACACCGCTGGTGCCGGCGATCGCAGTCTCGAGCTCAGCCGATTCCATTCGTGGACCCGTTGGTGAACCCGTTCGCCGCTTGTGCTTCGCCGGTTCCGATAGCTACTCGACGATTTGGGCGGTCGCGGGCCAGTATACTGTCGACGGAGGCACGAGATGGCCAAAGACGACTGGCGACAGTTCGAGCTGCGCGAACAAATCGAGATGCTGGAAACATCGGGAGCTCCGTACCGGGAGTTCCTCCGGGTCCCCACGTTGAGCGCCGGGGTCTATTCGCTTCCGACCGGGGCCAAGGACCTGCAGAGTCCGCACGACGAAGACGAGGTCTACTTCGTCGTACGGGGAAAGGGGCGGGTCCACGTCGGAGGCGAGGAACGGTCGGTGCAGGCCGGCTCCATCCTCTACGTGAGGGCGACGTCCGAGCACTCGTTCTTCGAGATCGAGGAAGACATCACGCTGGTCGTGTTCTTCGCAACGGGCGGTCCCTTGGAGACCTGACCCGCCGCGCGCCCGCTCAGTCGCGCACCTCGCCGGTCATGGGCACGAAACGCACGGCCAGGTGGCGCTTGCGCTCGAACCCGTCCTCGCTGCGCCGGTGCACCTCGAGGAGCTGCCCGCCGCCGAGGAAGCGCAGCGCCGCCGGGTCGTCGACGGGAATGACGAGCCGTCCCCCGGGCGCCAGCTGTTCGAGGAGCGGCTGGGGTACGCGCGGCGCGGCGGCGGTGACGAGGATGGCGTCGAAGGGGGCCGCCTCCGGCCAGCCGCGATACCCGTCCCCGTGGCGCACGTTCACATTGGTGTAGCCCTGCTGCGCGAGCGTCTTGCGCGCCCGCGCGGCCAGTGGCTCGAGGATTTCGATCGTGTGCACCGTCTTCGCGATCTCCGCCAGAACGGCCGCCTGATAACCGGAGCCGGTGCCCACCTCGAGTACCCGCGCCTCGCCGTCGATCTCCGCGAGCTCCGTCATCAGCGCCACGATGTACGGCTGGCTGATCGTCTGTCCCTTCCCGATCGAGTGCGCGCGGTCCGCGTAGGCGGAGCGCAGCGACAGCTCCGGCGCGAACGTGTGCCGCGCCACCTTGCGCATCGCCGCGAGCACGCGTTCGTCCACCAGGCCGCGCGGGACGATCTGCTCGGCGACCATCTGTGCGCGCAGGTGCTCGGCCAGGTCGGGCTCGGCGCTGGCGCCGCCGCCGAGCGCGAAGACGATCGCAAATCTGAGCGCCGTGCTGCGCATCCGATCAGGATACCCGAGGCCGCGGCCGCGGTGGCCCCGCCCTCAGTCGGGGATCGACAGCTGATAGACCTTTGCCGCCGTCTCGTAGAGGAGCTTTCGCTGCACCCTCGGCTCGAGCCCCTCGAGGCTCGCCTGCATCGTCTCCTTCACACCGGGGTAGAGGCACGTGGCGTGCGGAAAATCGGTCTCGAACATGAGATTGTCCTCGCCGAGCTTCTCGATCGCGTGGGACGGATCGCTCTCGAACCAGTACGAGCCGTAGATCTGGCGGCGGAAGTACTCCGTGGGTCGGAGCTTCAGGTCGTCGACGCCGTTCTCGACGAACTGGTAGTCGAGGCTCTCGAGCGCGAAGGGCAGCCAGCCGATGCCGCTCTCCACCGAGACGAACTTGAGCCTGGGGAAACGGTCGAGCAGGCCGCTCGAGATCAAGTTCACCACACAGACCAGGTTGCCCATCTGCGCCATGGTCGACAGCGCGGCAAACATGCGCCCAGGCGGGTACCGATCCCACAGGCGCATCGGTCCGCCACCGCCGCCGATGTGGAAGTTGACGGGCACGCCGCGCTCCTGGGCGGCGTCCCAGAGCGGGTCCCAGTGCGGATCGTGAAGCGGCTTGAGCCCCCAGTCTTCCATGCTGTCCGTGATCACGAAGCCCGTGAGCCCGAGATCGTCCTGGGCGCGCTCGAGTTCCTTGACCGACGCCTCGATGTCCCAGAACGGCAGCATCGCCTGCGGGAAGAGACGGCCCTTGCTCTCGGCCTGCAGCTCGCCGCACGCGTCGTTGTACGCGGTGCTGCAGAACGCGCGGTGCTCGGCGTCCTTCACGTTCATCACCATGTGGCCCACGAACCCGAGGATGTTCGGGTAGACGATCTGCAGGGTGAGCCCGTGCTCGTCCATGTAATCGAGGCGCGGCGCCACCTCGATCGCACCGGGGTGCACTTCGTCGAACGTGTCGAAGGCGATCGACGCCTTCGACTTGCTGCCATCGGGCCGGATCGAGCAGTAGCCCACCTGCCCCATCACCTGGCCGTCCTCGATGACCCACTGCTCCACGCCCTCGGCATTCTTCGCGACGCGCAACACGCGGTCGCGAAACTTCTCCGGCGCGCGCTTGGACCAGAGGTCCGGCGGCTCGGTCCAGTGGGAGTCCACGTCGATTACGGGCATCTGGGTGACGTCGTCGGTCATGGGGGTCTCCTGGTACGTGCACTCCCGGGGAGGCGGTTGCGTACTCTCGCAGGGATTGTAGTTCCTGCGGAACGGACACGTGAAGTCCTGGAAGGCCCCGCTGGGGCTCCAGCCCGGGGCTCCGAGAGGAGGGGGGAAAGCCGATCGTTCAGATGTCGAACGACCGGGAGATGTGGGAGGGTGAGCCACGCCTTCTGGCTCTACGCTGTGGCTGGAGAGACCCGGGATCGCGCGGATTCTGCGCAAGCGCGAACGCACCGGGCGCTAATCTCCCTCGACAATCGGGACTCCAGCAGGCCACCCCCATGTCCAGCCCCCTCTCTCCCCGCGATCTCGTCATCACCCAG
>SPKZ01007678.1_pt1 | contig 10264 bp, 8 predicted proteins | sample 2456571 | NCBI WGS metagenome assembly SPKZ01 (sample SAMN11192286, study PRJNA482655) | marine metagenome | biome: ENVO:00000447; feature: ENVO:00000244|ENVO:00000211|ENVO:00000569|ENVO:00002023; material: ENVO:00002151; isolation source: ocean water from marine abyssalpelagic zone ...
GGCGAAGTCGACTGCGCGTTCGCCACTATCGATGGCTATTGGCAACGGCCCACGCATCGACATCCCGTCTCCGCGCTCGAGCGACGTTCCCAAGGCCCCGAAAGATCGCACCACTCGCGGTGACCACAGGTGGCAGGCTTCTTGCTCTATGTGTTGCAGACGCCGTCGGTCGGTGGGAACCACAACGCGAGGCAACGCCCGATGATCCAACCCAAAAGCGCAGTCCTGATGTCAGATCTGGGCGAGCCGGAGGCCAGCATCCTCCGCTCGGCAGCGTACCGCTCCGGCTTCCGGGTGCACGTGGTCGACGGCGAGCTTCCCGAGGTTGCCGATCCCCGCCACTTCGCGTTGAACGTCGTGGGCCGTCGCTCGAGCGACCAGGATCTCGTCGAACGCGTGTCGATGCTGCGAAAGGCGCTGCCCGACGTCGCCACGGTGGTGGTGAGTCCCCAGATCGACGGGGCCACGGCCTTCCGGCTGGCGCAGCTCGGAGCGTGCGAGCTGGTGATACCGCCCGTATCCGATCCAAAAGTCGTCTTGCGCCACGCCCGCCGCGAGGAGCCCGCGGACGTCGAGGAGAGCGAGATCTCGGAGCTCGTCGGTCACAGCCACGCGATGGCCACCGTGCGCAAGCGGATCGCCCAGGTCGGGCCCATGGACTCGACGGTCCTCCTCACGGGAGAGACCGGGACGGGCAAGGGGCTCGCCGCCCGCGCCCTGCACCGCGTCTCCCAACGCCGGCAGCACCCGTTCGTGCACGTCGACTGCGCTGCCCTCTCCCCCACGATCATCGAGAGCGAACTCTTCGGGCACGAGCGCGGCGCGTTCACCGGCGCGGTGGCGCGGCGCAGCGGGCGCTTCGAGCTGGCTCGCACCGGAACGATCTTCCTGGACGAGATCGGCGAGCTCGACGCAACGCTCCAAGCTAAGTTCCTGCGGGTCCTGGAAGACCGCGAGTTCGAGCGGATCGGCGACGCACACACTCAGCGGATGACGGCCCGGGTGATCGCCGCCACCAACCGGGACCTGGAGGCCGACGTACGGTCGGGCCGCGTGCGGTCGGACCTCTACTTCCGCCTGAACGTCTTCCAGATCCGAATGCCTCCCCTGCGGGAGAGGAACGTGGATGTACCGGTGATGGCGCGGGTGCTCGCCAAGCGCAAGGCGCGGGAGCTGGGGCTGCCGTGCCCGACGATTTCCGAGAGGTTCTGCGACCGGGCCATGCAACACGACTGGCCGGGCAACGCGCGCGAGCTGGCCAACGTCATCGAGCGTCTACTCGTGTCCGGGACATCGGGCCGCCTGGAGGCCGACGCCCTCGACGAGGTGCTGGTGGAGACAGTCTCCCCCGATCTCCAGCACAACGACAGCGCCGCGTGGACCGACGCTTGCGGCCACGCGGCACCGCCGCAAGGCGGCGAGCGCTCCCGCATCGCGGCCGAGTTGTTGGCCGCCGGGGGAAACGTGGCGCGGGTGGCACGGCGACTGGACATGCCGCGCAGCACGTTGCGCTACAAGATCCGGCGCTACGACCTGCGCACCCTGGTGCCGTGCGACTGAGGACCCTGGTGCTCGACCCAGCGCCAGTGGACGTATTGCGACTCCCCGTGATCGCGGAGAGATCCGACCAGGGTTCGACCGGACGGCCTTCCGGGCTGGGTCACGATGTCGATCCGTTCCACGCCCCGCTGCCGCGCTGCCGGGACCAGGCTCTCCAGCGGATCCACCAGGTCGTGGAGATCCGCCCGGATGGCGACATCGAGAACGATGCGGATCCGGTGCGCGTCGCCCCTCTCGTTGGCCAGCTCCAGCATTGCGAGGGCGCGATCCCCGCTGCGCCGCAGGGCGTCCGGGTGAATTCCGTGGCTTCCGTCCTCGCGCGGGGCGCGCCCCCGGGCATCGGCCACGACGACCCGCCCCGCCTTCGGCGCCCTTGGGCAGAAGCAGTAGACCCCTTCGTCGGGATCCTGACTCTCGAGCTCGAGCCCGGATGCGGGAGGCAGTTCCAGGCGGGCAGCCGTCTCCGGGTGGAGCGCCGTGTCCTCGACCGCGGCGCTCGGCTGCCGCGCCACGAGATGGCGATCGGCGCGGCCCGCTCCCACCAGGCTCAGGGTGAAGCGCGCCGGCCCGTCGCCCGTGAGGGACCGGGCCGGCAGCGACGCGAGCCGGCGCCCCGGGGCCGCGTGACCTCCGACCACCAGGAGCTCCACTGCGTCCGGCCACCGCCCCTGACTTTGCTGGATGCGCGCCGAAGCTCGGGCCAATTCGAGGCCGCGGCTCTCCGCCTCCTCGAGGCGGGCGCTGGCCGCAAGCACCAGGCGTCCATCCTCGAGGTCGTAGCAGTCGAGCCAGCCGTCCGGGCTGAGCAGCCAGTCGAGCCGCGTCACCGCGAGCGGCGAGTAGAGTCGCAGCGTGTGGAGCGCCAAGCCGACCGTGCGGCGCGCCGGGTGCGAATCCTCGCGCCAGGGCAGCGCCCGCGCGAAGACAGGGTGGGGAGCGTGGGCCAGCTCCACCAGGGTAGAGAGCCGGGGGAAGCGCCCGGCCCCGACCTGGGCCTCGACGGGACCCGCCAGATGGCTGAAATCGCTCTCGACCCACGCACTCTCGGACTCGCCCACGGCGCCCGAGGGTGCAATCCGTGTGCCTCTCCCGGGAGCGCCTAGGCCACTGCCCAGCCTGCCCCGTCGCCCGATTCGGCGAAAATCGCGCGGCCAGTGTCGCCTTCGGCGCTTCTCGCTGAACTCGAGGGATGGGGAGTCGTGCCGCGGGATCGGGCCGTCGCGGCGCTGGAGGGTCGCGCCGTAGCCTGTCTCGGAGTCGGACCGGGCGGTCCGCGCGCGGTCAGAAGCGGGCCGAGATCCGGTCCCCCGTGGACGACTCGCATCCTCCGACGCCGCCGCCTACCAGGCCTTCCTGGGGCTGGGTCAGGGTGAACCGGCAACGCATCTTGTGCCCCCTGTTGCCGAAGAGTGTGGCCACGACCTTGCCCGAGTACTGGCGGACGAACTCGGGAAAGTAGGCGCCGTCCCAGCCGATACCGAGGGGCCCTGCGCCGGGCGGTCCCCACCACCAGGGATCGACCTCCTGGGCCCAACCACCGCTCGCTCGGATCGCGCTCCAGGGCCCGAGAATCGGCTGCAGCGACTTGAGCTTCGTCCCGGACGTGACACGCAGGTAGTTCCCCGTGAACCGCTCGCCGCCCTTGCCCAGCGTGATGAACATCGGTCCCGTGATCGCGTCTTCGGATTCCCAGGAAATGACGATCGGTTGCGGGGGCTTGCCGGGCGGAGCCCAGCGCCCGGCCATCACCCCTGTCTGGGGGGGTGTCGCGCACCCCAAGAGGAGAATTCCCACACACACCACGCCGACGGCCCCTCGAGAAGAAATCATTTCTCTCCCTTTCCGATCGCGCCTTTCAACTTCGCTTTCAACCACAACCGAGCAACGATCCGTGCTCGACGAGTTCGAGGCCCTGCAAGTCGCGCTGGCAGGGCGAGCCGCTCCAGCCTCCGCTCGGCTGCGTCACGCCTTCGGGTAGGCCGGCTCCCAGAAGGTCGCCGCGATCCTCCCGTCGAGCTCTTCTTCCGAGCACGTGGCATGGCCCTCGCGGATCGCCTCGAGCGCAACTGCCCGGGCGAGGTCGCGCGTCACGTCTCGGATCTCGTCGATGGCCGGCAGCAGCGGTGCACCTGCCTGCGCGGCGGCCGGCGACTGCTCGGCCAGGGCACGCGCGCCCGCGCGCAACATCTCGTCGCTCACGTGGCGAGCGCCCGACGCGATGACGGCGAGACCGATGGCCGGGAACACGTAGGTGTTGTTGCACTGTGCGATCCGGAAGGTCTGTCCGCGATACTCGAAGGGTTCGACCGGGCTCCCGGTGGCGACCAGCGCCCGGCCGTCGGTCCACTCGATCAGGTCGCGGGGCTGGGCCTCCATCCGGGAGTTCGGATTCGAGAGCGGGAAGATGATCGGCCGCTTCGCACCCGAGGCCATCGCGCGGACCACCGGCTCGGTGAACAGCCCGGGCTGCCCGCTGACACCCACGAGGACGGTGGGCGTAGCGTTCTTCACCACGTCGAGGAGCGAGATCCCGCCGCCGTCCTCCGCCCAGGCCGCGACCCGCTCGCGCGGCTGGGCGAGGGGCCGCTGGAACGGCAGCAGGTCGTCCATACCGTCGTGCAGCAGGCCGGCTCGATCCACGACGTACACGCGGGCGCGCGCATCGGCCGCGGCCAGCCCCTCTTCCGTCATGGCGGCCACGATCTGCTCGGCGATGCCGCTGCCGGCGGAGCCGCCGCCGAGCAGCGCCACCGTCTGCTCGGCGAGCGTCGAACCGGTGCTGCGCACCGCACCGAGCAGGGTTCCGAGAGCGACTGCCGCGGTTCCCTGCACGTCGTCGTTGAACATGCACAGCCGATCGCGGTAGCGCGCCAGGAGCGGGGTGGCGTGGCGCAGCGCGAAGTCCTCGAACTGCACGAGGGCCTCGGGCCAGACCTCCTGCACGCCCTCGATGAACGTGTCGACGAACGTGACATAGTCGGCGTCGGCGATCCGCTCGTGGCGCGAACCGATGTAGTGGGGGTCGTCCAGGAGCTGTCGGTTGTTGGTCCCCACGTCGAGCAGTACGGGAAGCGTTCGCGTCGGATGGATCCCGCCGCAGGCCACGTAGAGTGAGAGCTTCCCGATCGGGATACCCATGCCCCCCGCGCCCTGGTCTCCCAGGCCCAGGATGCGCTCACCGTCGGTGACGACGATCGCCTCCACGTCCTCGGTGCCGTGGTTGCGCAGCATCTCGACCATGCGTTCTCGATGGAGCCACGGCAGGAAGAGCCCGCGCGGCCGACGGAAGATCTCGCTGAATTTCTGACATGCTTCGCCGACCACCGGCGTGTAGATGATCGGCAGCATCTCCTTCAGGTGGTCCACGACCAGGCGGTAGAAGAGCGTCTCGTTCGTGTCCTGGAGGGCGCGCAGGTAGATGTGCCGCTCGAGGTCCGTGGTCTTCGCGCCATACGCCTCGTACGCTCGCTCGGCCTGCTCCTCGAGGGTCTCGACTTCGGGCGGCAACAGCCCGTAGAGCCCGAGCTTCGCCCGCTGCTCCTCCGTGAACGCAGTGCCCTTGTTGTACAGGGGATCGTCGATCAGGTCCCTGCCGCGCTCGAGGGTGGTCATCAGCCGAGCTTCTCCTTGGCGTAGGTGAGCGACTCCTTGAGCTTCGAGATGCTGAAGCCCCACGCCTGGGCCGGTGCGATCACGGGCGGCATGGTCAGCTCGCCCGGATCCACGAAGGCGTCGATGATGCACGGCCGCGGCGACGCGAGCGCCTCGGCGATCGCGGGCGCCACCTCGCCGGGCTCGCGAACGGTGAAACCCAGGCCGCCGCAGATTTCGGCGTAGCGGGCGAAGTCCGGGTTCACGAGGTCGGTGGCCTCGCCGTACTCGGGGTAGCCGGTCGCCTCCATCTCCATCTTCACGAAGCCGAGCGTGGCGTTGTTGAACACGATCACGTTCACCGGCCAGCCGTAGCGCGCCGCCGTCACGAAATCCTGCAGCGACATCCCGAAGCCACCGTCGCCGCAGAGCGCGATCACCTGGCGTCCCGGGTCCGCGGACTGGGCGCCGATCGCAGCCGGCAGGGCGGCGCCCAGCGAGCCGTGGTTGAATGAGCCGATCATCCGCTGGCCGGCGCGGAGGCGGACCTGCCTCGCCGCCCACACGGTGCACTCGCCCACATCGACCACGAAGATCGCGTCGTCGGCCGCAGCGTCGCTGGCGGCGCGCGCCACGCCCTGGGGCCGCAGCGGCGTACGGTTCCCTTCGAGGGAGGACTGCCGGTCCATTTTCTGGTCCCACTTCCGGCGGCGCTTCTGGATCGACTCGAGGTGGGAGGGGCCCGCGCCGCCCGTCAGCAGGGGTGTGAGTGCGCGCAGGGTGGGGCGCACGTGCCCGAGCAGCGCGTGGCTCACCGGCGCCCGTTTGCCGAGGTTCGCGCCACGGATGTCGACCTGCACGATTGGAACACCCTTGGGATAGAAGACGCGATACGGGAAGTCGGTCCCCAGCATGAGCAGCGTGTCGCAGTCCTCGACGGCGCGGTAGCCGGCGTCGGTGCCGATCAGCCCCGTGAGCCCGACCCAGTAGGGGTTCTCCGACTCCATCACGTCGGCGCCCCTGAGCGCGTGCACGATCGGGGCGTGCAGCGTCTCCGCTGCTGCCAGCAGCTCATCGCGGGCGCCCCGGCAGCCGCTCCCCGCCAGGATCGTCGGCTTGCTCGCCGCGTTCAGCACGGCGGCGGCGCGCTCCAGGTCCTCTGCACACGGGACGACCTGGGACATGGGCTCGAATATCGCGTGCGCCATGCCGTCGTCGTGCACCTTCATCGGCGCCACGTCGCTCGGCAGCTCCAGCCGCGCGACGCCCGGGCCCGACAGCGCACTTTGAACGGCCTGCTGGGCGAGCCGCGGCATCTGCGCCGGCGAGTGGATCGGCTGTTCGAAGAGGCAGACGTCCTCGAACACCCGCGCGAGGTTCACCTCCTGGAAGAAGTCGCTGCCAGCCTCGGCGTGCGGCACCTGGCCCGTGATGGCGAGAACCGAGGCACCTTCCTTCTTGGCGTTGTACAGGCCGTTGAGCAGGTGGAGCGCGCCCGGCCCGACCGTCCCCGCGCACACGCCGAGCGTTCCGGTGATCTGGTTGTGGGCCGTCGCCGCGTAGGCCGCCGTCTCCTCGTGGCGCACCGCGATCCAGCGGATCCGGTCGTCGCGCCGGATGGCGTCGACGAGGGGATTCAGTGCGTCGCCGGTGACGCCGAAGATCTGCGTTACCCCGACGCCGATCAGGACCTCGAGGATCTCCTCGCACACGTTCCGAGCCATGGGGTCTCCCTCGCCGCGCGGGCCCGCCGGGCCGCGTCTACTCGATGCCGTGCTCGAGTTGGTCGTCGGCGGCCGGTTGGCAGTGGCGGTTGCGCTCGATCGTGCGAACGCAGGCGTTGTAGCGGAGCGTCGGTTCGAGCCGCCCGGGCGCCAGGCGGCCGGCCTCTTCGTACTGCTCCATCGCGTAGTGGAACCAGTCGAACGCCACGAAGCCCGAGCGCTTGCCGCGCTGCCCGAGGACGTACTTGGCCTGGCGTTCGCAGATCACGCCGCCGTAGTACGCACGCTCGTAGTCGCCAGCCAGACGCGGGAGCACCTCGCGGGCACGGTCGACCCCCCGCGGCAGACCGCGTTCGAGCAGGTCCGTGCGCGCGAGCAGCAGCAGCACGAGCGCCGCCGGGTTCTCGGGCTCGAGTTCCAGGACGTCGATGCACATGCTTTCGGCCTCGTCGGGCTCTCCAATCGCACGGCACTGCTCGGCCAGCGCGAGCGCGCTGCTCACGTCGTCGCCCGCGAGCCGTTTGAGCTCGAACATCGTGGACCCTCCGCTTGCGTCCCGGCTACTGCGAGTCCATCGGGCCGCGGCGGTCGATGGGTTCACGCAGGGAGCGCAGGTAGTCGCGATTCAGCCGGCCGATGAACTTGATGCTGATCTCCTTGGGGCACGCGGCCTCGCACTCGGCGTAGTTGCGGCACGAGCCGAAGCCCTCCTTCTCCATCTGATCGACCATGCTCCGCACCCGCCCCCAGCGCTCGGGTTGACCCTGGGGCAGCAGGCCCAGGTGGGAGACCTTCGCAGCCGTGTAGAGCATGGCGGCACCGTTGGGGCAGGCGGCGACGCAGGCGCCGCAGCCGATGCAGCAGGCGGCGTCGAGTGCCTCTTCGGCGATCTCCGGGTCGATCGGGTTCGCGTTGGGCTCGGGCTTCGGCCCCGAGTGCACCGTCACGTAGCCGCCGGCCTCCAGGATGCGATCGAAGGCCGAGCGATCGACCATCAGGTCACGCAGCACCGGGAAGGCTCCGGAACGCCACGGCTCGATGGTGATCTGCTCGCCGTCGCGGAATTGCCGCATGTAGAGCTGACACGTCGTGGTACCGGGCAGCGGGCCGTGGGGCTTCCCGTTGATGACCATCGAACACATGCCGCAGATTCCCTCGCGGCAATCCGAGTCGAAGGCCACCGGCTCCTCGCCCCGCTCGGTGAGGTTCTCGTTCAGCGTGTCGATCATCTCGAGGAACGAGACGTCGGGTGAGATGTCGTCCACCTCGTAGTCGGCAAAGGCGCCCGCGGAATCGCAGGAGGTCTGCCTCCAGAGGCGCAGCTGGAATTTCATGTCTTGTAGTTCCGCTGCGCCAGGGGAAGCGCCTCGAACGAGAGCGGCTCCTCGTGCATCTTGGGCTCCACGTTCTCTCCGGTGTGCTCCCAGACGGTCACGTGGGAGAAGTTCACGTCGTCCCGCAGCGCCTCGCCGTCCTCGGTCTGGTGTTCCTCGCGGAAGTGGCAGCCGCAGCTCTCGTCGCGCTGGAGCGCGTCGCGGCACATCAGCTCGCCGAACTCCAGGAAATCCGCCAGGCGCCCCGCGTGCTCGAGGGACTGGTTGATGCCTCCGGCGCCTCCTTCGATGCGCAGGTCGTTCCAGAACCGCTCGCGCAGCTCCGGGATCCGCGCGAGCGCCTCGCGCAGCCCGTCCTCGTTGCGGGTGATGCCGCAGTGGTCCCACATCAGCCGCCCCAGCTCGCGGTGCAACGACTCCACCGTCGTGGATCCGCCGATTGCCAGTAGCTGCTCGACGCGCCCGCGCGCCTCGCGTTCCGCATCCGCGAACGCCGCGTGGCTCGTATCGACGTCGCCGTAGGGATGGCGGCTCAGGTAGTCGCCGATCGTGATCGGGACGATGAAATAACCGTCGGCGAGGCACTGCATCATGGAGCTCGCGCCGAGCCGGTTCGCGCCGTGGTCCGAAAAGTTCGCTTCGCCGACCGCGAACAACCCCGGCAGTGTCGTCATCAGGTCGTAGTCCACCCAGAGCCCGCCCATCGTGTAGTGGGGCGCCGGGTAGATGCGCATCGGCGTCTTCCACGGAGTCTCGCCGGTGATGCGCTCGTACATCGCAAAGAGGTTCTCGTAGCGCGCTCCGATCGTGTCGTGGCCGTGCTCGGAGATCGCATCGCGGAAGTCGAGGTAGACACCCAGGTGGCTCGGCCCGACACCCAGGCCCTCGTCACAGACCTCCTTCGCGTTGCGGGAGGCAACGTCGCGGGGCACGAGGTTGCCGAAGCGCGGGTAGCGCTCCTCGAGGTAGTAGTAGCGGTCCTCATCGGGGATCTCGTCGGGAGTTCGCGTCTCGCCCGTGTTACGCGGGACCCAGATCCGCCCGTCGTTGCGCAGCGACTCGCTCATCAGCGTGAGCTTCGCCTGGTGCTCACTACTGACCGGGATGCAGGTCGGGTGGATCTGGTTGTAGCAGGGATTCGCGAAGCCGGCCCCGCGCTTGTGCGCTCGCCAGGTGGCGGTGACATTGCAGCCCTTCGCGTTTGTCGAGAGGTAGTAGACGTTCGAATACCCGCCCGTCGCGAGCACGACGGCCTCCGCCGCGTGCGACCGGATCTCCCCCGTCACCAGGTCGCGCACGACGATGCCGCGAGCGCGGCCATCGACGACGACCACGTCGAGCAGCTCCGTACGGGTATGCATCTTCACGTCCCCGGCATGGATCTGCTGCGCGAGCGCCGAGCACGCCCCCAGCAACAGCTGCTGGCCCGTCTCCCCGCGGCAGTAGAACGTGCGCTCGACGAGCACGCCGCCGAAGGAGCGGTTCGCGAGCAGTCCGCCGTATTCGCGCGCGAACGGGACGCCCTGGGCGACGGCCTGGTCGATGATGTTCGCCGAGAGCTCGGCGAGCCTCCAGACGTTGGCCTCCCGCGAACGGTAGTCACCGCCCTTCTGCGTGTCGTAGAAGAGCCGGTAGATGGAGTCGCCGTCGTTTCGGTAGTCCTTCGCGGCGTTGATGCCACCTTGTGCAGCGATGCTGTGGGCGCGGCGCGGGCTGTCCTGGAAGCAGAAGCACTCGACGCGGTAGCCCATGGCCGCCATCGACGCGGCGGCCGACGCACCAGCCAGCCCCGTCCCCACGACGATGGCCCGGTAGTGCGGTCGGTTGCGCGGGCCCACGAGCCGGATGTGCTCCTTGTGGGTGCTCCACATGTGCTCGATCGGGGCCTCGGGGATCCGGGCGTCTAGATCCACATCAGCCTCCCTTCGCGACTCGTGCGACGTCCGACGGCGCGTCCGGCGGCGGCCCGAGTGCGCCCACGGCGACGGCGATCGGAAGGCTCGCAAAGGACAGGGAGAGGCCGACCGCGACGGTCATCGCGAGCCGCCGCAACCC